>ENA-ORXD01000883-ORXD01000883.1-sediment-metagenome-genome-assembly--contig:-NODE-883-length-31008-cov-3.780382_pt1 | contig 31008 bp, 35 predicted proteins | sample MGYA00237862_ERZ511471 | MGnify/ENA metagenome assembly ERZ511471 | reverse complement strand
TCTGACCCGATATATATTACGGGTAGGCCTGATTGCCAGCAAATGTAGAAAATTATTAGCTTCTGTGTCTCCTGTTGATTTAAGACAAAAAAATATTGATGCGGTAATATTCTTATTCCAAATCACCACCTTGCTGCTGATAATTTTTGCGACCGGGTATAGTAATCTAATGAAAAATTTCATTTTTAAAAAATGGGTAGATGATATATTGTCATTTATTGTGGTTGTTGGTCCGAGTCTTTTTTTTGGGGGACTTGGGCGGTGGCTTCAAAGAAAATATTGGTCTAAGAGTGATGTGTCGAATAACAGCGAGTAGATACCGTCTTAAAAGTCAAGCCTGAACAGTGTTTTTTTCAAGATATGCCGGATCAAATGGGCTTCCAGATTTTAAAATACCATAAACCATATGTAAAGACAGCCGAAACGGGATTATATTTTTATGGGGCAAGGGTGGCCCGCTATCGTTTATTTTTATTGATATTTTTCAGGGTTGATTTAACCATCTTCCCAAAATCCTTATCCTTCTTCCTTTTTTCAGAATAAGACATTTCGTTAAACGCCGATTCATTTTTCATTTTCAGATAGTTTTTGTAGCGTTTTTTATCCAGTTCACCGGCTTCAATCGCCGCCAGTATCGCGCAGCCCTTTTCTCTGGTGTGGGAGCAATTACCAAACTTACATTGTTGGGCCAGCTCTGTGATGTCCGAAAATGTTTCGTCAAGGCCCGTGTCAACCGACATATTGCCGAGTTCTCTCATCCCGGGGGTGTCGATCAGCAGCGCCCCATTCTCCAGCTGTATCAGTTCCCGGCTTGTCGTGGTGTGCCTGCCTTTGCTGAATTTTTTGCTGCTCACAGCCTGTGTTTCAAATTGTTCGCTGCCCAGGATGCTGTTTAAAAGCGTTGTTTTCCCAACCCCGGATGAACCGAGCAAACAGTAAGTATGCCCGGGCAGTAAAGCGCTTTTAATCGTATCGATATTTTCCCCACTCACATTGCTGAAAACCAGAATAGTCGTTTGTGGAGCGATCCTTAAAATATCCTCCTTTATCTCCTCAACCTTATCCGGAGATATCAGATCGGACTTGCTCAGCAGTATCACCGGGGTGATTCCGCTTTCGTTGACCATTACCAGATAGCGCTCTAATCTTCTCAGATTCAAGTTGTGATCTAAAGATTGGATAATAAAAGCAGCGTCAATATTTGCCGCGATCAGTTGAAAATCAACGGATTTTCCGGATGTCTTTCTTTTTAACAACGTTTTTCTGGGCAGCACCCCGTGGATGATCGCGTGAGAGTCATCATCATAAAAATCAGCATAAACCCAGTCTCCGGTTGTTGGCAGATCCGCAGAAGAATTTGCCGAATACAACAAATTCCCCGATAACTCGGCAAACACTTCCCCAAAGCCTTTCGTTACAGCATAGCTGTCTTTGTGCACTGAAACAACGCGCGCGACCGTGTGAGCAGCAATTTTATCAACATCAGCCTGGCTTTGGAACCAGTCGTTATACCCAATACTTTCCAGTTTATCCATCATGCGATCCTTATCCTGTGCGGTGCCTGCCGTAGAGCTCTACTCCGCGATGAGCAGATTGCTTCTTCACATTATAAATTAAATTGAATAGATTAACAGAAATGAAACCAGCCCGGCAGAAAGATGGGGACTTTGACACATTCCTGATCGGTTTTGAAGGCGGTTTTGCGGCAAAGAGTGGCGAAAATCTGGTGCCAAAAGGCTGGTTTGATACCAGTGAATAGAAAACGCTGTAAGAGCACCATTGTTGCCAATCTGCGATACGATTTCTATCCACGAACACCACCAAAATTCCGGCTCCAATCCGGAGCCTTTTTATTTAACTTTACAATCCTGCAAGGCGCGGCCTGACCACTGGGAAATTGGACGGGAATATGTTAGATTCAGATTGTGGGTTAATGGTGATAACTGGTTTTAAGCGAGTGAGCAAATGAAAGCTTTCCACTCCATATCCGCGTCCCGGGCGACAGCACCTTTCTGGCGTTTGTCCGCTGTGCTGGTCATCCTGGCGGGCATGCTGCTGCTTAGCTGGATGATGTTCAATCCGGTTAGGGTAATGGCAAAAGCGCCGGGGCCGGTCCCGGTTGCCATGCATTCAAGATACACCGCGGATTACAGTGCCGATCCCGCGCCGCTGGTCGTCCAGCCCATCTCTCTGGATTTGATCGATGAGGTCATCCAGAATACCGGCGGTTCAGCGGATACTTCCGGTTCCAACCTGACAACCAATCACCTTTCCACGCCTACCGTACTGGCGGTGATATTCGAAAACACAGCCACCTCAGCGCCGGTACAAAAAACCCAAAAGAGCCGGCCCGCCAACACGCTCGCCCCGACAGCGACAACGACACCGCTGCCGACGTTGGAACCGGACAGCACGTTGATCGTGTCCCTTCCCACCGCCACACCTGATGAAATCCTGCTGCCGGCTGCCACCCGCACACCTGCCAGCATCCTGCCTGTTCGACCCACCAAAGCCGCTCCGGGGTTGCAGCGCCCAACCAAAACGCCAAAGCCGGAAAAGACCGCGCGGCCAGAAAAAAAGCTGCAACCCACCAAACCAGCGAAAATTAAAAAGACACGCCCGGCAAGGCCTTAGATAATTTATCCCAAAAACAGGATTTGCCCTGTCTCCCGCGCAAAACTGCGAGGCTGGATAGAGCAGCGGTGAGCGAAAAATACCATTTCATAATCAAAACCTAACAAACTCCTTACAAATTGGTTTGTTACGGCTAAAATCACTAGGTTATTCTGGCCGGATATGTTAACATGATGGTAATCCGCAGCCCGCATGACCACAACCCGATTTCAACGCGTACCACACACTGAATGGATCAAGAAAACAAAGCAGCCAGCTTTCACTGTCCGTTTTCCATCCATCCACTTACCCGTTCAAAACCGGATCACCCTGGGTTGCACAGGACGCATTGGCAACCGCGGGATAGTAGAGAGAATCGATTATGGGTAAAGCAAATCGAGAGAGAACACTCCCCCATCCCTCCCATGAGCCGTTAACCTGGCGCAGCTTTATCTTTTTAATCCTGGCGTTTGGGCTGGCAATTCTGGGCTGGTTCCTTTTGAATCCGGCAAGGGCGCAGGCTATCAGCCTGGGCCAGATGCCCATCTCGCTTCACTCTCGATTTGAAGCGGATTACAGCGCCGACTTGCGGGGATACGCGGTCCCGGCAGTCTCGATTGATCTGGTGGGTCAGGTGGTGCAGGAAGAAGCAGGGGCCGGCAGCGCGGAGGAACAGCTCCGCAAAGTCGAGGAAAGTCTGAAAACCCCCGTGCCGACCCTCCAGCCGCCTTCTGATGAACCGACTCCTCAGCAGCCGATCAATAAGCCAACCAATAAGCCCACCACACGCCCGACAAGGGCGGCAACCACCACACCAGCAGCGACAAAAACCGCCAGCCCGACTGGCCCGGTTGCATTTCCAACGGCAACCGCCACAGAGCAGGAACAGCCCAAACCCCAAAACCCGACCAACACCCCAACCATGGTGCCTACTTACACGCCCACCGCGAAACAGACCGCCACAGAGAAACCCTTGCCAACCACCAGGCCCACCAAAACGTCGGAACCTCCCACTGCCACGAAGGCCCCTACCCTGCAGCCGACCTCCTTACCTAAAACCCCGGAACCGCCAGCCACACAGGTCCCTGTCCCAACTCTGGAGCCTCCCACCATCCCCACCGAAGTTCCGCCTCCGCCACAGCCTCCCGCTCCCACGCAGGAGCCGCCGCCCTCGCCAACCGACCCACCGGAGCCTCCGCAGCCCACTCCTCAGAACCCTGGATGGAAACACCCCAAACCACGCTGGCCGCACCCCTGGCATCCCTGGCCGCGCCGCTGAACAAATCTGACTCCACCCCGCAACACAGTTGAAACCAGCGCTGCCTGGCCTGACCGGTTGGCGTTGACCGCCGCCCGGTTATTTAGCCTCGCGTCTTAGAAGATTTTCCCTCGCGGGGATAATTGGATTCAGCGGATTAACTTCCCAATTGATTGTAAAATAAAGGACAGACCGGTTTTTATCCCGGCAAACTGACCAAGAGGAGAGTACACCCATGAGTGAAATCGAGCATGTGGTTTCTTGCCGCAATATGCACGGGGAAGGCCCGCTGTGGAACCCGGCAGCGCGGGCGCTATTTTGGCTGGATATATACGGCGAAAAAATCTGGAAATTTGTGCCTTCTACCGGTCGCACTGAGGTTTTCGAACCCGGCGAAATGGTAACCTGCATCGGGATGCGCTCCGGAGGCGGATGGGTGGCAACCACCGAAAAGCACTTTGCCTTTCTGGACCTGGAAAAGGGGCGGTTGGAGAAGATCATCGCGCTGGAAGAGGGCAAACCCAAAGCACGCTTCAACGACGGCGCGGTGGACCGCCAGGGGCGGTTCTGGGCGGGCACAATGACCCCTAAGTACGGGGAGAGCAGCAGCCTGTACCGGCTGGACTCCGACCTGACCGTGCACACCCTGGAGACCGGGATCACCATCGCCAACGGGATTGGCTGGAGTCCGGATAACCGCACGATGTATTTCACCGATTCCGCGCGCCGCCACATCAACGCTTATGATTTTGACCCGGAGACAGGCAGCCTTGCCAATAAACGGCTCTTGATCCAGACTCCGGAAGGCGAAGGTGAGCCGGATGGGCTGACAGTGGACGCTGAAGGATATATCTGGAGCGCCCGCTGGGATGCCTGGAAGGTGTGCCGCTACACCCCCGAAGGCGATCTGGATCGCGAAATCCTGGTTCCGGTCCAGTTTCCTTCCAGCGTGATGTTTGGCGGAGAAGACCTGGATGAGCTGTACATCACCTCGTCACGAATAGCAATCGCAGAGGAAGATCAGGCCAGTCATTCGCTGGCCGGTGACATCTTTCGCGTCCGGCCGGGAGTGCGCGGCCTGGCAGAACCAGCGTTCGCCGGATAAACTTAACCAATATCCTCGCGAGCTGACCCTGTTATACTGGTTACAATAGACTGATATTGTTGGGTTTCGCTTTAATCCTAGCCAGGTTTGGATCTGCCATGCGTAGCTCAACCCAACTTACAAAAACAAACGATTTAGCGAGAGAATCATTTAAACTCGGTACTGGAGCGTGATAAAAATGATCAAAGACCTTATTGAAAAAAACAGAAGTTACCGCCGGTTTGACGAGAGTGCCGCGATCAGCGAAATCCAGTTGCGAAACTGGGTTGGCCTGGCGCGTCTCTCCGCCTCTGGAGCCAATATCCAGCCGCTGAAATTCATGCTCGCCAACCAGCCGGAACGCAATGCGGCGATTTTTGAGTGCCTGGCATGGGCCGGTTATCTCAAAGACTGGAAAGGCCCCGAGCGCGGAGAGCGGCCGGCAGCGTACATTGTGATCCTGGGGGATACCGAAATCGGCAAGCGGTTTGACACGGACCTGGGCATTGCCGCGCAGAGCATCTTGCTGGGCGCGGTGGAGGCCGGGTACGGCGGCTGCATGATCGCCTCCATCCAGCAGGACAAACTGCGCGGAGCGCTGGAAATCCCCGAGCGGTACAATATCCTGCTGGTGATCGCCCTGGGGAAACCGGTTGAACAGGTGGTCATCGAACCGGTGAAACCGGATGGCAATATCCAATACTGGCGCGACGCAGACGGCACGCATCACGTCCCCAAACGGGACCTGGATGAACTGATCGTTGGCTGACTGAATCGCGGCAAAGAATTGAGAGGTTAATGGGAAATACACTACCGAAAGTATTGATGTACACAGATGGCAGCAGCATCGGCAACCCGGGGCCGGGAGGCTACGGCGTGGTGCTCCTGCAGGGCGCTCACCGCAAGGAACTTTCCGGGGGTTACCGGCGAACTACCAACAACCGGATGGAATTGATGGCGGTTATCGCCGGTCTGGAAGCCCTGAAAACACCCAGTGAGGTATCGGTAATAACCGATTCAAAATACGTATCGGACGCGGTCAACCTGGGCTGGGCCAGACGCTGGCGCGCCAACCAGTGGAAAAAAAATAAACGGGAGAAGGCCCTGAACCCAGACCTGTGGGAGAAGCTGCTGGCGCTGTGCGACCGGCACCAGGTCAGCTTCACCTGGGTGAAAGGCCACGCCGGACATAAAGAGAACGAGCGCTGCGACCGGCTGGCGGTGCAGGCCGCCAACCAGCCAGATCTGCCGCCGGATGTGCCTTACGAGCAGCAAGATTCTACCCAGCCTTCTTTATTCTGAGCAGCAACGGCCGCGAAATGGTTTCAGCGGATGAGGCCAACCCTATCGATACCAATCCATATTCAACCCACAAACATCATCAGGAGATCGTATGACAAGATTATTAATTCCCTTCGAAAAATTGAACACCAACTCATTCAGCGTATTTGACCAGCAATGGATGCTGGTGACCAGCGGCGATTTTGAGAAAAAGCATTTCAACACCATGACAATTTCCTGGGGCTTTTTGGGGACGATATGGAATAAACCAGTCGTTCAGGTGGCTGTCCGCCCAACGAGGTTCACTTTCGATTTCATGGAGCAGTACGACTCGTTTACTGTCAGCGTACTGCCAGAGAAACACCGCAAGGCGCTGCAAATCCTGGGTGCCAAATCTGGCCGGGATGGCGATAAGATCCACGAAGCCGGGCTAACCCCGATCGCGGTGGCTGGCGTGGCAGCCCCGGCTTTCGCGGAAGCGGAACTGATCATCGCCTGCCGTAAAATTTACTGGCAAGACACCCGGCCGGAACATTTCCTCAACCCGGATATTGCCCGCAATTACGAACGCAAGGATTACCACCGCTTTTATTTTGGTGAAGCACTTTCTGTAATGGGAGAGCCCATATACCAGGCCGCGTAATCTCCGGGATTTTTGGAATGGAGCAGGGAATGCGTTTGAAATTTTTGATTTTCGCGCTGGTGGTGACAGCGGTCCTTGCGGCAGGATGCCAATCCGCGTTGGGCTTTTTACAGACTGCCACCGAAACCCCTTCCGTGACTCCAACGCGGGTCATGCCATCGCCCACGGCGAACATCCTGTTTCCCTATGACGCTTCTGTGTTGGTGTTCCCGGAACAAGATGACCGCCAGGCGTACCAGGTGATGGACCTGAACCAGTACAATGATTTCTTCCAATCATTGGCACTTTCCCAGATCGAGAATTTTGAGTGGGTCGGCGACCCGCTGGAGATTGCCCTCCGTTTGGAATCCTGGCCGCCCGCTGAGCCGGACTGCAAAAATAAAAACATCTATTTTTTACCTGCCAACACCGGCAGCGTGATTCTGATCATCATCAGTGAGGACTGCCCGGACGATTCCATCGCGGCCAGGAAAACCCGGATTGAGATGCACGATGATGACGGGCGCTGGGTGGTAGATTGGATGGGCCAGATGCGGAAATGCCAGCGGGGAGAGATTGAATCCCGTCTGACGGACTGGCATATCTACCTGTGCCCATAATTAAGCCAGTTATTTGAAAGAGGCACTGAAATGGAATACCGATATCTTGGAAAAACCGGCGTAAAAATCTCATCTCTGGTGCTTGGAACCATGTCGTTTGGAGAGAACGCGGATGACCGGTCCGCGGCTGAGATGTTCCATGGCTGCCGTGAGGTGGGGATCAATTGTTTTGACTGCGCGAACGTCTACCAGGGTGGGCGCTCTGAAGAAATCCTCGGTAAGCTGGTGGCGGACTGCCGGGATGAAGTGATCTTGACCAGCAAAGTGTATTTTCCGGTAGGGGAAGATATCAACGCGCGCGGCGCATCACGGCGCCACATCTTTCGGGCGGTAGAAGCCAGCCTGAAGCGGCTGAACACAGCGTATATTGATGTGTACTTCATCCATCACTTCGACGATTCCACGCCCCTGGAGGAGACCCTGCGAGCGCTGGATGATCTGGTGCGACAGGGCAAGATCCTTTACCCGGCGGCTAGCAATTTTGCCGCATGGCAGGTGGAGAAAGCGCTTGGTATCGCCGCGGGGGCAGGTTTGGCGCCGTTTGCCTGTATCCAACCGATGTATAACCTGGTGAAGCGCCAGGCCGAAGTGGAGATCCTGCCCATGGCGGCAGCGGAACAGCTTGGGGTGATCGTTTACAGCCCGCTGGGAGGCGGATTGTTGACTGGTAAATATGGGGTGGGCCGCAAGCCAGATCAGGGGCGCCTGGTTGAAAGCCAGCGCTATCAAATCCGTTATGGGGAACCCTGGATGTACGAAGCAGCGGAACGCTTCACGCAATACGCCCGGGAGCGGGGCTACGAGCCGGCCGCGCTGGCAGTCTCGTGGGCAGCCCATCATCCGGCTGTCACAGCCCCCATTATTGGAGCGCGCAATCTTAAACAGCTTTCCGGTTCGCTGAAATCATTGGAAATTGAGATGACCCCTGAGATGTGGCACGAAATCGCCACCCTCTCCCCTGCGCCGCCGCCCGCTACCGACCGGAGCGAGGAGGAAGAAATGGGAGAAACTTCGCGCAGGTAATTTGAAAAAGCTGCCTAAAAGGACATCCTCAAATGGTTGTTGAGTTTGCGCGGCTTTATGCTACAATGAAAAAGATATAGTGGGCAATGTTTCTAAGAGGTTAGCAGGCTATTCAAGTAAGGATCTGTAACATGGTGGGAAGGGGACAGTTTCCTGACAAACTTTCACAACACCTGGATCAGCAGGGAAAAATCATCCTGTTAAATCGCTATAAGGGTGTGCCGGTAGAATCCCGGGCGTGGCTAAAATCCATTTCGGAAAATCAGGCGGTGTTGGATGTTGAGCCGCCTTATTCAGTTTGCCTGAGCTGGGAAGATAAAACCTGGCTCGTGCTGGAAGACACGGGCATAATATGGCGGGCTGTGGTTGAATCGTTCGATCTGCTGGCCGGTTGGGTCGTGCTGGGAAAATTCGAAACAGATAACACTTTTCCAGACCATCGATCCGCGATCCGGGTGGAGCCACGTTTTAATATTGAAGTGGCAATTGAAAACGCGAACCACCGCCTGATCGAATATCTATCAGATATCTCCACCAAAGGAATCGGTGTTCGGATCCCGGCTCTGAAGTCTGCCCAGGTTTTCCAGGATAGCGAACCTGTCCTTGTCTCCATTCATCTTCCTCAAGGAAAAACTGTGGTACCCGGCGTGATCCGGAATATCACCCGCAGTGAGGATTCTTACCGTCTGGGAGTGGGGTTCAACGCGGAACAGGACCTTCCTCCCGCGATTATAAGTTACATCGCGCATCGCAAAGATGAGATCTTACAAACGCTAAAGGTGCGCTATGAGCTGGAGGTTGGAAGACTGGGTCTGACTGAAAAAAGGGCATCGAGCGCGCTTTGATAGATCTGATCGGAGTACGCAGGATATTGAGATCAACAGACAATCTGGATTGACCACAAAGGATCTGAAAAGATGAACAAAGAACAGGTGATTTCTGATCTGAAACAAATCATGGCGCGGGAACAGCCAATTGAAGTGCTGAATTTTTACAAAGGACTTCCTGTGACCAGCAATGCCAAAATGAAAAGCCTTGAAGGTGAAATTGCTGTTCTGAAAGTGGAACCGCCGCATTCTGTTTGTCTGGAATGGGAAAACACAACCTGGCTGCTGGTTGGTGAACCCCTGGGCGCGGTATCGTGTTCGGTCTTTTCCTTCGACATCCTGGAAGGAATCGCGCGGTTGGGCGAATGGGATCTGCCCGATTCAAGGTTTGGAAACCGGATGAATGTCCGTTTGGAACCGGATGAACCATTGGAAATGGATTTGGAAGGCCCGGAAGGAACCATAACCGCCAGGCTGCACGATGTCTCACTGACGGGGCTGGGGATGCAGCTTCCGGCTGAAATTCGGGAAAAGACCTTCAAGAAATATGACCGGGTCAAATTCACCCTGCGCCTTCCCACTGGCTCAATGCGGCTTTCGGGACAGATCAAAACCATCACGCCATTGGAAGAAGATGAGCGTCTGGGGATCGTGTTCACCGAAACCATCACGCAGCGAGGAATCATCCCTTCCTACATTTCCTGCCGCCGGATAGCGATCCTTCAGGAACTGGCATCGCGATATGATATGGCCTACGAAGCGCAGGCCGAAGCCCGGAAGTGAATTGATTGCAACAGGATGCGGTTCTGTGGAATAAACACCACATACCAGCTTCCGGTAGATAATCCCGGAAGCTGGCTTTTTAAGAACAGGCAGGATAGCCTACCAAAACCCTCTCCGGCAGCTTTTTTTCCGCGCCCTTTGGTAAAATCAAACCAGCGAGATCCGCGTGATTGCCCTTCAGCAGGAAATCGCAGCGGCACAAAGTGATTCGGGCTTCCCCAAATCAAAGTCCGGAAATTACAGGTATGCAGGAGGTATTAACGCTGATGAGCAGTAGAATTCAAATCCGGAAAGCCAAAAAGTCGGATGTGGAAACCCTGGCGTATTTCAACACACTGATGGCGTGGGAAACGGAAGGGAAAAAGCTCTCACAGCCGGTTGTGACGGCCGGTGTGGAGAACTTATTGAGCCAACCTGAGTACGGGTTTTATCTTTTAGCAGAGATCGAAGGCGAGGTTGCCGGGGCACTGATGCTCACCTCGGAATGGAGCGACTGGCGCAACGGGTTGTTCTGGTGGATCCAGAGTGTGTATGTCCGGCCTGAATACCGGCGGCAGGGCGTGTTCAAAAGCCTGTACCAGCACGCAGAACGCCTTGCCAGACAACAGCCAGCCGTATGCGGCCTGCGCCTGTATGTTGACAGGCAGAATCATGCGGCGCAGCGGACGTATCAATCCATGGGAATGGAAGCGACCAATTATGATCTGTACGAAATTGAGTTTTGAGTGAATTGAAACCTTTGATAATGATGGTGCTTGATGGAGGAACAGGATGAACGACAGTGGTGAGAACCAAAACAAATCCATCCAGAAGACAGGATGGATGACAACTCCCCTTTCCCAGCAGGGAGTTCCAACCTGGATAGTTTATCTGATGGCATTATTTGGTCTGGTCTATATTCTGAACCCAACTCTGGGCGTTTTTGAGCTGGTGCCGGATAATTTGCCATTTGTCGGGAATCTGGACGAGGGTGTGGCCTTTTTGATGCTGTGGTCAGGCCTGGTTGAATTCTTTGAAGGGCGCAGACAGCGCTAAGTCTTTGCGCTGGCAAACTATAGAATAGAGCACGTTGAACCAAGCCCCAAAGGCGCGCCTTAGAACGCTTTCAAACTTTCTGGTATCACGGTCTGAAATCAGGTAAAGTAATAAAAAGCTGTTCGTGATTGGGCAGCAAGGAGAGATAAAAAATGAACACAAAATATGTGGGAGTGCTGACCGCCGGAGGGGACAGTCCGGGGCTTAATGCCGCTCTGCGGGGAATCGGGAAAGCCGGCCTGGGGCAATATGACATGAAATTTGTTGGTTTTCTGGATGGGTTCCGCGGTTTGATGCAGAACCGCACCATCCGATTGGACGAAAAATCACTGTCCGGGATCCTCACCCTGGGAGGTACCATTCTGGGAACAAGCCGGGATAAACCGCATAAAATGCCGGTGGGGGGCAAATATCTGGATATGACAGACGCCATGATGGACACATACGAACGCTACCATCTGGACGCGCTGGTTTGCCTGGGCGGCGGCGGCACGCAGAAAAGCGCGCTGCGCCTCAAAAACGAGGGGATGAATGTGATCACTTTGCCAAAAACCATTGACAACGACGTGGCGATGACCGACGTTACCTTTGGATTTGATACCGCGCTGGGAATCGCCACCGAAGCGATTGACCGGCTGCACAGTACGGCCCACAGCCACCACCGGATCGTTGTGGTGGAAATCATGGGACATAACACCGGATGGCTGGCGCTGGGCTCTGGTGTTGCGGGAGGCGCGGATGTGATCCTGATTCCCGAAATTCCTTATGATGTCAACAAAATTGCCAACGCGATCCTGCAGCGCAGCCGGGGCGGGAAGCGTTTTAGCATCGTAGCCGTCTCGGAGGGCGCGATGTCGCTGGACCTGGCCGAAAAATTGGCCACCACTCAGGAGAAATTGGACAAAGAGAAGGACGAAGAAAAACACGAGAAATTATCAAAAGAACTTCTGAAACTGGAAGAAGAGCGGGCAGGCAGCACCCAGGCATTGACTCTCAAACTGGAAGAACTGACCGGCCTGGAATCCAGAGTCACCATTCTGGGTTACTTGCAGCGCGGCGGCGCCCCATCGGCGGCAGACCGGCTGCTGGCAACCCGTCTCGGTACTGCCTGCGCGAAATTGCTGCATGAAGGCAACTATGGGGTGATGGTCGCTGCCCGAGGCGATGGGATGGAACCGGTCCCGCTGGAACAGGTTGCAGGAAAGCGAAAGATGATCCCAATGGACCACCCCTGGCTGGAAAGCGCCCGTAGTGTCGGCACCTGCCTGGGAGACTGAAGTCGATAACCGGGAATAAATCCACACGGTTACCCTTTGTATTTCATCACCGGGCGCCGAGATGTCTCTCACAGCGGCGCGGCCTCTCCTTCTGACCTCTTCCCATGTGGTTGCGAACCGCCGGACGCATATTCCGGCGGTGTGGTAACCTCTCTACGGTGTTTTCACTCAACCATAAACCTTAGTGTCTCCGCACCTGCGCGCGTCTGCGTCGACTCTTCCACGGGATAAAGTACTATCAACCCTAACGATCTGTCCGCAAAACCTGACCGTTCTTACAGTTTGATCCACCAGCACAGAATCTCAGGTAAGGTGCTATACTCTAAGGCTGAGTAAATTCACAACTACAAGAGCACCAGAGAGATGACAGCAGCCTCGAGCACAACACATACCATTTCGATTAGAACTATTTTCAAAACCTGGTGGCCGCTGGCGGCCAGCTGGTTTTTCATGAGTGTGGAGATCACCGCAGTAAGCGCGGTGATTGCCCGCCTGGCAAACCCCGAGATCAATCTGGCGGCCTATGGTGGGATTGTTTCTCCAGTTGCTATTATTGTTGAATCCCCAATCATCATGCTGTTGTCCGCGTCCACTGCCCTCAGCAAAGACTGGGCTTTATACCGCCAGCTCCGCCGCTATATGCTGTGGATGGCGGCGGCGGTCACCGCGGCTCATATCCTGGTAACATTCACCCCTTTATACTACTTCATCACCCGCAGCTTGATCGGCGCGCCGGAAGAGATTATTGAGCCGGCCCGCATTGGCCTGGCCATCATGCTGCCGTGGAGCGCGGCGATTGCCTACCGTCGGTTTAACCAGGGCGTCATGATCCGCTTTGGACATTCGGATGCTGTCGCAATGGGAACTACAGTGCGGCTGATAGCCAACGCGCTGGTGCTGGCTTTAGCCTACTTCTACGGACAGGTTTCCGGCGTGGTTGCCGGTGCTGCCGCCCAGGCGCTGGGAGTAACCTGTGAGGCAATCTATATCGGCCTGCGGGTACAGCCGGTGCTGGTACGGCAGGTGCGTCACGAACCCTCTGCGGAGCCGCTTACCCTTAAGGCATTCTCAAAATTCTATGTTCCTCTGGCGCTCACTTCGCTGCTGACTTTTATCTGGCAGCCCATCGGCAGCGCGGGCCTCAGCCGGATGCCAGCCCCAATTGATTCTCTGGCGGTCTGGCCGGTGTTGTCCGGGCTCATTTTCATGCTGCGCAGCCTTGGTATGGCTTTGAATGAAGTTGTGGTGGCTATGCTCGACCGGACAGGTTCTTTCCGCAGCCTGCAGCGCTTTACCCGGTCCCTGTCGCTTATGTTGGGCGCTGCCAGTATTTTGATCGCGATCACACCGCTTTCTATGCTGTGGTTTAACCGTGTTTCGGCGCTTTCCCTGCCGCTTTCTGGCATCGCCCGGGTGGGCTTTCTGCTCTCGATGCCGGTCGCTTCGCTGGTCACCCTGCAGAGCTGGTATCAGGGTCTGATCCTGCACGGGCGCAATACGCGCGGCATCCCGGAATCGGTAGCAATTTTCCTTGCCACCGCTATTCTGATCCTGAGCGCAGGAGTCTTCTGGGGGAAAATCGCCGGGATTTACGTTGGCGCGCTGGCATTCACACTGGCCAGTTTGACGCAAACTGCCTGGCAGCGTCACCGCAGCCTGCCGGTGCTCGGTACTGTCCGCGAACGAGACGCGGCCATCCTGGAAGCAGACCTGCTCCCTAATTGACCTCGTAGCTGTCGAGGTCGATCATTTCAAGCGGTAGTTCCCGGGCTTCTCCGGCAACGGTATCCACCCGGTATATTTTGGCTTCAGGACGCGAGCGCACCCCCCGGCTTAATTCACCATTGATGAAATGGGCTGCCGCGCCGTCGTCCAACGCAAAGCCGGGTTTGGCCTCACCGGATAAGACCGCGCGCTGGTACGCCGGCCGCCGTACTTCTTCACTGTTGTAATGCGGGCAGCAGCTTCCGGGCAGGAATCCAAGCCCCGGCATCACCGAGAGCTCGCCCGGGACCGAGTCGGTGATCCCCTGTTCGAACCAGCAAATAGCCCCGGCGCTCACGCCCGCCAGCACTATCCCATTCTCCAGCGCTTTTCGCAGGATGCGGTTCACCCCCCACCCGCGCCACAGTGCCAGCATGCTGCGGGTGTTGCCCCCGCCAATATAGATCACATCCTGAGACAGCAAAAAACCCGCCAGGTCCGCCACGGGCAGGCGGAAAAGCGAGAGGTGGGTTGGCTGGCAGTCCAGCTTGGTAAAGGCGGCGTAAAACTTGACCACGTATTCAGGAGAATCCCCGCTGGCGGTTGGCAAAAAGCACACCGCGGGATGGGGCTGGTTGGCCTGTTCCAGGATATATTCATCCAGCGCGAGGTTGTCCGGTTCCATTGAAAATCCCCCACCGCCCATCGCAATAATTTGTTGTTTCATCCAGGGTTGTCCTCCCTATCTGTAAGGGTATAGTGTCTATTTTCTCAGCGCGATTTTCGCCTGAGCACGGCGCTGGCCGCGGCCGGATCATCCGCAAGCACGGCGTCTGCCTTCAGCCAGCGGTACCAGTTGTAGCGGCTGGTCGAATCGGGGTCCAGTGGGGCGACAAGCTGCCCGCGCAGGTGGGCGATCATCACATACAATGGGTTTTTCAAAAGCAGGTTCCAGGCCGGCCCCAGCAGGTCAAAGTCTTTCAAGGGCCATTTTTTATCAAGGGTGATGAACCCGATCGGGATATCCGGCGCGGCCTGCCGGAACGCTTTCAAGCGCCCGGTGGAAAAAGACAGTACCACCGTGCGTTCGCGCACTCCTGCTGCGCCCAGCTCTTCGGCCAGGCGCCGGCAGACCTCCGGCTCGAGGAAACGATCGGTTTTTAATTCCAGCGCCAGGGCAATATCTTCAGGCAGGAGGGCAGCTACTTCGGCCAGGGTGGGGATGCGCTCCTGGACGTATTCCTCTCTGCCGCAGGACGCATCCAGCTGTTTGAGAGCTGCCAGGGTCATTTCCGCTACCGCCCCGCTGCCGTTGGTGGTGCGGTCTACGGTGGAGTCATGGATGCAGACAAAGACCTCATCAGCGCTGAGGTGCAGGTCGGTCTCGAGGATATCGGCGCCATCAGTTATGGCGCGGCGAAAGGCTGCCAGGGTGTTCTCAGGGCAGGCCACCCGGTTGCCACGGTGTGCCATGATATAGGGTTTGGGTTTGCCAGGGATGCGCAGTGAGACCGTTTTTTTCAAAATGTCTTCTCCCGGAATCACGCTGTAAGTTAAAAGGGCTGTTATAAAAGGTATTATACAATTTTCGACGTAATTTATCACGGGGATTGGAAATGAGGTTTTTTCACCACAGGCGCCACACTTGTACCTGCCGCAAGTGCAGGTGAGGGCGCAAAGAAAGACTGAAAAAAGGTATGGGTGTTGGAATGAAGGCTGGGAGGGGACTGTTGCTCCAACCCTGGCGCCGGGCGACGCCCAGTTCATTTGACTGGAATATTCAGATTTTTGATTTTCAGGATTCGGATGCTGTGCGCGACCATACTTTGCCACTTCGCCTGACAACAATCAATTACCGATCACTGAAATTGCGACGTTCCCTTGCTTCACTCCCGCTTCAACATATCGATGCGCATCGACCATTTGTTTTAATTGGAAACTCTGGCCAATGATTGATCTTATCTTTCCGGCAGCAAGGAGTTCTGACAGGAAAATCAAGTCTTCTTTCTTTTGGCCTGCCGATTGAATTTTTAATTTCTTGTTTGAGGTTAAGGATGTCCACCATCCAAGCGCAATGTGTGAAAGCCTGGCAAAAGCCAGGTAGTACACGCCGTCCGGTTTTAGCAATCTCAGCCGGCGCGCCACCGAATGCCTGCCGAATACATCAATAATGAGATCATAGGTTTCACCGCTGGTGGTATAGTCTTCCCTGGTATAGTCAATGACATGATCCGCTCCCAAAGAGCGCATCAGTTCCTGTTTTTGTGTGCTGTCGACACCGGTAACTTGCGCCTGAAAATGCTTTGCCAGCTGAATTGCGAAAGTGCCAATGCTCCCACCCGCGCCGATGATCAAGACCTTACTTCCAGGTTGGATGTTTGATTCCCTCAAATAATGCAGGGCCTCAAACCCGGCGGTAGGAACTGCGGCGGCTTCCTCATAGGTCAGGTTTGCAGGTTTGGCAGCCAGCACACCTTGCGCGTCACCGGGGTTTTCAGGGAGGCAGATGTATTCCGCGTAAGCGCCAAAACCAAATCCGGTAGTGCCAAAAACCGGATCGCCAACCTGATAAGAACCCACATTTTTGCCAACTTCCTCCACCACCCCGGCCAATTCCTGACCAAGAATGGGTATTCTTTTGGGCCGGAAGAATCCCGCATACAGCCGTACCGGAAAGGACAGCATCAAAGGAAGTTCAAGCCGGCGCATCTCGCAATCTCCGGCTGTCACAGTTGCCGCGTGAATTTTGATGAGGATTTCATCCTCTTTTGGAGCAGGTTTTTTTACTTCCTTCAGTTGGAGCCCATCCGGCGATCCGTATTTGGTCCAAATAATTGCTTTCATCAGGCTTCTCCTGGCTTTTGCTGGATCACAGTGATGACAACATTTCCTTTTTTGCGGCCGGTTTCGACATATCTGTGAGCATCGGCCACCTGTTCCAATGGAAAACATCTGTCAATGACGGGTTTGATCGTCCCCTTCTCGACCAACTCTTTGAGAATTAATAGATCCTCAATTGATTCCTTTGTGGTGGATCGAACACTAAGATAAGATCCATTTTCATTAAGAATACCCCTGACATCTTTGGGGGATGTTTTACCTACCGCGTCAAAGATGACATCGTAGGTTTTTCCATTTTTAGTAATATCATCTTTAGTGTAGTCAATAACAGCATCAGCGCCAAGTGACTTAACCAAATCTATATTCGCCGTGCTGCAAACGCCGGTTACTTTTGCGCCAAAGAAGTGTGCGGAAAGTTGAACCGCGTAAGTGCCAACACTGCCAGACGCGCCATAGACCAAAACGTTCTGTCCACGCTGAATATTTGCTTTTTGGAGAATGAACAATGCTGTCATTCCGCCAACAGGAAGGGCAGCAGCTTCTTCGAAGGTCATATTATTGGGAATAGGAGCCACAACACCAGCGCCCCATATTTCAGGCAAACATATATATTCCGCGTTTGCTCCAACGCTTAAGCCTGTAGTTGTCCCAAAAACTTTGTCACCAATTTTGAAGCGCCTTACATTTTTCCCGACCGTTTCGATCTCTCCCGCGAACTCATGCCCGGGTGTCGTCTTTCTTCTCAAACCAAACAGCCGCATGGGAAGAAAAAGTAAAGGATGCAATTTACGCAATATGACATCCCCCCGGGTTACCGTGGCTGCATGAACCTTGATCAAAATTTCGTCATCCGCAGGGAGAGGCTTATTAACCTCCCGCAGGTGAAGCACTTCCGGAGGGCCGTGCTTTTGACATACAATAGCTTTCATTGTCGAAGTCATTTCTTATTCCTTGTTCGTTTCTTTTTTGATGCCGCCTGTTATGATCATCGATAACAGCGGCATCGTATGTTAAGCTTAGGTTTGATTTGCAAAAGCAACTGCCGATGAATTGAATCCTTTGAAGATTAACCAAAGGCTCAAAGAAACTTCAAATAAACCGCCAGGGATAGCAAGCATGACACCAACACTACTCCCAAAGAGCTCAAATATTGTGCCTGCAATAAATACCGCGTATCCAACAAAACCCCAAACAGAAAATACCCGAGAGACGATCTTTGATTTGTATAAAACAGCCACAAACAACAATCCGCCCAAGCCCCAAATGGCCATCCCAATTTGGTATGCATAGAATCCACCCATTTTGAGGAGATCACCGATAGTCACAAAATAATCTGCGGCGGCGGAACCAGCTTTTACATATTCACTGCTCAGGGGGATGAGCAACATCAAGAAAATTCCACTAACGACAATCACGGTGGTCGAAGCGATTGCAAAACTCAGATAGCCATAGGAAAGGTTTTTGTGGAAAGGTTTCAGGATGGGCAGCAATAGCACGGGCAGCCCGATATTTACAAAAGTATGGACCAAGGCGATGAGGATTACACCAACAACGATCGTTGTATTGTTGTCATTCACATTAGAAAGAAAATCCGGGGTGCTTGTAATCGTATCTATCATACCACTACCGATCCCATAGGCTAAAAAGGCTATGATAAAAAAGATACCCCAAAGTCTAGCGGTGTTTCGGTGTGTGATCATTTTTATTTCTCCATTTTTAAAAATATTTTTAAGTTGAATTGATTTTCATGCTTAGTTTGTTGTTTAATGCATTGTTAATAGGAATATCCGTTACGCTCCTTTCGTTAGAGGTTTAGCCGAGATAATGGTCAATATAGAGCGATCTCGCATATTCAGGCTCAAATCCAGTAACATATACCAGTGAGTAAAGTTGTTTAGCAGCGTGTCCAATTGCATTCTGCCAATCTGTTCTCGTGGATTGGGATTCTCTACTCATTGGATTACCTTTGTATTCAGGTCAGCTTGTTGCCTCATTATTTTCCTTCGCACGCGGCACAAAACAAACCATGCCGCTCCAGTAACAATGACGATCAATGCTAATATCACCAACACCCCAATTTTTGCCAATTGAGGGAAGCCGCTTCCTACCTGAAAATCCATCGGTTCATAGAAAAACAGTGAATCATCTACCTCGCCACTGTCAAAAAAGCTGGTTAACAACCGCTCAATCGCTTCTGGCTGTAAGCTCATCACATCATTGACATGCCCCATCTCAGATAAAATAACCTGTGTGCCATTGGCTAATGCGGGCAATAGATCATCCGTAGCAAATTCAGCTGGGGTCGAAAAGTCGATATTACCGCTGATCAACAGTGTCTCCACATCGGATGGATGTACTTGGCGTAATTCTGCTGGCATTAACTGCGTCGGCCACGTCACCCCGTCCTCATCAGTTGCGCTGCCCCAAATTAATTTAGAAAGGGGTGCACCGATGATTGAATCTGGCGGATTCATTTCGGTGAAATAATCACGATTAGCATCATAATCAGCGCTGACTCCTTTCGAAAAGAATTCGCCATAGACGCTCTGATTGGGCATGACAAAATCATATGCCAATGACATGAGTGCTAATCCACTGGGATCCCCTTCTTCAGCCGCCAACCAGGCGTCAAACACTAAAGCGGCTGTATCACGATGGAATAGCATCACAAAGGTTGTCCCTTTTACTTTGCCAGGATCTATCTTTAAAAATAGCCATCGCTCTGGCATATTATGACTGATATTTCGCATCGTTTCGGCCAAGTCAGCAGTGCGTGGGTTGTCAGTTTGAGCATACAATCGGGCGTATTGCTCGATTTGAGCATCGACCATATCTGGCTCCCAGACAAAGCGGCCAGGCGGGTTCACACCTATCATTGCGGAACGGGCGATGCGAGTAGGGTGTTGATTTGCATATAGTTGCGCGACTCGCGTTCCATAGCTTGCACTGAGCAAGTTGATACGCTCGTACCCAAGCCCATCACGTGCCGCTTCCAAATCGCCAATCACTTCCTGAATGGAGTAGCCATCTAAATCCACCCCCTCGGCTTGTAGCCGTGCGGCGCATTGGCGCATGGCCGCCGACATACCAGCCCGTGATTGTTCATTCAATACATCAACCCCATCACCCTTGATTGCTCGTGCGACTTCTGGGCAATCTAACACAGCGGAACCATCCACGCCGCGATAGCCGACCATCACAAAGTCATGGTTGGCAAAAATGGCAGCAAACGGTTCAACGTGCATATTGCTACTCCCAGGCCCACCTCCTAAAAAGAAGATTGGCTCAGCATGGTTTTCTGAAGTAGCACGAATACGAGTGACGGGTAGGGCGATGAGGCGTGAGTCTACTTTCGCCCTATTTTCGCGAACGATTACGGTGCCGCAATCGGAATCATATGCGCCAGATTCGATTTCGATCACGCAGGGTTCTACAGTCAGTTCGCCTGCCTGGGCATTGTTAGGGACAATAAGGGTCGTTTCTCCTTTACCACCAAAATAGCTGACGGAAACGGCTGTTAACGCAGCAATAAGAAGCACGATAATGCCTAACCTGGTTGTTTTTTTCTTTAATATCTTCATCTAAAGCGTTTCCTGTTCGGAGTTAATCGCCATCTTGTTCAGCATTTTTTTTGTAATGTTGCGCAATACCAATACCAAACGCGATGCCAATCACTAAACCCGCGCCGGGATTTCCTATTGCAGCGCCCAAAACAAGTCCAATCCCTACACCTATGGCAATACCCGCCCCAATCATACTGGTTTGGGATTTTTCATTCTTTATATTATTTTGATCTGAACTCATCATGGGACTCCTTTTAATTGACGAAATCTATTGTTATTTCATTGTGTTTAATGCCTGCTACACCTACCGCCAGATCCGGTGAATGCCCTATTAGATGGCAGAATAGAGAGCCTATAAATTTCCAAAGTTTTGTATGTTACCCATATTACTTATTGCCTTCGCAGAATCCGGACAATCCGGTTATATATGATGTTCGATATCCCCGTGGTCTTTCCGCCGATTACTTCCGCCAATCCCCATGTCTCTCCACCGGTTGTATTCACAAACTGAATAACGACCGTATCCATATCTTCGTGATAGCGTGCAATGCTAAAGTACCCTGGCACCCAGCCAGTATGTTCATACTCGTAAATTGAGGAGTAGATCGCCTGCTCATTGTCATTCAGCAACGAACCATCATTCAATGCTCTCAAAAATATACCGACATCCTGTGCGGTCGCGATCATCGAGCCGCCAAGACGCCTGAGATCATCGTCATATCCATACCAGTAACCACTGACAACATCTTCGAACTCCACCTCGTCAAGCGAAAAGTACGTATTGGTTAGCCCGAGAGGAGCCAGTATTTCACTATAGACATATTGGTGGTGGCTGTATCCCAACACTTTGTCAAGGATACGGCCAATCAACAGATAATTCGTATTGGAATACCTGTAGCGAGCGTCAGGCTTAAAGTCAGCAGGTTCATCTAAGACCAGTTCCAGATTCCTGTCCTCGTCTGTCTGCGGCGTGAACCAGTCGAACTCCTCATGATCAGTGAAATTAGGAATACCACTGCGATGCTGCACCATCATCCGCAGGGTGATCTGATCCGCATATTCAATCCTTCCAACAAGTTCAGGGAAGTGATCCGCGAGAGTATCATCCAGGGATAAACTTCCGTCATTGACCAATTTCGCGACAGCGGTGGCGATATACAGCTTGTGGATACTGCCAATTTTGAACAAGGCGTGCGGATCGGCCGGCACTTGAGCAACTTTATTTTTCCAGCCAGCAGCATAAAATTCTGGTGTATGGCCTGCTTGATCTACATAAACGATGATGCCATCCAGCCCCTGATCAATAGCGCTGTCTGCCTGCTCCTGCACCGTAGCGGGTAAGGGTGTTAACATTGGCGGTACAAGGTCCAAGGGGGGGATTACAATAGCAGTGATTAATCCAACGATGGGCATGATTATTCTAAGAATTCGAACGATACGGTCCTTCTTTTGCATTCGCTATTACTCCTGACACGAAACCTCTCGCCTGCCTGTCATTTAGGACGCAAGTTTTGTTATATTCATCCATTTTTCACCTGAAACAAGGTGATCTGAAGCCCATCAGGGGACTGAATCCGAACGTTCAGGTCATTCCAGGGTGTCAGTACCGGTTCATGGACCAGGGTAGCGCCATGTTCCAGGGCGCGTTCCATTGCTCGTTGAACATCCTCAACCTGAAACGCAAAACGGATTTGCCCGCTGACTCGCTGACCCGCTTCAACTTGATCCACCCCTGCGGCGTATTGCGGGTCAAAAATTTCAAGCGTTGCACGGCCAGCCCAAAACATCTGGCCTTTCCCGTTATCCATCCACATGTCGCCCGGGTCAAGCCCCAGTCCATCCCTGTAAAATCTTACGGCTCGCTCGAAATCATTAGTTGTGAGAGCAACTCGAAATTCTGTCGGGCTCAAATTTTCATCTCCTTTGATCACACTACTGGCCTGATAATCAACTTAATACTTGGGAAGGATAAAAAGTCATATCCTTCCCAAGAAAGAAATCGGTTTATACGGATTCGGGGGATCGTTTTTCCCAACCCTCTTTGTTCACGCCTTTGATCAACAGCCATAATGGGAAAGCGATCTCCGCAATGGCGATCGTCGCAGCAATGATACCCGGGGTTGTCTCGTAGGCTGGCGATAGCAGGAGTGCAAAACTATCAACCAGGTAACCCACACCCGCAGCAATGAACAGCACACCTAATACTTTGGGGAAGTAACCAGACTTGAAGATCAAGTAGCCCAGCACAAACACATGGATCGTCAGGAATGCAATTCCGATAGTAAAGCCATAGCCGTGCGCATCGAGGAAGAGCATTGCAAGGCTCTGGGCTTGTTCCGCGGAAAAGACGGATAAGTAGCCAGCCCCACTAACTAGCAGCATGGCAAAGAAGTAATTGATCAAATTGATCCCATGTATGGTGGTCATCGCCAACCTTGAAACTGCAGCGAGTAAAGAAAGTGTTTTGTTCACAGATTTGAGTAAGACATAAAGAACCACTGACAACACAATTTCGCTCAGCAAAATGACCAATTCGCCGCCAACAACACCGACTCGGAAGAGGGTCTCTGATTCCATGATATTGTTGGCTGTTGCTGCCGCATCACCGGGCACGATAATAATGGAGGGTACATAAATGTGCGCTATGATGGCGGCTATGGTGATCACCAGATACAGGATCCCGGCAAATCTCGCTGTATTTTGAATTGATTTCATTATTAAAACTCCTTTTTTATATCTGTTAGGCCGCCTGCCAGGAAAGATTTTTTCAAGCTCATTCCCAGCAGGGATTAAAATCAGGCAGATTCAGGACCACGCTCTTTCCACTTGTCGATATTTAAGCCTTTCCACAAAAGGTAAATGGTAAAAGGCAATTCTCCCAGAATTCCCAATGCTAAAACAATCGTGGCGTAAACATCAGCATATTGGGGAGCTAAAAAGGTTCCATAACTTTCTATGAGGTACCCCACGGAAGATAAAATCAGCAAGATGCCAAGGAGTCGGGGAAAATAACCTGATTTGTAAACCAGGTATCCGAGCAGTAAGAGATGCAGACCGAAGAAAAATCCCCAAACCAAAATTACATAATCATAGGTTTCCAGAAACAGCAGCACGAGTGAGTCCAACTGATTTGGCTCAAACACCGTCAGGTATCCCTCACCTCCCACAAGCAGCAATATCAAAATTGAAGGTAAAAGGTTGACAGCCTGAATAATAGCTTCCGCCAGCCTGGAAAACGCTGCCGCCAGCGAAACAGCCGGGTTGACCGGTTTCAGCAAATTGTAAAGGATTGCGGCCAGTACAATTTCTACCAGAAAAACGATTGTTTCACTGGCTATCCCTAACCGGAACATCGACTCAGATGCCAGGATTGTATTGACCGTGGCTGCCGCATCTCCTGGCACCAAAACGCTGGATTTGCCAATAAGAAACGCAAAGGGGGATACGATGAAGATGATAAGATAAAGCACTCCTGCGATTCTGGCTGCTTTAAGCGGCGCGAATTTCGCAATTGGGTTAGACATTTTTTTCTCCCGTGTTGTTTTTTTAAATTGATTCAATCTTTCTAATGTTTGACGCTGAGACAATGAAACAGCCAATAGCGATTACCAGTGTCAATGGCGTAAACAAAAACTTTTCTGTGCTATTAACAGAAGCAAAATTGCCCACTGTATTTAGAGCCATGAAACCAGTCACAACCCAGGAGCTAATCCGAATAACTTTTGGGATCGGTGTATTGCCCAGAAGCCCGGCCCGATATCGAATAATGTAAATAAAGCCCCCCAGGATGAAAGTTGCTGCTACGCCAGTCACGCGTAAGGCAGGTGTTAACTCGGTTTGCCGCCCGCCCCAAGCTATTGAAATCGGCAGAATGCCAGCAACCAACATGAGCTGTACAGCAATAAAAAAGGCAAAAAGCACGGTAACAACATTCGCCAATAGATGTACAAAATTGGATTTTGAAAATAAAAACATGGTTTTTCTCCATTAAATCAATCTGATTCAGGTTTTAATCTTAAGTACTTTGATTGCAAAGCTTTTTCAGATCGGTACTCCTAAATTAAGCAAGACTAGACAATCTTTTGATACGCTGTCAACATATCGCCTGCGTCTTCAATCAAAACATCTTTGGGTTGTCTGAGCAACCAGAAAACAGCCATAAAGTCCCCACCGGCGGCAGCCGCATTGACCACAGTCGGAATAAATATCCAGGGCAGCAAAGGATTGGGCAGCATTGTAATCAGTACCAGCCCTAACACCGAAATGACGGTAAAGGGTGCCAGCGCATTGATGATCATCATGAAGCGACGATTTAAATATCCAGGGGCGGAGGCAAAGATCAATAAACCACGCCAACCTATCTGTGGAGGAATGCCTTGGTCGAGATAAAAGACAAAAGCGTGAATAAGTTCGTGCAGTCCAAGCACAGTTATTACATCAATTACAACGAGAAGGATGCTCAAGATAGCCGGGGTATTCGGTAATTCGATGTTGAGGTAGGTTTTGAACGATGAAGACAGTTCAGGGTATCGCAGGCGGGTAAAAAAAATGAATACGAACATGAAACCGATAAATCCAATTACACGCAGCAAATAAGATGTTGCCAACATAATTTTATTGTTCGCAAAATCCAGAGATGATTTTCTGGTGTAATTTTCAAATCTGACTGACACTTTCTATCCTCCTTTACAAGTTAAGTTCATAAAATTTATGAAAATTGAAGCCTTCCGAGATGACATTGCACCGATCACTCGGAAGGTTTCTATAAAACTTTTCAGGCAGTTGGAGCCAGTTTTTCCGCCGCTTTCCTGACGACACCAGGTTTGCTGCGCAATAAAGCAATACCCAGCCAGGCAAACCAGACAATCTGCGTCAGGCCAAAGATCATACCTCCAACCTCGCCCAAAGCAGGGATAACCGTAACCAGGCCGGCTGCACCAACCAGGAACCCAAAATAGTTGAAGGTTTTCGGTAAGCCGCCGTTGCGCAGCGCGGACAAACTCAGCAGCAGCACCCAGATCCCTCCAACGACCTCCACACCGCCGCCCAGACCAGTGAAAACCGCTTCAATTGCCAACCAGACGGTCGCTGCCTGGACAGGGTCACTTGCGTAGATGCCAATAACCGTTTCCATTCCGATGTTGTAGATCATGCCACTGGCAATTACGAGAACGGACCAGATGATTCCGAAGGCGGTCGCTGTTCGGGTCATGGCCGATGTCCTGCCTTCGAGCCGATCATGCAGTGCCAGCGATAAAACCACCAGCGAAGCACCCCAGACCACATAAACAATCAGATGCAGCAGGGAGAGCAGGCTCTGATTTTCGGCAATCGCAGCCACTTTTTGCAGCGGATCAGCGATCTCTGAAACGTTTACTACCAGCACAAAGCCCACAATACCAATGATGTAAGCCAGCGCTTCGTAGATTGCTGCCACACCGCCCCATTTTTGTAGTTGTAAGTTTTTCATTTTTTTACCTTTTTAATAACTTAGATAAGATTTTTGATGATGCATTCGTGCCGGAATCCCCGCACAACGGTTCAGAAATTGAAGTGGCAATAGGCGTATCTCCTTTCCCCATTAAATCGGCGAACCAATTTATCAACACCTGTTCGAGCTCAGGGCTGGTGAGCAAGTCAATATGACCCGTGTCCGGCAACAAAACATAACTGCCGGAGTCTGTGTGTACTGAGATAACGGATTCGTATTGCTCAGCGACGAAAGCTTCATCATCCAACCCGGCAACCAGCAGGAAAGGCTGCTGCATGGCGGCCAGGTCACGGCCATAGCTGGCGCGCGGCGCAAACGAGGTGTTCAACCGGCAGCTATAGGTGGACGTGACACTTGCTCCCAATGGAGCCTCAAGTACCGCCTGTGGCATGTTGAATTGAATGGCAACCAGAAAATTAAAGAACCGGATGCCAGGGTTTTTGAATATCGTCAGCGCGGCGATATGCCGAATAAAAATACCCACAGCGTTGTTCATTTTTCAGGATTGGTTAGCCTTCCAGGCTCTAAAATAGGTATCCACTTCGGTAATAAAACCAGTGTGATTTGGATGCCAATCCAAAATGCGATTGGCTTTGGCTGCGTCAACAATCTGATCTAAAGCCAGTACTTCAGCAAACACGCTCCCCATTTCTTGTTTAGCATCATCAAGCGGGATAAATTCAATCTGACGGATATTTTTAGCAGCCTGGGCAGCGGCACTGGCCATTTCAATCACTGTGTATTGTGTATTGTCCACAATATTGAATGCTTCGCCCCTTAGTCCACTCTTCGCGGCAAGCAAGTAAGCGTGGGCGAGATCATCAACGTGTACCATTGCCCAATGGTTGTTCCCTCCACCAACCACCTGCACCACATTACCGTTTGTAGCACCTTTGAACCACATCCCGGTCATTCCACCGCCTTTTCCATATACAACTGCGGGACGAATCACTAATCCATTGAGGGCTTCTGCGTTCAAGACAGCCTTTTCAATCTCCAGCTGCCAGGAAACCGCCTCAATTGGGGCGAGTGGAGAATTTTCATTTGCTGCCTGGCCCGAAGTATCGCCATATACCCAGACACCGCTGGTATAGATCAAGGTTTTTGGTTGGGAATCATATTTCGCAGCATTAATAAATAAATTAACTGTTTGTTGGTCCAATACCGCTGAGTCAGCTTGATAATCCATAGCTGCATGGATAATCACATCACAATCGAAAGCAATGCCTTTAAAGCTATCTGGTTTTTGTAAACTGCCTATTACTGGAACAATTTCTTTCTTTTCCAACCGATTGGCTTTTTCTTTAGATCGTGTCAGTCCCCAAACCCGGTAACCAGCCCGGCGAAAGGTGTTGGCCACATTCCATCCGATATAACCTGTGGCGCCAGTAATGAACACGTCCATAATTTCTCCATGTACCCAATTCTTTTCATTAACCGATACGACTGACAGTCGCAGATCTAGTTTAGAACGAAATTGGATAATTTTCATCCACTTTATGACAGAATTTGAAACATATAAAAAGGCCAACAAGATTGTTGGCCTTTGGTTAGAAAAATATCTATAACTCAGGTTATAAGCTACTCCAGATGAACGATCCCTCTGCGAAGCGCTTCGGTTACCGCGTTTGTTCTATCCGTCACACCCATCTTCCCCAAAATACTATTGACATGGGCTTTGACGGTGCCCTCAGTGATCGATAAATGGTTCCCAATCTCTTTATTACTCATCCCCGCAACAATGGATTCCAGGACTTCTAATTCACGATCTGTTAGTTCAGAAGCCGATATCCGTTCCGCAAGTTTTGCTGCCACTTCCAGAGGAATGCGTTTCCTGCCAGAGTGAACTGCCCGGATCGTACTTAACAATTCGGTACGGGATGATCCTTTTAGTATGTATGCCTGTGCCCCGGCCTGAAGTGCCCGATAAATATCCTCATCGCCATCATAAGTGCTCAGAATGATGATATTCGCCTGTTCCCATTCTTCCCGAATTGCATATAAGGCTTCCAATCCATTCATCTGTGGCATGCGAAGGTCAATCAGCATAACATCCGGCCTGTGCAGTCGCGCTAACCTGATTGCTTCGTTTCCATTCGCCGCTTCAGCAACGACTTCCATATCTTTTTGGTCATTGATGATGGCATTGAGCCCATCCCGAACAATTGGATGATCATCAGCAATAAGAATGGTTATCTTCTTGTCGACCATAACTTCAGGACTCCTAATCAACTAAATCAATGTTGACCCTTATACTGGTTCCACGATTTGGTGCACTATCAATGGCAATTTGTCCACCATGCCGGTCTATTCTTTCTCGCATCGCGGTGATGCCAAAACCACTCCAGTCATTTTGTATTGTGGCTTGATCAAGAATAACAAAACCACGACCATCATCAGTTATTTGCAGGATGATGCTATCTTGATTGCACTTCAATTTTACATCCAGGCGAGTTGCTTGAGCATGTTTGATCACATTCATTACAGCTTCTTGGGTCACACGGAGGAGATCCGTTTGTAGTTCGACTGGAATTACAGGCAAATCATCCTGGATATCAATGGAAATTTCAAGGCCAGATCCTGCAGCCAGTCCCCGGATAGAATCACGTAACGCGTCACAAAAATTTTTGTCTTCAAGCGTTTTAGACCGCAATGCCCAAACCGATCTCCTGGCTTCAATTAGATTTTGATCGGCTAATTTCCGGGCGCGGCTTAATCGTTCTCTGGCCAATTTTTGATTGCCCAACTCCAGGGCTGAATCAACAGCATCTAACTGGATATTTATTCCGATAAATCCCTGGGCCAAAATATCGTGAATTTCACGAGCAATGCGCTGCCTTTCTTCTGTAATGGCCAGGATTTCCGCCTGTTCATGCAAGCGCGCGTTTTCGACAGCGACACCAATTTGCTGAGCAATTGATTCTAAAAGCGATATTTCTTCTTGAGTAAAAATCCGCTCAGCCTGACCAATAATAACCAGGACGCCAACAGTTTTTCCCTTTGCCTTCAGAGGAATACCAAGGTAAACTCTTTTACCAAGAATTTGCCTGGCCGCAGGAACTGTATCCGGATCTTTTAACATTTCAGGGATGACCAAAGGGCCATCTTGATCTAGAATTCTGCCGGGGAGACTTTTACTGATTGGCAAAGTATCTATTTCCTCTAGAATTTTTTCCGGCACATTGCGCCACGAAGTCAATCTTATTTTTTTCCTGGTTTCGTCCAATAAGTGGATAGCCCCCATATTACAATTCATGACATCTAACACGCTATCCAAAGAGTGTTCTAAAACTTCTTCCAAATCCAATGATGAACTGGCTACTGTAATCACATCAACCAAAGCAGATAATTTCTGTGTTCGAGATACAACAAGTTCTTCTAAAAATTTTTCATTTTTGGCCAGGTCAAATTCAGCTTGCTTTCTATCGGTGATATCCTGAAACAGCGTCACCAGGTAATGAGGGTCTCCTGAAGGTTTCCGGATAACCGAAGTGCTGAGGAGCGTCCAGATTATATTGCCATCTTTTGTAATATAGCGTTTCTCCATTTTTGCAAACGAGCGTTTGCCGTCCATCAATTCGTGATATAGATTCACGCCCGCATCCAAATCTTCTGGATGGGTAAGGTCTTTAAAGGTCAAAGAAAGCAACTCGTCCTGTGTGTATCCGAACAGGTTACAGGCCGCCTTATTTGCTTTGATGAAATAACCATCGGTCCCCACAAGGACTATTCCAAAGAAGGCATTCTCAAACACTGTTTGGAATGTGTTCTCATCGGGTTCAACAAATTGATTCGCTAGTCTGTCCTGGTCTTTCATCATTGATCGCACTCAAATTTTAAAATGGCTTCTTTTGTTTCGAAATAAAAAGACAATACTCGATGGATTATTTAGACAGCGTTACAAGAGCAATATCTGATGTAGAAACATTTGATTACTGAAGCAAAATTTATTGGAACACTTAATACATCTTACCATTACTTCAATGTTGTCACAAATAGATGACAAACGAGACATTATTCTGAAAGTGAACGCTATCTTGGCTTACTGGGACATCTCGAACCCAAAAATTGTTACCATAAAGTGCGCTGCTTTGAACTATTTGGGGGGCTTTAATGCAGCAGTTAGTGGCATTAATGTAGATCATTTGATCAGGTGTTGGTCGTAGCCAGCGGCGATCAGGGCTTCATATGCCGCCAGCACTTCCGGGGGCACTTGCTGGGGAACCTGGAAGCCTTTGGCCGGGTAGAGCAGGATGCGCTGCAGATCGCCCACCATGACGTTGATTACCACCTCAAACGGGGTTTCCGGGCTGAAATAGTCACGGAAGGGGATCGGCGGCGAGCTAACCCGGACCGCTTTCTCGGGCCAGAGTTTGCGGAAGGTGGCATAAGCCCGGCGTTCCATATAGGGTTTCTGCACCAGCAGGAAAGTGTTGGCAGATATTCCACGCTCTTCCAGCAGGGCACGGGAGAAAAGAACGTTCTCGCCGGTGTTGGTGGAGCAGTCTTCGACCAGGATGCGCTCGTCCGGAACGCCCATCTCGCGGGCGATGAAAGCGAATTTCTTTGCTTCGGGTTCATCCCAAATGCGGCGGGTGAGATTGCCGAGGCCGCCGGAGAGAAGCAGCCAGGGTGCCCAGCCCTCCAACCACAGGCGGGCGCCGTATTCCCCCACCCGCAGGTCATGGCTTCCCATCACCAGGATGACGTCCGCCGGTTCGAGCGGCATGTTCATGTGGTGGTAGTCCCACAGGGTTTGGGCGAAAGCAAGGATTTGTTCTTTGTCCATGGTTTTTCTCTGGACAGGCGCTAACCACCCAGAGCAAGCTGGACGGCGGCTTCGGCGTGGAGCAAGGTGGTGTCAAACAGGGGTACCGGGCTGTCCTCCTGGCGGACCAGCAGGCCGATCTCGGTGCAGCCCAGGATGATCCCTTCCGCGCCGCGCGCCGCCAGACTGGCGATGATCTCCGCGAATTTCGCGCGCGA
>ENA-ORXD01000879-ORXD01000879.1-sediment-metagenome-genome-assembly--contig:-NODE-879-length-31091-cov-4.162185_pt1 | contig 31091 bp, 31 predicted proteins | sample MGYA00237862_ERZ511471 | MGnify/ENA metagenome assembly ERZ511471 | reverse complement strand
AGATAGGACTGGCCCCGTCCGTTGTAGCACCGGCCGTCCTCGGGACAGATCCCGATGGCCCTGGACAGGCTCTCGATGGCGCCGTCGTAATCGGCTTTCATGAAACAGGCCATTCCCAGGGCGTACAGGGCCCGCCGGTCCGCCGGCCGGAGACGGACGGCAGCGGCGAAGTCCCTTGCGGCGAGATCGTGCCGGCGGTTCCACTTTCGATGGATATCGCCCCGCCACAGGTAGAGATCGGCATCGCCGGGTTCGCAGGCGATGGCCCGCGTGTAGTCGGCGAGGGCCTTTTCGTAATCCCCGAGACCCTCGAAGGCCCGTGCCCTCTGGCGGCAGGCCCCTTCGTCCCCGTTTTCCCGGTCGATCACCGCCGAGAAATCGGCGACGGCCTCTCCGAAAGACCCCTTTTCGAGAAAGGCGAGCCCCCGGTTGAAACGGGCCGACACCAGGTTGGGGTCCGCCGGGTCCCGGAGGGTTTCGATGATCCGGGTGTAGCAGGAAACGGCCTCGTCATAACGGCCGTCCCCGTAGAGGGCGTTTCCTTTTTCCAGGATGTCCTTCACGGGAAACGAGGGTCCGCACCCCGCCAGGACGAGGAGAAGAAGACAGGGGATCGTGAGGTGAAAAATCTTCATCGGGGCCGCCGTTTCCATGCAGGAATATCCGCCGGGCTCGTAAAAGCCGGAACAATGCTGCTTCCGAAGCCATTAAATCTGGTTATTCTCTAGCAGAACTCGATTCCGATTGCAATTTCGCAAGGCTGCATAAGGCTCTTCGCACTGCGAAAACGCCTATTCATGGAAAGGCGGCCCGGCCGGGAACCGCCTTGGCAAAAATATAAATGATTTCATTATATTGCATTTTCGGCGGGGATGGCACGATCCGTGCTCTTTTGATTTGTGGAAGGATGCCTGCGAAAGGAGACGGGAGCAATGACCGCAAAGGAAAGAGAAACACGTTCCGCCACGACGCAGTGGGACACCCTCCCGGGGAACGGCGAGAGGGAAAAATGGAAAGAGATCCTCGAGGACTTTTTCGAGATCCAGGAAGCCCCCCTCAGGGAGTCGTCCCCCCTGGGGCTCGACAGCGAGGATCCGGGCCTTTATTACGATCTCATGGGGTGGTTTTCCCTGGAACCGGGATTTTCCGTGGGCTTCACGCTTCCGGGATTCGAGAGGGTTTTCGCGCCCGTTTCGGCGAAGCCCGTTCTGCCGGACCGTTCCTTCGTTCCTTATTTCTGGGAATGGGGAAGCCTCCGGTACGACATTCCCGGCGGCGCCGCCTGAGGGATTCCGGCGTTTTCGCCCGTGGAGGCGCTTCGGCGTAAAGGCCCGCGGCGCGGGCCGGAGGGAGTCAGGGGGTCCACAGGTACAGAAGCTGTATCCCCGTCGATAAGCGTTTTCCCATGGCAAGGAGGGAACCGCCGTCCCAGGACGGCGTCAGGGCGGAGGAATAGATCGTCCCCCTGTAGCTCCCCGGGCGCCCGTAGGTGACGATGCTGGCTTCCTTCAGACCGATCCGGGACTTGAGGGCGCCGATCCCGTCGCCGAGGTATCCGATGCGGTCCACCAGCCCTTCTTTCAGTGCCTGATCCGCGGTGAAAATCCGGCCGTCCATGAGCCGGGGGAGGTCCTTTTCCTTCAGGGAGGGCCGGCCCTCCAGGATGACCCGGGCGAACCGCTGGTGAAGCGACGCCACGATGTCCCCCATGATCTTCCTTTCCTCGGCCGTGCTGGGCCGGAAGGGAGACCCCATATCCTTCAGATCGCCCGACTTGTAGGTTTCCTCCTCGATTCCGATCTTTTCGAGCAGTCCCCTGGCATTGATCTTCATGGCGATCACCGCGAAACTGCCGGTGATCGTTGTCGGGTGGGCGACGATCTCGTCCGCCGCCGCGGCCACGTAATAGGCCCCCGATGTGGCGGTGTCCATGAGGCAGGCCACGACGGGAACCTGCCTTTTCTTTTTCCACTCCAGGATTTCGTGACGGAGGATGTCGCTTGACGTGATGGTCCCGCCGGGGGAGTTCACCCGGAGGAGGAGCCCCCGAATGTTCCCGTCCTGCGCCGCCTTGTCCAGGGATTCCCTGACGGTTTCCAGAAGCGAGGGGGCATCCTGGAAGAGGCCCCCCGTGATTTTCTCATCGGAGATGAAACCGGAAAGATCGAGGAGCAGGATCTTTTCCGCGCCCGTTCCCTCCAGCACCGTTTCCTCGAGGCCCGTCGTTTCCGGGAAGAGGGGGATCTGAACGAAGGTGCAGCCGGGAACGAGGACTGCGGCCGCCAGAAGAAGGGCGATGCAGGCTTTTTTCATGGGGGTTCCGGTCCTTGTGCGTTATTTGCGAAAAGGCTATCACAGACGGCCCGGAAAGGAAAGCCGGGCCGGGGGACACTGGAGGAAAAACCCGGGACACTTCCCGTATTTTTCTGAGGAAAAATACGGGAAGTGTCCCGGGTTTTCCCCTTAGAAGTGTCCCCGTTTTTCCGAATCGGAAGTGTCCCTGGTTTTCCGGGAAAAGGCTTGCCTGGAGAGAAGGATCGGTGATAAAAGAATGCCCAATTACCTGAAAGTCAATATCGATCGATCATGGCGAAGGATTTTTACGAAACCCTCGGCGTTCCCCGGGACGCGACCACCGAGGCCATCAAGAAGGCGTACCGCAAGCTTGCCCGGAAATGGCATCCCGACGTGAACCCGGGAAACCGGGAGGCGGAACAGCGGTTCAAGGAAATCTCCATCGCCTATGAGGCCCTGGGAAGCGAGGACAAGCGGAAGCTCTACGACGAGTTCGGCGAGGAGGGCCTCCAGGCGGGTTTCGATCCGGGGAAGGCGAGACAGTACCGGGAGTGGCAGTCCTCCTGGCAGAGGGAGCGGGAAGGGCGGCCGGAGGAGTCCTTCGGACGCCACGAGAATTATGAGGACCTCTTCGGCGATCTTTTCGGTTTTGCCGGAGGGGGAGGGGACCGCGCCTTCCGGGACGGGCGGAAATCGAAGGGGCGGGACCTGGAGCACGAGATGGCCGTCGATTTCCTTGCCGCGCTGAGGGGCGTGGAGACGGAACTGGTCATGGAAAAGACGACCCCCTGTCCCCGTTGCCAGGGATCGGGTACGGAGCCGGGGACGAAACTCATCCCCTGTCCGACCTGCAAGGGCTCCGGACGGATGGATGTCGCCGAGGGGCCGCTCCGCTTCACCCAGGTCTGCCCGCAGTGCGGCGGCCACGGCCGCGTGGGAACCCCCTGCGGGGAATGCGGCGGCGCCGGCCAGGTCCCCGGAAGGGAACGAATCCGGGTGAAGATACCCCCGGGCGTTCAGGAAGGCGCGCGGATCCGGGTCGCGGGAAAAGGGGAACCGGGAAGGAACGGCGGCGGTCCGGGGGACCTCTATTTGAGAATCCGGGTGAATCCCCACCCGCTTCTGACCCGGAAGGGGGACGATCTGTATCTGGACGTGCCCGTCACGGTCCTCGAGGCCCTCGGGGGAGGGCAGGCACGGATCCCCACGGTGGACGGGGAAGTGAACGTGAAGATCCCCCCGGGAAGCCAGAACGGCCAGATCCTGAGGCTGAAGGGCAAGGGGGCGGTGAACATGAAAACGAAGAAACGGGGGGATTTCATGGTCCGGCTTTCCATTGTGGTTCCCTCCTCCCGGGAGGAGGAAGCGGTGGAGGCCGCCCGGAAGCTGGACTCCTTTTACCGGGAGGATGTCCGGAAGGGGATCAGGTTGTAATCCATGGGAAAGGAATACTGGACCACGGAGGAAGTGATCCGTATTTTCGAACTGGACGAGGAGTTCCTTCTTGACCTGGAGGACGAGGAGATTGTCTGCTGCTTCAGGGAGGAATCCGCCGGAAAGACATACTATTCCCGCGGGGAGCTGGAGAAATTGCGGCTCGTCAAGGTGCTCGTGGAGGAACTGGGGGTGAACCTCCCCGGCGTCGACATCATCCTTCGAATGCGGCGGGACATGTTTTCCATGCGGAGGCAGTTCGACGCCATCCTGGAAGATCTGGCCCGCAAGATCCGGGCGGAACTGGAGAGCAAGGAGTAGGCCGGGCGGACGCCGGCCCCTTCAGCGTTCCTCCTCCTCGGGCGGCAGGCCCTTTCCCCCGAAATAGACCCTGTTCTTCCCTTTTTTCTTCGCCCGGTACATGCTTTCGTCGGTCCGTTTCAGAAACATGGAAAGTTCCTCGTCCGGATCGTATTCGGCGACGCCGACGCTGACAGTCTTCCGGACGGGCGTGATGGACCAGGTCGAAAAGGATTCGTTGGCGAATTCGCTGCGGATTCTCTCGGCGAGCGCCATGGCCGCCTCGCCCGATGTCTCCGGGAGAATGGCCGTGAATTCCTCCCCCCCGTACCGGTAGGCCGAGTCGGTCTTCCGGAGGCTCCTCCGGATGACCTGGCCGAGGCGGATCAGCACCTTGTCCCCCTCCAGATGGCCGAAGGTGTCGTTGTATTTCTTGAAATCGTCGATGTCCAGGAGCAGGAGGGAGAGCGGGTGCCTGTAGCGGTTCGCCCGGTTGATCTCCGATTTGAGCTGGCTGTAGAAGTGCCTGGAGTTGTACAGTTTCGTCAGGCCGTCGGTGATGCTGAGTTCCATGTACTTCTTTTCGCTTTCCCTCAGGGCCTCCTCGGCGAGCTTCCGCGCCGTGATGTCCTCCAGGGTCTCTATGGCCCCGAAAAGGACCCCCTTCGAATCCCTCAGCGCCGCCGCGGTGAACCGGAGCCATTTCCCGCCGCCGCCCAGTGCGGGGAAGAAATCGGTGGCCTCGTAGGCGTCGTCGATCAGCTTCGATTTGAGATACTTCCCCACATACCACCGGGGGATCTCGTCGAGAAGGCTGTCCACCAGCAGGTCGGCCATGCACGGGCGGGCCTTGTCGTAAAAAGCCTTCCAGTGGTTTTTCGTTCCGATGATTTTTTCCGCGCGGATCTCGCTCAGCTCCTCCAGGGCCTGGTTCCAGTAGATGACCTCGTGGTTCCTCCCGATCACGAAGGTCGGGATGGGGGACCCCTCGAGGACCGATTTCAGGCGCTGCTCGCTTTCCTTCAGCGCCTCTTCCGCCTGGACCGTTTCGGTGATGTCCTGGAGGGTTTCCATGGACCCGAAGAACCGGCCCTGGGAATCCCGGAGGACCGCGGCGGTGATGCGGAGCCATTTCCCGCCGTTCCCGAGATCGGGAAAAAAGGAAATGGCGTCGTGGGCCTCGTCGAGGAGTTTCGATTCCTGATATCTGTCCCCGTACCATCGGGGGATCTCATCCAGCCTGCCGTCGGCGAGGAGGTCGGCCATGCAGGGCCGCCGTTCCTTGTAGAATGCCTTCCAGTGGTCGCCCGTGCCGATGATGACGTCCGCCTTGACGCCGGTCAGCTCTTCCAGAGCGCGGTTCCAGTAGAGAATCCGATGGGAGCCGTCGATGAGAAACGCCGGAGTGGGGGAGCCTTCGAGGATCGTCTTCAGGCGTTTCTCGCTTTCCCGAAGCGCCATTTCGGCGAGTTTTCCCTCCGTGATGTCCTCCAGGGTCTCGAGAGCGCCGATGAGGTTCCCCTCGGCGTCCCGGAGGGCCGTCGCGGTGAACCGGAGCCATTTCCCCGACGAGCCGAGGGCGGGGAAGAAATCCGTCGCCTCGAAGGCTTCCTCGATGAGGTTCGATTTCTTGTATTTGTCGCTGTACCACCGGGAGATCTCATCCTGCAGGCCGTCGGCGATGAGGTCGGCCATGCAGGGCCGTTCCCTGCTGTAAAAGGCCCTCCAGTGTTCCCGCGTTCCGATGATCCGGTCCGCCGGGAGCCCGCTCAGTTCCTGAAGGGCCCGGTTCCAGTAAAGGACCCGGTGGTCCCGGCCGATGACGAAGGTGGGGATGGAAAAGCCTTCCAGGATGGTCCGAAGCACCATCCTCCCTTCCGCAGACAGGTCCTGAAGGCCTTCGATTCCCTCCTTCACCGCCCTTGTCTTGCCTTTTCCGGTCGCCGGTCTCATGGTACGCCTCTCCGTTTCCAGAATAAGATGAAACCTCCCGAAGGGTCAACCAAATTGTCCCCGGGAATCCGGGTCGGGGGGTGCCGGTCGTCCGATTTGACAAACCGTCTGACTTCCTCCATATAGGGTGAAAATCGCTCAGGAACGGGTAACGGTTTGACCTATGGCCAAAGGAAGACGTCCTTGGATCGGGATATGGATGCGGCGGACGGGACAGGCACTGTGGAATCTCTGCCTTCTGGCCGTCGGGGCCGTGTTCTGCGCCGTCGCGGTGAACGGCATTCTCGTCCCCCAGGGATTCGTGAGCGGCGGGCTTACGGGCCTGTCCCTGGTGGTCAAGTACCTCCTGCCCGCCTGGCCCCTGGGCGGCATCTATCTCGTGCTGAATGTCCCCCTGTTCCTCGTGGGCTGGCGGTTCGTGGGGGGGCGCTTCTTTCTCTACAGCATCGCGGGCATGGTCTTCTTCTCCGCGGCCCTGCAGTGGGTTCACATGGATTTCGCCGTGGAGGACAGGATCCTGAGCGCGCTTCTGGCCGGGATCCTCACCGGGATCGGAACGGGGATCACGCTTCGTTCGGCGGGCTCCGGGGGAGGGACGGACATCCTGGCGGTCATGCTCCTGAAGCACTTTTCGGTCCGTCTCGGAACGACCGTCCTCGTGTTCAACAGCGTCGTTCTCGCACTGACGGCCCTTCTGTTCTCCCTTCAGGGGGCCCTGTACACCCTGGTGTTCCTGTACGTAGCTTCCAAGGTCCTCAACATCGTCGTCACCGGGCTGAGCCAGCGGAAAGCGGTGTGGATCGTTTCCCGGGCGTGGGAGGAGATCAACCGGAAGATTCTGGAGGAACTGAACCGGGGGGTGACGATCATCGAGGGACGGGGAGGATTCACGGGACAGAAGGGGTGCATTCTCTACACGGTCATCACGTTCCAGGAACTGGCGAGGGTGAAGACCATCATCCGCCGTCTCGACCCGCAGGCCTTCGTCGTCGTTTCGGAAACCCTGGAGGTGATGGGCCACCGCATCGGAAACCAGCCCCACTGGTGACGAAGTCCGGCCTCGGTATAAAAAAAACGGCGCGGCCCTTCAGGGCCGGCGCCGCCTTCGCGTTGGTTGAATCCGCTCAGCCTGAGCGGAGGATCAGCTGCAGCCTCACCCGCTGCCCGCCCCCTGTCCGGAGCCGTCCCGGCCCGTTGAGGGGGGATGGATCTCCACGATCTTTTCCCCGAGCATCTTGACGACCGCCGCCTTTTTGTCGGAGTACCAGTATCCGATCAGGGTTCCGTCCGGTTCGAGAATTTCCGACCCCGCCGGAAATTCTCTCATGTCGCGGGCGCCTTCCCTGAGCCCCCGTACGGATTTCTCCAGCACCTTGCTGTCCGCCGGGATTTCCGCCCACAGGGAGGATCGGAGTTCATAATCCTTCCGGATGCCGATGATCCCCCTGGGCCTGTCCTCCGCGCCGGATGTGTAGTACCGGTATCCGTCCACGATCTGATACGTCTCGAACAAGGTCGTTGCCTTGCTGCTCGGGGACAGGCTTCCGTATTGGTTCAGGAACGCCTGCAGCGCCTGGGCGCCGGCAAGCGTAAGCACCGCAGCCAGTATGAGTGTCCTGAATGTTCTCATTCCTCTCGTTCCTCCATGGCGTGTTTCTTCCGGGTCCGTGGAAAAGGAGGTCACTCCTTTCAGAGATCCCCGAACGGTTCTCGCCGGCTTCGCGGACCGGGGCACGGGAAATTCCAGCGGATCGGAAGTATCCTTAAAATAAGGTTTCATTCGATTTTTGTCAAATAAAACGGAAAATCCACGGTGCGGCACTGCATGGAGGAAGGATTTTCCCCGGACGGTTTCGGGGAAGCGGAAAAAAGTTGACAGCGGATATTTTATATGCCAAATTTCTACTACCAAAATCATCAGGGGATCCATGACCGCCAGCAATGACCGTCTCATCTTTCTCGTGTTTACGGCCCAGCAGCAATTGCGGAATTATCTGAAGAGGAGGCTTGCCGACGAGGGGGTGCGCATCACCGCCGCGCAGGCGGCCATTCTTTTCATTCTCGGGGGAAGCAACGGGCAGACCATGTCCGAGCTGAGCCAGGCGCTGCTCGTCGACAACTCCACCCTCACGGGGATGATCGACCGGCTGGAAAGAATGGGTTTCGCCACCCGGGTGGCGCATCCCGGGGACCGCAGGGCGTATCGCATCGAGGTTTCCCCGGAAGGGCTTTCGGAAGCGCGGAAGGCGAAAAAGGTGCTCCAGGAAGTGAACGAGGAAATCCGGCGGGATTTTTCCCCGGGGGAGATGGAGAGCTTCAAGCGGGTCCTTCGGGCTTTTTTTAATAAATTTCACTGACATCAAGGGGGTGCGGCGGGATATGGAACGGGAGCCGGCGGAAGGGATCGTTCAGGATACCGGACGTTTTGCTGCGGCGCGGATCGCCTCGATGCAGAATCTGGGAAGGCTGGACCATTTCCCTTCCGAGCTGTGGCGGGAGATGGGAGACGGGGGAATCCTCGGAATCGGCATCCCCTCGGCGTACGGGGGCTCCGGCGCGGATCCCCTGACGATTCTCCTTGCCGGGGAGGCGATGGTGCGCCAGGGACACAGTCCGGGCATCGCCCTGTCATGGCTCATCCACCAGCTCATGGGTCATTTCTTCCTTGACCGTTTCGGGACCCCGGAACAGAAGGGGATCTTCCTCCCCGGCATGGCGAAGGGGAGGAGAACGGGGGCCCTGGCGCTCTCGGAAGCCGACGCCGGGGCCCGGCCGAAGGAAATGAAGACCTCCGCGACGAAGGAAGGGAAAACCTACCTCCTGAACGGGGAGAAAACCTTCCTGACGAACGGCCCCCTTGCCGATTTCTTCGTCGTATTCGCCGTCACCGGCGCGGACGACGGCCGGCGGAAGTTCACCGCCTTCCTCGTCCCCGAGGACACCCGGGGGCTGACAAAGACGGCCGGTTATTTCTTTCCCTTTCTCCAGCCCTGTCCCCACGGGGGGATCCGTCTCGAGAACTGCGGCCGGGACCGGTCGTCCATCCTCGGCGGGGAGGACACGGCCTGGGAAACCCTGTCCATTCCCTTCAGGACGTGGGAGGATGTTTTTCTCACGGGTCTGATTTCCGGGGGAATCGGCCGCATGCTGGAGATCCTCCTTTCGATTCTGAGAAAGAAGGCGCCGGGACCCCGCACCGACGTGAGGAGCTTCCTCGGCGCGATCTGGTCCTCCCTGGAGGGGATCCGCGTCGTTTCCAGGGAGGCGGCGAGGAAACTCGACACGGACGCCGCCCATCCGCAGGTCGCGTCGATGGTGCTGTTCTCCCGCCAGAACATCCGCAAACTGCTGAAGGACCTTGGGGAGTTCCTGAACGGGAACGGCCTGCACCCCGGGGAAGAGTGGAACCTTCTCATGAGGGACCTGGTGCCCATGACGAAAATCGCCGGTTCGGTGCACGATCGAAAAAGGGAAAAAATCGGAAAGGCGCTCCTGGAGGAGAGGAAAAACCATGAACCATTCGGATCGACCCTGTAAGTCCCCGGAAGACCTGCTGGCGGCCCTGGAAAAGGCGGAGTACGTCTGCAGCAGAAAGATCGCCATGACGCTCCTCGTGGCGCTCCATCTCGGGAAACCGGTACTGGTGGAAGGACCGGCCGGCGTGGGGAAGACCGAACTGGCAAAGAAGGCCGCCGAGATCTTCCGCCTGCCCTTCATCCGGCTTCAGTGCTACGAAGGGCTGGACGAATCGAAGGCCCTCTACGAGTGGAAGTACGGAAAACAGCTTCTGTACACCCAGATCCTGAAGGACCGCCTCAACGACATCGTGAACGGGGAGGAGACCCTCACCGGCGCCATTCAGAGCCTTCACAAGTACGACGACCTGTTCTTCTCTTCCCGGTTCCTGGAACCGAGGCCCCTTCTCCAGGCGCTCCAGCACCCCGAGGGGGCCGTCCTCCTCATCGACGAAATCGACAAGTCGGACGAGGAATTCGAGGCGTTCCTTCTCGAAATCCTTTCCGACTTCCAGGTCTCCATCCCGGAAATCGGTACGGTGAAGGCGACCTCGCGGCCCATCGTCTTCCTGACGAGCAATGACACCCGGGAGCTGGGGGACGCCCTGAAGCGGCGGTGTCTCCATCTGTACATCCCCTTTCCCGACGTGGCGCTGGAATCGAGGATCGTGGCCGTCCGCGTGCCCGGCGTCTCCGATGTGCTGAGAAAGCAACTGGTGTCCTTCATTCAGGAGGTGCGGAAGCTCCACTTGAAGAAGACGCCCTCCATCAGCGAAACCATCGACTGGGCGAGGACCCTTCTCTTTCTCCATGCCGAGTTCCTTTCGGGGGAAATGGTTTCCGAAACGGCGAGCGTGTTCCTCAAGTTCGAATCGGACGTGGAGACCCTTCGTGAGAACCTGCCCGAGCTTCTGAGAAAAACCGTGCGGGGTGCCTGATCGTGAAAAGGGGGCCGGAAGGAAAGGCGCCTCGCCCCGGGGACGGTGTTCCGCCTCCCGCGGCGGCCGGGGGCATGGCGGAGGTCCTTCTCGATTTCATCTCCTATCTCAGGAACCGGGGAAGCCGGGTTTCCCTGTCGGAAACCCTGGATGCCCTGAAGGTCCTGTCCTTCACGGGCTACGGGGACCGGGAGGCGATGAAGTATTCCCTGGCCGCCGTCCTGGCCAAGTCCGTCGAGGAGGAGGAGATCTTTCATGTCTGCTTCGACCGGTATTTCAGCGGCCGGACCCTTTCGCTGCGGGATCTCTCCCGCGGGCGGGAGCGCCTTCTCCGTCCCGAGGCGGGGCTTTCGCCCCTGACCCGGACGCTGCTCGAAGGGGATCGGATGGTCGCGGCGAAGACCCTGAGGGAAACGGTTCGGGCGATGCTTCCCAACGGTCCCCAGTATGCCTTTCAGCAGGCGCTGCTGGTCCGGCGGATTCTCGAGGGCATGGGGATGGAAGCCCTGAACGGCGACATCGCCATGCTTTCCATGGCGGGAAGCCCTATGTCCGGGTCGACGGCCAACGCCCTGAGAGCGGCCGGAGAGGAACTCGAGGCCTGGGTGGAGGATCAGGTGCGGCGCCTTTTCGAGTTCCGGGGGGACCGTCCGGCGGAGGAGGAACGACGGTACCGCTCCGTGGCCCTCTCCCGGCTGGACGCGCGGCAGATGGACGCGATGAAGGCCATCATCCGGAGGATCGTCAAGCGCCTGAACGATATCTACTGGAGGCGGCGGAAGAGCTGGCGGAGGGGCGGCCTGGATTTCCGGAAGACGCTGCGCCGCTCGGTGCCCTACGGGGGCGTTCCCTTCGACGTGGCGTGGAAGAAGAAGAGAAGGGAGAAGGCGGACATGATGGTTCTGTGCGACGTGAGCCAGTCGGTGAGGACGGTGGTCCGCTTTTTCCTGCTTTTCCTTTACAGCTTGAACGAGGAGCTGGTCCGCATCCGGTCGTTCATCTTCTGCAGCAACCTGGTGGAGGCGAGCCCCGTCTTCGACCGGTATCCGCCGGAGGAGGCCATCGACCGGATCCAGTCCGGCGAAGGCCTCGACATCCGTCTCAGCCGGACGGATTACGGCCAGGCCTTCCGGGATTTCAAGGCCTCCGGGATGAAGGCCGTGACGCGAAAGACCACCGTCATCGTCCTGGGCGACGGCAGGAGCAACTTCTACGACCCCGAGGCGGGGATTCTCCGGGAAATCCGCGACCGGGCGAAACGGCTCATCTGGCTCAACCCGGAAATCCGGACCTTCTGGGGGACGGGGGACTCGGCCATGAAACAGTATCTTCCCTGCTGCACGTTCGCCAGGGAGTGCAACACCCTGGGCCACCTGGAGGGGATGGTGCACTACCTGCTGAAGCAATGAGGCCCGGGAAGGCAAGGGGGCAGGCATGAACGACTGGATCGGGACGTCGTCCCCCCGGATCCGGGTCATTCCCGGGGGAAACGGGGGAAGGTTCCCATACAGCCATACCGTCTTCATCGACGACGACGTGAAGGCGGTGATCGACACGGGGGCGGGGGAGGCCCCTCTCCGGGAACTCCTGCGCGGGGTCAAAGTGGACCGGGTCGTGAACACCCACTTCCATTTCGACCACATTTTCTGCAACTACCTTTTCGAGAAATCGGAAATCCTTCTGAACGGAAGGGAGGCCGCCTGTTTCCGGGACCGCCGGACCATCGGGCGTTTCCTCGGCATCTCCGAGGTTTACGGGGATGCGGCCGTGGAGGACTGGCTCGGCAGGATCTCCGAGCCCCGGACCGGGCCGAGCCCCTATTCCCCGCAGAACGACCACCGCTGGTGGCTCTCAAGCGCCCGGATCGACGGAACCTACGACTGGGGGGAGGTTCTCGATTTCGGGAGGACGAGGGCCCGGGTCATCGGGGCCCCCGGACACTCCGAGGGGTTCTGCTGCCTCTTCTTCGAGGAGGAAGGGATCGCCTATGTTTCCGACATCGACCTGACCGCCTTCGGCCCCTGGTACGGCGGGACGGACGGCGACATCGACGGGTTCGCCCGGTCGTGCCGGGAGATGGCGGCCCTGGGGGCGCGGCATTACATCACCGGCCACGAAAGGGGCATGGTGGACGGTGCGGCGTTCCGGGACGGGGTGGAACGCTTCCTCGCGAGGATCGACGAACGGGAAAAGAGGATTCTGGAAGCCCTCCGGGAACCCCGCACCCTGAGGGAACTGGCGGACCTCGGCCTTGTCTATCCCCGGCGTTTCCACGAAGACGCCTGGGTCCGCATGTGGAATTACCTGATGACGAAAAAGCACGTCCTGCGGCTTGCCGGCCGGGGTGAAGTCGCGCGGGAAGCGCCGCCCGGCCTTCCCCTCCGAAAAAACGATGGAAACGAACCCGAAATGCTGTTACATCCCCTGATGGACGCCTCCTCGGGGATCCGGTTCCGCAGGCGGTGACCGTTTCCCTGACCGGCTGCGTCCGTAACGGCTTCATAAAAAGTTCCCATGCCGGCCCTTCATCCCTCGTCCCTGCGGCGCACCGGAAGGACGCCTCGGTCCCGGGGATTCGGGCGCCCTGGCCGCGGAGCTTTTTCCCGTGCCGTTCGAAGAACTGCCGCCCGGACATTTCCGGGTTCGGCGTCCTGCGTCGCCGTCCGTTCCGGACGGACCCCATTCCATGAGAGGGAAGGTTGAAAAGAATGAGAAAATCGGCGGTTCGATCCATGGTCGTTGTTTCCCTTCTCCTCATTCCCCTTGCCCTTGTCTCCTGCGCGGGAGCAGGGAAAAAGGCCGCCCCTCCGGAGAAGAAACCGTCACCCTGCGATGCGCTTCTGTCGCTGTTCCATGACGGACAGTATGCCTACGAGGCCGTCCGGGCCCTAGGCGGGGCCCCCTATTCCAGCGCCGACGTGGGGGAGTGCCTGGTGGCCGTCCGCAGCATCCGCGAGGGGGACGACGAAAGCTGGTATCGCGCCTGGCGGGCCGTTGCCGAGAGACTGGACGGGGAGGGAGAGGCCTTCCGGAGGGCGGGAGACCGGATCGGCGCACGGGAATGCTTCTTCCGGGCTTCGGGGTATTTCCGCTCGGCCGAGTTTTTCCTCCACGCGAACCCCCGGGACCCGCGGATTCTGGAAACGTGGAGGAAGAGCCACGACACCTTTCTCAAGGGGGCGGCGCTTTCCGACGCCGTCATCGAACCGGTGGAGATCCCGTACGGGAACACGACGTTGCCCGGATACTTCTGCCTTGCCGGCTGCGGGGAGAAGAAACGCCCCCTCCTCATCGTCAACACCGGCTTTGACGGAACGGCGGAGGAACTCTATTTCAGCGTCGCCCGGGCCGCCGTCGAGCGGGGATTCCACTGCCTGATTTTCGAGGGGCCGGGACAGGGCGGTGTCATCCGGGAACAGGGGGTCGTCTTCCGCCCCGACTGGGAAAACGTTGTGACGCCGGCGGTGGATTTCGTCCTCCGGCGGAAAGACGTGGACCCCGACCGGATCGCTCTCATGGGCATCAGCATGGGCGGGTACCTGGCCCCCCGGGCGGCGGCCTTCGAGCCCCGCATCCGGGCCTGCATCGCCAACGGCGGGGTGTACGACTTTTTCGAGGCCTCGACCAGCCACGCGCCTCCGGGATTCGCGAAAATGCTGGACGATCCGGAAGCGGTGAAAAAGATCGATGGAGAGATTTACGGGGCCATGAAGACGAATTCCATGATCCGGTGGGTCTTCAACGACGGCATGTGGAAGTTCGGCGCGGCGACGCCCTCCGGATACCTGAGAAAGCTCCGTGACTACACCCTCAAGGAATGCGCCGGGAACATCCGCTGCCCCGTCCTGGTCGTCGATTCGGAGTGCGACACCCTCATGCCGGGCCAGTCGAAGATCCTCTATGACCGCCTGGCCGGCCCGAAAACCTGGATGCCCTTCACGGCGGAGGAAGGGGCGGGCCTGCACTGCCAGGCCGGCGCAAGCGTCCTCTCCAACGGCCGGATTCTCCACTGGCTCATGGACCGGTTCGAGATGCTGGAGGAGTGACCCCGGTCGTGCCTGGATGAACGGACCCCCGCATGGCGGCCCGCCGTGCGGGGGTTTTTGTTCCCGCCGGCGCGCCGCCTTTCCCCATCGGTCGCCTTTCCCCGTTGAAAGATCTTGAATCCTCGTCGAAACGGGTGGATAGTTTCCCTGTAGGGCCGGTTGCGGCCAAGGAGGAAACCAATGTCCCGACAACGGACCGATGCGGCGAAGACGGCGGACGCGGCGGGTGCCCCGGAGGCGTGGGAGAAAAGCCGAAAGGATCTCCTTCTCGTATGCCTCACGATCCTTCCCTTCATGATCTGCACGGGGATCGTCTACTCCGTCCTGTCCCTCTACATGAACATGATCGGCCTCACCAAGAGCCAGATCGGCTTCCTCTATACCTTCGGGGCCGTGGCGGGGGCCGCCGTGTCCCCTTTCGTGGGATTCATGACGGACCGGCTCGGGAGAAAAAGGGTGCTTCTGTCCTCCATGGGTCTTTTTTCCCTCGTCTTTTTCGGGTACGCCCTGACGAACCGCTACGCCGTCCTCTTTCTCGTGCAGGCCGGGGAGGGCATGGCCTGGGCCGCCATGGGCGTCGCCGCCACGGCCCTCGTCGCGGACAGGGTATCCGCAATGCACCGGGGGAAGGCCATGGGCATCTACAACATGACATGGAACCTCGGGTGGATCATCGGCCCGTCCCTGGGGGGGGTCCTGGCCGACCACGCCGGCTTTCACTTCATGTTTTTCCTGTGCGCCGGGGTGACCTTCCTGGGGCTGCTTTTCGGCGTCCTGTGCATCCCCGGCCGGTGGCCCCGGACGGAATGAAAAAATGACGGCTTCGTAAAAAGCCCATCTGGTGCGTTCCCCTTCATCCCTCGTCCCTGCGGCGTACCGGAAGTACGCCTCGGTCCTCGTGATTCGGGCGCCTTGCCTGCCGAGCTTTTTACTTTGCCGTTCGAAAAAGTGTTGATTTGGCCTTTTTACGACTTCATCAAAAAATGGTTTTCCCATCCGCATGCCTGTGATAGACGGATGGGAACGATCGGAGAGAGGAGGATCCCCATGAAACGCACCGGTCTGTATTTCGACGGTCCGGGCCCGGAGAACACCCGGGCGGCCCTGGAGGCGGTATCGGCCCGTCTGGAGAAAGGGGGGATCGATACGGTGATCGTTCCTTCCTGCAGTGGAAGGACGGCCCTTGCGGCACTGGAGGTGCTCGGTTCGAAGGCGCGGCTCGTCGTGGTGACCCATGTCGCCGGCTTCGACAAGCCCAACGTCCAGGAAATGCCTGAGGAAACGAGAAAGGCCCTGGAAGGGAAGGGGGCCTCCGTGTTCACGGGCCAGCATGCCTTCGGGGGCGTGGGACGGGGGATCAGGAACCGGTTCGCCACGTATCAGATCGACGAGATCATGGCGGGCACCCTGAGAACCTTCGGGCAGGGAACCAAGGTGGCCGTGGAGATCGCCCTCATGGCCGCCGACGCGGGGCTGGCCCGCTCCGGGAAGGACTGCGTTTCCATGGGGGGAACGGAGGAAGGGGTGGACACGGCCCTGGTTGTCGCGCCGGCGAACAGCTTCCGGTTTTTCGATCTCAAGGTCCGGGAAGTGATCTGCAAACCCTTCATGTTCTGAGGAGGAGGCCATGGAATTCACGAGAAAGCACCTGGAACGGTACGCCGATGTTCTCCTTTGGGGACTTTCCACGGCGAGGGACGGAAAATTCCGTAAGAACGACATCGTGCTCATCCGGTTCGACAGGCCGGCCCTGGAACTCATGGAGATTCTTTACGGGAAGCTTCTGGACCGGGGATGGAACGCCCTCGCCCGGATGGGACTCACGGCGACGATGGAGCGGAACTTCTATGACAAGGCCGGTCCGACACAGCTCGTCTTCATCGCCCCGGGGGACCGGGAGCTCATCGGGAACCTGAACGGGAGCATCTACCTCCACGCCCCCCAGTCCCTGACGCACCTCCGCCACGTGGACCCGAAACGAATCGGAAAGTCCCTCGTGGCGAGGAAACCGCTCAGGGAAATCATGGAGAAGCGGGAGGAACAGGGCGCGTTCGGATGGACCCTGTGCACCTTCCCCACGGAAAGCCTGGCGGAGCACGCGGGAATGACCGTCGGCGACTACACGGAGCAGATCGTGAAAGCCTGCTATCTCGATCGGGACGATCCGGTGGCGGAATGGAAGGAGGTTTACCGCAGGGTCTCGGGGATCAAGAAATGGCTGAACGGCCTCGAGGTCGAATCCTTCCGCATCCGCTCCGAATCCATGGACCTGAAAATCACGCCCGGGAAAAAGAGGAAGTGGATCGGCATTTCGGGGCACAACATCCCCAGCTTCGAGATCTTCCTTTCACCCGACTGGCGGGGGACGGAGGGGACCTACTTCGCGAACCAGCCCTCCTACCGCAGCGGGAATTACGTGGAAGGGGTCCGGCTCACGTTCCGGGACGGGCAGGCGGTGGAGATCGAGGCGGAAAAGGGCGGGGATTTCGTGAAACAGCAGGCGGCCATGGACGGCGGGGCCTGCCGGATCGGGGAATTCTCCCTGACGGACCGGCGGTTTTCCCGGATCGACCGTTTCATGGCGGACACCCTGTTCGACGAGAACTACGGCGGGGAGTTCGGCAACTGCCACGTGGCCCTGGGTTCCTCCTATTCCGACACCTATGCCGGCGATCCCGCCGCACTGACGAAGCGGATCAAGAAATCCCTGGGTTTCAACGATTCGGCCCTTCACTGGGACCTGGTGAACACGGAGAGAAAAACGGTGACGGCCCGCCTGAGATCGGGGAAGGAGATCGCCCTGTACGAAAACGGGGTCTTCGCGGTCCCCGGGGGAGGCCGTTTGTAGCGGAAGGCAAAGGGGGACGGCGAAAACCGTCCCCCGTCATATCAGCGGCGGCTGGTCCCTTTTCCGCGCGAAGCAGGTCTGGCAGATCGGTTTCTTGCGAAGCAGCCGTTCCAGCAGGTTTTCGAACACGAAGAGATGGATCATCTCCTCCCGGGAATTGCCCGCCGGCCGGAGAGGCGCCTCCTCGCTGCTCTGTTCCAGCTCGATCTTGTGGGAAAACCACTCGATGGCGCTTTTCTCCTCGCCGGTCATGTCGCCCAGTTCGTCGAGCGTATGGACGAACCGGTCGTTGTCTTCCCCTTCCCGTTTTCCGCACTCCCTGCACCGGATCACCCCTTTGGGGAGGCGGCTTACCAGCAATCGGCCCATGGATATTTCAATTGCCCTTTCCTTCTTCGGATTTTCATGAACCTAATATAATAACGGAATCGGAGGACGCAACCTTTAGCGTTTCATAAAATATGACGCGGCCCGCGTTCTTCGGCCGGATCCGCCTTGTTTTCGAGGGTTCGGGCGTTCCCTTTTTTCTCAGAAACGAACCTGGGGGGCCGCCTTGGCCGCCTCGGGCACCTCGAAAAACGCCTGTTTTTCGAAACCGAAGAACCCCGCAAGGAGGTTGGCGGGGAAGCTCCGGATCTTTACGTTGTAAGCCCTGACCGCTTCGTTGTACCGCCGCCTTTCGACGGCGATCCGGTTTTCCGTCCCCGCGAGTTCGTCCTGGAGCCTCAGGAAATTTACGTTGGATTTCAGTTCGGGATACCGTTCCACGACCACCAGAAGCCGGCTCAGGGCCGAAGTGAGTTCGTTGTTCGCCTCGATCTTTTCCGGGACCGTCCGGGCGCCTGTCGCCTGGGCGCGGGCCTTGGTGACCTCGATGAAGACCTTCTGCTCCTGGGCGGCGAATCCCTTCACCGTTTCCACCAGGTTGGGAATCAGGTCGTATCTCCGCTGGAGCTGGTTGTCCACCTGGGCCCAGGCGGCCTTCACCGCCTCGTCCAGGGTGACGAAGGAATTGTAGGTGCCCTTGAGGAACGAAAAGGAAGCCAGAACGATCAGGACGAGGACCGCCAGAACGATGAAAAACGCCTTCAGACCTTTGCTCATAGGGGAACCTCCTTGAATGCTTTATTCCCGGGACGGGTTCCCGGTGTGTCTCAGAGACACTGCAGTGTGTCCAATCGGATACAGAGGGCCTCGATTTCCCTCATATAGCCCATGAAGACCTCCCGCACGTTCTCCCCCTCCGGAAGTCCCTTCCCCTCCCGGATGTCGAGGCATCGGGAAAAGACCTTCCCGTTCAGGGAAAAGGCCTCCGCGGTCTTTTCCAGGACGTCCCGCTTCGTCGGCGGGATTTCGAGATCCTTCAGGAAGAGCAGGCCCTGGAACAGGGAAAGGAATGCGGTGATGGATTCGCCCATCAGGTTCCGGAGGTCCTTCTCCCTTCCCTCCGAATCGAGAAAACCGGTTCGCAGCAGGATGAGCTTTCCCCTGAGGTCCCGCTCGCACTGGGAACGCACGTCCTCCTTGCGGAACACGAGCCCTCCGAGGACGTCCCGGCCGGCGACGAGGACGTGGTGCCGCCGCATGGTCAGGAATTCCAGGGGAAAGACGTCCAGGGAGGAGCGGATTTCCTCCTCCGTCAGGAAGAGGGGAATGGCCAGGCGCTTTTTCCGCCAGGATTTCACCAGGGGGAGGGCCCTGTCGAGGAGGGCCGTCCCGGCGCCGGAAAGGACGGCGAGAAGATTGATGTCCGACTTTCCCGGCCGGTAGTCCCCCGTCGCCGCGCTTCCGTAAAGGACAAGCGATTCCAGGTGGTCTCCAAAGGCCTTTCTCAAGTTCTCAAGGACTTCCGGCATCAGGGTTTCCGGAATGCCGCTTTTTTCCATGGCCGTCACCTCTCAGAAACTTCTTCCCGCGCCGCCGCCGCCGCTCATGCCGCCCCCGAATCCTCCAAAGCCGCCGCCGAAGCCGCCGAAGCCGCCCCTGCGGGAACCCCCGCCCATCCCGCCGCTCAGCATCATCAGAAGGATATAGGGCAGCATGGCCCGCCCCCGCCTCGTGCCGAGAAGGAGGATCAGGACGATGATGAGGAACAGGAAACCGAAGGGACTGGTCTTCCTTTCCTGCCTCGGCCTTTCCACCGGGGGGGGAGCGAAGCCGCCGTCCCCGGCGACCACGGCCGCCACGGCCTTCATGCCGTTCAGGAGCCCCGGACCGTATTCCCCTTTTCTCAGGTAGGGGAGGACGTACCGGTCGAGAACGGATCCGGCGAGGCCGTCGGGGAGGACTCCCTCCAGGCCGTATCCCGTTTCGATGCGGACCCTTCGTTCCTTCACGGCGACGAAGATCAGGGCCCCCCGGTCCTCTCCCTTTTTCCCGATGCCCCAGGACTCGAAAAGACGGTTGGCATACTCGTCGGGGTCCCGCCCATCCGTGGAGACGACGGTGGCGACGACGATGGCGGCCCCCGTTTTCGCAAGGACCTGCGCGGCGAGCTGTTCCATGGCCTTCCGGTCGGGAAGCGGAATGACCCCGGCGAAATCGTTCACCGCCCCCATGGGGGAGGGCAGGGGTGCTTCCGCCCGGATGGGCGCGATGAGGGCGGCGGACAGAAGGAGGGCCAGAAGAAAGGCGCAGATTCCCGTCCGCGGAACCCGCCCGCGGCCGCGAGGCCTTTCGCCGCCGGTGGAGGAATAACCCTTCAAAGGGCCGTCTCCAGGGTCTGGGTGAGGGCGAAACATTCCATCGAGGCGCCCTGCTCCCCGATGATCCTTCTGCAGTCCCGCAGGATGTCCTCCAGGGCGTCGTCGCTCCGTTCCTGGTTGTGATGGAAAAGCCCCAGTTTCCCGACGCCGGCGGCGAGCGCGAGGCGCAGGGCGTCCCGGTACGTGGAATGTCCCCATGTCCGGGTTTTCCCGTATTCCCGCTCGGTGAACTCGGCGTCGTGGATCAGGAAGTCCGCCCCCCGGGAGAATTCAACGTATTCCTCGAAGGACCGCCCGCCGGGATGGATGTGGGACAGCTCGTTGTCCGTGAGGAAGACGAACTTTTTCCCGTCCTCCTCGAACCGGAAACCCATACCCCCGTTCGGATGGCTGAGAGGGATGGCGTGGACGGTGACCGCTCCGATGGCGAAGGGGCGGTCGCAGTTTTCGCTGAAGTCGATCCGGGCCTTGATCTCGCTGAAATCCACGGGGAAATGGGGGGCCTTCATGACCCGGGAGATCATCTTCCGGAGGGAGTCCTGCGCGAAGGGACACCCGTGGAACGAGATCTCCGTCCGGTCGGTGTAGATGGGCTTGAAGAAGGGGAATCCCATGATGTGGTCCCAGTGGGCGTGGGTGAGAATCATGGAAAGATGCCCGGCCGGTTCCCTGATGAGGCGGTTTCCCAGGCGGCGGATTCCGGAGCCCGCGTCGATGAGGATGATGTCGTTGCCGCCGCTTCGAATTTCGATGGAGGTCGTGTCCCCCCCATACCGGAGGAATTCGGGACCCGACACGGGGATGGACCCCCGGGCGCCCCAACAGCGGATCAGCATGCCGCCCTCCCGGGGGACGATACGGTTTTCTTCGAAATCAGCATCATGGGACTCTTATACGATTGAATCAATCGAATTGCAACGCCCGGCCGCGAAATTTCCGCCTCCTCGGACAGAAAAACCAGGGACACTTCGGATCCGGAAAAACGGGGACACTTCCCGTATTTTTCTCAAGAAAAATGCGGGAAGTGTCCCTGCTTTTCCGGGAAGTGTCCCGGTTTTTCCCCCAGGAAGTGTCCCTGGTTTTTCGGCCAGTATCACCCGGTTTTGTTTTCGTCTTGACAGGACGGGGAAAGTGATATAGAAGGTTTCGCTCAAACATATTGTGAATCCATGCATTTCATGAAGGAGGATTTCTTTGGCCGATCACAAGTCCGCGATCAAGAGGAACCGCCAGTCGGAGAAGAGAAGGATCCGGAACGGGTCCGTCAAGTCGCACGTGAGAACGAGAGTCAAGGCCGTTCTCGCCGCCGTTGAGGAAAAGGACGCAGCACGGTCTCTGGAGTCGCTTCAGGCGGCAGTCGCCGTCATCGACAGGGCTTCGAGCAAGGGGGTTCTTCACAGGAACAACGCGGCGCGGAAGATTTCCCGGCTGACCAAGCGGGTGAACGCCCTCGCCGGGACCTCAAAATCCTGAAGTCATAAGCCGGAAGGCTGCCTCCGCGAGATCCCGGGCCAGTTCCTGAAGAACCGCCCGGCGGCCGTTTTCAGTCAAGCGGGGGTCCGTCCGGATGACGTAGGTTTCCGTTCCCGCCATATTCCGATTCGACCACAGGACATTTCCCGTCCTGCGGTCTTCCAGGGTCAACTCCACGGACAGACGGATGCGGTTTTCCAGGGCGTATCCCGTTTCCCTGTAGGAAACGGGATAGGTCTCGTAGGACCGGATTTCGCATTGAAGGAGTAGATCGGCGCTTTCGCGGCCCTCCGCGGTCTCGAACCGGTTTTCCCTGCGGATCTCCTCGATCAGGGCGTTCCGGAGAATGTTGCCCAGCGCCGGCTCTTCGGTCCGGTTGGCGAATGGGGGGACGAAAACGGACCGCAGGGACGGGTCGATGGCGCCTCCGTCCCCGGCGAACCGGTACCCGCATCCTCCGAGAAGAAGCGCCGCGGCAAGGAGAAGAAGAAACGCCCGCCGCATGCCCCGCTCTCCGCTCCGCCGGAACCCCCGGGCCCCCTGGGATAGAAGGGCAATCTCCTGTTTCACAACGCTACGATACGACAATGTTCACCAGTTTCCCGGGAACGGTGATCACCTTCCTCACCGTTTTGCCTTCCGTGAACCTCCGGGCCGATTCGTCCCGGAGGGCCCTCTCCCGGATGGATTCTTCCGATTCGTCGGCGGCCGCCTGGATCCGGCTCCGGAGTTTTCCGTTGACCTGAATGACGATGGTGATTTCCTCGTCCCGGGCGGCTTCGGGATCGAAGGAAGGCCACGCCGTGTCGGAAAGCGGGACCGTCCGGCCCAGGATCTGCCACAATTCCTCCGTCACGTGGGGGACAAAGGGATTGAGAAGGATCACCGTCGTCTCGATGGCCTCCCGGAGAATCCCCAGGGCCGTCAGGTCCTCCCCGGAGGGCCGGGGCGCCTGATAGACGGCGTTCACCAGTTCCATGACGGCGCTGATGGCCGTGTTGAAATGGAACCGCTGGTCGATGTCCTCGGTGACCTTCCGGATCGTCTGGTGGATTTTCCGCTTCAGGGCCTTCCATTCCTCCGGCAGACCGGCCAGGTCGCCGCCGGCGGGAACCTCCCGGGTCGGATCGGCGTAATCCATGACCATCCTCCAGACCCGGCCGATGAACCGGAAAGCTCCTTCCACCCCCTGGTCGCTCCACTCCAGGTCCTTTTCCGGCGGCGACGCGAAAAGGCAGAACAGACGCGCCGTGTCGGCGCCGTACTCCCGGATCAGGTGGTCGGGGTCCACCACGTTCTTCAGGGATTTGGACATCTTCTCCGTCTTCCCGATCAGGACGGGGGTGTCGCACTGGGTGCACTTTCCCTCCCGGACCTGGTCGGGGTAGAGGAACCCGTGCTTTCTGCATTTCATGGTTTCCTTGCACACCATGCCCTGGGTGAGGAGGTTGCGGAAGGGCTCGTCGAAGGAAAGGACCCCGAAGTCCCGGAGCATCTTCGTGTAGAAACGGGAGTACAGGAGGTGGAGAATGGCGTGCTCGATCCCTCCGATGTACTGGTCCACGGGCATCCAGTAGTTGACCTTTTCCTTGTCCAGACCCGGTTTCTGGTCGAAACCGGCGCAGCAGAACCGGTCGAAGTACCACGAGGATTCGACGAACGTGTCCATGGTGTCCGTTTCCCGCCGCGCGGGGCCCCCGCAGCAGGGGCATTCGGTATCCATGAAGGCGCCGTTCTTCGCCAGGGGGGAGCCGCCCTCACCGGTCAGTTCCACGTCCATGGGAAGGAGCACGGGAAGGTCGGACTCGGGGACGGTCACCGTTCCGCATTTGCCGCAGTACACGACGGGAATCGGGGCGCCCCAGTAGCGCTGCCTGGAGATTCCCCAGTCCCGGAGGCGGTACTGGATCGTCCTGCGGCCCCGGCCCAGGGACTCGAGGTGGTCCGCGATGGTGTCGAGGGCCTTCAGGTTCTCGAGGCCGTCGAAAGGTCCCGAGTTGACGAGAATTCCCTCATCCACGTAAGCTTCCGTCATGGTCGCCGCGTCGAGGGGGGCTTTCGGGTTGTCGATGACCACGATGAGGGGCAGGTCGTATTTTTTCGCGAATTCGAAGTCCCTCTGGTCGTGGGTGGGGACGGCCATGACGCAGCCCGTGCCGTAATCGGCCAGGACGAAGTTGGCGGCGTAGATGGGCATCTTGCGGCCCGTTACCGGGTTGAGGCAGTACGCATCGAGGAAGACGCCTTCCTTCTCGTAGTAGTCGGAGGTCCGCATGAGCTTGTCCTGCTTTTTCACCCGCTCTACATACTCCATGACGTCCTTCTCGATGGGCTTGCCCTTGGCGAGTTGCATGACGAGCGGGTGCTCGGCGGCCACGAGCATGAAGGTGGCCCCGTAGATCGTGTCCTGCCTCGTGGTGAAGACCCGGATGGGCTCGGTGCCGTCGGCCATGGGGAAGGTGATCTCCAGGCCGTAGCTCTTCCCGATCCAGTTTTTCTGCATGGTGATGACCCGCTCGGGCCATCCCGTGAGCCTGTCGCAGTACTCCAGCAGCTCCTCCACGTACTGGGTGATCCGGAAGAACCACTGGGAGAGGTGCTCCTCCTTCACGTCGGAGCTGCAGCGCCAGCACTGCCCGGCCTCGACCTGCTCGTTGGCGAGCACGGTCTGGCACTTCGGGCACCAGTTGACGGCCGACTCCCTTTTGTAGACGAGGCCCTTCTCGTACATCCACAGGAAAAAGAGCTGTTCCCACTTGTAGTAGGCGGGCTCGCAGGTCGAGATCTCGCGGTCCCAGTCGTAGCTGAAGCCCATGCGCTTGAGCTGGGCCTTCATGTTCTCGATGTTTTCGTTGGTCCACTTGGCAGGGTGGATGCCATGGTCGATGGCGGCATTCTCGGCGGGCATCCCGAAGGAGTCCCATCCCATGGGGTGAAGGACGTTGAACCCCCTCATGTGCTTGTAGCGGGCGACGACATCCCCGATGGTGTAATTGCGTACGTGCCCCATGTGGATGCGGCCCGAGGGGTAGGGGAACATCTCCAGGAGGTAGTACTTTTTGCGGGACGGATCCTCGGTGACGTTGAAGATGTTGCGGTCATCCCAGAGCTTCTGCCACTTTTCTTCGATCTGGTGCGGGCGATATCTTGTTTCCATGGCATTCTCCTCACAGGTTCCCTTCAGTGCACGTCAAAAAGGGGTAGCACACGGGCCGGTTTCTTTCAACGCTATTTTTTCCAGAAGTCAGGCACGAGAAGGACGAGGACCGTGTAGATCTCGAGCCGCCCCAGGAGCATGCACAGCGACAGAAGCCACTTGGCCGCCTGGGGTAGCTCGGAGTAGTTTGAATGGGCGTTCACGATCCCCATGCCGGGCCCGACATTGCCGATCGTTGCGGCCACGCCCGAGATCGACGTGAGCATGTCGACGCCAAGGAAGGTCAGGGTCAGGGTCGCCGCCATGGCCAGTGCGATGTAGAGAAAGAAGAAGCTGCGGATGCTGGACATGATTTCCAGCGGGACGGCGACCTTCGCCAGCTTGATGGAGACGACGGCGTGAGGGTGAATCAGGCGGTAGAGCTCGATGAAGGTCTGCTTGGCGACCAGCAGGAAGCGCAGGCACTTGATGGCGCCGCCCGTGGAGCCGGCGCAGCCGCCCACGAACATGAGAAAGAGAAGGATCACCTTCGAGGGAATGGGCCAAAGGTCGAAGTTGACGGTGATGAAACCCGTCGTCGTGATGATCGAGACCACCTGAAAGGCGGCGTGACGAACCGCGTCGCCGAGGGAGGAAAAGTGTGACTTCAGGTCGAACGTAACGGCTGCCGTCGCGATCAGAACGATGGATACATAGAAGCGAAATTCGGGGTCCCTGAAGAAAGACCCGGGTTCGCCCTTGAACAGCCGGTAGTGAAGGGCGAAGTTCGTCCCGGCGAGGAACATGAAGACGATGATGACGATCTCGATGTAGAGGCTGTTGAATCGGGCGATGCTTGCGTCGTGGGTGCCGAACCCGCCCGTTGCCATGGTGGCGAAGGAGTGGCAGACGGCATCGAAGGCGCTCATGCCGCCCAGGTAAAGAAGGACGACCTCGGCGATGGAAATGATCACGTAGACAAGCCAGAGCGTCTTTGCCGTCTCGGCGATCCGGGGCGTAATCCTGTCCTTGACGGGGGAGGGGATTTCCGCCTTGAAGAGCTGCATGCCCCCGACGCCCAGAATGGGGAGGATGGCGATGGAGAGGATGATGATCCCCATGCCGCCCAGCCATTGGGTAAGGGCCCGCCAGAAGAGGATCCCCTTGGCCGTTTGGCCGAGGTTGCTCATGACGGAGGCCCCCGTGGTGGTGAACCCTGAGATGGTCTCGAAAAAGGCATCGCAATAGGTCGGCACGACCCCGGACAGCAGGAAGGGGAGCCCCCCGAAGGCCGAGGCAAGGACCCAGGCGAGCGTCACGATCACAAAGCCTTCCCGGTGGGTCAGGGTGACCCGCTCCCTCGTCCTCGGGACGAAGACATAAAGCCACAGGCCGGTTCCCGAGGTGATGAGGATGGAGGCCCCGAAGGCGATCCAGGCCGGTTCGCGCAGGTACAGGGAGATGGCGAAGGCCGGCAGCATGGCGGCCCCGATGAGAAAGATGAAGATCCCCAGGATGTGGGAGATGTTCTTCAGGTTCATTCGAAGTATTCCAGCTTCACCATGAGAATCTTTTCCACCTGCGGAATGGACGACCGGAAGGTGAAGATGATGACGTGGTCCCCGGGTTCAATGACGGTGTTGCCCATGGGGATGATCATCTCCTCACCCCGCACGATAGCGCCCACGATCGTTCCCGGCGGAAACGCGATGTCCTTGACGGGCCTGCTGGTGATCTCAGACGTAGCCAGGGCCACGACTTCGAAAGCCTCCACTCGCTCGTCGTGGAGCGGGGCGGCCGAGATGATCTTCCCGCGCCGGACATAATGGAGGATCTTGCTGATGGCGGCATGCCGCGGGTTGATGACCCCGTCGATGCCCACCCTGGAGACGAGCGGCATGTACTCGACCCGGTTGATGAGGGCAATCGTCTTTTTTGCTCCCAGGCGCTTTGCGAGGAGCGCCCCCAGGACGTTGGCCTCTTCGTCATTGGTGACGGCGACGAAGACGTCCATGTCCCGGATGTTCTCCTCCTGGAGGAGGTCCTGGCTCGTTCCGTCTCCGTGGAGGACGACAGCCTTGTCGAGCCTCTCGGCCAGGAACCGGCAGCGGTCCTTGCGCTTCTCGATGATCTTCACGCCGATCCCCTTGCCCTCCAGCGCCTCGGCGAGCATCCGGCCCGTATTGCCGCCGCCCATGATGACGATCCGCTTTGCCGGATCCGTCTTCCGCCCGAAGATCCGGAGAAGTTCCTTCGCCTCCGCGGCGGCGGCGACGGCGAAGAAGTAGTCATTTTCCTGGATGACGGACTCCCCCTTCGGCTCGATGAGCTTGTCGTCCCGGATGATGGACGTGATGAGCATTTTGCTGTTGGGGTAGATCTCCCGGAGCTGCTGGAGGGTCTTTCCGGTCACGGAACTGCTCTGGATGGGGAAGCCGATGAGCTTGATCCGGCCGTCGTGAAAATCCGTCACCTCCGTTGCGCCCGGGAACTCGATGAGGTCCAGGGCGTTCTTGACGGCCTCCCTCTCGGGGTTGATGCAGAGGTTGATGTTGAGATGATCCTTGCCGAAAATGACGGAGTACTCGTCGAGCTCGGGGTTGCGGATCCGGGCGATCTTGTAGGAGACCCGCGACTGCGTCGAGGCCAGCAGGCAGGCCACCATGTTGGTCTCGTCGCTGTCCGTGACGGCGATAACCATATCGGCCTGCTCGAGGCCGGCCCTCTTGAGGACTTCGGGGCTGCTCCCGCTGCCGTGCATCGTCATGACGTCGAGGGTTTCCGCAAGTTCCTGCAATCTCTCCTCGTCGCGGTCGACGAGGATGACGTCCTGTTTTTCCTTGGAGAGAATGTCGGCGATGTGGAAGCCGACCTCGCCCGCCCCGATAATGATGACCTTCATGGGTTGGCCCTTGCCGTTGTAAGATTTCAGCCGATCGAGAGGGACTCTTCCTCCCGGGTGATCCGGATGTCGATCTGGACCTTGTCTTTTACGTTCAGCCTCAGCTTGTGTATACCGAGAAGGGTTTTCTGGAAAGAGGACTCATCGGACAGCAGGCAGGGGGTGACGGCGGTGAGATGCTGGATGTTCCCTGACAGGTAATCGAACATCCCCGTCGTGAAGTGGGTCGTCATCTCAGCCACGTCGAGAAGGGATCGCCCCGCCCCGGGCACCTCGACGGCGAAATCAAAACAATGGATCCGGACAGCCGTTTCGGCCATCCGGGCACCCGCCTCCCGGAGGGTCTCGTAGCTCAGCTCCCGGCGCTTGCCCAGGCCGAACAGGACGATCTTTTGCGGCGGGATCCTTCGTTGGGATTCGATGAGAACCCTCTCCGAGAAACCGCCGCTGATCTTCCCGTCGGCGATGAGCCTCGAGACGAGGCCGTTGAGGCGCCAGTCCACGAAGCCGCCGTTCCCCTTGGGAGGCCGCTCATCGGAAAAAAAGCCCAGCACCAGGCTCTCATGAGGAAGCCGGTCCAGGCTCTCCGTTGTCAGCTTGATCTGCATGATCCTTCCGCAGCTTCGAGTACAGGGCATCCAGGATGCCGTTGATGAAGGAACCCGAATTTTCGGAACCGAATTCTTTGCCGAGGTCGATGGCTTCGTTGAGAGCCACCTTGGGGGGGATCCCCTGGCCGAAGAGAAGCTCGTAGACGGCAAGCCGCAGGATGTTCCGGTCCACCCTCGCCATGCGCTCGAGGGACCAGTTTTCCGAGCAGGTGCTGATCAACTGATCGATTTCATCCCTGTGTGCCCATGTCCCCTCGACGAGTTCCGAAGCGAACTCGCGAGCCTCCGCGGGAGCGCTGAAGTGAACCCAGAAAAGCTCGATCGCTTCCCTGGGTTCGATTCTCAGGACATCCAGCTGATAAAGAACCTGTAAGGCAATCTCTCTTGCCTTCCTTCTGAGACGCATGTCATTTCCTGCCAGGCACGAGCCCTTCCGGGGACTGCCTGGAACTTGCCATTAGATTTTTCTGAACAGGTCCACCATCTCGATGGCTGCAAGGGCGGCATCCCACCCTTTGTTGCCGCTCTTGGTGCCGGCGCGCTCGATGGCCTGCTCGATCGAATCGGTCGTCAGCACGCCGAAGACGATGGGAACCTCCGTCTCCAGGGCCGCCTGGGCGACTCCCTTGGAGACCTCGGAGGCGACGTAGTCGAAATGAGGCGTAGCACCCCGGATCACGGCTCCAAGGCAGATGACGGCGTCGAACTTGCCCGTCTTGGCGGTTTTCTTGGCCACCAGCGGGATCTCGAAGGCGCCGGGGCATTTGAAAAGACGGATGTCCTGCTCCCGGGCGCCGGCCCGGATGAGTGCGTCCAGGGCCCCCTCGATGAGCTTGCCGCTGATGAAGTCGTTGAACCGGCTCGCCACGATGGCGAACTTCATCCCCTGGGCAACGATCTTTCCTTCCGTAATGTTCTTCATGTTCCCCTCTCGGTCTTTTCTGTCTTTTCTTACCCTCTACCCGAGACCCTAGACTTTCAGGATATGCCCCATCTTTTCCTTCTTCGTCCGCAGGTATCTCAGGTTTACCTCGTTGGGCTTGATCTCGATGGGGATCCGCTCGACGACCGTCATGCCGTACCCCTCGATGCCGACGACTTTCTTGGGATTGTTCGTGAGCATGCGGATCTTCCTCACGCCGAGATCCACCAGGATCTGGGCCCCGATGCCGTAGTCCCGAAGGTCCTCCTTGAATCCGAGCTCGATGTTGGCCTCGACCGTGTCACGTCCGTGCTCCTGGAGCTCGTAGGCCTTGACCTTGTTCACCAGGCCGATTCCCCGGCCCTCCTGGTGCATGTAGACGATGACGCCCTTGCCGGCCTCGTTGATGATCTCCATGGCCGTGTGGAGCTGGTCGCCGCAGTCGCAGCGCATGGACCCGAAGACGTCGCCCGTCATGCACTCCGAGTGCACCCGGACGAACACCGCGTCATTGGGCGAGATCTCGCCCTTCACCAGGGCCACGTGCTTCATCTCGTCCACGTCGTTCTCGTAGACGATGAACTTGAAGTCCCCGCCGAAGGCGGTGGGGAGGGTCGCCGTCGCCGCCCGGCGGACGAAGGATTCCGTCTTCATCCGGAAGTTGATCAGATCGGCGATGGTGACGATCTTGAGGTCGTGCTCTTTTGCGAAGATCTCCAAATCGGGCATTCTCGCCATGGTGCCGTCGTCTTTCATGATCTCGCAGATGACGCCGCTGGGCTTGAGCCCCGCAAGCCGCGCGAGATCCACGGAGCCCTCCGTCTGGCCCGTGCGCACCAGGACGCCGCCCTTGCGGGCCAGGATGGGGAAGATGTGCCCCGGGCTCACGATGTCGTCGGGCTTCACGTTGTCCGCGATGGCCGTGCGGATCGTCGTGGCCCGGTCGTGGGCCGAGATGCCCGTCGTGACACCTCGCCTGGCCTCGATGGAGACGGTGAAGGCCGTCTTGAAGCGCGACTGGTTGTCATTCACCATGAGGTTGAGGTTGATCTTCTCCGCCAGTTCCTTGTTCAGGGTGAGGCAAATGAGGCCCCGGCCGTGCTTGGCCATGAAATTGATGGCTTCGGGGGTGACGAACTCCGAGGCCATGCAGAGATCGCCCTCGTTTTCACGGTCCTCGTCGTCGACGAGGATGACCATCTTGCCGTTCTTGATGTCTTCGATTGCTTCCGGGATGGTGCTGATTGCCATGGTTACACCTTATGCCTTGCTGCTATTTCAAAAAGCCGTGCTCCCGGAGGAAGTCCATGTCGACCCCCTTGCCGGGTTGCAGAAGTTTTTCCACGTATTTGCCGAGGATGTCCGTTTCGATGTTCACGGAATCGCCGGCCTTTTTGCCGATGAGCGTCGTCTTCTCCGCCGTGTGGGGGATGATATTAACATAAAACCGGTCCCCTTCGCACGAATTAACCGTGAGGCTGATCCCGTCGATGGCGATGGACCCCCTGGCGACGACATATTTCGAAAGGCCCGCCTCCAGGGTGATCCCGAAGACCATCGAGGCTGCGCGCGCCGTTTTCTCCACGATCCGCCCCACGCAGTCCACATGCCCCAGCACCAGGTGTCCACCGAGAAAGTCGTTGAGCCGGAGGGCCTTTTCCAGGTTGACCGCATCGCCCGCCTTGAGTCTCCCGAGCGACGTCTTCGAGAGCGACTCGGCGGAGACGTCGAAGGTGAAGCTCTTCTTCCCCAGCGACGTCACGGTGAGGCAGGCCCCGCTCACGGCGATGCTGTCGCCGATCCGGACATCGTCGAGCGAGAGCGTCGTCTCCACCTCGAGCAGGGCATCTTCGCCCTTCCGGGTGAGCTTTCGGACCCTTCCCGCATCCTGGATGATGCCGGTGAACATCCATCAACTCCTGGAAGAATGGAATATTGGAATATTGGGTTTGAACATCCGGTTCTTTTCCCGACCCATTATTCCAGTATTCCATCATTCATTCTTACTTTGAC
>ENA-ORXD01000870-ORXD01000870.1-sediment-metagenome-genome-assembly--contig:-NODE-870-length-31216-cov-4.479367_pt1 | contig 31216 bp, 25 predicted proteins | sample MGYA00237862_ERZ511471 | MGnify/ENA metagenome assembly ERZ511471 | reverse complement strand
TTTGGAGGATTTATGAAAAAATGGTTTTTGCTTCTTTTGTGTTCTGTTCTGTTCGCGGCACCGGTCCTGGCCGCTCAGGGCCCCTATATCGGCGGCGGGCTTGGGGTCACCGAACTTGATGATGACGCTGCCGACACCGGCTACAATGTGATGATCGTGCTCGGTCAAAACTATGAGCCCAACCTGCGTTTTGAAGGCGAATTCGCTTATCGCGAAAACAGCCTTGGCGCAACCGCCGCTAACGGTGCAGACATCGATGGGGATATCGGCACCTTCAGTGTCATGTTCAACGGTTATTACGATCTGCCCCAAATGGGATTTTTACAGCCGTTCCTGGGAGTCGGCATTGGCGGCGCCAATGTCGATTACGACGCCAAAGCACTCGGAAGCAGCCTGGCTGACAGCAACGACACGGTTTGGGCCTATCAAGCCATCGCCGGCGTTGCTTATCCACTGAGCCAGTGGCTTAAGCTAGACTTTGCCTACCGTTATTTTGGTACCCAGGATGTCCAGTTGCGTGACATCAACGACGAGCCGTTCGAGGTTGAATATCAAAGCCATAACCTCAATTTCGGCCTGCGCTACGACTTCTACTAAAAAACGTTGAAAACGGATCTGATTTACACCGGGCGGGAATCCTTTTTCCGCCCGGTTCTTGTTTCCAGCCTGCGCTTTTCCTTTATTCTTTCCGCCCCACCAAAAACATACTTGACAGGTCATTAAAACATACGTTTAAATCATCCGTATGAAATAGACGATTTATAGTCCGCCGCACACAACGTTTCAATCCCTCCGCGCCATCAGTCAGAAAGACGTGGGGGTTGCCGCTTCACCAATTCCTTTTGAGGCAGTAATAATGACAACGCCACCGATCGACACGAAGCAGCGCCTCCTTGACACTGCCGAGCGCCTGTTTGCAATGAACGGCTTCCACAGCACCTCGCTGCGCACTATCACCCGTGAAGCCCAGGCCAACCTGGCCGCCGTCAATTACCATTTCGGCTCCAAAGAAGCACTTATGGAAGCCGTCCTCGAACGGCGGCTCGGCCCTCTCAACACCGCTCGCGAGGAACGCCTCCGCCAGGTTTTAGATGAAGCTGCCGGAGGAGAGAGAAGTCCTCTTTGCCGCGACGTGTTACGTGCCTTCGTCGAACCGACTTTGCGCTTTCGCGAAGCAGACGCGGGTGCGCGCTATTTTCTACTCCTGGTCGGACGTAGCGTGGCTGAGGCCGACAGCACCGTGCGTCAGTCGTTTCTGCGCCAGGTGAAACCGATCTTCCTTTTGTTTAAAAACGCTTTACAGCTAGCCCTACCTGAGCTGTCGGAGACGATTCTTCTTGCCCGCCTGCATTTCACCATCGGCGCCTTGCATCACATCATGTGTATGCCGCTGCAGACCGGCATCGCTCCGCCGGAACTCATCTTGAACTGCGATTCGGCCTTCATGCTTGAGCTTTTGCTCCCCTACCTGACAGCGGGAATGGAGGCACCATGATCGAACAACGACTCCCAGCCCTTTTGTGCGGATTGGCGTTGTTATGGAGTACGGCGGGCTGTAGTCTGCTTCCCACCCGCCATGCTGATCCGACGACTGAACTGCCCTCTGTTTATCAAAACCTGCCGGGGCAGACCGAAACGGCACTTCTGCCTGACTCATGGTGGCAGATCTTTGCCGACCCGATTCTCGACCAACTGATGGCAGAACTGTTTGGCCAGAACCTCGACCTGGTCCAGGGGGTAGCCCGCTACCGCCAGGCCGAAGCCCAGTTAAAAAGCACCTCGTCAGGGTTGTGGCCCGCGCTCAACGCCGAGGCGGCGCTCAGTCGTGATCGACAGCCGTCCATGGTCGACTCGGTCACCGGCACTAACTATCACTACTCCCTCGCAGCCAGTTATGAAATCGACCTGTGGAACAAAATCGGCTCCCGCAGCGATGCTGCGCGGTATGACCTGGCAACGGCCGGAGATAACCTCAAGACCTTGTATTTGAGCCTTTCTGCACAACTGGCCGAACTCTACTTCCTGGCTCGTGAACAGCGGGCGCAAATTGCCCTGACCGATGCCACGATCGCTTCTTTTCAGGACACCTTGACCCGAGTGGAATGGCGCTATCAGCAGGGGCTGGTCCCGGCCCTTGATCTTTATCAGGCGCGTCAGAACCTGGCCTCGGCCAAAGCGCAACGCCCCCAGTTCGAAGCGACCCTGGCCAAGACCGAGCATGCCCTGGCCGTGTTGCTCGGCCGCTTCCCTGGCGAAGCCCTAAGCGGTAGCAGCAGCGTCCTGCCCGACCCGCCCGATCCTTTCCAGGTCGGCCTGCCAGCTGATCTTTTGACCCGACGGCCCGATATCCAGGCCGCCCTGCACCGACTGCAGGCCAGCGACGCGAGGGTCACCGCAGCCATGGCTGACCGCCTGCCAGCCATCAACCTGTTGGCCAGCGTGGGCCGCAGCCGCTCGGAAATGTCCACCCTCCCCATTGAAGGGAGCTTTTACAGCCTCGCCGGAAGCCTGTTGCAACCGATTTTTGATGCCGGTCGGCGGCGCGCGGAAGTTGAGCGAAACGAAGCTGTTTGGCAGGAGAATCTGGCCGCCTTTCAGAAAACCCTGCTGCAAAGTGTGCAGGAGGTGGAGGACGCCCTGGTCGCCAATCAGACCACCAATGCGCGGATTCAATTATTGCAAGAGCGTGTCGCAGCCACCAGCGCCAGCTTGCGTCTATCTGAAGAACGGTACCTGAAAGGGCTGAGCGATTACCTGCCGGTATTGACGGCGCAGGGATTGGACTTCAGCGCCCAAAGCAATCTCCTTGCAGCCCGCCGTCAACTGCTGACGGATCGCATTTCCCTGGTACGCGCCCTAGGCGGCGACTGGATGAATCAGGCCGTGGAACATCGGCTGGAACAATAAGACAAGGATTCCGAATTTATGAATAAACGACCGCTGTTCCTCAAAATTCTGTTGCCCATCATCTTTCTGGTCGTCGGTATCGTCGGCGTTCGTATCCTGATTCATGCCAAACGTCCTCCACAACAAGTGGCCAAGGAAAACCTCGGCGCCCTGGTGGAAGTTGTCGAACTGAAACGGCAGGACCATATCGTGACGGTGCAGGCCACCGGCACGGTGCAGGCACACCGGGAAACCGACATCACGCCGCAGATCAGCGGCAAGGTCAGTGAAATCTCTCCGAACTTTATCAGCGGCGGATTTTTCAGAGCCGGCGAATTGCTGTTTGCCATCGAGGCGGTCGATTACCAACTTGCCGTGGAACGCGCCCAGGCAGCCGTGACCAAGGCAGAGCTCGATCTCGCCACAGTGGAAAGCCAGGCCGAAGTGGCGCGAAAGGAGTGGCAGAGCCTGTCCCTGCAGAACGGCCAGACACCCAATCCGCTGGTGCTCTACCTGCCGCAGATGAAAAACGCCCGTGCCAGCCTGGCCTCAGCCGAAGCCTCGTTACGCCAAGCCCGCCTCGACCTGCAGCGGACGCGAATTGAAGCGCCCTTTAATTGCCGGGTTCGCTCGGAGAGCATCGAAATCGGCCAGTATGTGAAATCCGGTACAGCCGTGGCCAAGGTCAGCGGCACGGACTGGGCTGAGGTCGAAGTCCCCATCAATCTCGACGATTTGGAGTGGTTGCAGGTCCCGCGCCCCGGCCGACAGGGAAACGGCAGCAAAGCGACCTTGCAGCTGGAGACGGAAAAGGCCTCTCATACCTGGGCCGGCTTTATCGACCGCGCCCTTGGCGAAGTCGACACGCGGGGTCGCATGCTGCGCCTCATCGTCAAGGTGCCAGACCCTTACGGCTTGAAAAATCCAGCCCAACAGCTTCCGCTCGACATGGGACTGTTCGTCCAGGTAATCCTCGAAGGGGAACGCATCCCGGACCTGTTCCCCATTCCAGCCAGCGCGCTGCGTGAACAGAGCAGCGTCTGGCTGGCCGGCAAAGAAAACCTCCTGGAAATCCGGCCGGTGGACGTGGTGCGCCGGGAACGGGAAACCCTGTGGCTCGGTTCCGGCGTGAGCGATGGGGAGCGACTGGTCTTGACCCGCCTCAGCGGTGTTGCGCCGGGCCTCAAACTACGCCCCGTCGTGCCGGGAGAGACTCTATGAGAAGCGCCGTGCGCTGGATGGCCCAGAACCATGTGGCCGCCAATCTGCTGATGCTGGTGCTGATTCTCGGTGGCCTGATTAAGGGTCTGGCCGTCAAACAGGAGATTTTTCCCGAGGTCTCTCTCGACACCATTCAAGTCTCGGTCGCCTATCCTGGCGCCGGCCCGGAAGAGGTCGAAGAAGGGATTCTGCAGCAGATTGAAGAGAATCTCAGCAGTGTCGACGGCATCAAACAGATCAAATCGGTTGCGGCCGAAGGGGTCGGTACGGTCTCAGCGGAAATCAACGCCGGAGAAGATGCCGACCGCATTCTGCAGGACATCAAATCCGAAGTCGACCGCATCATCACCTTTCCGGAGGATGCCGAAAAACCGGTCATCACCAAGCTCCTCAATCGCCGCGAGGTTATTTCGGTGGTGGTCTATGGCGATCTTCCCGAACGGAGTCTGCGCGAACAGGCCGAGGACATCCGCGACGAGCTTCTCACCATCCCCAACATCACCCAGGTCGATCTGGGCGGGGTGCGGCCCTACGAAATCTCCATCGAAGTCCCTGAGGAGAACCTGCGTCGCTATAACCTGACCCTGGAGCAGGTGGCGCAGCGGGTCCGGCAGGCCTCTCTCGACCTGCCCGGCGGCACCATCAAAACCAGCGGCGGCGAAATCCTGCTGCGCACCAAGGAACGCCGCTACTACGGCCCCGGCTACGAACAGATCGACATCATCGTCAGACCGGACGGCACCCGCGTCAAACTGGGTGACATCGCCACGGTCAAAGATGCCTTCCAGGAGACCGACCTGTTCGCCCGTTTCGACGGCCAGCCCGCGGCCATGGTCAAGGTGTTCCGGGTCGGCGATCAGAAACCGACCCAGATGTCCAAGGCGGTCATCGATTACATCGAACAGAAAAAAGCCAGCCTCCCCGCCTCGGTGCACATCGCCTACTGGAACGACACCTCGGAGATGCTGCGCAGCCGCACCAACCTGCTTTTAAAAAATGCCGCGTTTGGTCTGATCCTTGTTTTCATCGTCCTCGGCCTGTTCCTGGAAATCCGCCTGTCGTTGTGGGTCATGCTGGGGATTCCCATCTCCTTCCTCGGGGCGCTGTTCGTCATGCCGATGATGGATGTCTCCATCAATATGGTCTCCCTGTTTGCCTTTATCCTGGCGCTGGGGATTCTGGTGGACGATGCCATCGTTATCGGAGAAAACATCTACGAACATCGCCAGCTCGGTAAACCCTACATGCAGGCCGCCATCGACGGCGCCCTGGAAGTTGCAGTGCCGGTCACCTTTTCCATCCTCACCACGGTTGCGGCCTTCGTACCGATCATTTTCGTCGAAGGGATGATGGGCAAGTTCATGCGCGTCATTCCGCTGGTGGTTATCGCCCTGCTGCTGGTCTCCTTGGTTGAGTCCCTGTTCGTGCTGCCGGCTCACCTTGCCCTCGGCCGACGCCGGGAATTGAGCGGCGGCGTGTTCGGCGCTATCGAGCGTAATCGGCGGCGCTTCGGGACCGGCATGGAGCGCTTCATCCGCGGCCCCTACCGGCGCTTGCTGGATCTCTGCATCAGCTATCGCTACGCGACCCTGGCCCTGGGGATCGCCGTACTGTTGCTGGCGTTCGGTATCGTGCGCGGCGGCATCCTCAAATTCACCTTCATGCCCGAGGTCGACGGTGACGTCATCACGGCCTCCCTGGAAATGCCGCGCGGCACGCCGGTGACCGAAACCGACCGCATCCAGCAGCTGATCGTGGAACAGGGGATGGCGGTAATCGCCGATTATGATCGCGACCGGCCAGCCGGCAACAGCATCCTGCGCAACATCTACGCGGTTGTCGGCGGCACTGTCGCCGGTGGTGGCCCAGCCGGCGGCAAAACCACCACCTCATCCCATCTGGCCGATATCGCCATGTTCCTCAAGGAAAGCGGTGAGCGAGGCGTCTCCTCCACCGAGATCGAACAGCACTGGCGGCAACGGGTCGGGGAAATTCCCGGCATCAAATCCCTGACCTTCAAATCCAACCTGGTCCGCCTCGGCGCCAACATCGACGTCGCTCTGGCCCACAAAGACTTCCAGGTCTTGGAAAAGGCCACCGCCCGGGTCAGCCAGGCTCTGGCAGCCTACCCTGCCGTCGGCGACCTGGCCGATTCCTACGCCAAGGGAAAGCAGGAGATCAAATTTCATCTCAAGCCCGAAGCCAGCACCCTCGGCATCACCGAAGAAAGCCTTGGCCGCCAGTTGCGCAGCGCCTTTTACGGCGCCGAAGCGCTGCGCCTGCAGCGCGGCCGCAATGAGGTCAAGGTCATGGTGCGCTGGCCTGAGGACGATCGCAAAAGCTTGTGGGACCTGGCCAACCTGCGCATCCGCACCCCGGACGGAGGTGAAATTCCCCTGTCGCGGGCGGCAACCATCGAGGAAGGGCTCGGCTTCAGCGAAATCAATCGCACCGACCAGAAACGGGTAGTGAACATCACGGCCCAGGTGGATAACAAAAAAGGCAACGCCGGGGAAATTCTCGAGGACATTAAAAATGGCGTGCTCAGCCAGTTGCGCCACGACTATCCCGGCCTGACCTACGATCTGGAGGGGGAAGAAAAAGAACGCCGCCAGTCCCTGGGGAGCCTGAAGGAAGGTTTTCTGCTGGCGTTGGTGGCCATCTATGCGCTGCTGGCTATCCCGTTCCGCAGCTACAGCCAGCCGCTGCTGATCATGACTGCCATCCCCTTCGGCCTGGTCGGTGCCATCGCCGGGCACCTGATCATGGGCTACAACCTGAGTATGCTGAGCATCTTCGGCATCGTCGCGCTGGCCGGGGTGGTGGTCAACGACTCGCTGCTCCTCATCGACCGCGTCAATCAGAATCGCCGCGAAGGGGCGGGCCTGAAAGATGCTCTGCTGGAAGCCGGGCAGCGCCGCTTCCGGCCGATCCTGCTCACGTCGCTGACCACCTTCTTCGGCCTGGCGCCGATGATCATGGAGACCAGCGTACAGGCGCGCTTCCTGATTCCCATGGCGATCAGCCTCGGCTTCGGCATTATGTTCGCCACCGGCATCACCCTGATCCTGATTCCGTCACTCTATCTGGTTCTGGAAGATGTCCGCGCCTTGTTCGGGCTCCCTCCCGACCATGCCGATCACCGGCCGCCGACGATTTGACGCCCAGATCACACCCTGACAGATACAAGTTTTTTTTCGGAGATACGTTTTGATTCAAACCGATTCACCGCACTTCCGCAAAATCAAGAAACTGGTCGGCAAGGCCATCGGCGACTTCAACCTCATCGAGGAAGGGGACCGGATTCTGGTCGGCGTATCCGGCGGCAAAGATTCCTACACCCTGCTGCATATCCTCGAAGCCCTGCGGCGCCGGGCACCGATTCCCTACGAGCTGATCCCGGTCAACCTGCACCCGGGCACCCCGGAATATCGTCAGGACGTGATTGCCGAGCACCTGCAGAAAAGCGGCTTCGCCGCGCACCTGGAACAGACCGACGCCTACGCCATCATTCAGGAAAAACGTCGACCCGGCACCTCGTACGGCTCGTTCTGCGCCCGCCTGCGGCGGGGTTCCCTGTACGGCTTGGCGGACCGCTTTGAGTGCAACAAGATCGCCCTTGGTCATCATCTCGATGACGTCATCGAAACCCTGCTGCTCAATCAGTTCTTCGTCGGTACGCTGGCGGCCATGAGCCCCAAATTGCAGGCGGACAACGAGCGTCATACAGTGATCCGCCCCATGGTCTATGTGGAGGAAAGCCAGATCATTGCCTTTGCCGAAGAAAATGAGCTCCCGATTGTCCCCTGCCGCTGCCCCGGCTGCGACGATCAGGACCAGCAGCGCCAGAGGATGAAGCAACTGATCGCAACCCTGGCCAAAGATATCCCGCAGATCCGCAACAGTCTGCTAGCCGCTACCGGCAATGTGCAACCGCGGCATCTACTCGACCCACGGCTGCAGCCATTTTGAATGATGCAATAACCGGCACTTTTCGATAAACTGACCAAGTACCTTTCAGACATGAATACGGGAAGAGGCCATGAAGTACCGGTACGAAAGCGGCAATGAATTCGATCTGGCGTCCAGGCTGCAGCAACTGCTGCTGCCGAAGAGTTCACCGGAATGCAGCTGGTGCTGCTTTGCAGTGAAGAACCGCATGGCGACCGGCATCGGCGGCGACTTTTTCGACTTCATCCGCAAACAGGACAACTGCCAAGTCGTTTTTCTGGGCGACGTCACCGGCCACGGCATCCACGCCTCGGTGGTCATGTCCCTGCTCTACGGCTACATCCACTGCATCTCCCTGCAACAGTGCGCCCCACTCGACGCCATCCTGCAGGTCAATCGCTTTCTGCAGTCCTTTGCCAAACGCTCCGAGCAGCTAGACTACTTTTTCTCCTGCACTCTGTTTTTCTGCATTATCGACCCGGACACTCTGCAGGCCCAGTATGTCAACTGCGGCCACGTCCCGCCCATGGTTCGGCGCCACAATGAGATCATCAATCTCCCCACCACCGGCCCGCCGCTCGGCTTCTTCGAGCAGCCCGACATTGAAGTAGGCACCTTTTCATTTCAAAGCCACGACAGCCTGCTCCTCTTCACCGACGGCATTACCGAAGCCGCAAATTCCAAGGATGGCTTTTTCGGCCGCGAGCGGCTCAAGGAGCTCCTGCTCAGCGCCAATGGCGATCACGAGGAATTCCTCGGTCAGTTGTTCGACACCCTGAAAACCTTTGAAGGGAAAGAAAACCCCAGCGATGACTGCACAGCCATCATGGTCGACTTCAACGGATGGAAACCGGCTCTAGGCTGATGAAAAGACGCCCGTCTGTGGCATTACCCTTTTGTATTTTCCTCGACAGACCCCCAGATACTTATTCTGAAAGCTATTCAGCTATTCTCGACGCCCACCCTATTCACGATTTCACATCCTTTTCACCCTCTCTTCAAATTTCCTTTACCTCGACGTTCTAGACTCTTCCAAAACATGTTGAACACATTCGTTCATTTTGCCAAGGAGGTGCCGCCGTGGGTGAAGGAAAAACCGGTTTGAGGATTTGGGAGAGAAATGCTTTGAGTGCCAAGATGATCATTATCGCCGTCTTGGCCATGCTGTTGCTTATCCCGGCCACAATGATAGGAAATCTGATCCATGAACGCGAAGGCCGAAAAGCAGAGGTCACCCGAGAAATCGGCAGCAAATGGGGGCAGGAGCAGACGGTAAGCGGCCCGGTGATCCGAATCCCCTACCTTGAGAAGATTGCCAACTCCGAAGGCCGCGAGACCGTCTGCCGGCGGAACATCTACCTGTTGCCGGAGACCCTCGACATCACGGCGGGCGTCGATTCGAGCACCCGTTACCGAGGGATTTACGAGGCGGTGGTATATTCCTCGGCCATCAGGATGCAAGGCCGCTTCGACCTGAACCTGCTCGCCCAAAGCGGAGTCGCCTACGACGATATCCTGTTCAAAGAAGCGACCATCATGCTCGGCATGACCGACATGAAAGGGGTTCGGGACCAGATCGTGGCCAGCGTCAACGGGGAGGCATTGGAGCTGAATCCGGGAATGCAGGGACAGGCCGTTGGCTGCAGCGTCGGTGCGCCGCTCCAGGATTTACGGACGATGGAAGATTTGACTTTCGATTTTGCCATCAACCTGAACGGCAACGGTCAGCTCCGCTTCGTGCCGGTGGGCAAGGTGACCCGGCTGGAAATGACTTCGCCCTGGAACTCGCCGAGCTTCAACGGCTCCTTCCTGCCGGTCGAACGGGAAATTGCGGCGAACGGGTTTCGAGCCGTCTGGAAGGTGCTGCATTTCAACCGCGACCTGCCGCAAGTCTGGACCGGCCGTCCCGTCGATTTTGGCAAATACGCCTTCGGCGTCAGCTTCATTATTCCTGCTGATATCTATCAGCAGGCGACCCGTACCGCCAAGTACGCCATTCTGTTTATCGGCTTTACCTTCAGCGCCTTTTTCCTCGCCGAAACGCTGACCCGCCAGAGGGTCCACCCGGTCCAGTATCTGCTGATCGGTCTCGCCCTAGTGCTCTTCTATGTGTTGTTGATTTCGATTTCGGAGCATCTGACCTTCGCCCATGCCTATATCATCGCAACCGGCGCCACCATCGCCCTGATCTCATCCTTTGCCGTCAGCGTACTCAGAAGCAAACGCCTGGGGATGGTCGTTGCCGCCATCCTCTCCGTGCTCTACGGCTACATGTATGTCATTCTCAACCTCGAAGACTATTCGCTGCTGATGGGCGCAATTGGTCTGTTCGCAGTGCTCGCGGCCATCATGTATCTGACCCGCAGGATCGATTGGTACGCTAATGCGGCCGAGGCAGGCTGATTGAACGGCAGGCCGTCCGACTGCGCCGGCCGACCCGGTCTGGCGCAGTCGGGCGAAGTATGACATAATGCCCTGCCACCAAGGAGGATGGCGTCGCAAAAACTCACCAATTGCTGCGTTGCAGCAATCGTCTCCCTGCTTCGACGTACGTAAGTACGCCTCATTGCTCGACAATTGCACGCCTTGCCTTTGGCGTTTTTTGCTTAGCCATCCAATCTTGCGAAAGCATCAAGGATAAAGCCATGGTCAAATCGACAGTGCTGGTTATTGAAGACGAGCCGGCCATCGCCGATGCAATCTGTTACGCCCTGGAGACGGAAGGTTTTCAGTCGCGCTGCCTGCATTCGGGCGGCGAAGCCATCGCCCTGTTGGAAACCAGCGATTTCGCCCTGGCCATCCTCGATATCGGCCTGCCGGATATCAACGGCATCGAGCTTTGCAAGCGGCTGCGGCAAAGCTGCGATGTGCCGATCATCTTTCTGACCGCCCGCAGCGCGGAAATCGACCGGGTCGTTGGCCTGGAAGTCGGCGCCGACGATTATGTGACCAAACCGTTCAGTCCCCGAGAGTTGACCGCCCGGGTCAAGGCCGTCCTCCGGCGCACCCAGCCCCGTCAGCACCCCGCCCCCGACACATCCCTGTTCTCCCTCGATGAAGAGCGTCTTCAGGCCCGATTCTGCGGGCAGCCGCTGGAACTTTCCCGCTACGAATTTCTTCTGCTGCAGGTTTTTCTGCGCCGGCCGGGACAGGTCTTCTCCCGCGAGAAGCTGATGGATATGGTCTGGGATGCCCCGGACGCCAGCATGGATCGCACCGTTGACGCCCACATCAAGAACCTGCGGGCCAAATTGCGGAGCATCAACCCGGAACTCGACCCGATCGTCACCCACCGGGGCTTCGGATATTCTCTGAAAGTGGGCGAATGAGGCTGGGCGCCCGCATCTTCCTCTGCAACCTGGTGATCTTCGCCGCCTGTTTCTTCTATCCCGTCGATTGGATGATCGACAGCCTCGAAACCCGCTACCGCGAAAGCGTCGAAGAGATCATGGTCGACCAGGCGACGATTCTCGCCAGCCAGGTCGCCGAACAGATGCGCGCCGGGCTGTTCGATGCCCGCAAACTGCGCGATGCCTTCAACCGGGCCCACCAACAACCGCTGAATGTCCGGATCTACGACCTGCGCAAGACTGTGGTCGATTCCAATTTCTACCTGACCGATGCCGCCGGACGGGTCATCGGCGATTCCCGCGAGCCGTCGGAGGTTGGCGCCGATTACTCCAATTGGCGCGACGTCTATCTGACCCTGCGGGGCGAGTACGGAGCCCGCACCACCCGGCGCGACCCTCTCGACCAGACATCCTCGTCGCTCTACGTTGCGGCGCCGGTCGTCATCGATGGCAAAATCGCCGGCTGTCTGACCCTGATCAAGCCGACCGCCAGCATCACGGCATTTATGGCCCAGGCCCAACCGCGGATGCTGCAAGCAGCCACCATTTCTCTGCTCGCCGCTATCCTGCTGAGCCTGGTTTTCTCCATCGGGCTCACTCGCCCGATTGTCCGCCTGATCCAATATGCCGACGGCATCCGCCAGGGCCGCCCTACTCCCTTCCCCAAGCTGGGCAGGTCGGAAATCGCCGACCTGGGCGAAGCGATGCGCAAAATGCAGGAGACCCTGGAAGGAAAGCAGTACGTCGAAGAGTATGTCCAGAGCCTGACCCACGAAATCAAAAGTCCGCTCTCGGCCATTCGCGGTGCGGCGGAACTGCTCGAAGAAGAGATGCCGCTCGCGCAGCGGGAGCGTTTTTTGGAAAATATCCGCAACGAATCGGCCCGCATCGGCAAAATCGTCGATACCATGCTGCAATTGGCCGCCCTCGAAAACCGCCGCCTGCGAATAGAGATGGAACCGATCGACCTGAACGCCCTGTTGCGGAATCTGGCAGAAAGCAAACAGCCGATGCTGCTGCAGAAGCAGATTGATCTGCAATTGCAGACGCCCGAGGGGCTGATCTTCTCCGGCAACGGGTTCCTGATACATCAGGCGCTGGACAACCTGCTGCAAAACGCCATCGACTTCAGCCCGCAACAAGGCCGGATCGAAATCGCGGCCGAAGTCAAAGAGAACGAACTGGTCCTGACCGTCGCCGACCAGGGAGCCGGGATTCCCGATTACGCCCTGGAGCGAATCTTCGATAAGTTTTATTCCCTGCAACGGCCCGATACCGGCCGCAAAAGCACCGGCCTCGGCCTTAACCTGGTCCGCGAGGTCGTCGCAACCCATAACGGATCGGTACGACTTGCCAACCGGCAGACCGGCGGCGCCGAGGCGATAATCGTCCTGCCAATAATCAAAAAAGACAACCAGTAGCGCAAATACAGCAGTGAATTACGGGGACCGTATATTACTCTTTTCAGAATTGAATTAACGTTCCCCGGAACTCCGCCTCGATGATCTTGTTATTCTCACCATCTTACAAAGGGGAAATGACATCAGAAAAATCAGAACTCGGGAGTAAAGCCGATAACAGAATCGATTTTAGGAATCGTTCCGTGAAGAAGAATTTTTGAAAGGCAATATTTAGTCGCGAACCATTTTGACCATTTGCAGCACAGTTCGTCTCCGTATGGGTTTATTTATGGGGGAATATGCTCCATAATAAGCTAATTCTTATTAGTTCTTATTTAAATCCACAGGGAGGAAAATCTTATGCGTAAAATGTTTTTATTAATCGTCCTGATCATGCTGTCGCCGGTCATGTTAGCCGCAACCCAAACACCCCTTGAAAAACCGGGCCTTGCTCACCCAGCGGTGAAAAATCCGGCAATTGAAAAAATCGGCAAGCCACAACGTCCATGGCTGGCGATGGAGATCAACGACTTTCGCACCCTTTGGAACGGACGAGCCATCTATACCTACACCCTGACCAACAACTCCGGCGAGCCGTCTGACCAGCTCGAGGTTACGACTTCGTTTGCCGACGGACCCAATGGTCCCTGGAGTAATACAGATGTCCTCGGGTTCATGAGCCTGCGGCCCGGCGCAAGCCAAGGGCAAGTGATCCAGGCCTTCCCACGCGGTACCCGGTGGATCAATGTGGAAATACGCCAGGACCTCAAGCCGGGCAAGCCGGTGGTTCTGGCAAAAAAATTCGAGGCCAAGTATGCCGGTCCGGCCATCAACAGCGTAATTCGCAAGGCTGCAATGGACAAGACCGGGGCCAAGCTGGTCGTGGCCATTGAAAACCCTACCATAGAGAAGTTCCACCAAGATTGCTTCATCCAATGGAGTTTTTCCGATTCTCCGGAAGGGAAAAAACCGACCATGTTACATAAAGAGCCCTTGGATATACCTGCATCCGCCACCATTACCCATGATCTGCCCATCACAGAAGATGCCTCCAGGCCCTATTTGACCGTAACCATCAAGGGGCTCTACGATACCATCACCGTGAAGCAGTTCAAGCAGGAGGGGCGTACTTTCAAGCCCATTAAATAGATGCATTACAGGAGTAGCGGGTGAGGGGTTTCGGTCTTTACAGAGTGACGCCGCTCATTGCATCAGCCATATCTGCAATCCTTCGTTGATGCTAAACAAACACCTATTTCGACAAATTACCCTGTTAAAAACACTGAAATGCCTCAGCCAACCGGCTGAGGCATTTTTTATAGCCCAATGAATGCGAGAAAAGGGGCGCGAGTCAGGAGCTATCACTCTCAACAATCCAAGATGATTAATCGGACACTGACGTGCCTTGGCCGAAGTTCTTGACCGGGATGGATCTGATGGTGGGAGCCCCTCACCAAGGTGCATCGCTGCGTTACCAGCCGGGACAGTCATTGTGAAAGCGGCTTCTTTTTTCCTGTTTGTATCGGGGGCCGCGATTCGAGTCGAAACAGCACCGTTCTGAGTCTCATCTCTCCCCAGACAGATTGCTCTGATCCGGATCTCATCCCCTCTGTTAAAAATATTCAACATGCTGGAATCAAATACGTTCTCCGTTCGGCACAACTCTTGCTGAATTTAATGCCGGGGAATTTCAGCCTATCTCGACTTGTCTCATAAAGGGCAAGTTTCATTGCATTGGGGGAAGGTATTTATGTCCGGCATTGATCCCAAAGATACCGAGTCCGTCCTGGTAAACTTGCCTCTGCGAACGATCCAGGGCATGTCCCGCCGGGAGTTCATGAAATATTCCGGAGTAACCGTCGTCTGCCTCTACATGGGGACGGCTCTGGTCGCCTGCGGAAGCTCTGACAACGGCAGCGACGCCACCGTACAGTCATGGCCGATCTCGGAAGAGGTCTACACGACAGCCGAACGGCAGATCCTTCCCGTTCCACTCTCCGCCAACCAGCCGCAGCTTACCCCTCGGGACCTCACCCTTTACGCGGATTACGGCTACACCGCCTGGCAAGTGGGGCCGCCTTTGCCGCATACGCTCTGGGACACCATTGCTCCCGACTATGACGCCGGCGCGACCCAGGCGGCCCTCCTGCTCTCCTTCTTCTCCTTCTCGGACATCCATATCGCCGACAAGGAATCTCCGGCCCAGCCGCTCTACATCGGCTGGATGCAGCCCTTCGGCGTGTACGGCATGTCCTCGGCCTATTCGCCGGTTCTGCTCGCTTCGACGCAGGTCCTCGATGCCGCGATCCAGACGGTCAACGTTCTGCACAAGAAGGCCCCCTTCGACTTCGGGATCTCCCTTGGCGATGCCTGCAACAACAACCAATACAACGAGTTGCGCTGGTACCTCGACGTCATTGACGGTAAAGCCATTATCCCCAGTTCGGGCGCGCATATCGGGGAGGGCACGATCGATTATCAAAAGCCTTACCGGGCGGCCGGGCTCGACAAGTCGATCCCCTGGTACCAGGTGATCGGCAACCACGACCAGTTCTGGATGGGCTCGAGCTTTGAAGATGCCAAAACTTTGACCGCCCATACCGGGGAAACCATCCTCAACATGGACGCCGACCCGGACCCATCGTCAGGCGCCGTGGACCGGACCGGTTTCTACATGGGTGTTATCGACGGTTCCGATCCCCTGGGTGCGGTCATCCTGGCAGGACCGGAAGAGGACTTCCCCTCGCCGCCGACCGTCGTTGCTGACCCGGAGCGGCGCTCCCTCGCGACCGAGGCTTCCACCAGCGAGAACTGGATCAAGGAGTTTTTCAATACCACCACCCTGCCGACCGGCCACGGTTTCAACCTGGTCGACCCGGATCAGGGGAGCGACTTCGCCTGTTACAGCTTCGTGCCGAAAACGGATATCCCGGTCAAGGTCATTGTCCTCGACGACACCAGCAAAGGACCGGGCCAACCCAACTATGCCGCCGGGAGCCTCGATCAGCAACGGCTCGACTGGCTGCAGGACGAACTGCAGGCCGGGCAAGACAACAACCAGCTGATGATCGTCGCCGCGCATATCCCCTTCAATACCTATAAAAACCTGGTGACCGATCCCGCCCAGGTGGCGGAGGACCCGCCGTTCATGCCGCTGTTCATCCCCGCTCCCTACGAAGGTGCGACCTCCCTCGTCGGCGACGCAGGACTGCTCACCGTGCTCCATCAATACCCGAATCTCATCCTGTGGATCTCTGGGCACCGGCACATGAACACCGTGACGCCGCAGATTCACCCGACCGACCCGACTCGCAGCTTTTGGGAGGTCGAAACTTCGTCGCTGCGTGACTTCCCGCAGCAGTTCCGCACCTTCCAGATTTATCGCAACAGCGACAACACCCTCACGATCCGGATCACCAATGTCGACCCTGCGGTAGCGGCAGCGTCACCGGCGACCACCTCGCGGGGGAATGCCATCGCCAGCGCCCGGATCACCGCGGCGATGACCTTCGACGACGCCACCTCCCACGCCATCAACGCCGACTTGGTGGTACAGCTGACCCCTGAAATGCAGGTAGTGATCGCGACGGCGGGAACGCCGCTGTAAGGCAGAACGAAGCGAATCGGAGCTAAAGATCCAGGCGAAAAGCAAGGGATATGGAAAGATTCTTCGACAGGTTGTGTCTGTGGATGTTCCTGGCCACCACTCTGTGGGTCGGCGGCTGCGGCGATTCGTCGAGCGATTCATCCTCCTCGCCACTGGATTCCACCAACGTCAACCTGGTCTTCGTGGTCACTCCTGATCTGGCCAACAGCACCGCCGGTGATATCAACCCCGATACGGCAAACCTCACCAGTCAGGGGCTGCAGCGCTCGCTCATGATGGCGACCTACCTGAAGCAGCAGGTGTTAGGCGGAAACAATGTCAGCAAAATCTACACAATCTCACCGATGAGCCATCTGCAAACCGCCAACGACTACCCCGACATGGCGGCAATCGGATTTATCCAGCAGTTCGCCATGCTCAACGAGACAACCAGCGGGGTTGATGATGAGGGAACCACCTTTACCGCAAACAATTTCCCGATCAACGTGTCCTATGCCAGTGACGCAGCCTTGCCGAGCGATGTTGCTACACCAGAGCCTTTCATTCCCGGCTGGCCCGCCTACTGCCCCGGTTGCGGCGGGTTGGACTTTGGCAACGCAGATAGTATCAACGATTCGTTAGCGGCAAGTATCATCGATGGAAAGAAGGCCGGCTACTATGTTTTTTCAGCCCCGTGGGAAACGCTCAGTGCAATGCTGACAAACATCAACGAAGCTTACGGCTACAATCTCATTCTGCCGGATGCCTACCAGGGCACCAATTACGTGTACGCCTTGTCCATTCCGGCCTCCGGAAAGCCGAGTCTGATAACCTACAATAGCAACCTGAACCCTGCGGACTCCTATCCGACGCTTCCAGCCGAAGTGCCGAGCACGGCATGCAGCCATGAATTACAGCCCTACTACCGTTTGACGCTGTCTAACGGCATGTCCGGCGTGACGATCCCGACCAATATCAACACAAACTCACGTCTCTACATCGTGCGCCACGCCGAAGCACACCCGGATCCGACCTATGGATTCGATGACGGCAACTATGTGGCTGCCGGCCAATGGCGCGCCCTTGCCCTGGCCGCAGCCCTGCGCGGCCAGATCGCCCCCAGTGAGGTCTACTCCATCGACCCGGCCGCCGTATGGTATGTCAATCCCCACAATCCATCTCTCCCGATCTCCTATGTCAGGCCGGCACTGACCATATTGCCCTACGCCATCGCCAACAACCTCCCCTACCACCTGGCGGCCAAGCTGTCGTTGGGAACCCCGTACAACCCGACGCAATCAGACGTCGCCGAGAACACCCGCGACTTTTTCTTCACCGACGGCACCTTCTCGAATAAAACCGTCCTGGTCGCCTGGGAGTCGGGCCACATCAAGCCGTTTCTCAATGAACTGATCAAGAGTTACGGTATTCCGGCGGACTCACCATTATTGCTGGATGTGGCCTGGCCCTCCGCAGACTACGACACAATCTGGACGGTGACGCTGGATGCCCAGGGCGACCTGACCATCGATAATGAGCTGTGCGAGGGGATTGACTCGACGAATCTGCCCGCCACGGCGCCGAAGTTTTCACCGCTTTAAAAACATAAAAAGGCCTCGGCCAGCAGATCGAGGCCTTTTCTTACGACCCAAGGAATGTGAGAAAGGGGCATGCCAGGAAGATTTATCCGAGCCAATCATTCCGAGATGATTAATTGGACAGTGGCCCACCTTGACCAGTTTGGGGGCTGGGTTAAATTTAATCCTGTCTTATCTTTACTGGTATCTGAGAATCAGGGGGGGCAATGATATATATCGAAAAGCCATCCGTCACCACAACAACGGGCGGCTTTTTGGGGTTTATACCGACCGTCTAAACCTTGTTGGCAAAATGGTTTTTTGCGATCTAATGTGGAGAATTGAAGCATGGATAATAAGTTGAATTTTACCGTTATGCGCGAAAAATGCATCCATTGTAACGCCTGTATTGAAGACTGCCCCCGCCATATTATTGGTCACCTTGATAATTATCCCGATATTCCAGCAAACCTAGAGGGGCAATGTATAGGCTGCCAACATTGCTTGGCGATCTGCCCGACCGGAGCCGTGTCGATTTTTGGCTTGCGGGCTAAGGATAGCCTCCCCCTAAAAGCAACGCCTGCCATTGCGCCGGACGCCCTGAGCCTTTTTGTCCGTGGCAGGAGAACCATGCGCCAGTACCGCAGTGAAAACGTGGAACGAGCACTTATCGACAGGCTCCTCGCAGATGCCGCCCATGCGCCGACCGGGGGCAACACATGCGACCTTACGTTCATCGTAATAGACAAGCAGCTCGCCCTGCGACGTTTGTTTGAGGATCTGATCGACGGACTTGAAAAGTCCATCGATCAGAAACCTGAACTGCCGGAGTTCATCCGCAAGGCGATATATGCCCATCGCCATTCGAATGTGGATGAAATTTTTCGCGGCGCACCACATCTTCTGATTGCTTCGGCTGGCGAAAAGGCATATTGCGGTGATGCCGACGTCGTGATTGCGTTGAGTTACTTTGAGCTTCTTGCCCAGTCGCACGGGCTGGGCACTACTTGGTGCGATTTTCTGAAATTCATCCTCGACTTGCGTCCGGAGATGGGAAAGCTCTTTGGGATTGACACGGATCGTCCTTACCGGGCTATTCTCTTTGGGCGGCCGGCGGTTCAATACATGCGTACCGTTCAACGAGACAAAATGGTACGGGTTAGAACTATCAGTTCTTAATGCATATTCCAACGAATGAGCTGGGGTTTGTGCCGACGAAAAAAAGTGAGAATGCCAACCAGGACCTTCACCTAACGCCGCTACAGCGTCGTGGGTGAGCCGTGACGTTCTCATAACTCACTCCCAATAGAACACAAAAGCCCTCGATCACCAGGTCGGGGGTTTTTTTCGATTACGCGCTATTTGCCACAGGCAGTCTGCAATTCAACCAGCTTCTTGTCCCGATCGTAGTGGGTGGCGACATCTTTGGCGGAAGCCTCCATCAGCAGCCCGGCCTGCTCCGGGTTGGCCAACATGCCCCGGGGGTCACTGCTGCCACTGATGCAGGGTGGTGCGAATAATTTCGAGATAGCCCGGCGCCCGCACGACTTCTTGATATCCCGGAACGGCTCCCACCCACTTACCCAGTCGGACGTTGCGTTCCTGTGTGAGAAAAAGGGTGGGCAATCCCATCAGCGCCGGTCCGTCCATGCCGGCAGTGGTCACGCCAATCTGGCCCACCAGGCCGTGGCGGCATCTCAACTCTTCAAACAGTTGCAGTTGAGCTCGGCGCATGTCCGGCCCCTGAAAAAGCGGCTCTTTCCAGCAAAGGGTCAGGTTGACTGCGCTTGGCGGAACAAGCTCTGCGGGAACAGCATCGCCGAAAAAGATGGGCGTGAGCCCGGCGTTCAATACCAGTTCAGAAAGCTGACGCAACTCATCAAAACAGGTATTGCGCAGGGCATCGTGGTCACCCGTTCGTACCCAAAGCAGTACCTTCTGTTCTGGAGTCCCTCCCACATGGCCATCGATCCATGATCTCAAGGACGCCGATGGCGATTCGTCGCCCAGAAACGCTGCGCGGAGGGTGGACTGCGCTGCTGGCGCGTCGGCGTGAAAAGCCTCGGCGATGATATGAGTGAGATGCTTGGGGCTCGCCGGACGCGACCGGTAAGGGCGCAGGAATCCTTCCAGCCCGGCAACGCAAAGGAAGCGTTTGGCCTGCAATTCCTGGACAGCGCCGGGTCTGATCTGGATGGGAAGTCCGGCAAACAGAGCTGCAGCAGCCAGGTACCAGCCTTCGCCAAACGAAAAGCCGGGATCAGCATGAAACGTGTAGGCGCGATTCCGCTCTGTGACGATTGTTCTGGCGGCTTTTGCGGCAACTTCAGCTCTTTTGGCAAACGCTTGTGCTTTGGCCGTATTCAGTAGCCGGGCAAAACGTGCGGCCTCCCATGCCGCCTCTTCTGCAGTGCAAGCGATCTCCTCTACCCGCTGCCAGCCGTCTTCACAATCTGCCAAGGTTGGCGCCCGCTGAGATCCGCGAGAGAGCTGCCCGGCACCATAGCGCGCATCCTCAGCCCGGGCCCCCTGAGCCCGGACCAGCACCCATTGGAGCAACGAAACCTCACAGCTTTCCACTGCGCTGCCCAGCGCCCTTGTGGTCAACAGAACAACAAGCTCCAGCCGGGATCGATAGTCATCCCGCACTCCGGGCAGATGCAGCGAGCCCTCCAACGCCGTGGCCTCCGCCAACAGAGTGGCGGCCTTTTGGGCGAGTCCCCCGCCATCTGTTTCGATCTGAAGCGGCCTAGTGTCCCGTGCGGTTAATCGTGACGCATCATTCTGAGTCATTTTGTTTTCTGTTAAGGCGCGCCGATGCAGTCCTAGCTCGCGTTAAGTCAAAGAGGCGCAACGCAGACAGGGAGCAAAAGGGCCAGAATTAAAGGATAGGATTAGCCGTACTGGACACTCATCACAGTATCTTCTTCGACCAGGTCTTCGGCGCGAGCGGCCCGTCTATTTCCAGCTCCACATTGTGTAAAAAGGGGCGGGGGCCACGAGATTTTATCCAGTCGATCATAACGGCCAAGCCCTCTTCGAGTTTCACCTTCGGCTTGTAATCAAGGAGTCGCCGGGCTTTGTCGGCGCTGCAGTTGGCAAAGAAAACCTCCTGGGGGCGGCTATCGATCCGGTTCGGCTGCAGATCAAAATCGAGCAGCCGGGCGATCATGGCGGCAAGCTCGTTGATGGTGACAAACTCATCGTCGGGGCCGATATTGATGACCTCATGGACACAGCGGTCGTCTGTGGCCATCCGCAGAAGCGGATCGACCACATCGGAGACAAAGCTGAAGCAGCGTCTCTGATTGCCGTCCCCGTAGATATAGGGTTGACGTCCCTGCAACATCAGGTTGATGAAAATAGCGGCCACGTTGCGATAAGGATCGTCGTAGCGCTGCCGGGGGCCGATGATATTGTGAGGAACCGCCACCATCCACTCCATACCGTGGGTTTCGGCAATATTGGCAAGCAGCCGTTCCGCACACCATTTGGCGATGCCGTAGGGATCCTGAGGAGCCGGCACCATATCCTCGGTAAACGGAACCTTATTCGTGCCGTACCTGGCCATGGACGAACAGAGAACGAAGCGCTTCACACCTCCGGCCGCTGCCCCGGAAACAACTCCACTGGTCGCCGTGACGACATTCCGGGTGACCAGATGCGGGCTGAATACGGAGAGGCCTTCATAGGCTGTGGCAGCGCAATGGTAGACAATATCGACGTCTTTCATCAAAGCGGCCAGTGGCGCAAAATCATTGCAGTCGATTTGATGAAACACAGCGCCACCCGGAACATTGTCGAGGTAGCCACCCGTCAGGTTGTCACATCCCGAAACCCGGTACCCTTCAGCCAGACACCTGTCCGCAATATGACTCCCCAAAAAACCTGCGATACCCGTAATGAAAATTCGTTTTTCGCTCAATTGAAACACACCTTGCCGGATTTATTAGAACCTGAATGAGTGAATGATCCGGCGAATCATAGCACAAGTCATTGAATCGCCTAAACCCTCCAAAAATCTCCGCTGAACCTATGAAAACGCATCGCTCCAAACCTCTGCATGGGATATCGTTGCGGCAGTTGCAGTCTTTCGCAAATCTCGCGAGTTTTGACCATTGGCGATTCGCCCTCCTTCAACAGGGTCCCATAAATCATCGCTTTAAATACATGAAAAGGCCCTGGACCACAGCTTGGGGCCTTTTCTTGTGACCCAGGAAATCTGAGAAACGGGCTCGCAAGTCAAATTTCCCCTACTAAATCAATCCGAGATGATTTGTCTGACGGCTAAAAAACTTGACCGGCCACTCGTGCTGAACTACATTGAATTAGTCTTATTTGGGTGGATTTATCGGAGGGGTTGATGCCTGTGGGGTCGAATTTAAAACCGCTGGGCAGCATGGTGCTGCGCAGCGGTTTTTTACGTCATAAAGCGATAATGCCACCATGACAAACCCTGGGCCCTGAAGATAAAAGTCGCAGGATATGCAGATTTGATACTTAGCCCCCTCCCCATAAACCACTTGTTTTAGGCAGATAACTCGCCTTTCTAGGCTAATTTGCCGGAATACTTTACGAAAAGTATTCCGAATAATAACAAGTTACCGCTCAAGGACTAGATCAAGATGAGTTGGGTATACCTATTTTTAGCTGGCCTATTTGAGATCGGGTGGCCTGTCGGCCTGAAAATGGCTCAAAATCCAGTCTCTCGCTGGAGCGGCGTTGGCGTCGCCTTAATTTTCATGACCCTGAGCGGCGTTTTTCTGTGGTTGGCACAGCGCCAGATCTCTATTGGAACCGCATACGCAGTCTGGACAGGCATTGGCGCAGCAGGAACTTTTTTCGTGGGCGTTTTGTACTACGGCGATCCGACATCATTCTCGAGATACATGGGAGTTGCATTGATCGTAGCTGGTGTTGCCACCCTGAAACTGGCACATTGAGCGCAAACGACTCGCAAGAGGCGCTTACGGAAGGATACGGTCTTTCTACTCTAAAAATACACAACCGCTCGAAGATTCGGCGGTCCATCGCTCGGCTCAAAAGCGCTGAGGCTGTAAAACCTAGTTCGATATCTCACCCATAAGACACCAAAGCCCTCGATTTTAGAAACGGGGGCTTTTTCTTGGGCTGGAGAGATGGCTGGAAAAGCTCCTAGTTTGTCGATTTTGCCCCCAAGATCAATGTAGGACAAGATTCAAGCCTCGTCTGAGGCGTATTCTCAGGGGAACACCAATTCAACTTTGTCTACGAAACCAGGGGTGATTAAGATCACCGAACCTGGCTATTCCATTCCAGAAAAATGCTAAGCCTGCCTAAAAAAAAATCAAAAAATGAGGGGTCGTGCCTAAACAAAAGGCAAACACGACGCAACGAGGGGGGGGAACTATAGCTGGACAGAGGAGTAAAATGGGACTTCCCCCCCCAGATTCCACACATGTCCCTATCTGGCACGCGAATTGCTAGAACCTCTAATGAAAGGCGAAGACGTATACAGCCGCCTATTCAGTAAGCCTTTCCTCTTCAGGCAGGATGCTAATAATTATTCGCTTAGTGAAGAGGAATTTTTTTACCAGCATGTCTGACTGACCGTTTAGTTAGTTTTCTAAGTGAAGCTAAACTATGCCTGCTAACAACGGCACGCATAATAGCCCCCTTTCAATCCGATGTTCTCGCACCATGGTACCTAGGAGGTTTGTTGAGGCAGAAAAATAATTATCCACTCAAAGCGTAATACTGTCTCAACGTCGATTCAGAATTCGCTCCGCAACGACGCGGTAAGTTTTCGATATTGCTTGAAACTTATCAATCTTTCAAGGAGCAAAAAATGGATTTAAAACAGCACCTAGATAATGGTGTCGTGGGCTTCCCCACTGCATTGGCGAGTACCGTCGGGCTGATTCAGGCCAGTCCGGTTATCCTCACTGCCACCATGGGCTTCGGTCTCGGCGGTTCGACCTTTGTCATGGCGGTTATTCTCTCTTTCCTGATGATGCTCTGTCAGTCCACCACCTTTTCCGAAGCTGCGGCAATTCTTCCGACAACCGGATCGGTTTACGATTATATTTCATGCGGACTCGGTCGTTTCTTCGGTATCGTCGGCACTCTAACCGCTTATGTCCTGGTAATGGCCTTTGCCGGCACTTCAGAAGCGGTTCTCAGCGGGGTCATGGCTACCGTCAACTTCGATGTGCTGCACAACACCTTGGAAGCTGCCGGGATGGAATGGATGGTCGGTATCGGCCTGTTCATTGTATTTGCTGTGCTAAACATATTCGGCATCACTGTCTTCAGTAGAGCTGAAGTCGTTCTGACCTTCGGCATGTTCAGTACCCTGATGATTTTCGGTATTACCGGTCTTATCAAAGCGCCGCTGGTCCAGTTGGACGGTTTTTTCGGCACCTCTATGGTTGGAACCGATCTCAATACCATTCTTTCCTTCATCGGCATGGCGATGTTCATGTTCGTCGGGGCCGAATATGTCACGCCCCTTGCTCCTGAGCTGAAAAATTCGGCTCGCAACATTCCCAAAGCGATGTATATCGGGCTCACAGCGGTCTTTGTCTGTCTTTTGATCTATGGTGCGGCGGTCAGCCGTCAAGTCGCTAACGTTGCCCTCGATGCGGAAGGAACCGTCCATCTGCTTGATACTCCGCTTGCAATACCGATGTTCGCCAATCAAGTCATGGGCCCCATCGGCAAAATCTGGATCGGAATTGGGTTTCTCTGTGCCGGTTGTGCAACCATCAATACCATGATGGCAGGATTGCCACGGTTGCTTTACGGTATGGCAGTTGATGGCGCCCTGCCGAAAATTTTCGGCTATCTGCATCCACGTTTTAAAACGCCAGTTTTCAGTATTGTTGTAGCGTGCCTCATCCCCTGTGCTCCAGCACTGTATGTCAAGGGAGATGTTGATCGGTTGATGCCTCTGATCCTGGCTGCAGTCTGTTGCTGGGGCGTAGCGTACCTGATGGTTACGCTCTCGGTTGTTGTGCTGAGAATCAGACGTCCGGATCTGCCACGCGCCTATCGCGCCCCGTTATACCCGCTCCCCCAGATCCTCTCATCGGTGGGAATTGTGATCGCTATGTGTTATATCGCCCCGCCGGGAATGAATCCTATGGATATCTATCTTCCTTTTGGAGTCATGCTCGGCCTGACTGCTCTCTATGCTCTAGTCTGGACGGTTTTTGTTCAGCGGTCCAACCCGTTCATACCCGTTCCGGTCGAGCAGATCCTGGCTGAGGAGTTCGAGGGCGCTGATCCCATATTTACAGAGCCGCTATTCAGTGATGGTGAAGGAGATAAAGCCATTGAGGCTGGTTAAAAAGCTTTGGAACAAGCCACCGTCTGGGTACGCTGCCGGGACTACCCTGCGGCGTATCCAGACGGAACTCCAGGGGCGGCTGACAACCGTGTCCACAGAGGGTACCCGGGCGCAATTAGAGGAAAAAGGGGGCCGATTCCGATGTGTTGTCGAAGAACGGGTTGAGGCCCATTTTATGATGCACGTAGTTACCGCTGAGTTTGTGCTTCATGTCCCGGCAGCGGTCGCTCCTGGAGCAAAATTAAGCCTTCAGAATAGCGGGATAATCCGCAAGACAGGTATTCGTTGTCGTACATCGCGGCGCTGGCAAGAGGAACTCAAGCAACTCTGCGCTGCCCTAGAACAGGATACGGCCGTTGGTGCGGCGTTGATGGGCCTTAACTTTCGCAACTGTCAGATTGAGGCAACCGAGGCAGGGTGGACAGTCAGGCTTGAACCCTATGGGGGCAGTGAGGTCGTCAATCGTCTGCCTGCATTCCGCCGCTATATTCGTCTCGGTCAGCAGCAAGTCGATTATTTAGTGCTGGCGCTGGATGCGCTGAACCGTGTCTTAACTCATTCATTGAAGTAACAGTCGTCGGGGCCTTTTCAGTCACGTAACGACAGAAGGAACGATTTAAGGAAAGCGTACAAGCTGATGGAAAAGTTAAATGCAAATTGTGTTGGCTGTGATGTCAAAGGTTTACGGACGTCTGATGTCGGTGCGACACGAGGCAAATACAGTGATTTCCTGACTGTCACAATCGTTGTGGGAATTATAGCCCTGTTTATCATTTCTCCTGCAGCTTGGGATAGCTTCGGAGAAGTCAACAGGTCTCATGGAATGATCATGGGGTTTGTCAAGTTCGCCATTCTGGCCACGTTCGGCGAATTGCTCTCCTTGCGACTGACCGAAGGTGTCTATCTGAAACCTGGTTGGGGATTGCTTCCAAAAGCCTTTGTCTGGGGATTTTTGGGTTTGATGATCAAGGCGAGTCTGATTGTTTTTTCTGCCGGGGTGAAAGAACTGCTCGCCTATCTAGGTCTGACGACAACCTCTTCATCGTTCCTGATTACGGCAATAGTGGCGTTCTCCATCAGTTTGCTGATCAACATCTTCTTTGCTCCAATTTTGATGATTCTGCATAAAATGTTCGATATTCACATCGCTTCGACTGATGGAACCATGCTTGGGCTATTTTCCTCTTTTGACGGTGGCGAGCTTCTGAAAAAAATCGACTGGGATGTGATGTGGAACTTTGTCTTTAAAAAGACGATTCCGTTTTTTTGGATACCGGTCCACACCATAACCTTCCTTTTGCCTCCCGAATATCAAGTCGGTTTTGCAGCCCTTTTAGGAATTGTTCTGGGGGTTATCCTAGCTTTTGCCGGAACGGAAAAATGTTTTCAATAGGTCGTTAAACTCAGTAGGCATCGGACGCAGTTCGATGCAATCGAAAACGTTCAAATCAAATTTGAAAAGGAAAATTTAGATATGAAGAACTTTATTGTAACAGTGTGTCTGGCCATCATTTGTTTCTACAGTAGCCAGGCAAGTGCAATCCTCATAGATCCGTATGACAATGCTCCGGCACCCGATGGCTTGAACGTCGGACTCTTTTATCAAAATTATTACCATGCTGACGAATTTACGGACAATGATGGGGATAAAGCGGTTGACGCCGACCTTACTGCCAACGTGTCTATATTACGGTATCTCCGCTACGAGCAATTAGGCAATTGGCTTACTGCCTTTCAAGTCATAGTTCCTTTTGGCCAGATCGAAGAAAAGAAAGTTTTCAATGAGAAATCTTCAGGTTTGGGTGATGTCATCTTTGGTCCTGGACTCTTTCTTTACAGCAACGATCAGATCAATACCCATATTTCATATTGGTTTTATGCCTTTGCCCCTACAGGCGAGTGGGATAAAGATAAAGCTATTAATTTGGGCTTGAATCACTGGTATTTCGAACACCAACTTGCCATCAGCTCCATTTACAAAAAACTCATCTATGACATGAACCTTAATTATTACCAGCACACTGAAGAGTCTGATAATAACCTTCAAAGTCCTGATCGCTTCGAGATTGAAACCAGTTTAGCCTATCAAGTAACTGATAAGCTCGTCGTGGGGCTGAACGCCGGCGGTTACAAGGATATGGATGATGTTGAGGTTGATGGAGTTTCTATTGCCGATTCCAAAGCCGAGCGTTGGCAGGTTGGTCCGTCTCTTGGCTACACCATTAATGATCAATTTGGCGTAAATCTGCGCTGGACCAACGACGTTACCTCGAAAAACGATAGCAAGGGCAATGATATCTGGCTCAGAGCCAGCTATTGCTTTTAGGTTCGCAAGCTCCCCCGGTCAGTCCGGGGGAGCGAAGTGGGCAAGGTGGACAGTTGATCCCAGGCTACATTAACGGTGGATGCTGATAGCAGGAAAAGCTTGATATGAAAACTATCCTCAGAATCAACATGAAGAGCCAAACAGTTTCCAGTGAGACGGTCAGTCAGGATCTCGAGTTTTTCGGTGGTCGTGGCTTAATCGCAAAAATCCTCACTCAGGAAATAAACGCCAAGTCCGATCCTCTTGGCCCTGACAACAAACTGCTTTTCTGCCCCGGGATGTTTGCTGACACAGCAGCGCCCTGTTCTGGACGAATTTCTGTCGGTGGCAAGAGTCCTTTGACCAAAACCATCAAGGAATCAAACGCCGGCGGGACCATGGCTAAGCGTATGGCAGCTTTCGGCCTGCACGCCCTGATTATCGAGGGTCAACCCGTTCGGGACGAGTGGTTCATATTGATGGTCGATGACTCCGGCCTTCAGTTTCTGCCAGCCGAGCCGTACCTCGGCATGAACAACTACCTGCTCGGAGATGAACTGCGCAAAGCTTTCGGTAGCGACATCTCCGTCGCCTCCATCGGCCTGGCTGGGGAGCGCCAGTACCTCAACGCGTCCATCCAGTTTACCGATCTTGATGGCCATCCCTCTCGAGCTGCGGCGCGTGGAGGCCTTGGTGCACTGATGGGCTCAAAGCGGATAAAGGCCATTATTTTCAAAGAGTGCAAAAACAGGGATTGGAGCTATGTTGACAAAAACAGCTTCGTGGCTGCCAACAAAGACTACGTAAAAGGTATTCTGGCCCATCCCTTTTCAGGCCAAGGTCTCCCGGCTCTGGGCACGGCGTTGCTGGTCAACGTGACCAACGAGAGAGGTATCCTGCCGACCCATAACTTCAGTAAGGGGCGCTGGGAGCACGCCGAAGAGATAAGCGGCGAGCGGATCGCCGAGCTGCAAGCAAAGCGTGGAGGCAAAATGTCGCACATTTGTCACCGTGGCTGCGTCATCAAGTGCTCGCAGGTTTACCACGATGAGAACGGCGACTACCTGACCTCGGGTTTCGAGTATGAAACCATCGGCCTATTCGGTGCCAACTGTGGGATTCGTGATATCGATGTTATAGCCAAGCTGGACAAGCTCTGCGACGATATAGGCGTGGACACCATGGATACCGCCTGTGCCATAGCTGTTTGCATGGAATCCGGTCTGCTCGAATTCGGCGACGCGGAAGGCGCTTTCAAGCTCGCCCAGCAGATGATGGAAGGCACCGAACTCGGTCGCGTTATCGGTAATGGCACCGAGTCCACAGGCAAACACCTCGGCGTCGAGCGAATCCCCACGGTTAAAGGGCAGGCCATGGCCGCCTACGATCCACGTGGGCTCAAGGGGCTCGGAGTCACTTATGCAACCAGCCCCATGGGGGCAGACCACACCGCAGGCAACTCAATCGGCGACCATTCGCTCGATGGCAGCTGTAAGGATGGGCAAACTGAGGTGTCGAAAAACCTGCAGATAGCCATGGCACTGTTCGACAACCTCGGCATCTGTATCTTTGCCGGTATCTGCTGCGAGGACCCAACGAATCTCGAGCATTTGGTAAAGATGGCCACAGGCAAATTCGGCGGCGAATGGAACATCAATCGCCTCATGGGAATCGGTGTTCAAACCCTGATGCTCGAAAAGCAGTTCAACCAAATGGCCGGTTTTACTAAAGCGGACGATCGTCTGCCGAAGTTTATGACCACCGAAGTGCTGGAAACGACCGACGCGACCTTCGATATTACAGATGAGGAACTGGATCAAACCCTTTCCTTCGCTGACCTTTAATTCGATCAGTGTGCGCCATGAAGATAACCGTTAAGCTGTTTGCTTCCCTCAGAATAGGGCGCTTCAAACAGGAGGAGAGAACCTATCCCATCGGTATTAGCTGCCAGCAAGTAGCGGAAAATCTAGGGATTAATACAGGTGACGTTGGCATTGTTCTCGTCAACGGTCGCCCTGAGTCTCTGGAACAAGTACTCAGCGACGGAGATGTTCTTTCGTTCATAGCCCTGGTCGGCGGGGGTTAATATGGCCTGTTTGGCAAGCTATCTGAGAACCGAGTCGAAGAAGGCCTGTTTTTCGGGAAAGGTCAGCAGGATACGTCAAGTAACTTTGGGACAGGCCTCTGCCGAACTCCTTGACCATGGGAACAATTCGCAAAGCGAGAGCAGTCAGAGGAAGTCGGATTTTTCACAAGGGTTTTGTTTGCTGGAAATAGGGGGTTATGCGTACTCGTGTGGCCATAGATGATAAAGGAGTACTTTTTAACCATTAACTAACTGACTGTTCAGTTAATTAATGGTCGGTCCTGATCTCTCGACGTTGTTTTGTTTCATGTAGATAGCTCCTCGCACCTCGGAGCCAAGAATATATATACCAAGAAAGGATGAGCGATTAATGGAAAGAAGAAATTTTTCGTCCGGATCACCTCTGGAAGAAGTCGCCGGCTACTCCCGGATGGTCAAGATCGGTAACCAGGTCCATATCGGCGGGACCACTTCCGTTCAGCCGGATGGCTCGGTCTTCGGAACCACAGCCTATGAGCAGACCAAGTATATTTTGGGTCGCTTTGTTGAATTGCTCAAGCGCGCTGGAGCCGAGGCGAGCGATGTTTACAAGATTAAGGCCTATACCACCGATATGGCTATGGCCAATGAAATTGCCAAGGCCTATAGCGAGCACTTTAAGGAGATCCGGCCACTATTTACTATGGTCGAAACCCCAAAGCTCAATCGTTCAAGTCAACTGGTAGAAATTGAATTGGAAGCGATGATCGGCTGCAAATGTTCTAACTGATTTTCTACAACAAAATAAGGAGAATGACATGAGTACAAATATTGATTTTTTATATCTGAGCGAGCAGGACATGATCAAAGCCGGCGTTACCGATATGCCTAGCTGCGTCGACACTATGGAAGAGATGTTCAGGCTGCTTAAAGCCGGTGACTTCCGCATGGGTGGCCCGGAGAATAATTCCCATGGCGTGATGATGACCTTCCCGAAAGAATCACCGTTCCCCAATATGCCCCTTGATGGTCCGGATCGGCGTTTCATGGCTATGCCTGCCTACTTGGGAGGACGCTACAATATGACCGGCGTAAAATGGTATGGCTCCAATGCGGAGAATAAGAAGAAGAACCTTCCGCGTTCAATATTGATGATGACTCTTAGTGACAAGGATACCGGAGCTCCGATTGCTCATATGTCAGCCAACATTCTGAGCGCCTACCGGACGGGTGCGGTGCCAGGCGTCGGTGTCAAGTACCTGGCCAAAAGCGATGCCAAAGTGGTTGGTGTGGTCGGTCCCGGTGTCATGGCTAAAACATCCCTGTCGTCGACCGTTGCGGTGCGACCGGGCATCGAAAAGGTCAAGATCAAAGGGCGCGGCAAGGGGTCTATCGACAGCTTTATTGCTTATGCTAAAGAGAATCATCCCGACATTAAGGAATTCGAAATCGTTGATACCATCGAAGAGGCTGTCAAAGGTGCCGATATCGTTCATGTCGGCACATCAGCTCAAACCGGTAACCTCGACGAATATCCCTACATCA
>ENA-ORXD01000869-ORXD01000869.1-sediment-metagenome-genome-assembly--contig:-NODE-869-length-31246-cov-4.279797_pt1 | contig 31246 bp, 24 predicted proteins | sample MGYA00237862_ERZ511471 | MGnify/ENA metagenome assembly ERZ511471 | reverse complement strand
AGTCGCGCGCCGTCATGCGCGAGGCGATGGACACCTTCTGGGGCGACTACTACAAGGACGCCGTCAAGTAAGAAGGCTTTCCAAGGCTGCGTACTTCACGCACACAACGCCCCCCGTTCGCTTCGGCGACGGGGGGCGTTGCCGTTCCGTACGACGTGCGACGCTTGAGCGGCGGCAGCCGCTACGCCGTTTGTGAGGCGTCGGCCACGGTGTCGGGGATGCTTCGGACGGCAGGCGAGTCGGAGGTCGCCCGCGGCAGGCGCAAACGCTTCACCAGGCGGACGGTCGTGCCGTCGTCGGCATCATGCATGTCGACTTGGTCCATCAGTCCGTGCATGAGAGCAAGCCCGAGGCCGTTGACGACGGCGGGATCGGCGTCGGTGTCGTCGGTGGGCGCCGAAGTTTCAGCGCCGGCGAGTCCCTTTTCACGGTCGGTCACAGTGACGTAGACGTCGCAGCCGACGATGCTCAGGGTGACGACGACGGTCGTGCCCTGCGGCGCGGAGCTGCGCACCGCGTTGTTGAGGGCCTCCGCAGCGGCCTGCACGATCTCACCCGACTCTCGGGAGCAGCCGCGCGCGACGGCGTGCTCGCTGAGGATCGAGGTCAACCAAGCGCGCAGGCGGGCGCCGGCCGATGAGTCCAGAGCCAGTGTCAGCGTGTACAGATCCATCGGTACCTCACGGGCGTGGGAGGTGCGGGGCAAGAACCGCTCTCGGCTGTCGGCAGTGTTCCCGGGTCCGCCAAAGTCCATGCGGGCGGCGAACCCGCGGCTTGATGTGCCGGTCCTCCGGGTGCCGGGTTGGGAGTAGGTCCTATGGATGTCTTCATCGGCCGTGGCGCCTGTGACTAAAGGTTCTCCTCGGAGGTCGATTGCCAGCCGAGGCGCGCCAGATGATCCGCCACGCTGGCGACCAGGTGCTCGGGCGTGGCGCGCGTCACCTCGACGTCGGGCAGGCTGGCGAGGAACGCCTGGCCGTACCGCTGCTTCGTCATGCGATGGTCGAGTACGACGATGACGCCGCGGTCGGTCTCGGTGCGAATGAGCCGCCCGCATCCCTGCCTGAACTTGAGGACCGCCTCCGGCAGGTAGAACGCCTCGAACCAGCGCTCGCCGTTCTCGTCGCAAGCACGGCGCCGAGCCTGAAAGAGCGGATCCTGGCGCGGGAACGGGAGCTTGGCGATGACGAGACAGACGAGGGTGTCCCCGGGGAAGTCCTGACCGGTCCAGAGGGCGTCGACGCCAAGAAGGACCGTCTCGGGGTGGTTGCGGAACTCGTCCGCGACCGCTGCGGCGCCGCCATGCGTGCCCTGAGCGATGACGAGCGGCCCGTCGTCTTCCAGGTGTGCGTGCAGTTCTGCGGCCACGGTCTGCATCTGCCGTCTGTTCGTGAAGAGCGCCAGGGTGCGCCCTCGCGTCACGCTTGCGAGGTCGCGCAGGTAGGCGCTGAGCCGCGCCGTTTGTTGTTGCTCGCTCCACATGCGCGCGGGCTCGTGCTCGAGAACGAGCGCGGCCTGGCGCCGGTAGTCGAACGGCGAGGGGAAGGCGGCCTCGCTGACGTCCAGTCCGGCGTCGAGGCCGGTCATGCGGCGAAGGTACTCGAAGGATCCGGCGACGGTCAGCGTGGCGCTTGTCAGGACGGCGCTCCGCAGGCGTTCCCAGAGGGCGTCGCGAATGAGCGGGGCCGGCGTGAGGGGCGCGCGCGACAGCGACCAGCCGCTCGCGCGCGCCCGCCTTCCCGCGCCGGCCGCGGGTTCCGCGCCGGACAGTTCGGCCCACACGACGTGGTCGGTGGCGGAGCATTCGGGCAGCGCGTCGAGCAGTTCGGCGGCGGTGCCGGCGTCGCCGGCCACGCTCAGCAGGGTGGTGCGTAGCGGCTCGTCCTCGGGCAGGACGGCCGCCGCGGCAGCGCTCGAGACGGAGAGCGAGCTCAGCTTCTCAGAGAGGAGCGCGGCGGCCGCGGTGAAGGCATCCCAGTGGGGATCCTCGCGCAGGCCCGCGGTGAGCCAGACGGAGACGTCGTACGCCGGCGTGTGCGGCACAGTGGCGTCGTCACCGGACGAGACCGCTCCCACCAGTTCGCGCAGACTCTCACCGAGCGCCGCGATCAGGTCCGGCAGATGTCTCGCGGTCACGTCGCAGGCCTCGGCGGCGGCGCTCAGGTCGCGCGCGGCGCCGGGATCGGCGAGCGCCGCCATCGCCGTCAGTCGACGGGTGAGGGAACGCGAGCGTCCCGCGGTCATTTCGCCTGCGAGCCGTCGCAGGGCGGCGCTGTGTACGACCTCCGTGAACGCCTCGGTGGCCTCGTGGTAGAGGAGGTGAGCCTCATCGATGACGACGTCCTCATGGGCAGGCAGCGACTCACGCCCGGTCAAGAGGAGAGCGTGGTTGACGCAGACGAGATGAGCAGCCTCGGCTCGGCTGCGAGCGAGGCGCCAGAAGCACGTGCGCCGGCGAGGACAGTGACGGCCGAGGCACGTCGTCCGTGAGGCGCCCAGCTCGCGCGCGAGATCGGCGAGCGCCGGCAGCGCGCGCACGGCGCGATACGGCAGCGCCGAGAGATCGACATCGCCTCGGCGTGCGCGGCCGCTGAGGTAGGCGAGCGCCAGCAAGAGCTGCCCGTCGGCGAGGAGATCGTCCTGCTCCGCGACGGCGGCTTCGAGCTTGCGCCGGCAGAGGTAGTTCTCACGGCCCATGAGGATCGTCCAGCGCCAGCCTTCGGGGAGCGCCGCCGCGACCAGCGGCAGATCGTGAGCCGCGAGCTGGCGTTGCAGCGCCTTGGTCTTCGTGCTGACGATCACGCGGCGGCCCGTCGCGGCGCTGTAGTACGCCGCCGGAAGGAGGTAGGCGAGGCTCTTGCCGCTGCCGGTGCCGGCCTCGAACAGGCCGATGCCGCCGCCGGAGAAGACCTCGTGGGCCGCCTCCGCCAGCCGCTTTTGGCCCTCGCGGGGCCGAAAGCCCGGCAGTCGCGTCGCGAGGGAGGGCGGCTCGGTGGCGTCGCCCGCGAGCTGTGCCGTCCAGCCCCGCGCCTCTACCTCGAGCGCCGGTAGGCGTTCGGTGACGGTCGGGACCGACGGCGCAGCTTCCGTGCGGGCCGAGCCGGACGCTGAGGCAGGTGCGTCGAGGGCCTCCAGGCGCGGCAGGAGATCCCAGCGCGCCCTGTTGAGGAGGGCGCGCTCCGCCGGGTCGAGCTCGCAGGCGCGTCCGCAGAGATGACGCAGAAGATCGGCCGTCGTCTCCGCGTCGGGCAGGGCGCGATGCGCGCGACGCCGGCAACCGAGGTGGTCCGCGAGTCGCGCGAGGCTGTGACTGTCCAGGTCGGGGAGGAGGAACAGTGATGCCTCGAGCGTGTCCAGCCAGGAGTTGTCGAGCGGCGGCAGCCCGCTGCGCCGGGCCGCCGCGGCCAGATGTTCGCGGTCGAACTGGGCGTTGTGGGCGACGAGCACGGCGCCGGCGGCGAATGCGCCGAGGGCGAGCAGCGCCTCGTGCTCGTTCGGCGCCTCGTGCAGATCGGCGTCGCGCAACCCCGTCAGCCGCGTGACCGCGGGCGGCAGGCGCACGCCGGGGTCGACGAGCGTGCTGAAGCGATCGACGACGGCGAGGCCCGGTCCGAGACGCACGGCGCCGAGATCGACCAGGCGACTCGCGACTGGGTCGAGCCCGGTCGTCTCCGTGTCGACGACGACGATCGGCGGCGCCGCGTCCGCAGCGCGAGGTGAAGCCGAGCTCAGGGTAGGTTAGAGCTCGAGGGCGCTCTGCAAGTCGCGCGCGTGCTCTTCCTCGACGATGAGGATGTCCTCGAGCGCGCGCCGCAGGCCGTACTCCTGCAGCATCTCCGCCTGCGCGATGCGTTCTTTGTAGCGCGCGATCGCGTCCAGTTCGCCGGCGAGATCCTGCTCGAGCATGACGCGCGAGTCGGGGGAGATGTGCACGTCGGCGACGTCGACCGCCGGGATGCCGCCGAGGAAGGCGATCTGCTCGGAGAGGGAGATCGCGTGGGCGTGCTCCTCGTTGGAGTGCACGGCGAGCTCGGCGGCGATCGAGTCGTACTGGGGGCCGGTGATCACGGAGGCGTGCTGGACGTACTGAACGAGAGCCGAGAACTCCTTCGCGAGGTCGCGGTTGAGCTCGTCGATGAGCTCGTCGCGGGTGAGTTTGCGGGGCGTCCCCAGGACGATCTCAGCCGCGGTCTTGGGCGCCTTCTTCGCGCGTGGTTTCGCCATGATCGCTCCTCTCGCTCGTTTGGCGTGCCCGCTGTCTCGCTTGCACGTATTCGTGAAGCGTACTCTCCGTGGAGGGGCGCTGCACGAGCGGCGTCGTTGCGGGTGCGGCTCGGGACGAGGTCGCCGTCGCCGGCGCTACTTCGCCAACGCCAGGTCAACGAGACGATCGGCGACCGCCACGACACGGTCGTAGACGCAGAGCGGCTCCAGCCAGCGCGCCGGGATGCCCGACTCGCCGTACCTTGCTCCGGCCAGGGCGCCGGTGACGGCGCCGACGGTATCGGCGTCGTTGCCGAGGTTCACGACGCGGACGAGCGCGTCTTCAAAGGTGGGTGCGCGCAGGGCCGACCAGACTGCGGCGCAGAGGGTGTCGAGCACGAAGGCGGAGCTCTGAATCTCCTCCGGCTCCGCCTCTATCGCTTCGCGCAACGAGGCGCTGACGCGCTTGTCTTCGTCGAACATGGCGTCGGCGATCAAGCCGACGTGGCCCTCCAAATCATCGCTGAACGCTGCGACGAGGAGGTCGTTGAAGGCCACGCAGGCCGAGCCGGCCAGTCGATCGAAGTGTGTGAGGGTGGACTCGCGCTGCGACACGGCGCGGCGGGTCTCGGGATCGCGCAGGTAACACATGGCGATGGGGGCGCAGCGCATGAGGCTGCCGTTGCCTGCCATGGGGCTGCCGAGGATCTCGTGCGCCCTGCGGGAAGCGAGATCCCAGGGTGTGCCGCTGCGGTAGCTGAGCAGGGCGGTGCGCACGGCGAGGCTCATATCAAGCGGCACGGTGTCGAACCAGGCGAGATAGCGGTCCATGACGTCTTGGGCGTCGAAGCCGCCGGTGTCGGCGAGGCTCTCCGCCAGGCAGAGCATCATGTCGGTGGCGTCCGTCGTCTCACCCGGCGCCAGGTTGTGACAGCCGCCGCCGACCATCTCGGTGATGAGACCGTAGCGTTCCACGATTTGGGCGGTGGTGAGGAAATCGGCGGGCGCGCCGAGCGCTTCACCGACGGCGATTCCGAGCAACGAGCCGCGGAAGCGGTCGCGTAGTAGTGCAGCGTCTTGTGGCAGCGGCGTCACCGCGACGGCCCGGCGGACGGGCGGTGGCCGTGCGTATGCGGACACGGGATCGCCAAGCGAACCCTCCGACGCTCAGGGGTGGACGACTGCGCGAGCCTGTATCTTACCTATTCGTTCTCGCCCTGGCGAATGTCGGTGGAGAGATCGAGCCTCAGCGCCGGGTCCACGGAGACGTGCGCCCCGAGCAGATCCGCCATGCGGCGCGCGTTGCGCAGCCCCCAGTCCTCGTAGTTGTTGTTGAAGAGGACGTGCACGCTGCGCGTTGTCCGCGCCAGCTCTTCGATCTTGGGAGCCCACTCGAGCAGTTCGGCGTCGCTGTAGAGGTACTTGAAGCGCTCGGAGGCGGCCGTCGTCTTGGCGCGCCAGGTCGCGGCGTTGCGACCGTGCAGGCGGACGACGGCGAGCTCGGTCGTCGCGAAAGCCACCGGCGGCGTGCTGGTCTCGTCGTCCTGGGGCTCGTCGACGCTCACGTAGGACAGTTACGCCGCCTGCAGAACGCCGAGAGTGTGCTCGGCGGCGTGTGCGCTCATCCAGCCGCCGCCGCGAAACTCGACCGCCGCCCGCCAGCCCGGCAGCCGGGCGGCGACCTCCTCAAGATAGGCGATATTGCCTCGCGAGCGCACAAACCAGGGCGGGAACTGGAAGAGCACGGCGCCCAGCTTGCCGGCCTCCGCCAGGGGCGCCAGCGCCGTGCGGTGCAACTCCCAGAGCCGGTCGATGTCGGGCGCCGAGAGGCTGTCTCGGTAAATGCTGCGCTTGCCGGCGGCGCTCGCCGGCAGACCCTCACGCAGCCAGAGGGGCAGCAGGTCGACCTGCGCGGGATGCCCGGTGAGCAGCGCGTGCGCCTTGACGTCGAAGATGAAGCCCGGCGGCGTCCGCGCCGCCCAGAGGACGCTGTTTCGCTCGCTGGGCGGCGCGTAATACGTCGAGTCGACCTCGACGATGGGGAACTGGCTGGCGTAGTAGCGCAGCCGCGACTCGGCCGTGCAGACGCCCTGGGGGTAGAAGGTACCGCAGGCGATTAGGGAAGGATCCGTCCAAGAACAGGTGCCGACGAGGATCTTCGCCGTCATGTTGCGCTCACCGTCCGGCGGGGCGGCCCGCGAGGGCCGCCCCGTTGAAGTTGACGCGCTCGTTGCCTATACTCTGTACCCCGTGTCGGAATGGCGGAATTGGTAGACGCGCAAGGTTGAGGGCCTTGTGAGGGTATACCTCATGGGGGTTCAAGTCCCCCTTCCGACACCATCTGATCCCTCATTGTCGCGAGTTCCCTTCGCAACGGCATGCCGGGCCGCTGGGCGCGGTGGAAGTGGGCCATGAGGTTGCCTTCCTTTGTGCTCCACGCGAAGGCGATCGCCGCCATCGCGGCGGTGGCGCGGACCGCCGCGGGGCGCCCGGCACGGGGCGTTCCATCCGTCGTTCGCGCTGGTCGGGCTCGGGCTGGTTTCGGAGGGCTCCCCATCGGGCTTCATGGCGGAGCGCCTGGAGCTCGCCGGCGCTGCGTGGTCTGCGCAGGAGTGCGGGAGAGCTTCACCGTGACGGACGTGTTCGCCTCGGTCGGCGCGGCGGCGCGGACCAAGCTTGGCCTGTCGGCCGGTCGGAATCGCACGGCGGCGCCGTGCTCGCCGCGAGGTGCCGCCGTCACGCGGTGAGACGCTCGGCAGCGCGCGGCGGCGGGCGGTAGAATCGAGCCATGGCCGCCGCCCCGCTCGAGAACCGCCTCTTCCTGCTCGACGGCAGCAGCCTGGCATACCGCGCCTTCTTCGCCCTGCCGGAGGGCATCTCCATGCGCGATGGATTCCCGACGAACGCGCTCTACGGCCTCTGCCTGATGCTCCTTAAGATCGTCGCCGAGTACAAGCCGTCGCGCATCGTCGTGGCCTGGGATGCGCGCGAGAAGACCTTTCGTCATGAGGAGTTCGAGCAGTACAAGGCCCATCGTCCGTCGATGCCGGACGCCCTGGCGCGGCAATGGGCACGGCTGCCCGAGCTCATGGAGGCCTTCGGGGTTGAGAGCGTCGTGCAGCCGGGCTACGAGGCCGACGACATCCTCGGCACGCTGGCGGAAGAGGCCAAACGGCAGGGCGTCAAGTCGGTGATCGTCACCGGCGACCGCGACGCTCTCCAGGCGGTCGACGACGACATCCTGGTGATGAGCACCGGGCGCGGCGTGACGGACGTCAAGATCTACGATCCGGCGGCCGTCGTGGCGCGCTACGGCATCACACCGCAGCGTGTGCCCGACTTCATCGGCCTCAAGGGGGACACCAGCGACAACATCCCGGGAATCCCCGGTGTGGGGGAGAAGACCGCCGCGGCCCTGCTGCAGGAGTTCGGCAGCATCGACGAGTTGTACCGGCGTCTCGATGAGGTCAAGAGCGAGAAGCGCCGCGCCCTGCTCAAGGAGCACGAGGAGGAGGCGCGGCTCTCCCTGCGTCTGGCGACCATGGTCTGCGACGTTCCTTTGACTGAGGACGTCGTCAAGTTGGTGCGGCCGGACGGCTACGCGCTGCCGCTCGAGACGCTGGACGCGTTTTTCGCGAAGTACGAGTTCGAAAGCCTGCGGCGCCGACTGAGCGAGCTCGCCCCGCGTGACTCAGGCGCGGGGGTCGAAGACGGGTCCGGGCCGGACGAAACGGTCGCCGAGACGCGCCTGCGAGTCGTGGAGGAGTCCGGCCTTGGCGCGATCGCCGCCACACTCGAGCAAGCCGAGGCGGCGATCGCCTTCGCGCCGACGGCGGAGCCCGGGCGTTTCGCCGTGGCGGCTTGCGCCGGGGACGTCGTGCAGGTCGGCGCCGCCGACGCCGACTTGGCCGCCGCGCTCTGGCGCCTCGCCGCTCACGTCGTCGCGCATGACGCCAAGGCTCAGCCGGGCTTCGTGAGCGCGCCGTGCGGCCCGTTTCACGACACCGCGGTGGCGGCCTACCTGCTCGCGCCCGACCTCTCCGAGAAGGAGCGCGGCCTCCCCGCTCTTGCCGGCGCCGCGACCGAGAGCGCCGTGGCCGACGCGCTGGCGAGCGCTCGGGGTCTGAGTGAACCGGCGGCTGCGGCGGCGACGGGCGCCGTGCTTACGGCGCGCCTCGCCGCGAGCCAGCGGCCGCGCCTGCTCGAGTTGGGTTTGGAGCGTCTCTTCCGCGAGGTGGAACTGCCGCTCGTGCACGTCCTTGCGCGGATGGAGGCGACCGGCGTGCGCATCGATCTGTATCGCCTGGGTGAGATCACGGCCCGGGTACGGGACCGCGTGGACGAGTTGTGCGACCAGATCTACCGCCTCGCGGGCGGAGAGTTCACGATCGGCTCGCCGCAACAGCTGGCCGAGGTGCTCTTCGGTCGCCTCGGCTTGGAGCCCGGCAAGAAGGGCAAGACCGGCTTCTCCACGGACGCGTACGTGCTGCGCGGCTTGCGTGGCCGGCACCCCATCATCGTCGCCGTTGAGGAGTGGCGGGAGCTGACGAAGCTGCTCAACACCTACCTCGAGCCGCTGCCCGAGCGCCTCGACCCGCGCACGGGACGCCTGCACACGACCTTCAATCAGATGGTGGCGGCCACCGGCCGGCTGTCGAGCTCGAACCCGAACCTGCAGAACATTCCCGTCCGTACGGCGCTCGGCGCCGAGATTCGGGCCTGCTTCACCGCCGACGAGGGTTGCCGTCTCATCGTGGCCGACTACTCCCAGATCGAGCTGCGCCTGATGGCCGTGCTCTCGGGAGAGCCTGCGCTCCTGGAGGCGTACCGGCGAGGCGAGGACGTGCACAGGGTGACCGCCGCCGCGGTCGCCGGCATCGCGGAGTCGGAGGTGACCAAGGTCCAGCGGGAACGGGCCAAAGCCACGAACTTCGGCATCATGTACGGGCTCTCAGCCTACGGACTCTCGCAACAGGTGGACATCTCCGTTGAGGAGGCGCGAGCCTTCATCGACGCGTACTTCGCCAAGTACCCCAAGGTCGCCGAGTTTCGCCAGCGTGTGATCGCCGAGGCGCTCGCCGCCGGGTACGTCAGCACCGTCATGGGGCGCCGGCGGCCGATCCCCGAACTGCGCGCCGCCGGCTACCAGGTGCGAGAGCTGGGCAAGCGCCTGGCGGTGAACACCGTGCTGCAGGGTAGCGCCGCCGACATCATCAAGGTGGCGATGGTCGGCGTCGCGCGTCAGCTTGAACGCCGCCGGCTGGAGGCTCGTCTCGTGCTGCAGGTGCACGACGAGCTCGTCGTCGAGGCGCCCGCGGCCGAGGCGGAGGAGTGTGTCGAGCTTCTCGAGGAGGCGATGTGCTCCGCCTACAGCATGGATCCTGGGCTGACGGTGGACGTGGGCGTCGGCGACAATTGGCTGGCAGCCAAGCGGTAACCTCCAAGCGGCGGCCTCCCGGTGCTATAATTTCGAGTTTAGGCGAGGCGCGCCACGGTCCGCGGCCGAGCCACCTGACAACTATGGACCGCATTGAGCGGGAGGCTCACGATACCTTATGGCTGAGAACACGACCGACGCACAACTCGCCGCGGCAAACGACCCTCGTATCGTGGAGGGCAGTGACGGCTACCTCATCGAGGTCGACGGCGAGATCGTCCCTAACTACGACCTGACGATCAACGTCTTCTCCGAAGGCGACATCGTCACCGGTAATGTGGTCCGCATCGACAAGGACGAGATCCTCGTCGACATCGGCTACAAGTCCGAGGGAGTCATCCCCGTCAACGAGCTAAGCATCCGCAAGAACGTCAACACTGCGGATGAGGTGCAGCTCGGCGAGGAGATCGACGCACTCGTCATGACCAAGGAAGACGCCGACGGCCGTCTTATCCTGAGCAAGAAGCGGGCTCGTTTCGAGAAGGCTTGGAAGCGCATCGAGGCGGCCTTCGAGAGCGGCGAGCCGGTCACCGGCAACGTCATCGAGGTGGTCAAGGGCGGCCTGATTCTCGACCTGGGTGTGCGCGGCTTCCTGCCGGCGTCGCTGGTCGACATTCGCCGCGTGCAGGACCTCCAGGAGTACGTCGGCCAGGAGATCAACTGCCGCGTGATCGAGATGAACCGCAACCGCAACAACGTCGTGCTGTCGCGCCGCGCCGTGCTCGAGGAAGAGCGCAAAGAGGTTCGCCAGCAGATCATCGACGACCTTAACGTGGGCGACGTGGTCGAGGGCACGATCAGCAACATCGTCGACTTCGGCGCCTTCGTCGATCTGGACGGCATCGACGGCCTCATCCACATCTCGGAGCTCAGCTGGACGCACATCAATCATCCGTCCGAGGTGCTGCAGGTCAACCAGAAGGTCAAGGTCAAGGTGCTCGACATCGACCGCGACCGCCAGCGCATCAGCCTCGGCCTCAAGCAGACGCAAGAGGATCCGTGGCAGAAGATCGTCGCCCAGCACCAGGTCGGCGACGTGGTCGAGGGCAAGGTCACAAAGATCGTCGCCTTCGGAGCCTTCGTGGAGATCTACGCCGGTATCGAGGGTCTCGTGCACATCAGCGAGCTCGCCAACCGTCACGTGGAGCGCCCGGACGAGGTCGTTTCCGTCGGTCAGACGGTGCAGGTCAAGATCATCGAGGTCGACTCGCAGCGCCGCCGCCTGAGCCTCAGCATCAAGCGTGTCGACGGTGAGGGTGTGAAGCCGCTCAAGCCGGCCGGCGAGTCCGAGTCCGAGGCCGAGGCGGCGCCGGCGGCTGCCGAGGAGACGCCTGAGGTGGCCGAAGAGGCGCCCGTCACCGAGGAGACGCCCGAGGTGGCCGAAGAGGCGCCCGTCGCCGAGGAGACGCCCGAGGTGGCCGAGGAGGCCCCGGAAGCAGAGGCGGCCGAGGAGGCCGCGGCGGCCGACGAGCCGGTGCTCGGCCTGAGCGACGACGTCTTCCCCGGCGGCGCCGCGGAAGCCGCGACCGAGAGCGCGGAAGCCGAGGACAGCGAAGCCTGACCGAGGATCGATGAGGGTGGCCGCGGCGCCGGGCGGCGCCGCGGCCACCCTTTCTCATGTGTGCAGATGACCGACGCCGTGAGACATGAGCTGCCGCGCGTGGGGCTGACCGGAGGCATCGGCTCCGGCAAGTCGACCGCGCTCGCTTACCTGCGTGAGCTTGGCGCGGAGGTCATCTCGAGCGACGCCGTCGTGCACGGTCTGTACGAGCGGCCGGCGATCGTCGCCGCGATCGCGCGCCACTTCGGCCCGGCGGTGATCGCGGACGGCCGCGTGGATCGAGCGGCGCTCGCCGTGCGCGTCTTTGCCGACGACGCCGAACTGCAGTGGCTCGAGCATCTCCTCCACCCGCATGTGCGGCAGGCGATCGACGCGTGGGCGCGCAACTTGGAGGCCGCCGGGGCGCGGCCGGCGCTGCTCGTGGCCGAGGTCCCGGTGCTCTTCGAGGCCGGGTTCGCGAACGAGTTCGACTACACTGTCGTGATCACCGCCCCGCAAGAGGTTCGGCGGCGGCGTCTGGCGGCAAAACACACCTCCGAGGATCTCGACCGACGCTTGGCCAGACAGCTGCCCGAGGAGGAGAAACTGGCGCGCTGCGACTTCTCGTACGTCAATGTGGGATCGCGACGACGCCTGCGCGCGTTTCTCAGCGAGACGGTGGCGCGCATCCTCGCCGGCCATCAAAGCGGCGCGCCGGGTGCGGCGCCGTGAGACGTCGCCGGTGGATACTCCTCGCTCTGGTGCTGGTCGCCGCAGCCGTGTTTGTCGGGCGGCAACTCTGGGGTACGGGCGGCGCGGTCGACCCTTCCGAGTGGTACACGCGGACCGTGTACCCGCTCGAGCACGAGGCGACGATACGGGCCGCCGCCAAGAAGAATGGCGTGGACCCCGCACTCGTCTCTGCCGTGATCTACGTCGAGAGCGGCTTCGACGCCGAGGCGCGGTCGTCTCAGGGCGCCGTCGGCCTCATGCAAGTGCTGCCGGAGACCGCCCGGCAGATCGCGCGCGAGACCGGCGGCACCGCCTTCGAGACGGCGGACCTCGAGAACCCCAGGGTGAACGTGCGCTATGGCACGTACTACCTTCGCCAGGCGCTCGACCAGTTCGACGGCAGCACGCTGGCGGCGGTTGCCGCCTACAACGCCGGCGGCGGCGCCGTCAGCAAGTGGGTCGCCGCGGCGGAGAGCGAGGGGCGGTCGCTGCGAACCACCGACATTCCCTACGCGGAGACGCGCGCCTACGTGAAGGAAGTGCTGCGCGTGCGCAAGGTCTATCGGGAGACGTATGGCGAGCAGTTCACGGCTCGACCGTCGCCGTCGCCGTCCGGCTCATGAGGCGGCGGCACGACTTGCGAACATGCGTTCGTGTGCGTAGAGTCAACCTATGACACGGTTGACCATTCGTGCGGACTACGGCCTGACTGGTGACCAGCCTGAGGCGGTCGCCGCGCTGGCCGCCGGCGTCGAGCGCGGCGACCGCTTTCAGACCCTGCTGGGCGTCACCGGCTCCGGCAAGACCTTCACGATGGCGAACGTCATCGAACGCGTGCAAAAGCCGACGCTGGTGATCGCCCACAACAAGACGCTGGCGGCGCAGCTCTGCAACGAGTTCCGCGAGTTCCTTCCCGACAACGCCGTCGAGTACTTCGTCAGTTACTACGATTACTACCAGCCTGAGGCGTACGTGCCGGCGCAAGACCTCTACATCGAGAAGGACTCGTCCATCAACGACGAGATCGACCGCCTGCGACACTCCGCGACCACGTCGCTCTTCCTTCGCCGCGACGTCGTGATCGTCGCCAGCGTAAGTTGCATCTACGGCCTGGGTTCACCCGAGGACTATCTCGAGAAGATGGTCCTCCTGCGGGTCGGCCAGACGGTCGACCGTGACGAGGTGCTGCGCAAGCTCGTCGACATCCAGTACGCGCGCAACGACTTCGACCCCGCGCGCGGCAAGTTCCGTGTGCGCGGCGACTCGCTCGAGGTCTGGCCCGCCGCGCAGGATACCGCGATCCGCGTGCAGTTCTGGGGCGACGAGGTGGAGCAGCTCGTGAGCTTCGACCCCGTCGGGGGCGAGGTGCTCGACAAGCCGGACCACGTCGCCATCTACCCGGCGACCCACTTCGTGACCAACAGCCCCGCCGTCGAGCGCGCCCTGGTCGAGATCCGCCGCGAGCTGGATGAGCGCTGCGCCTGGTTTGAGGCCAACGGCAAGATGCTCGAGGCGCACCGCCTGCGGCAACGGACGCTCTACGACATGGAGATGCTGCGCGAGATGGGCTTCTGCAGCGGCATCGAGAACTACTCGCGCATCCTGCTCGGCAAAGAGCCCGGGGCGACGCCCAACTGCCTGCTGGACTACTTCCCGGACGACTTCCTCTGCTTCCTCGACGAGTCCCATATGTCGCTGCCGCAGATCCAGGGCATGTACGAGGGCGATCGCTCCCGCAAGCAGAACCTCGTCGACTACGGCTTCCGCCTGCAGAGCGCCCTCGACAACCGGCCGCTGCGCATCGACGAGTTTCTCGCCAAGGTCCCCCAGATCGTCTTCGTCAGCGCCACTCCCGGTAAGTTCGAACTGGCCAACAGCGTCAATATCGCCGAGCAGATCATCCGCCCGACCGGACTCGTCGACCCTCAGATCGAGGTGCGTCCCACGGAAGGCCAGATCGACGATCTCATGAACGAGATCCGCAAGAGGGTGGACAAACAGCAGCGCGTCCTGGTGACGACGCTGACCAAGCGCATGTCGGAGGACCTCACCGACTACTTGCTCGAGAACGGCTTCAAGGTGAGGTACCTGCACAGTGAGATCGACACACTGGAACGAATCGAGATCGTGCGGGCCCTGCGTCTGGGTGAGTTCGATGTCCTCGTGGGCATCAACCTCCTGCGCGAGGGCCTGGATCTGCCCGAGGTGACGCTGGTCGCCATCCTGGACGCCGACAAGGAGGGATTCCTGCGGGGGCAGACGGCGCTCGTGCAGACGATCGGGCGCGCGGCCAGGCACGTCGAGGGCCGGGTCATCATGTACGCCGATACGCGCACGGCGGCGATGACCGCCGCGATCGAAGAGACGGAGCGGCGCCGGGCGCGCCAGATCGCCTACAACGAGGCGCACGGCATCGAGCCGCGCAGTATCGTCAAGGCGGTGAGCGACATCGCCCAGATGGTGAGCGAGGCGGCGGCCGTGCCGACCCAGGGCCGCCGCGCCGCGAAGGCGGTGGCTAAGAAGATGGCGATGCCCAAGGCCGACCTCGAGAAGCTGGTCGCCAGTCTCGAGGCCGAGATGTTCGAGGCCGCCGACCAGCTCAAGTTCGAGTACGCGGCCAAGCTCCGCGACGAGATCAAGGAACTGAGCAAGGAGCTGGCGCGGCGCGAAGGCGTCGGCGTCTAGCCGGCGCGGCGCCGCGATCTGTCACACTGAACGCATGGAACACGACCTCGTCATCACCGGCGCGCGCGAGCACAACCTGAAGAACGTCAGCCTGCGGCTGCCGCGCGACCGCTTCATCGTCATCACCGGGCTCTCGGGCTCGGGGAAGAGCTCGCTGGCCTTCGACACGATCTACGCCGAGGGACAGCGGCGGTACGTCGAGTCGCTCTCGGCGTACGCGCGCCAGTTCCTCGGGCAGATGGACAAGCCCGACGTCGACAGCATCGAGGGTCTCAGCCCGGCGATCTCGATCGATCAGAAGACCACCTCGCGAAACCCGCGCTCGACGGTCGGCACGGTCACGGAGATCTACGACTACTTGCGGCTGCTCTACGCGCGCGTCGGCCGCCCGCACTGCCCGCAGTGCGGCCGGCCGATCGCCGGTCAGTCCGTTCAGCAGATCGTCGACCGCATCCTCGAGTTGCCGCCCGGGACGCGGTTCAGCGTCTTGGCGCCCGTGGTGCGCGGCCGCAAGGGCGAGTACGGCAGGCTCTTCGAGGAGTTGCGCGGCGACGGCTTCAGCCGCGTCAAGGTCGACGGAGAGGTGCGCGAGCTGGGAGAGCCGATCGATCTCGACAAGAAATACAAACACGACATCGCCGTCGTGGTCGACCGGCTGATCATGAAGGAGGATCTGCGGCGGCGGCTCACCGACTCGGTGGAGACCGCCGTGCACCTCGCCGAGGGACTCGTCGATATCGAGATCAGCGGCGGCGAGACACTGACCTTCAGCGAGAAGTTCGCCTGTCTGCACTGCAACATCTCGCTGCCCGAGATCCAGCCTCGCGTCTTCAGCTTCAACAATCCGCACGGCGCTTGCCCGGCGTGTCACGGGCTGGGGTCGACGCAGGAGATCGACCCCGCGCTCGTGGTTCCGGACGGCTCGCTGAGCATCGACAAAGGAGCGCTCCTGCCGTACGGGCAGCTCTCGTTCGGCTGGCTCGAGCAGGTGTTCGAGTCGCTGGCGGCGACCTTCGGGGTGGACACGAGCGTGCCCTGGGACGAGATGCCGGAGGAACAGCGGCAGCTGTTCCTCAACGGCACCGGCAAGGAGCGCATCTCTCTGAGCTACCGTAACTACCAGGGCAAGATGCGCTACTACAAGGCGACCTTCCCCGGCATCGTGCCGCACCTTCAGCGCCGCTTCGCCGAGACCGAGTCGGAGTACGTGCGGCAGAAGATCGAGGAGTACATGGCCGAGCGCCCGTGCCCGGAGTGCAAGGGCGCGCGCCTCAAGCCGACGAGCCTGGCCGTTACGATCGGCGAGCGCAACATCTACCAGTTCACGTTGATGAGCGTGCGTGAGGCGCTCGCTTTCCTGGACCAGCTCGAGCTCAGCCAGACCGAGCGGCTCATCGGCGGTCGCGTGATCAAGGAGATCGCCGAGCGGCTCACCTTCCTCAACGACGTAGGCGTCGGCTATCTGTCGCTGCAGCGCGCCTCGGCGACGCTCTCCGGCGGCGAGGCGCAGCGCATCCGTCTGGCGACGCAGATCGGCTCGGCGCTGGTCGGCGTCCTCTACATCCTCGACGAGCCCAGCATCGGCCTGCATCAGCGCGACAACCGGCGCCTCATCGAGACGCTGCAGCGTCTACGCGACCTGGGCAACACGGTGATCGCCGTCGAGCACGATGAAGAGACGATGCGGGCCGCAGACCACGTCGTCGACATGGGGCCCGGCGCCGGCGAACACGGCGGCCACGTGGTGGCGCAGGGCACTCCGGCGGAGATCATGGCCACGCCCGGGTCGGCGACCGGCGACTTCCTGGCGGGCCGGCGCACGATCGCCGTGCCGGCGCAGCGCCGCCTCCCGCTCCAGTGGCTCACCGTGCGCGGCGCCCGCCAGCACAACCTGCGCCGCATCGACGCCTCGTTTCCGGTCGCTACGTTCACCTGCGTGACCGGCGTCTCGGGCTCGGGCAAGTCGACGCTCGTCAACGAGATCCTCTTCAAGGGTATGGCCAGTCGCCTGAACCGCGGCTCCAAGTTGCGGCCCGGAGAGCACGACGGCATCGACGGGGCGGAGCAACTCGACAAGGTCATCGACATCGACCAGTCGCCCATCGGCCGCACGCCGCGCTCAAACCCGGCGACCTACACGGGCGTCTTCGACCACATTCGGCAGCTGTTCTCGCAGACGCCGGAGAGCAAGCTGCGCGGCTACAAGCCGGGGCGCTTCAGCTTCAACGTCAAGGGCGGGCGCTGCGAGACCTGCCGCGGCGACGGGCAGATCAAGATCGAGATGCACTTCCTGCCCGACGTGTACGTGCCCTGCGAGGTCTGCCGCGGCAAGCGCTACAACCGCGACACGCTCGAGGTCTGGTACAAGGGCAAGAACATCGCCGAGGTGCTCGAGATGAGCGTCGAGGAGGCGGTCGAGTTCTTCCGCCCGGTCACGCGCATCGCCCGCCGCCTCAAGGCGCTCGACGACGTCGGCCTCGGGTATGTCAAGCTCGGCCAGCCGGCGACGACCCTCTCCGGCGGCGAGGCCCAGCGCGTCAAGCTCGCCAGCGAGCTCTCCAAGGTCGCCACCGGCAAGACGCTCTACATCCTCGACGAGCCGACGACGGGTCTGCACTTCGCCGACATCGAGAAGCTCCTCGAGATGCTGCAGCGCCTCGTCGACCAGGGCAACACCGTGGTCGTGATCGAGCACAACCTCGACGTGATCAAGTCGGCCGACTGGGTGATCGACCTGGGGCCGGAGGGCGGGGAAGAGGGCGGCGCCGTCGTCGCCACGGGCACGCCCGAAGACCTCGTCGGGCTCGCCGACATCTCGCACACCGGCGCCTTCCTCGGGCGCGTGCTCGGGCGCGGCGCCGGGGCGCCGGCGCGCGCCTGACGCGGCGCCGAGCGGCCGCCGCGCCGTGCAGACATCAGAACCGCCAACAGGACCAAGGCGACACTCGGCCAGACAACGAACACGAACCCGTGCAGCGCTTCCCGCTTTCACGCCGCCCGCAGTGGTATGGTCGTGTGCGAAAGGGGCCGGCAGTGTGAAGGGAACACCCACACTGCAGAAGACGTGGGTTAGAGACAACTCAGGGAGGCGTTTGATGGCCAGGAAGAGCCAGCCGCAATCGCCAGGGAAGCCCGAGGTTCCCCCGGAAGTAGGCATCAAGCTGCTGACAAAGCAGATTGGGAGCGCGAAGGATCTTCTGAGTGCTCGTCCACTGAGCAGCGACGACAACGGACAGTGGCAACTGCTGACGCGCAATTACCTCGAGAAGGCCTTCGGTGTAGGGTCGCCCAACGTCACCGATGTCATTGACGTCACCAAGCATTTCGCGTACACGCTCAACGCTGGCGAGGAGTACTGGGAGAACATGCGGGCGGAAGACCTCGCTACGCAAGTGACACGGCTTGAAGGCCTGGTTGAACTCCTCCAGACCGACATCCAGCTTGCTGGGGATTCTCCCGTAGCCGCAGCACGCAGCTTGCCCACCGGGTATCGGGTCTTCCTGGTCCACGGCCAAGACGAGGCGGCACTTCACGAGGTTGCGCGTTTCTTGGAGCATCTCGAGCAGGAGGTTGTCGTTCTCAGGGAGCAGCCCAACTGTGGGCGAACGATTATCGAGAAGTTCGAGGATTATGGCGACGTGGCGTTCGCCGTGGTGCTGCTTACGCCGGATGATCATGGTGCAGTGACTGGCGGACAGACTAAGCCTCGCGCTCGGCAGAACGTCATCCTCGAATTGGGCTACTTCCTTGGACGGCTTGGGCGGAATCGAGTCTGTGCGCTGTATCAGGAGACTGTCGAAATACCGTCGGACTACTCGGGCGTCCTGTATGTGCCACTGGACACCACCGGCGGGTGGCGCCTATCGCTTGCCAAGGAACTCAGAGCCGCCGGTCTCCCTGTCGACATGAACCAGGCACTGTGAGGAGGCGTGTCTCTAGCCAGCGCATCAACCTGACGCGCAGACACGCTGCGGTTGCATCCTTCGGCCGCAGCGCGCGCAGGCTATGCACACCACGTTGGACGGACAATCAGCGCAGCCCGGCCTCGTCGAGCCTCCTCAACAGCATGGACGCAAGGCACAGGTGATCCAGACAGGTGTCCGGGTCGTCTGCGACGCCGCTGGTGTGACCGCGTGGGTTGCGGATGGCGAGCATTGCCCCCGCGAAGAGGAACTTGTACCCCTCTTGTTCGCTCTTCTCCGTCTTGGTCATACCCGGGTTGATCCTGACCAGCGGTGGAGAGCCTCCGAGAACCCGCATCATCAGGGTGGATCCGTAGTCAGGATCGCCTGAGATTCGCTGCATCTCCTCGTCCACGTACTTGAACGCCTCGAACGTCGCCTGCGCTGAGTGCCCGTTGTCGAACAGGGTGCGGACGTCCGACGGCAAGTCGGGATGGACGTTTCTTGATTCAAATGGGTGGCTGGAAGTCGGCTGAGCAGCCTCAGCCTCCGTGAACTGGTGTGCGACGCGAGCGATTCTCTCGAAGAGATCGAGTCTACTCACTGTCGATGAGGTTCTTGCGGATGCTGCGAAAGATCCGGTCGTAGGTCTGCTGGTCGCCGTCGGCCGGCAGGTTCACCTCGATCCGCACAGTGAGCCCGACGCGATCTTGGCCATCCCCGACTTGGGCGGTGGTTGTCTTCTTGGGAGTCGGGGACGCAACCTCACTCGCCGATGCAGCCTTCTTCGTGGCCTTCTTCTTTGGCTGTCGCACGGCGGTATCACGTTGAGCGGAAGGTGCTGCCCGGCCGGACAGGACCGCGAGCGCGGCGAATGTACCGGCTTGGCGGGTGCCCACGACCTCGCTCGAGTGGTCTGACGTCCTGAAGAACTGAGTCAGGCTTGCACGGTCCATGTCCCATGCGTCGTTGCCGTGGAGTTCGAAGAGCTCCTCATACGCGTCCCTCACGAGCGCCTCAAACGCGTGCTGGAACTCCTCCTCCTTGTGCTGGACGAAGGCGGCCGACTTGCTCTCCACCTTCTGACCCTCGTCATCGATTACCCCCAGGAAGCGCAGCACGTTGATGACGTACGACTCGTTCTTCGGTGCCACTCCGAGCTTCCTCAGGGTCTCCGCATTGATCTCCTTGGGGAAGCTCCGGCGTCGCAGATGATCGATGGTCTTGACGAGGGGGCCCGCCGACGGCACGTATGGGTACTTGTTCGCCATGTCAGCTCCTACCTAGAGACTCGATGGCATGCGATAGTATCATACTCTAGCCACATGCACCACTGGATGAAAGAGGCCGTAAAAACGCCAAGTCTGACAGTCTAGTGACCGTAGACATGAGCAAACGGCCAAGGTCCGCGCCGTCCAACAAGCGCATCAATCTGACGCGCCCAACGTCTTCCGTAGTAAGCTCAGAGCGCAACCCGCGCAGGTTGTGCGCCGGACGTCAGTAGGGCGCTGGGGGGCAGCGCGTCCACGCGTGCGCGCGATCCGCACAGGTAGGAGCCCCGTCCACACTTCGCCCTCCGGACGCCAGCTGCGGCGAAGCGCACCGGCGCGTCCGTCCGTCACGTCGAATAGGATGAGCCAGAATTCCCGATGGGGGCTCGTGATGATGCATCCGTCGGGGAGTTCCGCGCAGTAGCCGGACGAAGGGACTCGCACATGGCCCCGACCACCAGAGAAGGGCAGCGCGCCGAGCTGCACAAAGCGATCTGGCGCATCGCCAACGACCTGCGCGGTTCCGTCGACGGCTGGGACTTCAAGAGCTACGTGCTGGGCATGCTCTTCTACCGGTTCATCTCCGAGAACCTCACCGCCTACCTCAACGTGCAGGAGCGCGCGGCGGGGCACCCCGGCTTCGACTACGCCAGGCTCTCCGATGCCGACGCCGAGTTCGGGCGCCGCGAGACGGTGGCCGAGAAGGGCTTCTACATCCTGCCGAGCGAGCTTTTCGCCAACGTTCGCACACGCGCGGCGCGCGACGAGAACCTCAACGAGACGCTCGAGCGCGTCTTCCGCAACATCGAGGGCTCGGCGACGGGCGCCGACAGCGAAGACGACATCAAGGGCCTCTTCGACGACCTCGACGTGAACAGCGCCAGGCTCGGCCCCACGGTGGCCAAGCGCAACCAGAAGCTGGTCAAGCTGCTCGACGCGATCGGCGACCTCGACCTGGGCCGCTTCGAAGACCACACCATCGACGCGTTCGGCGACGCGTACGAGTACCTCATGCAGATGTACGCATCGAGCGCCGGCAAGTCCGGCGGCGAGTTCTACACGCCGCAAGAGGTCAGCGAGCTGCTGGCGCGCATCACCGTCGTCGGCAAGACCGAGGTGAACAAGGTCTACGACCCGGCGTGCGGCTCGGGGTCGCTGCTGCTGAAGTTCGCCAAAGTCCTGGGCAAGCAGAACGTCCGCCAGGGCTTCTTCGGCCAGGAGATCAACCTGACCACCTACAACCTGGCGCGCATCAACATGTTCCTCCACGACGTGAACTACGAGGGCTTCGACCTCGCGCACGGCGACACGCTCACCGATCCGCACCACTGGGATGACGAACCGTTCGAGGCGATCGTCTCCAACCCGCCGTACTCCATCAGGTGGGAGGGCGACGCCAACCCGCTACTCATCAACGACCCCAGGTTCGCGCCCGCCGGCGTGCTCGCGCCCAAGTCCAAGGCCGACCTGGCCTTCACCATGCACATCCTGAGCTGGCTCGCGGTCAACGGCACCGCGGCGATCGTCGAGTTCCCCGGCGTGCTCTACCGCGGCGGCGCCGAGCGCAAGATCCGGCGGTACCTCATCGACAACAACTACATCGACACCGTGATCCAGCTCCCGCCCGACCTCTTTTTCGGCACCACCATCGCGACGTGCGTCATCGTGCTCAAGAAGTCGAAGGCCGACAACGCGACGCTGTTCATCGACGCGTCGGCCGAGTTCGTGCGCAGCGGCAACAAGAACAAGCTCACCGAGGCGAACCGCCAGCGCATCCTCGACGCGTTCACCGCGCGCGCCGACGTGGATCACTTCGCGCGACTCGTGCCCAACTCCGAGATCGTTGAGAACGACTGCAACATCGCCGTCTCGTCGTACGTGGAACAGGAAGACACGCGGGAGGCGGTCGACATCGTCGCGCTCAACGCCGAGATCGCCCGCATCGTCGCGCGACAGGCCGAATTGCGGACGCAGATTGACGCCATCGTCGCGGACCTGGATGGCCGGCGGTGAGCGAGCAGAACATCGTCGTCTACACCGCTCCGGGCGTGGAGCTGTCCCTGCCGCTCGACTCTGAGCATGAGACGGTGTGGGCTACGCAGGCACAAATCGCGGACCTCTTCGGGATTGACCGCACGGGTGCCACGCGGCACATCGATAATGTCCTCAAGGGCGCCGAGGTTGACCGAGAAAGCAATGTGCAAGAAACGCACATTGCCAGTTGCTCTCCTGGCGCGCAATGGGTTCCTGTACGGCCCGGATGGCCAGCAGCGCGTCTCACACAACGCACTGGCGGCGCTGACGCTCATGGTCGCGATGAGTAGTGATCCGAAGGAGAAGGATCTCATGACGGCGCTCCTTGTCCGAATGGTCTTCTGGGAGACGCCGTGAGCCGCATCGACGAGCTGATCGCGGAGCTGTGTCCGGGTGGGGTGGAGCACAGGCGGCTCGGCGAGATAGGCCACCTTGTTGGCGGTCTCACTGGCAAGACGAAGGCCGACTTCTCTGAGGGCAACGCGAGGTTCGTGTCGTACCGGAACGTCTACAACAACTTGGCGGTTGACCAGGCCGCCGATGACTTCGTGCGAGTGGCAGCGGGTGAGAAGCAGACAGAGCTGCGACTGGGAGACGTGCTGTTCACGGGGTCATCTGAGACACCCGACGACGTTGGCATCTCCTCGGTCGTGCTCGAGCCACCGCAGGAGCCCCTGTACCTCAACAGCTTCTGCTTCTGCTTCAGACCCGCCGACTCTGCTCTGCTGTTGCCTGGCTACTCGAAGTACATATTCCGTAGTTCTCGGGTGAGGAGCGAGATTGCCAAGACGGCGAGCGGTGTTACCCGGTTCAACATCTCCAAGAAGCGATTCGGGGAGGTCAGAATCCCCGTCCCGCCGCTCGAAGTGCAGCGCGAGATCGTGCGCATACTTGACTTGTTCACATCGCTGGAAGCGGAGCTGGAAGCGGAGCTGGAAGCCCGGCGGCGTCAGTACGCCCACTACCGTGACTCGCTGCTGACCTTCCCTGAGGGGGGGGGTCCGCTGGGCGACGCTGGGTGAGCTGGGCAGCGTCTCCATGTGCAAGCGCGTGTTCAAGAGCGACACCACTCCCGAGGGCGATGTCCCCTTCTTCAAGATCGGAACATTCGGAGGAGAGCCAGACGCATTCATTTCGCGCACGCTCTATGAGGAGTATCGCGCTCGGTACCCGTTCCCCAAGAAGGGGGACGTCCTCATCTCAGCAGCCGGGACGATTGGGCGAGCGCTTCCCTATGATGGCAAACCCGCGTATTTCCAGGACTCGAACATCGTTTGGATCGCGAACGACGAATCCTTGGCAACGAACGCCTTTCTGCGCCACTGGTACCGCGTGATCGACTGGACCACTGACGGCGGAACCATCCAGCGGCTGTACAACCAGAACATCAGGCGCGCTAGGATCCCCCTCCCGGCTCTCGAAGAGCAGGCCCGCATCGTCGCCATCCTCGACAAGTTCGACGCGCTCGTGAACGACCTCAGCGTCGGTCTGCCGGCGGAGCTCGCCGCGCGCCGCGCGCAGTACGAGCACTACCGCGACAAGCTGCTCACCTTCGAGGAGGCGGTGGCATGACCGGCAAGCACATCGAGGTGTTCCTCGTCGAAGGCGTCCCGGGCGGTATCACCACCGCCGAGATCGCCGGCTGGACGGGACACGTCCTCGCGGGGCCTCGCTCCGATCTGGGCGACATCCTCAAGCGGGCTGAGGCCAAGCGCAACGGCGCGTATCTGCTGCTCGGCGACGACGAGGAGGCGCTGGGCGGTATCCGCTGCTACATCGGGCGCACCGAAGACTTCATCAACCGGTTCCGTGACCACTCCGCCAAGAAGGAGTTCTGGGACCGGGTCGTGCTGATCACCTCGAAGGATGATTCCTTCACAGAAGGCCATTGGGGCTATCTCGAATGGAAGCTCGTGGAGTTGGCCAAGCAGGCGGGTCGCACCACACTGGCCAACGGCAACGACCCGCGTGGCAGGAAGCTCTCGGAAGCCCAGATCTCCGACATGGAGGCCTTTCTCGAGCAGCTCCACATCGTTCTGCCGGTCCTGGGCGTGAACGTGATCCGCGTGCGGACGGTGACGCCCGGGCTATCGAGCGCGACCGCGGACTCCCCGGTGTTCTCGTTGGTGAACGAGAAGTACAAGGTCGACGCGCGTGCACAGCAGATGGGAGATGAGTTCACTGTGCTGAAGGGCTCTCGGGTCGTCGCCGTGTGGGCGGGCACCGGCAAGGCCAGGAGCACCAAGCGCGCGTACGCCTCGTATCGGGCCCAACACCAGAAGCTGGTCGCCGACGGCTCGATCGTCGTCGAGGACGGCGCGGGGGTGCTGACCCGCGACATCCCGTTCGGCTCGCCCTCGACTGCGGCGGCGGTCGCACTTGGCCGTTCCAGCAACGGACGGCTCGAGTGGAAGGGCGACGACGGCACCTCGTACGCCGACTGGGAGAACCGCGGGGTGGAGTAGGGGCCGCGCGCTCGGCTCCCGGCGAGTTTGTCGTTGTTGAGTTAGCGAGCGCCGGTGATGACAACTTCGACCGCCGCGACACGGCGTGACCAACACTAACATCACGATTGCACAGTAACATGAGGGCTGTTAGTGTGCATCAGGGATGTTGGGGATGAGCGCAAACGGTGACATGCAGGGCGGGCTGGTGTCGGCGACCGAGGCCTATGTCGGTGAGACCATGCACGCCACGCTGAAGCTGGGGCCGTGGCCAGAGGGGCCGACCCTACCGCCGTATCTGCGCAACAGCTACCTCATCATGCAGGGAGATCTAGGCGAGCGACGCGCCCTGTGGCTGTTCGCCCGCGATCAGCCCACGCCTGCCGCGGTCGAGAAGCACATGACCGCGATCGGCGAGCGCTGGGCCGATGCGCAGATCGTCGTCTTCGATCGGCTGCCGTCGTACGTGCGCCAACGCCTCATCGAGAAGGGCATCTCGTTCGTCGTTCCTGGAACGCAGCTCTATCTGCCAAAGCACGGCCTCGACTTCAGATCGCGTGCGCGACGCCCGGTTCAGGTGCGAGACGCGTTGCGTCCGTCAGCCCAGGCGATAGTGGTGTACCTGCTGCTTCATGCGGCGGATTCGAAGCGCGTTCACTCAGTCAGTGAGCTCGCACCGATTCTGGGTCAGTCGTTGATGACCGCGAGCCGGGCAGTAGCCGAGCTCCAAGCCCACGGGCTGGTGAGCGCGCCGAAGGTGGGTCGCGCCCGGGAGGTGCGTTTGCCGGGTGAAGCGCGCGAGGTCTGGGAGGCCGCACGGGGTCTGTTGCGGACGCCGGTTGCGAAACGATTCACCCTCGCCGCTGGCGCGCCGACGTTCGCGGACGGCATTCTACTGGCGGGCCTGAGTGCCCTGTCGCGGCTGTCGATGCTCGCCGAGCCGCTCTCGCCGATCTACGCCGTGGATCGCACGCGGGCGCGAGACCTGGCGGGAGATGACAGCGCGCAGGACTGGCCCTCGCTGGCAGACGAGCCGGGAGCCGCGACGATCGAAGTCTGGTCGTACGATCCCATGCCACTCTCCGACGGTGGGGTTGTGGACCCCCTTTCGCTCAGCCTGTCGCTGCGCGACGACCCCGACGAGCGAGTCCAGGCCGCGCTCGGGCGCCTACTGGAGTCGCTGTCGTGGTAGTGGGCCTGGAGCGGTTCCGCGCTCACTTCAGCGCGTTCAGCGATCGATTCGTGCTCATCGGCGGGGCGGCGGTGGACCTGCTGATGGACGAGGCCGGAATCGGGTTCAGGGCGACCAGGGACCTCGACGTTGTCCTTCTTGTCGAGTCACTCGACGCCGAGTTCGGCGGCGCCTTCTGGGAGTTCATCAGAGCGGGCGGGTACGAGCACCGCCATAGGAGCACGGGCAGGCCGTGCTTCTGGCGGTTCCACTCGCCCACCCGGAACGACTACCCCTACATGATCGAGCTGTTCGCGAGGCGCGACGAGTTCGTCGATCCCCCTCCTGAGACGGTGATCGGGCGTCTCTCGGTGGCCGACGAGGCCTCGAGCCTGTCGGCGATCATGCTCGACGACGACTACTACGAGTTCGTGCGCTCGGGGGTGCAGACCACCGATGGCGTGCCGCTGCTGGGAGCCACGCATCTGATCCCGCTCAAAGCTCGTGCCTGGATCGATCTCACCGATCGGCGCGCACGAGGTGAACGCGTGCAGAGCGGCGAGGTCGCCAAGCACCGCGCCGACGTCGTGCGCCTGTATCAGCTCCTGGTGCCGACCGAACGCGTGGCGCTCCCGGCGCGGATCGCCGAGGACCTTGCCGCGTTCCTGAAGCGCGCGTTCGTCGACGGCTACGATCCGGCGAGGGTCGGAGTCCGGCGTACCAGCATTGACGACGTCATCGCCACGTTGCGGGTGATCTACGGACTGCGGGGAGACGAGCGATGACGCGCTGCTGGTGTGCGGTAAGTCGACGTTCGTCGTTGTGGGTTCTGTGAACCCGTGCGGTGACGATTGGCATGCGCACTCGGCCCTCGGGGGAGACCGGGCATGACAGCACCGACCGGCAGCGTGCGCTACGACCCGATCGCCGTGAGCGCCGAGAGCACGGTCGTCGCCCAGTACGTTCCCGACCCTGCGGAGGCGACCGCGTACCAGTCCGAGTCAGCGCTGGAACAGGAGCTCATCGGGCTGCTGCAGTCCCAAGCCTACGAGTACCTGCCGCTCACCGGTGAGGCCGAGCTTGTGGCGAATCTTCGCCTGCAGCTCCAGGCCCTGAACGCGATCGAGTTCAGCGACGCCGAGTGGGAGCGCTTCTTCGCCGAGCGCATCGCGGGCGCTAACGAGGGCATCGTCGAGAAGACCGTCCGCATCCAGGAGGACTACGTCCAGATCCTGCGTCGCGACGACGGTTCCACGAAGAACGTCAAGCTCATCGACAAGACCAACATCCACAACAACCGGCTGCAGGTCATCAACCAGTACGAGGTCGCCCAAGGCGAAGGCGGGGCCGCTCGCTCGAACCGCTACGACGTGACAGTGCTCGTCAACGGCCTCCCGATGGTGCATGTCGAGCTCAAGCGTCGCGGCGTCGCTCTCCGCGAAGCGTTCAACCAGATCGACCGGTACCAGCGCGACAGCTTCTGGGCGGGCTCGGGTCTCTTCGACTACGTGCAGCTCTTCGTGATCAGCAACGGCACCCACACGAAGTACTACTCGAACACGACGCGGCGTCAGCATCTGAGCGACGCGGCCGGGTCCAAGCGAGCGCGCAAGACGTCCAACTCGTTCGAGTTCACCTCGTGGTGGGCCGATGCCACGAACCGGCCGATCCAGGACCTCACGGCGTTCGCCAAGACGTTCTTCGCCAGGCACACGCTGCTCAACATCCTGACGAGGTACTGCGTGCTCACCGCCGACCGCATGCTGCTCGTGATGCGGCCGTACCAGATCGTCGCCACCGAGCGCATCCTGCAGACGATCGACATCTCGACCAACTACGGGCGGCTCGGCGCGGTCGGCGCGGGCGGCTACGTGTGGCACACCACCGGCTCGGGCAAGACGCTCACCAGCTTCAAGACGGCGCAACTGGCGAGCAAGCTGCCGAGCGTCGACAAGGTGCTCTTCGTGGTCGACCGCAGAGACCTGGACTACCAGACCATGCGTGAGTACGACCGCTTCGAGAAGGGCGCCGCCAACTCGAACACCTCGACCGCCGTGCTCAAGCGCCAGCTCGAAGACCCGGCGGCGCGCATCATCATCACCACGATCCAGAAGCTCTCGACCTTCATCGCCGCCAACCGGGGGCACGCCATCTTCGACGGCCACGTCGTGGTCATCTTCGACGAGTGTCACCGCTCGCAGTTCGGCGACATGCACACGGCGATCACCAGGGCCTTCAGGCGCTACAACCTCTTCGGCGTCACCGGCACGCCGATCTTCGCCGCCAATGCCGGCACGGGTGGCGACCCGCAGCTCAGGACCACCGGGCAGGCGTTCGGCGAGAAGCTGCACACCTACACCATCGTCGACGCGATCACCGACAAGAACGTGCTGCCGTTCCGCATCGACTACGTCAACACCATCAGGTTGCCCGACGGCATCGCCGACAAGGAGGTCCCGGCGATCGACACCGAGCGCGCGCTGCTCGCGCCCGAGCGCGTGAGGCAGGTCGTCGCCTATACGCTGGAGCACTTCGACCAGAAGACGAAGCGCGCCGAGCACTACTCGCTGAGCGGCAAGCGCGTGCACGGCTTCAACGCGCTCTTCGCCACGGCGTCGATCGAGGCGGCCAGGCGCTACTACCACGAGTTCCGCGAGCAGCAGGAGGATGTCGTCCCCGACCGGCGCCTAAAGGTCGGGCTCATCTACTCTTACGCGCCCAACGAAGCGGTCGCGGACGACTACCTTGACGACGAGGGCTTCGAGACAGACGCGCTCGACCAGTCCTCGCGCGACTTCCTCGACGAGGCGATCCGCGACTACAACGCTGCGTTCGGCACGAGCTTCGACACCTCGGCCGACAAGTTCCAGAACTACTACAAGGACCTCTCCCTGCGTCTGAAGAGCCGCGAGATCGACCTCGTGATCGTCGTGAACATGTTCCTCACGGGCTTCGACGCGACGACCCTCAACACGCTGTTCGTCGACAAGAGGCTGCGCGCTCACGGCCTGATTCAGGCGTATTCGCGCACCAACCGCATCCTCAACTCGGTGAAGACCTACGGCAACATCGTCTCGTTCCGTGACCTGGAGCAGGAGACGAACGACGCCATCGCGCTGTTCGGCAACAAGGATGCCGGCGGGATCGTGCTGCTCAAGCCCTACGCCGACTACTACGCCGAGTACGCCGGCAAGGTCGGCGAGTTGCTCGCGAGCTACCCGCTCGGGCAACCGATCGTCGGTGAGACGGCGCAGAAGGAGTTCATCGCGCTGTTCGGCGCAGTTCTGCGGTTGCTGAACATCCTGACCTCGTTCGACGAGTTCGCCGGCAACGAGATCCTCAGCGACCGTCAGGAGCAGGACTACCGCAGCGTCTACCTCGACCTGTACGCGGAGTTCCGGCGTCTGGCCGACGCCGAGAAGGAATCGATCATCGACGACATCGTCTTCGAGATCGAACTCATCAAGCAGGTCGAGATCAACGTCGACCACATCCTCGCGCTGGTGGAGAGATGGCGCGCGGCGCGCGGTGACGGTTCCGACGTCGAGATCCGCGCCTCGATCGGTCGCGCCGTCGACGCCAGCCCCACTCTGCGCAACAAGAAGGACCTGATCGAGGCGTTCGTCGACTCCGTCTCGGCCAGCGGCGAGATCGACGCTGAGTGGCAAGCCTTCATCCGCGCCCGGCGCGAGGCCGAGCTCGACGCGATCATCGAGGCGGAAGGGTTGCGGCCCGCCGAGACTCGCGCGTTCATCGAAACGGCCTTTCGCGACGGTGCGATCCAAGCCACGGGGACCGCGATCACCGGGGTGCTCCCGCCCGTGTCGCGCTTCTCGCCCGACGGTGGGCACGGCGAGAAGAAGCGGCGCGTGCTGGCGAGACTCGGGGAGTTCTTCGAGCGGTTTTTCGGACTCGGCACGGGTTGAGTGGCTGAGACAGCTGGCAGGACGCCTGCAAACCATGGCTCTCAGCAGACAGCGCTTGGCGCTGCAGGTGAAGCCAAGTCACGCTGGACAACCAGGGGGTTCGCGTGAGGATGCTGCCTGCCGGGCCGGCCACCGACAAGAGCACCTGCATCAAGGGTATCCTTGAGCGCGAGTTCGCGGGAGCCTCGAGGATCCTCGCGTTGTCCTTCACGAATGCCACGGTCAACGACCTTCGACGCGACTTCGAGGAATGCCAAGCCTTGGACGGCTGCACTCTCCATGGCCACACGATGAGCATCAAACCCATTGGTGACCGCTACGTGCTGGACACGAAGACTGAGTGGCCGCTCGTCGAGAAGGTGGCCCGAATCGGCTATCGTTCGGGGTCTGAGTTCAGCGGTGGACTGCACCGCCGGCCCCGCTGACGGCCTCTGGCCGGGCCGACCCTGCCATTCCACGCGGAGGTATCCACTGTGCTGACCATCACTCCGCGGAGCTCATTCCGCCTCGATCAACGGCCCTACCACACAGAGGCCTCGCCCGATCACTCGCGCATCGTGGCCGTGGACAGCTACGGCCATGGCAGCGTCATCGACCACGGGATCGTGCGCAGGATAGAACTCCCGGAGGGGTCCTCAGGCATCGCCCTCGATCCACACGGGAGCGTTGTCTGTGTGAGCTCAGAGCGCGGGCTGCTGCTGGTCGACACGTCTTCGGGGGAGAGCCTGACTCAAGCGGAGGGGAGCTTCCAGGACTGCCGGTTCGCGGCGGGCGGTGGTCGCCTGTGGGTCACGCGGCGGCGGGAGGCGGATGCCGCGACCATCGAGCTTCGCGACGGCCGCACCCTTGCCGTCGAGATGGAGCAGACGGTCGCCGATCCCTTTGACGGCGGTTCGCACTTCGGCTTCTTCCGCCATCCCGACCCGCTCACGGTCGCCCTATGGGTGGCCGCCGGGCAGGACGGCCAGTGCCTCGCCTGGGCTCACGTTCGTGGCGAGCAGCTCGAGGTCAGCTTCTTCCCGGACGTCAGCGAATGCTCGTTCGCCGACATGGCGCCTGACGGCAGGTCGTTCGTCATCGTCGTGTGGAACGAGGTGAGACTGTACAGCTACCCGCAGGGCGCTCTCCTCAAGTCGGCGGTGTGGCCGTCCCAGGGTGATGACGATTGGCCCGAGTGGGCGTTCTTCGCCGGGCCTGGGCATGCGATAGTCCAGTCCACCCAGAACCGGATGCGCCTCCTCGACCTGGGCAAGGCACAATTCACGGACGAGGTCGCGGTCGTCGGACATGCGCCGCGCCCCGTCTCAGAGATCTACCCGAGGTTGGCCGACGAGTCGGGTCTCTACACCGATCTCGGCATCCATCTCAGCTCCGGCGATGGACGCTTCGTGTCGACACGCGCTCTCTATCCTTCGGATCGGGAGAGCGGCGGGGGCGCACGTGCGGACGAGCGAGCGTTGCCCTGGGGCGAAGTCAGCCTCGAGGAGACGATCGAGAGCCTTCGACGGTCGACCGAGGAGCTCAAGGCGCGCAGTCGCGCCGCGACCGGCGAGGTCGTGACGTGGGAGCTGGACGTTGAGTCCCTTGGCCGGCACGGGCCGAATTGACTTCAGGCGTGAACGGCGGCCCCAGCGCTGCAGCATCGGCGCCCTCACGGGGCGCTGCAGCGCCCTTGCCAAGTGACTCCCGTCAGCCGACCGTCGGGGAGCGGCGCGGCGTCGCGCCGGCCGTGCCCGCCGCCGCGCCCGCCCGACGCCCAATGGAGGACCGATGACGCCGACACCACTGCTCGCCGCCGTCGACCTGTACTGGATCCCCCTGGGCGCCGGAGGCCACTCGGTGCGGCTCAACGGCAAGGTCTTCGAGGCGGCGGTCTCGCGGCTCGAGCGCCGCCGGCCCCT
>ENA-ORXD01000868-ORXD01000868.1-sediment-metagenome-genome-assembly--contig:-NODE-868-length-31270-cov-3.997147_pt1 | contig 31270 bp, 29 predicted proteins | sample MGYA00237862_ERZ511471 | MGnify/ENA metagenome assembly ERZ511471 | reverse complement strand
GCCTCTGCGTCCGGCGCCGTGACGGCGTCGGCGTCCGGCCTGGTGACCGGCTCCGGCTCCGGCCACGTGCCGGCGTCGCCTTGATCGTCCACGCTCATCGACGACCTCCCGTCATGCTCGGCAGATTACTCGTCCTCGCCGGTCGCCTGCTCCCGGCGCGCACTCCAAGGACGCGAACGGGCGCCGGATGAACGGCGCGCGGGGCACACTCTGGCGCCCCGCGCGCCGGAATCAAGAAGACGCGACCTACCTCAGGCCTGGTACTCCTCACCGCTGAAGGCCTTGCGCAGATTGTCCTCCTCCTCGCGGGTCAAGTTGGTGCGAATGACCTTCGCATTCGTACCCGCGAGCTCCTCGAGCACCTTGTCGCGCGTCGCCTGACGCACGAGGAAGAACCAGCCGGCCTGGCCGGGCTTGATGGCGTCGCCGATCTCCTCGAGAACCTGCTTGTTCAGGCCGATCTTGCCGAGCTTGCCGCCGAGGGCGCCGAAGGCGGCACCGATCGCCAAGCCGGCGAGCGGCATAAGGAAGATGAGGCCGAAGAGCATGCCCCAGAAGGCGCCGCCCAGGGCCCCGGCCTTCACCAGGTGCTTGCCCTCGTCCACACGCGGCTTGCCGTCCAAGTCGCGGATCACCATAGCTGCGTCGTCAAGGACGAGCAGGCGATCCTCCACGAGCTTGCCGACCTTGAAGCCGAACTCCCTGGCCTCTGCCTCGTTGTCGAACGCGAGCACGAACAGATTACTCATCGATACCTCCTGGTAGATCCCTCATGACCTCTCACGCCACTCGCTGCTCTCCCCGCATACGCGGCGGTTCGCACCTCGGCGTGACGCAAGCATGACACGGATCGGACGTCGCCGGGCACGCTGCCGGCGGAAAAGCCGCTACTTCAAGCCGTTGTAGAGATCGTCGTAGGCGGACCTGAGTGCCGCGAGCTCCTCGGTGAGCGTCGGCAGCGCTTCCTGCAGGCTCGCGTCTGCGTCGAGATCGTCGACGGACTTGGCCAGGTTGTCCCAGGCGGTCTCGACCTCCCCGACCTCAGCCTCCTTCACGGCGGCGGCGGACTCGACGACCTTGGTCCACGCGGTCTGCGCTTCCTCCTTGGCCGCCTTCCACTCGTCGACCGTTGACGTCGCGCTCAGGCTCTTGAGGTTCGTCACCGTGACCTCGAACGCCTGGAGATCGGTCACGAGCTGCTGGCGTGCCTCCTCCGGCGTCTGCTCATCGCCGCACGCGACCACGTTCAGCGCAAGCGCCAGAACGACCATGAACAACGCCACCAGCTTCGCCACTCTGCTCATCATCTGCGTACTCCTCCTTTGTTGTGTCCGCGCTTGTCGTACGAGAACGTGCCGCCTGCCGCAGCCGCCGCGGACTGACCCTCGGGGCCGCGCTCGATCAACTCGCGACATACTCGCCGGCGGCCGTGTTTCCCAACGGTTACTCTACCCATTGAGCGATGCCGTGACAACAGCGGCGATGCTCTCGTAGAGTCTCTCCATCACCGACGAGGAGGATGAGATGAGCGACTGGCAGTGGATCAACGATCCCACCCCACAGGAGCCGGATCCCGTCACGCGTGCGCTGGCGGCCACAGGGCTTCGCAAGCTGCGTCACGACGGGACACTCATTCAGCTCGCCGAGCACGACACGCCCGACCCACCCGACTACAACGTGTGTGCCGCGCCTCACCTCGGCTGGCGGCGCTACCGCGTGATCGTCCTGGAGAGCGAGCAGCCGCCGGCCTTCGATGTGCTCGAGAGCCAAGCGTTCCCCGTAATCGACGGCGAGGGCGACGAGGCCACCGGGCGGCGGGCAACCGCTGAGGGCGCCCGGCAGTTCGGCCTCGACGTACTCGACGACGCGCACGCAATGCTGCACCCGTAGGCGGCGCTCGGCGCGCTGCCGCCTCGCCAATCCGGGAGTGTGCGGGAAGGTCGTGACGGACGCCGGACGGCCTCTGCGGGATGCGCGTAACCCCGGGGAGGCGGCGCGAAGAAAGGGCGACCCGAGGGGTCTGACCGGAAGAGTGGTAGCGGCGGTAGGACTCGAACCTACGACACGCGGATTATGATTCCGCTGCTCTGACCGACTGAGCTACGCCGCCACAGCCACGGTACGGTACCACAAGGAGAGGGCGCGCTCAAACCATTCCGGGGCCGTGGGACGAGCGTCACACGGCCTCGGAATGGTTGAAGCGCGGGCGCGTTTCCTGTACCCTCATCCGGCTCCCGGGGGAGTGCCCGAGTGGCTAAAGGGGGCGGACTGTAAATCCGTTGGCTACGCCTACCTAGGTTCGAATCCTAGCTCCCCCACCAGCACTGCCCGGTTAGCTCAGTCGGCAGAGCACCTCCATGGTAAGGAGGGGGTCCACGGTTCGAGTCCGTGACCGGGCTCCATCACTCTCCACTTCCCACTGCAACGGTTCGAGATGGTCAGCGCGCGGACGGCGCTAGCAGATCCGCGGCAGGAGCTCCCCCACCGGCATGTCCAGCACGCGACGCGTGCCCAAGGCGGTGCGCAAGGCGACGCGGCCGGGATGGGCGGCGGTGACGACGCCGATGCGCCGCGCGTCCCGGCCGTGCTCCGTGGCTCGCACGGCGGCCAGCACGGCGTCCGCCGCCTCCGCCGCCACGACCAGCACCATCTTTCCCTCGTTTGCCAGTGTGAGCGGGTCGTAGCCGAGCAGATCGCACACCGAACGTACGGCCGGCGACACGGGAATCTCCTCCTCCTCGACCTCAACCCCCAAGCCTGCCGATTCCGCGAGCTCGGCGAGCACCGTCGTCAGGCCGCCGCGCGTTGGGTCACGCAGAAAGCGCACCGCCTCCGGCAGGCCGAGCACGCCGGCGGCGCCGACGGCGGCCGCGACGACATCCCAGAGCGGCGCGCAGTCGCTCTCCACGGCGGCCGTGAAGTTGAAGTCGCCGCGCGCGGCGATCACCGCCACGGCGTGGTCGCCGACGGATCCGCTGAGGATCACCACGTCGCCGGCGCGAACCGCAGCCGGCGTCACGTCGTGCTGGACGACGATCTCGCCGACGCCCGTTGTGGTGATGAAGAGGCCGTCGCAGGCGCCGCGCTCAACGACCTTGGTGTCCCCGGTGACGATCGGGATGGGCACTTCGCGCGCCGTGGCCGCCATGCTCGCGCAGACGGCGCGCAGCTCGTCCAGCGGGAACCCCTCCTCGATGACGAAGGCGGCGGCCAGCGCCAGCGGCCGGGCCGCCGCCGTGGCCAGATCGTTGACCGTGCCCGCCACCGCCAGGCGGCCGATGTCGCCGCCGGCGAAGCGTAGAGGCTGCACGACGTGCGCGTCCGTCGTGAACGCGATGCGTCCGTGGGTGGCCAGCGCGGCCGCGTCGTCGAGGCGCTCGAGGACCGGGTTGGCGAAGGCGCGCACGAAGACGTCGCGCACCAGGTCGCGATAGAGGCGCCCGCCGCTGCCGTGGCCGAGCAGGATGCGCCCGCCGTCAGTCATCCAGCCTCCGGTACCGGAAGCGGGCGGCGCAAGCGCCCTCGCTGCTCACCATGCAGGCGCCCACCGGATCCTGCGGCGTACAGCGCCGCCCGAAGAGCGCACAGTCCGATGGGTCAATGACGCCGCGCAGCACCTCGCCGCAGCGACACCCGGCGGGCTCGAGCGGCGGTCCCGGCTCAACCGGAAAGCGCACCGCCGCGTCGGCGCCGGCGAATTCAGGCCGCAAGCGCAATCCAGAGCCGGCAATGACGCCCAGACCGCGCCAATCCGCCGCGCACGGCTCGAAGACATGCTCGAGAAGACGCTGCGCGACGATGTTGCCCTCGCGCCGCACGGCGCGCGTGTACTCGATCTCGATCGCCGGCTCGCGCTGGCGCACCAGCATGAGCAGGGCGAGCAGCACGTCGTGCGACTCGAAGCCGGCCACGACACCGCCGACGCCGTACTCACGGGCCAGGAACTCGTAGCAATCGCTGCCGGTGATGACGCTGACATGACCCGGGAGGATGAAGCCGCTGATTGGCGTCTCCCCCAGATCGAGCAGCGCGCGCAGCGGCCGCGGCATCGTCTTGTGCAGGCTGAGCACCGAGAAGTTCACGAGGCCGCGCTGCCGCGCCTCCATGAGCGCCGCGGCGACGGTCGGCGCCGTCGTCTCGAAACCAACCCCGGCAAACACGACCTCGCGCGCCGGCTCGGCCGCCGCGATCTCGACGGCGTCGTGCGGCGAGTAGACGACACGCACGTCGGCGCCGGCGGCGCGCTCGGCGGCTAGGCTGCTGCGCGAGGCGGGCACGCGCACGAGATCGCCGAAGGTGATAAGCGTGATCTCGGACATGCGAGCGAGGGCAATGACCCGGTCCAGGTCGGCCATGGCCGTCACGCAGACCGGACATCCCGGCCCGGAGACGAGCCGCAGGCCGGGAGGCAGGAGTTCGCGCAGCCCGGCGCGGGCAATGGCCATGGTGTGCGTGCCGCACACCTCCATGAAGGTGAGCCCGGGGCGCGCCTCCGCGGCGAGCTCCGCGGCCAGGCGCCGCAGAAGGCTAGGCGGGACCGGCGCCTGCATCCGCCTCCTCCTCGGCGGCGGCCGCGAGCTCGGCGAGCAACGCGAGCGTCTCCGTCGCCTCATCGTCGCTGAGCACGCTGATGGCGTAGCCCGCGTGCACGAGCACGTGGTCGCCGACGCGCGCCTCGGGGACCAGCGTGAGACTGGCGCGCTGCTCGAGACCCTCGGCGGCGATGGTGGCGACACCGGCGTCGATGGCGAGGATTTGCATTGGAAGCGCGAGACACATGGGCAGTCCTACGGCTTGGGCGGCGCGTACTCGCCGCGTCGTTCCAGGACAGTATAGCCCGCGACCGCGGCCTGCCCCAGGGCGAGGCCGCCGTCGTTGCAGGGCACGAGGCCGCCGGCCAGCACTTGAAAACCGGCGGCCGCCAGCCCGTCCTCGCAGAGCCCGCTGAGGAGGCGGTTCTGGAAGACGCCGCCGGCCAGGGCGACCGCCGCCAGGCCCGTCGCCCGGCGCACGTGCGAGCACGCATCGAGCACAAAGGCCGCCACCGTGGCGTGCAGGCGGGCGCCGACGACGTCCGCGCCCGCCCCCGCGTCCAGCTCGTCCATCACGGCGGCCATGAGCGGCCCGAGGCGCCACACCGAGGGCGCGGCCCCGGCCTCGACCTCTCGCCCGCGCCCCACCCACGCCGCGGCGCCGAGCCGCTCGCGCAGCGCCGCCGCCTCCGCGTTGCCTGCGATGACAACAGGGTACGGCAGAGCGCCCGCCACTCCCGCGGACCATGACTCGAGCTCGATCGCCGCCTGACCCTCGTAGGTGATCGCGCGCCGCACGCCCACCAGGGCGCTCACGGCGTCGAAGAGCCGTCCGCAGCTCGAGGTCGGCGGTACGTTTACGCCGGCGTCGAGCTGCTGCCGCAGCGCGTCGAGACGCACGCCGTCGGGCGCCTCGTCGCCGTGCGCCAGCAAGCGCGCCGCCTGCGCCAGGCCGCTCTCACCGAGCAGTGCGTAGGCCCACCCGGCGGCGCTGCGCCACGGCGCGCGGATCGCCGCCGCGCCGCCCGGCAGCGGCGCCTCCTCCAGGTGCGCCACTCGCCGGTATCCGGTGAAGTCGCACACCATGATCTCCCCGCCCCAAAGCCCCCCGTCGTGGCCGTAGCCCAGGCCGTCCATGCTGACGCCGATGACCGGGCCTTCGTGCCCGTTCTCGACCATGCGCGCGGCGACGTGAGCGTGGTGGTGCTGCACGGCAACCTTCTCGCCGTGCGGCAGTGACGCGGCGTACTTTGAGGCGAGGTACTCGGGATGGAGATCGTAGGCGAGCACTTCGGGCGAGACACGGAAGAGCTCCTCGTACCGGCGCACGCTCGCCTCGTAGTGCTCGAGCGTCTCCAGGTTCTCGAGGTCGCCGATGTGCTGGCTGAGGAAGGCGTCGCGCTCGCGCGTAAGACAGAAAGCGCTCTTGAGCTCGGCGCCGCAAGCCAAGGTCTGCGGCAGCGCCCGCGGGAGTTCGAGCGGCAGCGGCGCGTAGCCGCGCGCGCGCCGCAGCAGCCGCGCGCGGCCGCCCTCGAGGTAGGCGACCGAGTCGTCACAGCGTTGCGCGATGTCCCGGTCGTGCACGAGGAAAGCGTCCGCCACCGCCGCCAACCGGGACGCATCGGCCCAGTCGTGGGCGAGCGGCTCGCCCGAGAGGTTGCCGCTGGTCATCACCAGTGGCCGGCCGGCGGCGCGCAGTAGCAAGATGTGCAGCGGCGTGTAGGGCAACATGGCGCCCAGCAGCCGCTGGCCCGGAGCGACCGCAGGGTCGACGGCGCCCTCCTCCGGCGCCGCGCCGCCGCCCTGCCACTCGAGCAGCACGATCGGGTGCTCGGGCGAGGCGAGCAGCTCGGCCTCCGCGTCCGAGACGCGGCAGCACCGCCGTACGTCGTCGAGGTTGGCGAACATCACGGCCAGCGGCTTGTGGGGCCGCCCTTTGCGCTCGCGCAGGCGACGCACAGACTCGCCGTCGCCCGCATCACAGGCCAGGTGGTAGCCGCCGAGTCCCTTCACGGCCAGGATCTCGCCGCGGCGGAGCAGCTCGGCGGCCACCCGGATCCCCACGGCCGGGTCGTCCGCCGTGCCCATGGCGATCTCAACCGGCGTGCCCGCCCCGGCCTCGAGCCGCAGCAGCCGCACTCGCGGCCCGCAGACCGGACAGGCATTGGGCTCGGCGTGAAAGCGCCGGTCACCGGGGTCCTCGTACTCGCGCCGGCAGGCCGGGCACAAGGGGAAGGAACGCATGGTCGTCCGCGAGCGGTCGTACGGGAGCGCTTCGATGATCGTGAAGCGCGGGCCACAGTCGGTGCAGTTCGTGAAAGGGTACTCGAAGCGACGGTCGGATGGAGCGAACAGCTCGCGACGGCAGGCGGGACAGGTCGCGAGGTCCGGGGAGACCAGCTGGTACGCATTCGGGTCCGCCTCGCTGGTGAGGATGACGAACTCGGCGTCGCCCGCTTCGGCCGCCGCCTCAGCCACGCAGGACGTGATGCGCGAGCGCGGCGGCGCCTCTCGCGGCAGGGCCTCAACGAAGCCGGCCACGGCGGCCGGCGCGCCTTCGGCCTGGATCTCGACGCCGGCCGATGTGTTGCGCACCCAACCGGCGATCCCGTGGCGTCGGGCCAGCGCGTACACGTAGGGCCGAAAGCCCACGCCTTGCACGACGCCGCGTACGTGCACGCGCACGGCGCGGGCCGCCTGCGGCGACCGCGCCTCCCCCTCCCCCATCGTGTGGCGCGCCTCAGTCAATCGAGATGAGCCCCGTGCGCAGCGCGTACTTGACGAGCTCCGTCACATCGTGCACGCCGAGCTTGCGCATAATGCTCGTGCGGTGGTTCTCGACCGTCTTGCGACTCAGGCGCAGCCGCTCGGCCACCTCCTGATTCGTATTGCCCTCGGCGATCAGCTTCAGCACCTCGCGCTCGCGTGGGGTCAGCGGCGGTTCGTCACGCTCCATAGGAACCGGCGCCGGCGCCTGACGCACGTAGTCGGCGATGAGCTTCGCGGCCGCCGACGGATGCAGAAACGACGCACCGGCGTGCACCTCGGCGATGGCGCGCAGGAGGTCGTCGGCGGCGTACCCTTTGAGGACGTAGCCGGCGGCGCCGGCGCGAATCACTTGCTGCACGTACTCGGCCTCGTCGTACATGCTCAGAATGAGCACGCGTGAGGCGGGAAAGCGGCGGTGGATCTCCGCCGTCGCCTCGATGCCGTTCACACGCGGCATCACCATGTCCATGATGACCACATCCGGCCGCAGCGCGGCCACCTGCTCCACCGCCTCGGCCCCGTCACTGGCCTCGCCGACCACCTCGATGCCGATCTGGTTGGCGAGCAAGGCCTTGAGCCCCTCGCGCAGGATCCGGTGATCGTCGACCAGAAGCACCCTAATCGTGCCGCCCGGACCGGCCGTCGCTGCGTTCTGTGGTGGGCTCACGCTTGTGCCTCCGATTCGAGCGGGATCACTATGTAGATGCGCGTGCCGGCGCCGGGAGCGGTCTCGAGCGCAAACATACCGCCGAGCGCCGTCACGCGCTCGCGCACCGACATCAGGCCGACGCCGAACTTGCCCTGGGCGTCGGCCGCTACCTTGTCGGGGTCGAAGCCGAGGCCGTTGTCGGCGACGTGCAGCGTCACATACCCCGGCTTCGTCTCGAGACGCAGGAGCACCGTCGTCGCGTGCGCATGCTTAACCACGTTGGCGAGCGTGTCCTGCGCGATGCGAAACAGCGCCGTCTCGACGTCCGCCGGCAAGCGCCGCTCCGCGTGCTCGAGGTCGAGCGTCACCTCGAGCCCGGGCAGGCGCAGGTGCGACTCCGCGTACCAGCGCAGCGCCGGCACAAGGCCGAAGTCGTCCAGGACCGAGGGTCGCAAGTCGTACAAGAGCAATCGGATCTGCGCCAGGCAATGACCGATCAAGGTGCGCGCGTTCGTGACTTGGGCGCGCACCTCCGGGCCGCACGCGTCGGCGTCCAGCAGGGCGGCGTCGATGCTGAGCAACGCCGCCGCCAGCGACTGGCTCGTCTCGTCGTGCAGCTCCCGCCCGATGCGGCGCCGCTCGTCCTCGATGGACTCGAAGCTGTGGCGAGAGTAGGCGCGCGATTCGTCCTCGAGCCGGTCGAGCATCTCGGCCAGCGCCTCGGTGATCGTACGCAGGTCCGGGCTGAACGTCTCCGGGCGCACGGCGACGCCGCTCATGCCACGGTGCACGGTCGCCATGGCGCTGCTCAAGTCGACGAGCGGGCGAAAGGCGGCGCGCACGACGAGGTAGTTGGCCAGCGCCGTCACCACCGCGCCGATCAGGAAGAAGGCCGGCATAACGATCCAGATGTCGTGCTCGCTGACGCGACGCGCCACGACCGTCCCCGCGATCGCCCCAACCAACACCAAGAAGATGTTCACCACCACGACCCTGGCGAGCGTCGACCGCCCCACCAGGAGTGCCCTGCCGCGCTTCACGACGGATTCTCGCCCCCAAACCATCCTCCGGGGCGAACTCCCTAGGGTGTTGACCCTAGCGTCCCTGAGGTGTTTGACCTACACTGAGCGATACTACTACGCCCGCGTCGCTCGTGACTCGCGACGCATGACGCGTGCGGAAGTGTTGCATGGGGATGCAACGGGTGCCTGGGGAGGCTCTATGAGGATTGGTGTGTACTTCTGCGAGATGGGCGAGCTCGACTGCGTCAACCTCCGGGAGGTGATGAGCTACGCCGCCAACCTTCCCAACGTCGCCACGGTCAGGGATTTCGGCGCCATGCCCAAGCTCTCGCCGGCCGGCCTCGCCGCCGAGATCAAGTCGCAAGACCTGCAGCGCATCGTCGTGGCGGGCGATTCGCCGGGGTTCTACAAACAGGCGTTCACGCACGCCATGGCGATCGCCGGCCGCGACACGGACGAGGTACGGCTGGCCTCGTTTCGCGAACACTGCCCGTCAGGCGGCATGGGTACGGTACGCGCCAAATCGATCGTCGCCTGCGCCGTCATGGGCGTGCCGTTCCGCCTCGTGGCCCTTCCCGACACGACGCCGGTCAACCCGAACACTCTGATCATCGGCGGCGGCATCGCCGGTATTCAGGCCGCCCTCGAGATCGCCGACGGCGGGCAGAAGGTCTGCCTCGTGGAGCGTAGCGGCACGATCGGCGGGCACATGGCGATGTTCGACAAGACCTTCCCCACGCTGGACTGCGCCGCCTGCATCCTCACCCCCAAAATGGTCGCCGTCGACCAGCACGAGAACATCACGCTCATGACCTGCAGCGAGGTCGAGGAGGTCGGCGGCGAGCCCGGCGCCTACAAGGTCAAAGTGCGTCAGAACGCCCGACGGGTGAGTATCAAGGACTGCGTCGCCTGCGACATCTGCGCCCAGGTCTGCCCCTCGCGCGTGATCAGCGACTTCGACAACGGCATCGCCGAGCGCAAGGCGGCCTACATCGCCTTCCCGCAAGCGGTGCCGAACGCGTACGTCATCGACGCCGCCAACTGCACGTACGTGCAGAGCGGCGGCGCCAAGTGCGGCGTCTGCGCCAAGAAGTGCCCCAAGGAGTGCATCAACCTCGATCAACAGGACGAGCTCGTCGAGCTCACCGTCGGCAACATCGTCCTGACGACCGGGTACGACCTCTACGACGCCGCCAAGATAGAGCGCTACGGCTACGGCACCTACCCCAACGTGCTGACTTCGCTCGAGTTCGAGCGTCTCACGAACGCCTCGGGCCCCACCAGCGGCAAGATCGTCACCAAGTCGCTGCAGCGCAGCAAGAGGACCAAGCAGGACGAGTGGGTGTTCGACGCCGAGAGCGGCACGCCGCCGAGCAGCGTCGCCATCATCCACTGCGTCGGCTCACGCGACGCCAACCACAACGAGTACTGCTCGCGCGTGTGCTGTATGTACTCGCTGAAGTTCGCGCACCTGGTGCGCGAGAAGCTCCCGGACGCCGAGTGTCACGAGTTCTACATCGACATGCGCGCCTTCGGTAAGGGCTACGAGGAGTTCGCCGAACGCATCAAGGCGGAGGGCACCAACGTCGTGCGCGGCCGCACCGCCAAAGTGGTCGAGGAGAACGGCCGCATGGTCATCAAGGGTGAGGACATCATCAGCGAGCGCATGATCGACATTCCGGTCGACATGGTCATCCTCGCCGTCGGTCTCGTGCCGGCCAAGGGCGCGGACGAGCTGGCGCGCAAGCTCGGCATCGACACGGACCGCTACGGCTGGTTCAGCGAGCTCGACTACAACTCGGACCCGACGGATACCGAGCGCGGGGGCATCTTCGTGGCCGGCGTCGGTCAGGGTCCCAAGGACATCCCCGACACGGTGGCCCAGGCTTCGGCGGTGGCCGCCGGCGTCCTCAAGAGCATCGCCGTCGGCCGCGGCGTCAGCGACGTCGCCGACCTGTCGCTGGAAGACATCGAAGCGCGTGCCGCGCACCTGGTCAGGATCTAAGGAGGTTCCTGGATGGCTATCCGAGTCAACCCGAAGCTCATCGAGGAACTGGAGGCGTACGGCGCCCAGGACGTCAGCAAGTGCTACCACTGCGGCAACTGCTCGGCGGCCTGCCCCTTCTCGAAGGAGCCCTACATCATCCCGCGGCGCGCCATGCGCTCCCTGCAAATGGGCCTGGAAAAGAAGCTCGAGAGCGACCTCCAGCCCTGGCTCTGCTACTACTGCGGCGAGTGCTCGGCGCAGTGCCCGCGCGGCGCCGAGCCGGGTGAGACGATGATGAGCCTGCGCCGCTGGCTGACGGCGCGTTACGACTTCACCGGCATCTCGCGCGCCTTCTACCGTAACTGGAAGATCGAGCTCATCGCGATCATCGTCGTCGCCATCATCACCGGCATCGGCTTCGCCTTGTGGGGCCTCAACACCGGCGACATCAACGTCTACTCCGGCGCCAACGCCTTCCTGCCGGCCTCCCAGGTGCACGTCTTCGACTGGATCCTCGCCGGCTTCCTGCTCACCATGCTGCTCATCAACTGCGGCCGAATGTGGTGGTTCACGGTCGGCCGAGACAAGGACCTGAGGCTCGGCGCCGGGGACTACCTACGCAAAGCGTGGCTCATGCCGTACCACTTCATCACCCAACGGCGCCTGAGCCAGTGCGACGAGAAGCGCCCCTGGATGCTGCACATCGTCCTCATGCTGAGCTACCTGACCATGCTCATCCTGATCATGTTCTTCCTCGGCGAGATGGCCGCGGGCCCGGAGATCGACTGGCGCGTGCACGCCTTCGGCCTGGCGGCCACGGTCGGCCTCCTGCTCACCACCTTCCTCGCCCTGCGCGGGCGCATCAAGAAGGTCGACGCCCTGCACCGTCACTCGCACGAGACCGACTGGATGTTCCTCATCCTGCTCGCCGTCGTGGCCAGCACCGGCATCCTGCAGTTCACGCTGCACCGCACCGGCAACGACGCGGCCGCCAACGTGGCCTACATCGTGCACATGATGGCCGTCGTGCCGATGCTCGGCCTCGAGGTGCCGTTCAGCAAGTGGTCGCACATGGCCTACCGTCCGCTGGCCATGTACTTCGCGGAGCTGCGCGCCGAGGCCTTGCCGGCGCGGGTGCCGAAGGCCGAGCTGCCGGCCGCCGCCGAACCCGCCCGTTCCCCAATCGCCTGACGGAGACCGCCATGGATGAGACGAAGCAAGAGCATCGCATCGGCGTCTACGTCTGCCAGTGCGGCACCAACATCGCCAAGATGGTCGACTGCGACGGCGTCGCCGGCGAAATCGCCGACATGCCCGGAGTGGCCATCTCCCGCTCCTACAAGTACATGTGCTCAAACCCCGGGCAGGAGATGATCATCGCCGACATCAAGGAGCACGACCTCGACCGCGTGGTCGTCGCGGCCTGCAGCCCGCACATGCACGAGTTGACCTTCCGCAAGGCGGTGAGCCAGGCCGATCTCAACCCGTACTACCTCGAGATCGCCAACATCCGCGAGCAATGCGCCTGGGTTCACGAGGACCGCGGGCAGGCGACGGCGAAAGCCAAAGACCTCACCGTCGCCGCCGTCGACCGCGTCGTCTATCAAGAGGCGCTCGAGAAGATGTCGGTCGACATGTGCCCGAACTGCCTGGTGATCGGCGGCGGCATTGCCGGCATGACCGCCGCCCTCGACCTGGCCGACGCGGGCGGCCGTGTCTACCTGGTCGAGCGCACGGACCACCTCGGCGGCCAGATCGCCCACATCGCTCTCACGGCGCCGTACCTGGACTCGGCCCGCGAGATCGTGGAGGAGCGCGTCACACGCGTCATGCGGCACCCGAAGATCGACATCTTCTTCGAGTCGCAGCTCACGGCCCTGGACGGCTACGTCGGCAACTTCCAGGCCGCCATCGCCAGAAAAGGCGACGGCGCCGCGCAGACCGTCGACGTCGGCAGCGTGGTCGTAGCCACCGGCTACAAGACCTTCGACGCGGCGCGCATCCCCCACTACGGCTACGGCAAGCTGCCCAACGTGATCACCTCACTCGAGCTGGAGCGCATGCTGCGCGCGGGGCGCGTGGAGACCAAGGAGGGCAAGCCGCCGCAGTACGTGACGCTCATCCACTGCGTCGGCAGCCGCAACCTGGAGTACCACTCCTACTGCTCGCGCGTCTGCTGCATGGCAGCGCTCAAGTACGCGCACGAGATCAAGTCGTCGGTGCCGGGCGCCTATATCAACGACGTCTACATCGACATACACGCCTTCGGCAAAGGGCACGAAGACCTCTACCGCCGTACCTCCGAGGCGAACACGCTCTTCCTCATGTACGAGAAGAACGACCTGCCGGTCATCCGCAAGGCCGACCCCGGCGACGACTGCGACATGCTGATCGAGGTCAACGAGTCGCTCTCCGGCGAGAGCATCGAGATCCCGGCCGACCTCGTCGTCCTCATGGTGGGCATGGAGGCGCGCGACGATTGCCGCGAGCTCGCGCGCCTCGTCAACATCAGCGTCGACAAGGATGGCTGGTTCATCGAGAGCCATCCCAAGCTCGACCCGGTGGCGACCACGACCGAGGGCATCTACATCGCCGGCGCCTGCCAGGCGCCGAAAGACATTCCCGACTCGGTCGCCCAGGCGCGCGCCGCGGCGGCCCGCATTATGGGGCGCATCGCCCACGGCACAATCGAGATCGACGCCATGTATTCCGAGATCGACCCGGACAAGTGCTCGGGCTGCCGCATCTGCAACGCGCTCTGCCCCTACGTGGCCATCGAGTTCGACCCGGCCACCCACAAGAGCCACGTGATCAGCGCCCTGTGCAAAGCTTGTGGCGCCTGCGTCGCTGCCTGCCCCTCGAGCGCCATCAAGGCCAGAGGTTTCACCGACGAACAGATCTTCGCGCAAATCGAGGGGGTACTCGGATGACGTTCGAACCGAAGATCGTCGGCTTCCTGTGCAACTGGTGTTCCTACACGGGCGCCGACTTGGCGGGGACGAGCCGCATTCACTACGCCCCCAACCTGCGCATCATCCGCGTCATGTGCTCGGCGCGCATCGACCCCACCTTCGTCATCAAGGCGCTCGCCGAGGGTGCCGACGGCGTGCTCATCGCCGGCTGCCATCCGGGCGACTGCCACTACTCGGAGGGCAACTACAAGACGATGCGAAGGTACCCGTTGCTGAAGAAGCTCCTCAGGGACTACGGCATCGAAGAGGAGCGCGTGCGCCTCGAGTGGGTGAGCGCCTCTGAGGGTCATCTCTTCGCCGACCTCGTCAACGAGATGACGGAGCAAGTGCGGGCCCTCGGCCCGAGCCCCGTGAAGTCCGGCCTGGCCCTCGACATGGCGGAGAGGTGAGACGTGCCTGAGAAGCTGCAGATAGCCATCTACTGGGGCGCCGCCTGCGGCGGCTGCGACGTCTCCGTGCTGGACACGAACGAGTTCATTCTCGACGTCGATGCGCTCTGCGACGTCCGCCTGTGGCCGATCGCCGTCGACGGCAAGTACAAGGACGTCGAGGCGATGGCCGACGGTGAGCTCGACGTGGCGATCATGAACGGCGCCGTGCGCAACTCCGAGAACGAGCACATCGCCAAGCTGTTGCGCCAAAAGAGCAAGATCTTCGTCGCCTACGGCTCCTGCGCCTACATGGGAGGCATCCCCAGCCTGGCCAACCTGACCAGCCGCGACGCCATCTTCGAGACGTTGTTCATGGCGAATCCGTCAATCGAGCCGGGCAACCGTACGGTTCCGCTGCCCGTGAGCAAGGTAGGCGGCCACCAACTCGAGCTGCCCAGGTTCTATGAGCGGGTCTACGCTCTCAACCAGATCGTCGATGTCGACTACTACGTGCCAGGCTGCCCGCCGGTGCCCAGCCAGTGCAAGGCCGCCATCCTCGCGCTGGTGCAGGCGCTTACGGGACAGGCGCCGGCGCCGCCTAAGGGCGCCGTCGTCGGCGCCTTCGAGCGAGCGCTTTGCGACGACTGCCCGCGTACGAGAACGCAGGAGAAGAAGATCAAGCGCTTCTACCGCCCCTGGGAGATCATGCAAGACCCCGACGTCTGCCTGATGGAGCAGGGCATCTTCTGCGCGGGGATAGCGACTCGCTCCGGCTGCGGTGTGCGCTGCCCGAAGAGCGGCATCCCCTGCCGTGGCTGTTACGGCCCGGCGCCCGGCGTCGTCGACCAGGGCGCCAAGCTCATCAGCGCCGTCTCGTCGATCATCGACAGCAAGGACCCTGACGAGATCGACAGGATCCTCGAGACGCTGCCCGACTTCACGAGCTTCGCCAACCGTTACAGTGTGGCGACCTCGTTGCTGCAAAGGAGCCACGGCCAATGAGCAAGAAGATCACCATCGATCCGATCACCAGACTCGAGGGCCACGGCAAGATCGAGATCTTCCTCGACGACCAGGGGGCCGTTACCGACACCTTCTTCCAGATCCCCGAGTTGCGCGGCTTCGAGCGCTTCGTCGTCGGCCGCCCCATCGAGGAGTTGCCACGCATCGTGACACGCATTTGCGGCGTCTGCCCGGCGAGCCATCACATGGCGAGCGCCAAGGCCGTGGATGGGTGCTTCGGCAACGAGGTCGCGCCGCTCGCCCACAAGCTGCGCGACATGTACTACCACGCCCACTTCATCCACAGCCACATCGCGCACTTCTACGCGCTGGCCGCGCCGGACTTCGTGATGGGTCCCGACGCCGACCCAGCCGTGCGCAACATCCTCGGCGTCGTGCACAAGGTGGGCCTCGAGATCGGCGGCGCCGTGATCGGCGCGCGCGGCAAAGCGCAGGAGATCCAGCGCATCATCGGCGGCCGCAACAACCAGGACATCTGGTGTTTGCCGGGTGGCGTCGCCAAGGGCCTCAAGCAGGACGAACTCGAACAGATCGCGCCGTGGGTCGACGAGCTGTACGACTTCACGCAGTTCTCTCTCCAGCTCTTCCGCGACATCGTGCTCGCCAACGAGGCCTACGTCGACATCATCGTCAATGGTCCCTACACGCTCGATGTTCACAACATGGGCCTGGTCGACGAGAACAACGCCCCTAACTTCTACCATGGCAAGGTCCGCGTCGTGGACTACGAGGGCAACGAGATCTGCAAGTACGAGCAGCACGAGTACCGTGACTACGTAGCCGAACACATCGAGCCCTGGAGCTACCTCAAGTTCCCGTACCTTAAACAGCGCGGCTGGAAGGGGTACGTGGAGGGCATCGACTCGAGCCTCTACTGCGCCACGCCGCTGGCCCGTCTCAACGTGGCCGACCGCATGGCGACACCAAAAGCCCAGGAGGCCTTCGAGGAGATGTGCTCGGTGATCGGGCACCCGTCCAAGCTCCTGCTCGGCAACCACTGGGCGCGCCTCGTCGAGATGGTGCAGAACGCCGAGATGCTCAAGCAGTACTGCGCCGACCCGGAGATCACCAGCGACGAGTTCCGCGTGATTCCGCAGCAGATCACCGGCGAGGGCTTCGGCATCGTCGAGGCCATGCGCGGCACGCTCACGCACCATTACACCTGCGACGAGAACGCCATCTGCACGAGCGCCAACCTGATCGTCGGCACAACGAACAACAACGCGCCCATCCAGATGGTCACCAAGAAAGTCGCCCAGACGCTCATCCAGCCCGGCAAGGAGCCTGACCAGGGTATCCTCAACATGGTTGAGATGGCCTTCCGAGCCTTCGACCCCTGCTACAGCTGCGCCACGCACAGCTTGCCGGGCGAGATGCCGCTGCAGGTCAGCATCTTCAAGGGCGGCGAGCCGTACCGCGAGTTCCGACGTTGCTGCTGAGCGGCGCCGCGAACAACCAGGCACGAGGGGGGCCCGGCGGCACGCCGGGTCCCCAGTTTGAGGCGGGCGGCGTTGGCGCGTCCCGCCGCCCTCGACCTGAGGCGGGCGACGCCACCGCGTCCCGCCTCCCCCGCACCCTGGTCGTCGGCATGGGCAACCCGATCCTCAGCGATGACGCCATCGGCATCATGCTTGCCCAACGGCTGAGCGCCAAGCTCGCCAAGTACCCGCACGTCGAGGTGATCGAAGAGTGTTGCGTCGGTGGCCTGAACCTCATGGACCTGATGACAGGTTACGACCGCCTCATCGCCCTCGATTCGATCAAGACGATCGACGGCATCCCGGGCACTTGGTACGCCTTCGACGGCACAGCGCTGCGCGAGACGATGAACCTGCGCAACGTGCACGACGCGAACTTCGCGACGTCGCTGGCGCTGGGCCGCCAGATGGGCACACACCTGCCGTCAGACGAGGAGTGCCACATCTTCGCCGTCGAGATCGCCGACAACATGACCTTCTCCGAGGAGCTCACGCCGGAACTGCGTGACGCGTTCCCGCGTCTCGTCGCCGAGATCGAGGCGCACGTGCTGGCGATCCTCGAGAACGCGCCCTAAGGACAAACTGCCGGACGGCCGGGGACGCGGCGAGACAGCGCCGCGCCGCGTCCCCGGCCGTGCCCTTCAGCCCGGCTCGCCCTCGGCCTTCTCAGCGGCTTCCACGAGGGCGGCCAGCAGCCCCTCCGTCGTCGCGTCTTCGCTCTCGTACCCGTGCTTCGACATGATGCGATTCTGCGCGTCGAGATAGCGCGCGATGGCCGCGTCGCTGGCGGCGGCGTAGAACTCGGCCAGGCGGAGAAGACCCGGGTCCTCATCCGGCAGAGCCGCCACATCTCGCGCGGCTCGGCCCAGGGCCTCGGCCGAGCGCGCGTCGCGCACGTCGTCCGGATGCTGGGCGGCGCGCTTCACGCGCCACTGTGCCCTCACCTCGAGATCCCTGACGAGGTCTTCCCTGGTGCCGTCGCACTCGCTCACGTGTGCCTCCCTCCCGCTCGCCGATCGCCGGCCGCCGCGTGGCCGCGTGCTCTGCGTGACCGCGCAAGACCCGCCGTCTGCGCCGCGCCCCGGCAACGGCAGACGGATTAGATGGTTCCGGCTTCCGCGCAAGGGTACAACGCGAAACGCGCCTGGACCATAGCGGCGCCACCGCTTTGCGCCCCAAGGCCTCTTTGCCCTACAATCCGTAAGCTTGATTGAGGGCCGACGTAGCTCAGCTGGCAGAGCACATCACTCGTAATGATGGGGTCCGGGGTTCGATTCCCCGCGTCGGCTCCAGCGAATTCGCTGCAAACCACGGGTTTTCTCCCCGCACTCCACCCCTACCAGGGATGCTCCCATTCCAGCACGTTCCAGCATGGGTCAGAATGCGCCCCTCTGGACCACCTTCGCGAAGGTCGCGGCGAGGTCCGCTTGGGCGCCTTTCAGGCAGTGCGCGTAGACGTTGAGGGTCATGGTCGTGGTCGCGTGGCCGAGGCGATTCGAGACGACCGTGACGGGGATCCCCGCCTGCAGCGCGATCGTCGCGTGCGTGTGGCGAAGGCCATGCACGGACAGCGCCGAGAGCGTGGTCGCCGGCGGCGTCTCGGGATCAGCCGCGTCCGCATTGGCGGCCGCGATAGCGGCCCGGAACTGCCAGGAGACGGCCGCCGGTTCAAGGGGCGCTCCCAAAGCGTCCGTGAACACATAGCCGCTCTCCTGCCATGCGGGCCCTGCCTTGAGACGCAAACGCTTCTGCAGGCTCGCCAGGCGGTCCAGCACCCTCACGGTCTCGGCGTCGAGATCGATCGTCCGCTGGCGCTTGGTCTTCGTGGTCGTCTCCTCGACGATCCCGCCCTTGAGCGGCACGCGCGAGCGCTTCACCGTGAGGCTCGCGCCGACAACATCGTCGAGACGCAGGCCCAGAGCCTCGCCGCGGCGCATGCCGGTGTGAGCGAACACGTACCAGAGCGACGCGAAGACCTCCGCGAGCTCGTCGGCACCCGGCTGACGTGCCGCCTCGCGCGTGAAGGCCAGGAACCGCTGCAGTTCGGCAGGCTCCCAGTAGTGGACCACGCGCGTACTCTCCGGCGCCGCGGCCGGCAACTTACGTGCCGCGCCCTTGGCTGGATTGCGATCGATCAGCCGATGCCTGGTGGTCGCGACCTCAAGGGCGCGGTGCAGGACGGCATGCGAGCGCCTGATTGAGGAGGCCGAGAGGCCCTTGCGCTCCACAAGCCGCCGATTGCCGTCCTGCCCCCTCTCGGCGGCGTAGCCGGCCGCCAGCGTCTTGTAGTGCTGTTGGATCGCGCTCTGCGTCACCTTGTTCAACTGCATCGAGCCGAGAGCGAACGGTCGCGCGTTCGGGCCGATGAAGTGGTCGGCGACGATGCGCTCATAGCTCTCGACCGTCGTCGACTTCAGACCCTCAGCTCGCATCTCCGGCAGCCAGACGTCGCGCAGGTACGCCGCAAGCGTCAGCCGCTGCGGCGGCCGAAAGTCTCCGCGGCCGATGCGTGCGACCGCCTCGGCTCTCGCGAACTTCGCATCGCGCTCCGTCTGATAGCCGCTCACCTCGAGCGTCCGGCGTTCAGACGTCGAACGCAACGAGTCACCGCAGCGCGGGCAGGCGGTCAAGGCTCGGGCGCCGACCCAATGCCGGCGGCCGCAGCCGTTGCAGCGTTGCGCATCCTGCAGGCCGAGATCGATGAAGTAGCTCCACGTCTGGCCCGGCGTGCGTGGTCTTCTCACACCTCCTCTCGACCCGGTCGCGGTGTCAGTGCGTTTGGTCATGGCGTACTCCCTTCGTCGGGGGTTTCGGGATTCGGAATCACCCTGTTGGGTGTGAGCGTTCATAGGCTCCCTGGGTCGATCTCGCCCGGGGCGATGGGCCCATTGAGTGCATCTCGGACCTCAGTGAGGATCTCCTTCGCCATGTCAATGGAGTCGAGCGCCGACTCGACGTCGTTAGCCGCCTGTTCACGTCTTGCGTAGGCAATGCCCTGGCTCATCAGCCATAGCGAGTACCTCGAGCCTGCTGCAACTCGGTTTCCGACCTCTGGCAGAAGCTCCATGATGCCGGCGACGCGATTGATGACCGCCTGCGCAGCCTCTTCTGGCCCGAAGATCACTCGCAGAAACTCTCCATCGGTGAGCCTGTTGGCGTCTTCGTACGTGCTGCATCGAATAAGGTGTCGCACCAGATCGACCTCTAGGGGCGGAATGAAGAAGTAAGCGATGGGTTGCTCGAATGTCGCCGCGAAAGCTCCAATGTCATCGGCTGTGAAGCCCCGAATCCGTGATGTCTTCTCGGCAGAACGCTCAGCCGCGGAGTACGTGGCCTTCGACCAGCGCACCCCAAGGTGCAGCGACAGAGCCGTCGCCGCCTGGTCCTGCGTCCATTCGCGCTCCAGCCGGGCTCGTCGGAGGTTGTACGCGACGACCTGATTGACGGTAAGTGTCGTCGGCTCACTGGCTTGTTCAGGCATGCCTCACGCCTCCTCCTCGTCTTGTCCTTGGCCCCTGACGATAGCAGCGTGTGGTGCGCCAGTCAACAGGCAGGCGCATTGGTGTGCCGTTGCGTTGACAACGCCGCGTGGTGCCTGGTAATCTACGCTCGCGATGACCACTCAACACTACAACAGATCATCCGTGGCCTGGCGCGCGCGTCGCGAGTCGCGCGGCCTGAGCCTTCGCGAGGCCGCGCGACGGGCAGACATCGAGCCATCGCAGCTCTCCCGCGTGGAGCGCGGCATGGCCAACCTCTCCGTCGCCTCGACGCTGCGGCTGGCGCGCGTGCTCGGCATGAGGGGCCTCGTCAGGCAGCTTGAGCGTGTTGCGCCTCCAGCGGGAGGCGTCTCCGATGATGTGCACGCCGCCTGACACCGTCACCATCGCCGACGTCGCCGGCAAGGCGGCCATCTCGCCCGAGATCGCGCGCCACCTCTTCGACCCGCCGATCGGCCGCAATCAGTTCTACGGCATGATCGAGCGCGGCGAAGTGCCCAGCCGGCGCATCGGCGGCGACGAGGACGGCAAGGGCGGACGCATTCTCATTCCGGTCGCGCCGCTCCTGGCCCTCTTCGGCATCTCGCTGGAATCGTTGCGGAACGGCGGCGCTTTCGAGGCCGATTCCGCAGCTCCCATCACGTGCACTGATTGTCGCCACGCCGACGGACGGGCCGGCACCGGCAATCTGACGTCCCTGCCAACCGCGCGCACAAGGGGAAGCGCCTCACTGCCACCGGCCTCGTGACGGGCTGAAACCAGACATCGGGGCGACGATGACACGGCGATACAGCAGAGGGCTTCGTAGGCAGGCCATCGCGATTCGGCGAGCGCCGTACGTCCTGCCCTCCCCAAGCGCCAGCGAGAACGAGTACCGGCGCTTCCACCACCTCGACCTTGAGGACATGTCGCCGACCCGGCTCTGGGCCGAATGCGAGCGCGCCCGCGCCGCCTTGGCCGAAGTGCTCGTCGGCGACGACCCGATCATCGTCTACGGCAACGGACTGAGCCTGCGCGCCTCGTCCTGGCTCTTCGAGCGAGTCGAGCGCACCGAGGGGGCAGGGAGGCCATGACCGAGGTCATCTTCCGCAACGATGTTGCCGAACAGGCAGCGCTAGGAGCCGCCCTCGTCAACGAAGCCGCGTGTGCGGTAGTCGTCAGGGATCTGTCTCCCGAGGATCTCTACCTCGATCGTAACCGGCGCATCCTGAAAGCGATCGTCGAATGCCGTGAACGCGGCGCCGTGGACATCGTCACGGTCGCTGCGCAGCTCAACGCCGACGCCGAGATCCGCGGCTACCTGCATGTGCTCGCGGAAGCCACCACGAGCACGGCGAACGTGAGAGAGCACATCGCCATCGTCAAGGATCAGGCCGAGCGGCGACGGCTGCAGACGGCGCTCCGGTCGGCGATGTCGGCGCTTGCAGCTACCAACGGGGACGGCATCGAGCACATCGTCGAGCCACTGCGCGAGGCCCTGGATTCCGAAGCCGCAAGCAGGGACTCGGCGATTACTCTTCGCTGTCTGGCGAACGTGACGCCACGAAAGGTTGACTGGCTGTGGCCACGTCGCATCCCGTTCGGCATGTCGACAATCCCCTTCGGCCCCACGGGCTTGGGCAAGTCGCACTTCTGGCAAGACATCACGACCCGGGTCAGCACCGGTGCCGCGTGGCCGGACGGCAGAGGCAGCGCGCCTCTTGGCAACACCGTCGTCATGAGCGCTGAAGACGATATCGAGACCGTCATTGTCCCGCGCCTCACGTACGCCGGCGCCGATCTGAACAGGGTCTTCGCCTTTCCCTCAGTGGCGGACTTCGATGAGCGCGGCAGGCGCACGTTCCGCTTCCATGACGACGCTGATCGTCTCGAGACGGAGATCTCCAGGGTGTCGGCCAAGCTCGCGGTTGTCGATCCGGTCACGGCATACCTTGGCGGGGCCAACTCCGCCAAGATGACTGAGATCCGTGAGGTGATGGCCATCATCGATGACATCGCGCACCGCACGGGAGCCGCGATCGTCTGCATCGCCCACCCGAGCAAGAACGACAACGCGGCAAGGTCTGCCATCCACCGCATCAGCGGCTCTCACGCTTTCGGCGATGCCGCTCGCAGTGTCATGGCGCTCGTGAAGGATCCGGACGACGACGACCGTCGCCTCTTGCTGCCGGTGAAGATGTCTGTTGCCGCGAAGCCCGAGGGCCTCGGCTTCTGCATCGTCGCCGCCGGCCCGGACACCTGCGAAAGCGCCGTGCAGTGGGATTCGGATCCCGTCACGGTCGATGCGGACGAGGCGCTGAGCAGTGGGTTCAGCAAGGCCGACTCGCCCGAGGTGGAGCGAGCGAAGGACTACCTTCTCGCCGAGCTCGCAGACGGTGAGTGGAAGCCGGCCAAGACGCTCATCGAGGCCGCGGCGACACGGGGCATCAGCGAGAGCACGCTTCGTCGAGCGCACAAGCGTATGAAGGTGGCGTGGAAGAAGTCCGGCTTCCAAGGCGCGTATCATTGGCGACTTCCCCGAGGCTCGGCGTGACCTCCGTTTTCAATGAATGCACGCGTGCTGTCATACATGGGAAGCGCCTTCTTTGGACGCCATTGGAATTCTTTGAAGACCCCTTCCCCGCAAAGAACTCCAAAGAAGTCCAAAGATATCCAAAGAAGTCATGGTTTGGTGTTAAGGGACATTGGGGCGAACGGCAGGACCACCATCAGCAAGCCGTACGCGCTCAAGCCGCCTCGCGGAACAGCGTGACAGCGGAGGCAGCAGGCTGCGCGACCGGTGGCAGGCGTTGGATGTCGTCTCCGAAATGTCAGAGGGAGGCCATAGCACCCTTACCTCAACCCAAGAAACCGCAACATGACATTTGGGAGAAGACCGATCAGCGGCGGGATCATGTCCAGCCCCCCCACGAACGAGGGGACGCGTTGGTGACGTCTTCGACGCAAGCAGTTGATGAGGGAGGTTGTCCTGCCATGAAGGACGTCGAGAACGAATCGGCAAGGCAGGCCGGGAGTCGCACTCGCCCGCCGGCCGTGCGCCAGATTCTGACATGCCTGCAGCGCCAGCACTGCTGGGGCGGCGACGGTGGCTGTAAGTACAAGCATCGCTGCGATGGTGGGCCGGCTGAGCGCTTGGACGTCGCCGCGCTCATGTCCTACATCGAGGGCTTGGAGGGCGGAGAGTGAAGCCTCTCACGGCCGGGCCGTGATGGAGCGAGTGAAGGAGAGAAGCCATGACTCCCAGTCGACCCTGTGAACCAGCGAATATCGCCAATGCGCTCGACAGCCTCGGCACGAACATCCTCGAGGCCGCAAAGCACCTTGGAAACGGCGACGCTTGCACTGAGTTCGGCGCCCTCGAGGCGTTCGGCATGACGGTGCGAGACGCCGCCAAGGAGATCAGCGGCGGGCTCGGCGACGTGGCCTCTGCCTTGCGCGAGATCGTCGACGCCCTGCACCAACCCGCGAGACCAGAGTCGTGACCGGTCTCCACGTCCAGCCCACCACAGGCGGGCAGCCGGTGTACCGTCGCCCCGGCGCCGGCTGCCTCCCTGTGGTCGTAGGTCGTGTCGCTCTTGCGGGCCCGGAATGCTGCACTCCACTCCTCGTTTGGGGCTTCGATCTGCACGCGACTTCAGCCTCGAAACACTTCATTTCACTTCGTCTTTCGGGGCTCCGATCTGCACGCGCCCTCAGGCTCAAAACACTGCAATCCACTTCATGTTTTCACCAAGTCGGTACGTGCCTGCGAACAGCGCCGGGCACCCGAGATAGGAGGAGATCGTGACGACTGAGAAGACGCTCGAGAAACGGCGTGCCGACGTTGTTCGCCTCGCGGCTGCCGAGGAGGAGCTATCGCTGCAGCATGCCGACAAACTGGACGAGTGCGCCCGGGCCGACGGCGACGCGATCCTGGCGGACGAGCTTGCCGGCGACGCCGGCACCCTGGCTGCCGAGGGCGAGCGCGTGGCCAGGGGGTACGGTGAAGTCGTCGCCCTCTCCTCGGCCATCGACGCCGCCCGTCGCGCTCGCCACACGGCCATCGTGGCGGCCTGGCACGCTGAGGCCGAGCTGAAGCGCGAGCAGGCCGCTCAGCTCCGCGACGAGGCCAACGTGCGCCAGGAGCGCACCGACGCCCTGCTCGGCGAGCTGCGCGAGCATGAGGGCATCGACTACGTGCCGGGCTTCAATCCCGCAATCGTGGGGCCCGCCGGCGGGCTGAGCCATCCGCCGACCTACGGGCTGGACGCCTCCTGCCCGCGAACGATGCAGCTCCGCTACCAGGCCGACGCTCTGGACAAAGAGGCCGACGAGCTCATGCGGCGCAAGGTGCGCAACTCGGGAGCGGTCACCGGTGGCGACGCGACGGAGCTGCTCACCGCCGTGCTTCGCGATCCCTTCCGCATGGGGCCGACGCTCGTCCAGATCGCCAAGTGGATCTTCGACGCAGAGCCACCCGCCCGCGAGCGCTGGGCGGAGGTCCGCCGCAGCCGTCACCTGCCCGCCGACGATGAGGCCTGGACTCCGACCTTCACACTCGCCTGGAAGGCTGGCGCGATCACCGGCTCGTCTTCCGTGAAGGCCCCGGACCTCAGAGAGCGTGACGCCCGCGGCGCCGTCATCTCTCGCCAGCCATCGGGCGCGGCCTGGACGCAGCCCTGATGGCGACCACGCTACGCGAAAGGAAGACGCCATGAGATTCGTCCTCACCAAGAACCACGATCCCGCCCTCATCCTCGAAGCGCCGAGCGAGCCGGACGCCGGCCTGTGGGCCCTGCGTCACGGATACGACCGCTTCCCACGTTCGCAGGAGAGCATCGACGCCGGGCACACCGCCCTCATTGAGGCGTTGACGCACAAGTTCATCACCGAGGGCGCGCCCGCAGAAGAAGCGGCGCGCCGGGCCGCCTTGGGAGCCGGGTCGGCGCCCTCGGAGTTGCTCGCCGCCCGCTTGCGGCTCGTCGAGGTGCCACGCCAGGAGCCCGATGCGCGCTTCTTTGACAATCGGGCCAACGCCGCGAAGGCCGGCGAGTCGAAGCGCAACATCGACGAGGGTACGGCCGAGCACTGGAGCGGCGAGATCATGGAGCCGGCCAGGCCCGCCAGAGTGCCCCGCTCCTGAGACGGGGCGCCATCCCGGGCGGGGCGTCGGGGCATGCCGGAGTCTTCCATGTCGGCTCCGGCTCACCCCACTTCGAAGCGCCCCGCCCGGGCCACGTATGAGTCCCGCTCATGCCGATCGCGTTAGCGACGATGTCGCGGGTGTAGCCCTCACGACGTTCACCGACCCCCTGTTCATGCGAACAGGGGGTCTTGCCGTCGAGGCCGCGAGCCGCTTCAGGTGTACGGGCTCGTACAGCTGCTAGATCCCCCTGAACCGTGGAGGGTGGAGCACCAACTGCCCCCGCAATCGCCCGGACGCTGTGGCCCTCCTCCCTGAGCACCTTGACTACCTCCAGCCGCTCGGCGCGGGGCATGGCCCGGCGGGTCTTCGTTGAGGGTGCGTGCGATCTCGCGGGCCTCGTCGTCCGAACAGATGCTGGAAAGCTCCTGGCGGGAGGGCGCAAACGGCCTCGACTTCGAGCGCTCTCATCATTCGCTCTGATGTGCACTGCCCGCCGATCGGCCGAGCGGGTCTCGTGAGAGGGAGCGTGCCGCCTCCACGTGCGCTCCGCGTGTTCCGTCTACTCAGGCTTGCTGATAGCCTTGCGGCATGCCCACGACCATGCAGTCTGGCCCGAACTTGAAGACCATCCGTGAGTACGTCGCCGGGGAATGCGACGCGCGGCAACCCAGGGGCGCCAGGGTGTGACGCCGGGCGATCCCCAGCCAACTTCCGTGACGGCCTTTCGTGCGTACCTGCACGAGATCGGCATCAATCTCGCGGCCGGCAACGCGACCGAGCACACCCATCGGCCCGCCCTGCAGACGCTCGTTCAGGCGCTCGACGTCGGAGTGCGCGCCGTCAACGAGCCCAAGCGGGTCGCCTGCGGCGCCCCCGACTACATCGTCAGCCGCGGTGAGCTTCCCGTCGGCTACATCGAGGCGAAGGACGTCGGCCGCTCTCTGGACGAGATCGAACGCGACGAACAGCTGACTCGATACCGCGAGAGCCTGAGCAACCTGATCCTCACCGACTACCTCGAGTTCCGCTGGTACCGAGACGGCGAGAAGAAGGCACAGGCGCGACTGGCGTTCGTCGGCGACTCCGGCAAGGTGCGTTCCGACCGTGACGGGCAGGCACAGGTCGCGGCCATGTTCCAGGCCTTCCTCGCGCAGTCGCCGCCCATCGTCGCCAAGCCGGAGGAGCTGGCGAAGCGCATGGCGGCGTTGGCACGGACCATTCGTGACATCATCGCGCGCGCCCTCGAGCAGGACGCAAGTGGCGCCTCCCCGCTGCGCGAGCAGCTCGAGGGATTCCGCCGCGTGCTCATCCACGACCTGAGCGCCGAGCAGTTCGCCGACATGTACGCGCAGACGATCGCCTACGGGCTCTTCGCGGCGCGCGTCAACGCGCCGGCCGACGAGCGCTTCTCACGCCGCTCCGCCGCCTACGATCTGCCCAAGACCAATCCCTTCTTGCGCCAGATGTTCGGCCACATCGCCGGCCCCGATCTGGACGAGCGCATCACCTGGGCCGTCGACGATCTGGCGGAACTGCTGGCCCGTGCGCGCATGGACCACGTGCTCGAGGACTTCGGCAAGCGCACCCGCCAGGAAGACCCGGTCGTGCACTTCTACGAGACCTTCCTCAAGGCGTACGACCCCAAGATGCGCGAAGCGCGAGGCGTCTACTACACGCCCGAGCCGGTGGTGAGCTACATCGTGCGCAGCGTCGACCACATCCTGAGGACCGACTTCGGCCTCCCTGATGGCCTCGCCGACAACAGCATGATCGACGTGCCCTCCCCCGACGGCAAGGGAACTCGCAAGGTCCACAAGGTGCAGATCCTCGATCCGGCCTGCGGCACCGGCACCTTCCTCGCTCAAGTCATCGAGACGATCCGCGACACGGTGGTGGCCAAGCACGGCGCCGGCATGTGGCCCGGCTACGTGCACGAACACCTGCTGCCGCGGCTCTACGGATTCGAACTGCTCATGGCGCCCTACGCCATCGCCCACCTCAAGCTCGGCATGCGTCTCAAGGAGACCGGCTACGACATCGATCAGAGCGAACGTCTGCAGGTCTACCTCACCAACACGCTTGAAGAAGCGCACGAGCGCGCTCATGGCCAGCTGAGCTTCTTCGGTAGTTGGCTGGCTGAGGAAGCCGACCGAGCCAGCGAAGTGAAACGAGAGCTGCCGATCATGGTCGTGCTCGGGAACCCGCCATACTCCGCGAGCTCGCAGAACAAGGGGCGGTGGATCACGGAGCTGCTCAGAGACTACAAGGTCGGCCTGAACGAGAAGAAGCTCAACCTCGATGATGACTTCATCAAGTTCTTCCGATTCGCGCAATGGCGGATCGAGCGCACCGGCATGGGTGTCGTCGGCTTCGTGAGTAACAACAGCTATTTGGATGGCCCGACACACAGACGAATGCGAGAAGAACTCCTTCGTGCCTTCACCTCCGTGCGTGTGCTTGATCTACATGGCAGCAGCCGAAAGCGCGAGATCGGGCCCGAAGGAGACCTCGAGGAGAATGTCTTCGACATCCAACAAGGCGTCGCCATCGCTCTTCTCGCTCGGTCGGGCGAGCCAGCCGAGAGGACGGCCTCTCAGGCGGATATCTGGGGCCAACGCCCGTCCAAGTACAGCTGGTTGGCCTCGCATAGCTGCGCGAGCACGGACTGGCAGCACCTTCCCGTGGTACCACCAAACTACCTCTTCGTCCCTGTCCATGGCGATGCAGACGAGTACTCTTCCCTCACCCCGGTCGATGCTGCCTTTCAGATCCTCAAGAGCGGCTTGAACACCGACCGAGACAGTCTCTGCATTGACTTCGATGCCGAAGTCCTTCGGCATCGCATGGAACGGCTTTTCGATGGCGACATCGACGACGCGTTCCGAGAGCGATTCGGGCTTCACGCCTCGTCGAGCTATGACCCATTGGCGGCAGCCCAACGGAACTCATTCGACCCATCCGCGATACGTCGCTGCATCTACAGACCATTCGACGTGCGGAGCATCTACTACCAGCCTGGCTTCACCAGCCGCCCAGTCTTCGAGGCACAAGGGCACATGTTGGCGCCCAACATCGGCCTTCTCCTGGCCAGGCAGTCCAAGGAAGCGTTCGGCGCACTCGTCACACGCCACCTCAGCACGCACAAGATCGTAACCGTCTACGACCGAACCTCGATCGCGCCTCTGTTTCTCTACGATCACCCTGGGAGGTTGCTGGGTGAAGAGGCTCGACGGCCCAACTTCACACCCGAATTCGTTGCTGCGCTGACCCAGAGTCTCGGTCAGTCCCTGCTGCCGGATCATGATGACCGATCCGCCGCAGGATGGACGGCCAAGGACGCCCTCGCATACATCTACTCAATCCTCTACTCACCTGCCTACCGAGAACGATACGAGGAGTTCCTAAAGCTCGACTTCCCTCGCATCCCCCTCACTTCGGACACCGAGCTCTTCCGTGAGCTCCGCCGCCTCGGCTCACGCCTCGTGACGCTGCACCTCATGGAGGCGACCGACGTGGCGCCCATCACCACATACCCCGTGCCGGGCGACAACCGCGTCGAGAAGGTCCGCTACACCGAACCCGGCCAGGGCGCCGAGCAGGGCCGCGTCTGGATCAACGCGACACAGTACTTCGAGGGTGTGCCGCCGGAGGTATGGGCGTTCCGCGTTGGCGGCCACCAGGCCTGCGGGAAGTGGCTCAAGGATCGCAAGGGCCGGCGGCTCAGCTACGACGACTTGACGCACTACCAATACGTCGTCGCGGCGCTCGCGGAGACGATCGCTCTGATGCGCGAGATCGACGAGGTCATCGAGGCTCACGGCGGTTGGCCGATCAAGTGAGGCCGCGGCATGGCGGCGAAGTCCAGGCAGGCACTGCGCCGAAGGGCGCTGAGAGGCGAGGAGCGCTCGCGCTTGCCGGCTAGGACGGCACCGATCGTCTGATCGCGCTGGAAAGCGCCTGGGGCCGGTCCCCGAATCAGCCTCGAAACGGGGTACCCTCATCACTAGCGGTGATGAGCTACGCCTCCCCTCAGGGCTCCCATGGAAGGCCCGGACCGCTCACTGACTCCTCGTGATCGAGGTAGATCAGCGACTCGCTGAAGCCAAGGGCGCTGATGTCGGGCTTCGCCTTCATGGCCCACAGTGCCTCTGGCGTCGCCGCAGCGTTGGGAACCACCACCGCGCGTGGCCCGGCAACCCCCCGCTCGAAAGCGCCAACCGTGACGATGGGAATCAGCAGGTTGCCGTACGCTGCGATCTCAGCGGCGACTAGCTCGAAGTCGATCGACTCGTGTGTTCGATGCCACACGTACCGCTGGTTGACATCGTCAGGGACGCGCTCGAGGTAGGCGAAACCGCGTTCGCCTTCAATCGTCAACGGGTCCGGCGACTCTGGCGTGGCGCCAAACGTAAGGCTGAATGGCTCGCTCGCCACGACTGCTAGGCCGTGCTTGTACGCGTTGTAGAGGGGCGCCCTGCACACGGCGTGAGCGGCCTGAGCAACCCACAGCGCGACGGCGTCTGCGCTCGGCCCGAGTCTCTCCTCGCGTAGTGTTCCATCTTCCATGACCGACGATGCCCCCCAAATGACTCGAGCGTGGTCGCGGCGACGATCATCATCATCGGCCCATGGGTCGTGGGTAAGAGACGACTTGCCAGCGAGGTAGGCTTTCGCCGCCGTCTGCAGATCCCCAGGCTGGCGAAGCCGGGCAAGAGCAAGCCATGTACACGGCTCACGGTTCAGGTGCACCCAGAAGACGCGGAAGAGGGTCTCAGCGGCTTGCTGACGAAGTGCGACAAGTTCCAGCTCCGCGGTGCGTCTCACGACGGCGGCGTAGTCCTTCTCCTCGGGATCAAACGCCATCCTGAATAATCCCCAGCCGGTACCCTGCGTCAACTCGGTCTTGACGACCTCTGATGATTCGTACGTCCGACATAGCATGCCGAGCCTGGCGAAGATGAAGTCCCCGGGGAAACCCTCATAGAACCGTTTGTTCAGCGAGGGGAATTGACGAGGGTCGAGGTCGCAATCGGGACTGCGAAGCTTCTTCTTGTGAGACATGAAAATCCCCCTCTCCTTGGTCTCGTTTCTCTCTACCACTCGGATTCCTGTGGTGGCGCCAAGCCAGCGGACGTCGATCTCGGTGCTAGTATCGCTCTGGACGACAGGCGATCGAAGGGCGGGAGCATGACTGACTCAGTTGCGAAAGACCAGGCGCAAGCGCTCACATGCAACTGGTGCGGGGCGAGCATCCCGTCGCCTACTCCATCAGGTGCAATCGCTCCCTACATGTTCACCGGCGGCTTCCTTCGTGACAGGCGCCTATACGCCTGCTCCGATGAGTGCTGCGACGCTCTGATGGCGGACTTTCCCGCGCGTAGGCGCGAGGGCCGCTAGAACGCGCGCTGCGCTCGCTCAACGCACGCGAGCGTCCGATGGCAGTAGAGCGTCAAGCGGCGAGCCAGCAAGACCTGGGCGAGACACACCGGCCCGGGATCCCCGCGACTCCCGGGCCGGTGTGGTCTTCCTCACCCGAGTGACTGCATACGCTTGTACACCGCTTCCACGGCGCCCCACACCTCGTCATCGTCGACGCCGTAGAGGCGCTGGTAGTCGTCGATCGTGCGCTCGAGGACGTCCTTGAGCTCTGGACGTGTCAGCCAAGCGGTCGAGTCTCTATTGCGCTTGCGGACCCAGCGCTTGAGGTCGATCATCTTCATGGCGACGATCTGTGGCCAGCTTGCCTTGAGCCACTCTCGGTCCTCGTCCGATGTCCAGTCGTACTTGAGTCGTGCGACCTCCCGTAGTCTGGTCGCGACTGGTTTGCCGGTTTGGGCGTCGC
>ENA-ORXD01000867-ORXD01000867.1-sediment-metagenome-genome-assembly--contig:-NODE-867-length-31305-cov-3.668182_pt1 | contig 31305 bp, 28 predicted proteins | sample MGYA00237862_ERZ511471 | MGnify/ENA metagenome assembly ERZ511471 | reverse complement strand
AGAGGTTTAGATTGTGCTTTGTTTTAAAAAGACAAAGCCGAGGGCCAGTAGAACTGCACAAAGGACAATTGCATAAACTAGTGCTTTAGAGACTTTTTGACGCATAAACAATCCTTTTTTAAACAAATGCATAGCGTTCGCTGTGAATGGCAGATTCCTTGAAACCAATCGCACGCAAAGCATTTTCCACTGCATTCATCATGGGTGTTGGCCCGCATAAGAAGATCTGTGTGTTGTCTATCAGCCATTCCGCCGGAATATATTTATTCAAAATGCTAGTATTCAGAAATCCTGATTCCCCTTTCCAATCTTGAGGAGGGCGCTCGATGGTGTAGATCACTTCCATGTTCAGCCTTTTGCCCAATTCGTGAATTTCTTCGCGGAAGGTGACCGAATCCCAAGTTTGGTTGCAGTAGAAGAGCTTGATTGGCCGTTGGTCACCCCAATCTGCCATGCTGCGCAGCATGCTCATGATTGGAGTAACTCCGATGCCGCCCGGAATGAAGACGAAATTTTTCGTCTGATGATAATGACCAATGTTAAATGATCCATAGGGTCCATCTACAAAGACTTTATCTCCGGATTTGAGCGATTTGATTTTGGATGTGAAAGGTCCCACATTTTTAATCGACATCTCTAAGAAATCCTTGCGAACTGCGCTGGAAGCCAGCGAGAAGGGATGTTCCGTGTCTGAAAAAGGTGTCTTCCAGGCGGTGAACCAGGCAAATTGCCCCGGTGAGAAATCCATCATATTGCCATGTGCGGGTTTTAATTGAACCGTCCATACCTCCCCTCGTTCTGGTTTGACATTTTGGACGATATAAGGGTTAGCCATCAGTTTTAATGGGTAAATGATGCGGGTAAAGAAAAGTGTCAATAGAAAAAGGATTGAATATCCTATCCACAACACCTGCTTCCAGGGCAGGTCAGTATAATTGCCTGCTTGAAAAATATGCAAAAGGGCGCTGCCAATCATGAAAGTAGCCAGAATGCCATGCCAGAGCTTCCAGAATCCATAGGGAATTTTCAGATTTTGCCGGAATTCTGCCAGCCACACCACGCCGATCAGCAGCAGTATCGAAAAGACTCCAAATCGAGCGCGCCAGGGGGCATCTATGATATTCAACAACCGTAAATAGCGTTGGTCTAAAATGAAGAGGAGGATCGGATGTGCGAAGACCATGAAAAAAGCCGCGATGCCGATTTGGCGGTGAAAGTGATAGATGCTATCTGCCCCAAAGGGCTTGTATATAAATTTCAAGCGTGCGCTGTTGATGAACTGCAGAGCCATGATTGCTAAACCGATGAAAGCCAAGCTGATGGACAGGTCAAGCAGTGCCGGTCTGCCCGCGTATTTCGGTCCCGCCAATAAAATGATTAAGGGGGAAAGAACCAAGATGAAATAGAGTACGATCCAAAATGCTGCTGCCGGGTTGATTTTTGTTTTCACGATAAATCCTCTATTTAAAATTTATACTTTTCATGTTAACAAAAGTGTATATGAATAACATTAGTAAATGTTTTTCTGGAGCTGCTTGATGAATTGTTCGGCTTGCGTAAACGATTTGAATTTCCTTTCAGCTTCCTTAAAAGCCTTTGTATGAGCATAACGGCGGCCGTTGACTGCTTTTAATCCGATCTTTTTATGCAGCATTTCATGATACATGACATAACTGAGGACATAATGTGGAATTGCCTCACCGTCCAGTATTCTACTGATTGCGATGGTGTTGGATTCTGGGTGATAGTAACCCAACCTTCGAATTGAACGCTTGCTGCTCCATACCAGTCGTGTTGGTTCAATTTGACCCTTGAAATAAGCCTGATTGACCTCAGTAAATACATCCGCGAGATCAATGTATTCTCCCTTGCTTCTTAATCGGCTGCCGATTTGATTGTCCTGCATGTTTGCATGAATCGTCTTGTATTCTGAAGTGGCCGTATATTGTTTAATGGTTTTAAGGCACTCTGCGCTCCGTCTTTGCAATGCTGCTTTGAGAATAGAGCGCTTCAGATCGGGCGGCGAGCTGATAAAACCTTCATTAATTTCCAAGATGATTTTCTTGCTCTTCTTTTGGCAATGATAGAGATAGCTGGAATGATAGCAGTTTATCTGCAGAGAAGCCTGCAGGTTCTCTCGGCTAAAAGACGGAAACTCCTTGACTGACAGATCATAAAAATCAACCAGCGCATAGAGATGCAGCCATAGCCATTTTCGCTGGCATAAGAATTTTATCCATTGGTAAGCCCGCAGGGAGCGGGTGGGCAGGTCCGCCGGACTGCCTCCAGCTTGGGAGCAGAGCTGATCTGTTTGCATTATTAAATTCTGCATTTGCGACAAGAGCGAATCTACTCTAGTATGGGCGAAAAAGATTTTCCTGCCATCTTTTCCACTCGGTATTAACTCTGTAAATGTGTTTTGAATGCCTTGAGTGGCGTTCACCAGATTAGAAATGCGCATAGTTATATCATCTCATTAATGAAGAAATTGTACTTTAATCTGGGTAGAGAAAAGAAAATGAATTGAGAAGCGACAAAGTTTTGCTGGAAATTAATCTGGTAAATTTTATTAAAGTGGTGTAATATATGCGCCACTTAACACAGGCAGTATGTTGTCAAGAATGCATCTGGAAAATGAGTGGATAAAAGTGGGTGATGAAGTTGCGCAATGCGCAATGCGCAATCATGAAAATTATTAAAACATTAAAAAAGAGGAGACAATCATGATGCAAAGTGCCGAATGCCCGCAGTGCGGCAGTGATGTGCCAGTAGGCTCGCAACCCAGAATAGGGAAATTGGTCGAATGCAAGAATTGCGGCGCCGAATTGGAGGTTGTCTGGCTAGATCCCTTGGAGTTGGATTGGCCTTTGATGGATGATGAAGACGAAGAATTAGAAGAAGATTTGGAGGATGAGGAATATTAATCCATCGTCGTTCTTTCCATTCACCAGTAAATAAGAACAGGAATTAGTTGTGAAACTGATTTCTGTTTTTGTATTCGTTAATGAAGAAAAGCCCTCAAGATAGCGGAGAGTGTTTTTCTATTGTTGTGCAAATAAATTAACTGCCTGATATAAATCCATGTCAGGGCAGATAATTTGCCCATAACCTGCAGAAGGCGCACAGGTCGCCAGTGCTGGTAGGCTGTCCGCAGTTTTGGCAGCGCTGTTGCAACAACTCCTCCGTGTCTTGTTGTCTGTCTGGGAAAGCGCCCTGATCCAGAGTGGATAAATAATTGACGTAGAAACGCAGTTTTATGCCCGGCATTTCTTCTTCCCACTGATTCAAATGAGCTTTGTAGATGAGTTGTTTGCTGCCTCTGGAGTGAGGGCATTCTTCCTGAATGTACTTGATCCCTCTGAGCAGGGAATAGGCGGTTGTTTCCCGTTCATAAAATCGGCAGAATGGCTTTGCCTTTCTGGCAAAGCCTGCTCCGGCTGGAAGAACCGGCTGGCCGCGGGCCAACCTGCCAAGTGACCATTCTAATGTATTTGCCAGCAGCTGAGCTGCTTCATCGTCCAAATTATGAGCAGTAAGCAGTACATCGTACTCTCCTTGTGAGGCAGTCTCGTTGAAAATGTGGCGTTTGATCAATCCACAGATCGCGCAGACCTTTTGAGTGCTGCGTCGCTTGCGAAGAGTAACTTCCGGTACGCTCTCTCCATATGTTGTCTTCACATCACAGACAATCAGCTTTAGATTTCGCTGCTGGGCGAATTGCTGTGCAAGTTCCTGCGATCTTTCTGAGTATTCCAAACCATTGTCAATGCCCAAATGAATGAACAAGCCATCTACACGGTATCCCAATTGCCACAACACATCCCATAATGCCAGGGAATCCTTTCCGCCGGATACTGCCAGCAGCAGGCGCTCTTCTTTGCGGAACATACGGTATTTTTCAATGAAACGTTGGGTTTGGTTTATGAACCATTCCTGAAAGTGAAAGCTGCAAAGAGATAAACGGTGTTGGCACATATTTATCACCGCTTTTTCTCCACATTTTCGGCAGCGCATCCTTGGTCTACCCTCCGGAAATTACGGCAACCAAATCAATTTGATCGTTGGGATTTAAAATCTCATCCTCGGTGATCAAAATGCCGTTGCGGATGGCTAAGTACGATTGTGTGTTGAGGTTGAGCAGGCGCAGGGCTTTTCTTAGTGGAATGCCAGAGGGCACTTGATGTGATTTTTGCTTAATGTGGATGCTGACAATGCTGGGTTGCATAGCGCGCTAATTTTATCCTGCTTTCTCTCAAGAAATCGTGTTCTTGAATTTATCGCTGCAAATTCTGTGCTTGGTACTCATTTAAAAATACTTCTAACCACTGCAACTCACAATCCATTTGGGTCAAGCTGTAGCTGAATAATTGCGCAACCGACCAGGGGAGGTTTTTGCCGTAACTTTGGAGTTTTTCATTCACGCGGCGGCGGTCGTTTTGGAGTTGCGAACGATGCTCGTTGATAACTGCCACTACCCGTTCTGGTTCAAGTGCGGACAAGCTGGCCAAGCCCAGATAAAAGTTTGTAAGTGTACCTCGCGGATTGCGTAAAGCCTGATAGGCTGCCTGCAGCCAGATCTTTTTCCCATTGGCCGTGAGTCTGAAAATCTGGCGCGCGGGTCCTTTTTTGGATGAAGATTCCAATTTGCCAATCAGCCAACCCCTCTTGGCCATTTTTTCCAATATTGCATATATGGAAGAAAAGCCGATCCGGGTCCATTCGCGCATGCCGCGTTCAACAATGATTTGCTCTAATTGGTAACCATGACTGGGCTGCTCTGCCAGTAAAGTGAGTAGCACCAACTCAGCATCAGCAATCTCTTTATTTCTTTTTGGCATGTCAATGTTTCCGGATGGGTTGGCGAATGATTGTTTTGAGGTTTTGCGGTGCGGTGCGCAGGGGGGAATTCAGATAGATTTCATGATGCTTTCCCTCGATCTGATAACCAGCCTGCTGTGCGTACTCATGCAATTTCTTCACGCTTGGGCGTTCTTCTTCACCATAAGGGCCATGATGCAAAATCTGAGCGCTCAAACCTTCCTCATAGCCTTCAAATTGGACTTGATCCAGTTTATCAGGATTCTTTTTCTTGCGCACCTCAACAAGTGCTTGATTAAAATGCTTTTGGCTGACAAATTCGGGCTGCATGATCATCATTTGCCATTCCCAGTTCGCACGGTCATCCAGGTTGAATGCACGTATGTCGCTTGCCCACCACAAGCCCTCTAGAGGCATGACGGCAAAATCGATGGATGTTGGCTCTGTTTTTATAAGGAATTTTATTCTGTAAGCTAACCCATACAGAGCTTCGATTGCTTGAGTGTATTCTTTGTTGTTGTTCGGATCCCCATATCCGCGGATGGATAGAAAATTCATGTGCGGTACTCGTAAGATCGAGATAATATTTCCAGGTTGTTTATAAAGGTTACCCAATTCCATGATCATATTTCTTTTCATTTTTCCCTCAATATAATATAAAAAAAGAATATTCTATAATTAGAGTACTATGGTTTTTATAAATGTCAAGCCCTTGACAAAAACCCCGCAGCGCAATAAAAATTTGACTACATTAAGTAACAGGAGAAACGCATGGCTGAATGGGGTCCTGGAATATATGAGAATGATGATGCAATGGATTGGATCTATGACCTGCTGGACAGCGGGGGATTAAGCCGTGTAAAGAAGGCGTTGGATGTAGTGGAGCAAGATGGATCTGATTCTGTAGAAACCGCAGATTGCCGCATCGCATTGGTTGCTGCTGATTTAGTGGCGGCACTGGATGGCGATATAAACCCCAATCTCCCTGCGGAAGCTGAAGAATGGATAGCACTGATCAACCGCTCAGCCAGCGGTTTACGCCCAAAAGCTGAAAACGTCGTTCGTCTGATTCATAAGGATTCTGTTCTGCGTAAGGATATGGAAAAGAAAAGGATTCTGAAAGAATGGGAGCAGCAGATGGATGCGTTAATTAAACGCCTAGAGCTTTAATTTGCCGACTTCGGTTTTGGCATTTTTCAAAGCCAATTTTTCGGCATCTGATAGAAACGCGCATTCCAGCGCGTTTTTTTGTGCCTGGTGAATTTCTGCCAAGGTCAGACCCGCTTCAACTGCGGCATGAGTATACTCATGTTCGAGCGTTACCGCGCTGATGCCGGGGTCGTCTGTGTTGATGCTGGCTTTAATACCTCTCTCTATGAAAGTTTTTATGGGATGTTCCCGGTAACTGGCTATAGTGCTGGTTTGGACATTGCTGGTCAGGTTGGATTCAATGCCGATCGCATGTTCAATTAAATAATCCAACAATTCCGGATCCTGAACTGCAGTGACAGCATGACCGATGCGAACTGCACCCAGATCGTGAATAGCCTGCCAAATGCTGTGCGGCCCAGCGGCTTCGCCCGCGTGCGGACAGGCGCGCCAGCCAGCATCCCGCGCTTTACGGAAATGGTCACTGAATGCTTCACCTGGAAAATTGATCTCATCGCCTGCCAAATCTAACGCGACAATAGCATCCCGCTGGGTCAGCAGGGCATCCAGCTCCTGCATGCCTGTTTCAGGCCCATAGGTGCGGCTGATGATTCCGATCAAATTGACCTTGATTTGAAAAGCCTGCCTGCCCGCTCTAATGCCATCTACTACCGCTTCCACAACACCTGCGGGTTCCAGATGGTGCCTTTCAGCCATAAAACAAGGGCTAAAGCGCAATTCGATGTAGTCTATCCCTTCTTTTTTTGCATCCTCAACGTTTTCAAAAGCGATCCGCCGGCAGGATTCATAATCCACCATGGCGGATGTCAGCCATTCAAACTTCTTGAAAAATTCAAGAATGCTTGCTTTGGCTTCGTGAACTTGGACAAAAGGCCGCAGCCCCTTGATTGTTTTGGCAGGCAAGGGCAAGTTATGCTGCAGTCCAATATCCAGGATGGTCTCAAGGCGAACGTTGCCGTCCAAGTGGCGATGCAATTCCACCAATGGAAATCGTGGATCGATGGTGCTCATGATTTATTCTGGTGGGTGGGTTTCCGCATCTTGCCCCAGTTCGCGAGAGCGCTGATAGGCTGCCCAAACGGCGCGCGAAATGGCTGTGCGAAAGCCGGCTTTTTCCAGATAATAAAGCGCCTCTGCAGAAGTCCCGCCTGGCGAGGTTACCTGGTTCCGCAATCTTGCCAAGTGGCGGGTATCTTCCGCTCCAATGTCATAATAGTCCACCGAACCTCTTAACGTTTCAATCACCAAGCGTTCCGCAATCCGGCGTGAAAAACCCATGTGAACACCCGCATCTACCATGGCTTCCATGAACAAGTACACATAAGCTGGCCCTGTTCCTGAAAGTGCTGTGGCTTTATCTAGGTAATCCTCTTCTTCTTCATAGATTTCTTGCCCAAATGCACTCAAGATGGATTGGGCAATCTTTTTTTGTTCCTCGCTGACGGTGCTCGAACTTGTCCAGACTGTAATGCCCTCGCCTATTTGAGCCGGAGTATTCGGCATGGCGCGCACGATAATGTCATGCCCAAGGCAGCGGCTGATCTTTGATATGGATGCGCCTGCCACAATAGATAGTACTAGTGCGTCTGGCCGGATCGACCCTTTCATTTCCTGCAGCACTTTTTCAACGCGTTGGGGTTTGACCGATAAGATCACTACATCTGCTTTTCCAGCAGCTTCGCTGTTGTTTGTGTACGGTTGAGTGCCATATTTGGCTTTCAACTCCTCAACCCTTTCAATGAATGGACCTGAAGTAAGAATCGCTTCTGGTTTGGTCAATTCTTTTTTTAAGATGCCAGATAACATAGCTTCAGCCATAACTCCTGGCCCAATGAATGCAATGGTGACATCCTGGATCATGTTTTTCTCCTCTGAAAAGTCAACTTTTATTAATGATATTGTATATTAAATTTCATTGCTTTCGATCAGATAATTCTGTTTGCAAGCAAATGATCCATTGTGTGAGTTTCTCATCTGGTTCATTGTGCATGGATATGGTAATGGGAATTTCGATATATTCTCCACGCTCATCCATTACTGTAATTCCACGAACGGCGTCATCTAACCAACCTGAAGTCAAGTAACCGATGGCATCTGCATCCGAGGCGATGATTTGCCTGAGAAATTTTGCATTAGGCGCGATCTGTGCATGCGAAGCAATTAGATTTTGGAGAGAGAACTCCATAAATGAATGGCTGAGGATGTTGTCCTCCGGAAGAACCCAGATTTTCAACGCATTTTGAACTGCTGGGGGGTTTTTAGAAAAACATGTGGGACAAGAATTCCATAACTCCTCCCAGTTTCGAATGTTTCCAGAAAAGATGCCGTTGACCATGACAGGGGTGAGAGCTTGAAGCGGCTGGGATGGATGTGCTGCCACGTACAACGTATTTATTCCAATTTGATACTGGTGATTTGGAGTTGTGGTATTTGCGGCATAGCTAATCATTGCCTCAATGGAATCTGATTCTTCAAGATCGGCGGGTTGAGGTATGTAAAGAATCTCAACCTCACCAATTTTCTGTTGGCAATCATGCATTGTTGGGAGCAGCCATTCAAGATCAGGGTTAAATCCCACTTGATATACTTTTTGATTAAATTGACTTGTTATTTGCGCTTCTTGAGCGCTGAAAGAAGCTGTGGGATTCAACGCGAATAGGATCAGACTTCCTGCACCGAGGAATAAACAATAACCCGCAAAAGGCAGCAGCGAATTGTGCGAGATGTAGCGGATCAACCACGAAATGGAAAAATAACCCACAATCGCTGCAGTGAGAAAACCAGATGCCAGGATCGGTAAAAAATTTGAGAAATGGTCCACCTTGACCAGATCCAGAATTCCGACCACGCCGGCAGCTGACATGATTGGTATAGACAATAAAAACGCAAATTGTCCCGCCGGCTTTCTCTTCAGACCGCGTGTCATGCCGCCAGCGATGGTGCTGCTGGAACGTGAGATCCCGGGAAAAATGGACAATATTTGAAAAGCGCCAATCCAGAGTGCGTCTGTCCAATTTAATTCATCAATTTCCCTTGACCTCTTTGATAAGGTTTCACCCGCGACAAGCAGTCCAGCGGTGATGAACAAAAAAAAGGCAGTTATGGAAGGGTTGTTAAATGCTGATTGAACCAGTGGCTTGGTTAGAATCCCAATGATGGAAGCTGGGATGCTGGCTAGTAATGTCAGCCATCCAATCCGCGCTTCAACTTCCGCAAATGGGTGATGGTTCAACAACCCTTTGGCCATTTTACGTATAATGTTCCATAAATCTTCTCGATAATAATAAATTACTGAAAATAAGGTTCCGATTTGAATCAAAACATCAAATGGAAATACTTGTTCTGATGGAATATCCCAGTTCAGTAAGTAGGGGAAGAGGACCAGGTGAGCTGAACTAGAAATTGGCAGAAACTCGGTAATGCCCTGGATGATTCCCAGAATAATAGCTTGCAAGAATGTCATCGGTGTTTATTCTCCTTGATGGAAATTTGCACGCAGTTCTTGGCAAACCTGTTTGAATTGTTTGTCTAGGATGCTCTGGCGCAGCCGCTCGGTTAATTTTACTAGCGTGTGAATGTTGTGGATAGAAAGCAAGGTGGCAGCCAGCATCTCACGTGCGTTGATCAGATGTCTCAAATATGCGCGGCTGAAATTCTGGCAGGTATAACAACTGCAATCTGGATCTATTGGCTGCTCATCTTTACTATTAATTGAATTCGCAAGGTTCAAGCGACCGCGCAGCGTTTGAGCGGCATGATGCCTGGCCAGACGCGTCGGTAGCACGCAATCGAACATATCCACCCCCCGGGCTATCCCTTCAATTAGGTCTTCTGGTGTGCCAACTCCCATGAGATAGCGAGGTTTATTTTCAGGCAAAATGGCATTTACCACTTCAATCATTGCCAACATATCACGCTTGCTTTCACCCACCGATAAACCCCCAATTGCGTAACCCGGGAAATTCAGATTGGCAAGGAATTGCGCGGATGCTTCGCGTAGTTCTGTAAAAATCCCACCCTGCACAATTCCGAACAATGTCTGGTTGTTTCGTGGTTTTGCTTTAAGACAGCGTTCTGCCCAAAGATGCGTCCTGTGCAAGGCTTCAATATTATAGGCTTTATCGTCAGGCGGCGGGCATTCATCAAATGCCATTATGATATCTGCGCCGAGTTCTTCCTGGATTTGCATTGAAATCTCAGGAGTGAAATGATGCGTAGAACCATCAATATGGCTGGTAAACCAAACCCCATTTTCATCGACCTTTCTGAGTTTTCCTAGAGAGAATACCTGATAACCGCCGGAATCAGTCAAAATAGGTTTTCGCCAGTTCATGAAGGCATGCAAGCCTCCGCAGTGAGCTATGATATCCGCTCCAGGCCGCAGATAGAGGTGATAGGTGTTCGAGAGCAAGATCTGAACCTGAAGTTCATGCAGCTGAGCAGGGGTTACTGCTTTAACACTGGCTTGCGTGCCGACCGGCATGAAAATCGGCGTTTCAACACTCCCATGCGGAGTGATGATTTTGCCTGCTCTGGCGCTTCCATCCTTTGCTACGACCTCGAATGAGAAAATGTTTGTTCTGAGTAATTCTTCCATTTCTAATGTTTAGCATTATATTCTACAGAGTTGCTTCATGGAAATTTGTTTTATACTTGTGCGCATGAACAGTGACAACTTTGGAACCTGGCTTGAAATTGACTTGGCAGCACTGCGCAAGAATTTTGAGATGATTTCTAAAATCTCCGGCTGTATGGTGATGCCGGTTGTGAAGGCTAATGCGTATGGGCACGGGTTAGAAAAAGTAGCTGCATGCTTCGAAAATGCAGGAGCCAAGTGGCTGGGAGTGGCTCGCCTAGAAGAGGCAATGCTGCTGCGCCAAGCAGGCATCAAACTTCGTATTTTGGTGCTGGGATATACCTCGCCCCTGCGCGTGGCACATGCGATAAAAGAAAATATTACATTGACTGCGTATGATTTTTCAGTTGCAAGAGATTACGCCGAGCAAGCACAAAAATTGGGAGAAAAAGTGACCATCCATGCAAAAATCGATACTGGCATGGGCCGACTTGGCATTCAGTTCAATCAAGCCGAACAGTTCATTTCTCTGATCCAATCCAGCCCTTCGTTATTGCTGGAAGGCATATTCACACACTTTGCGGTGGCGGATGAACCGCACAAACCTTATACCCAGGACCAGTTGACCCTTTTTAATCAGATCATTGTCAAACTTGAAGCACAAAATAAACGGCCAGCGCTCGTGCACGCTTCCAATTCAGCAGGTGCATTAGCGTATCCACAAGCTCGTTTTGACATAGTGCGCGTAGGAATTGCGCTGTATGGATTACCTCCATCGCAGGCTGTTCCGCTGCCTATTGATGTTCAACCGGTTCTTTCTTGGAAGACTCGCTTGATATCTGTTAAAACACTGCCGCTTGGTCATGGTATTAGCTATGGCTTTAAGTACTTCACCAAACGAGCAGAAAGAATTGGGGTTATTGCGGTTGGATATGGAGATGGCTTTAGACGCATTGAGGGCAACACTGTTCTCATTCGTGGGGAAGAAGCTCCAATCATTGGATCAGTTTGCATGGATCAATGCATGGTGCAATTGGATCAGATTCCAGATGCGCAAATTGGAGATGAGGTTGTATTGATCGGCACGCAAAATGAAAGAACGAAAACAGCCACGGATCTAGCTCATTTATGGGGGACGATCAACTATGAAGTGATCTGTGGTCTAGCTGCGCGCATGCCGCGTTATTACTTGAAACAGTAAGAACCCAAAGCATGACACTGAACGATCAAAAGAGATGGGTTATTCCACCCAAAATCCCTGTTGAAATTGATCGGGAATTGCTTGCATTTCCGCCTTTTTTCCGACAAATCCTTTTCAACCGCGGTATTCGAAGTCAAGAGGCGGCTGAGGATTTTCTCATGGCTCGCGAACCATTACATGATCCCAGCCTCTTAAAGGGAATACAAATTGCCAGCTCGATAATTCTACAAATGATCGCGGAGAGAAAACGCATTGTTATCTTCGGTGATTATGATGTGGACGGTGTGACAGCGACAGCATTGTTAGTGCAATGCCTGCAAAGCCTGAATGCTGATGTAGACATGTTCATTCCCAACCGATTTATCGAAGGCTATGGTTTTTCAATGGATGCATTGCATAATGCCCTTTCTTTGAAACCAGACCTGATCATTACCGTGGATTGCGGGATTCGCTCCTTTCAAGAAGTAGAACGTGCCTCTGAACTGGGAATTAAAACCATCATCACAGATCATCATCAACCTTTAGATGATCTGCCATCCGCTGCAGCGATAATTTGTCCAAAACAAGCAGGTGATCTCTACCCCTATAAACACTTATCAGGGGTAGGATTGGCATTCAAGCTGGCGCAATATGTACTTTCTGAATCTTCTTGTTCGTCTGTTTCTTGTGACCATTGGCTGGATCTGGTCGCTTTAGGAACCGTTGCTGATCTGGCTCCTCTGACAGGAGAGAACAGAGTTTTAGTTCGCCGTGGCATAGAATTAATGCGCAAAGCTCCACGGACTGGAATCATTGCCTTAGCTGAAGTCAGTAGAGTCGATCTTGCCGGCTTGGACTCCACACAAATTGGTTTTATCTTAGCCCCACGGTTGAATGCTGCCGGCAGATTGGATTCAGCCCGCAAAGCGTATGATCTGTTAATGACAAACGATATGCATGCTGCGGAATCACTTGCCCTGGACTTGCATCAGACCAATCTGGAACGCCAAGACCTGATGCGCTTCACCCAGCAAAAAGTTGAGATGCAAATAGATCGAGATAATTTGCCCAACTTGATTTTCTATTCTGACAAAGAGCTGAATGAAGGGGTGGTGGGTTTGGCAGCTTCGCGATTAGTTGAGAGTTGTTATCGACCAGCTATCATTGGCGTAGAGAAAGAGGGATTAATTCGGGCTTCTTGCCGCAGTATTTCCGAATTCAATATTACGCGTGCTTTGGATGAATGCCAGGACCTGTTAATTCAGCATGGCGGCCATGCAATGGCTGCCGGATTTACGATCAGAAAAGAAAACCTGCCACAGTTAAAATCCCGCATAAATGCATTGATCTCCGAACAATTATCCCCTCAAGAAATGCAGCCTGTAAAAAATGCCGAGATGGAGATTGCATTAGACCACTTGCCGCCCTCAATTTTTAAATATTTGGATGATCTGGAACCAACTGGTGTGGAGAATCCTAAAGTTTTGTTCATTTCCCGTGGATTAACAATCCAGAAAATAAAAATAGTAGGCAAAGAACAAGAACACCTGCAGTTAGTTTTAATATTTTTTAATGAAAGACAAAAAGAAAAAAAAGGTGGTGTTTTTTATAATGCCATCGCCTTTCGGTTTGGTCAATGCGTGAAAAAGATTTCAGTGGGGGATAAGATTGATATCTTATTTTCTTACGAAATGAATACGTATCAGAACCGGCAGCTGCTTCAGCTGAATATCCGTGATATGAAACCTTCAAAAAAGCAAGAAAATGAATCTCCTGCAGAGAATGCTGTCAAATGGGATACAGGCACATCTGATGGGATTTAAAACAGCAAAATCAGATATGCACTTGATTGATACTTTATCAAAGCCAATTATTTTTGCTCATCGTGGCGCCTCGAAATTCGCGCCCGAGAATACTTTAGCTGCTTTTGATCTGGCTTTATCACTTGGGGCGCCTGCCATAGAATTGGATACCATGCTGTCCCGAGACCGAATTCCTATTGTGATTCACGATAATACCCTTGCGCGTACGACAAACGGAAATGGGAAGGTAGCGGATTTTCATTGCGAGGAACTCTCATTGCTGGATGCGGGCTCTTCTTTCTCTCCGCTTTTCAAGGGTGAGCTTATTCCAACACTGGAAGATGTATTGACTCGTTATAAGAACAAATTACTGATTAATATCGAGTTGAAGAATTATCATGCCCCATTTGATCATCTTCCTCATATTGTCGCAGAGCTGATTAATAAGCTTGATATGAGCGATACGATTATCGTGTCTTCTTTTTTGCCTTGGAATCTTCTAATCATCAAACGCCTAAATCCAGATATCAAGATTGCACTTTTAGTGGACCCAAGTTTTTTTGGTCAAATCCTTTCATCAGAAATATTCTCTTTTTTATCCCCCGAGTTTATCCATCCGCATAGCACTTATATAACCTCCCATTATTTGGAACATGAACACAAACTCAAACGCCGTGTGAATACTTGGACGGTAAATGATCCTATGCTTGCGAAAAAATTCTTCGCTTGGAAGATGGATGGTTTGATCTCAGACGATCCACAAGCCATGCTGCGAATTTTGGACGAGACCACTGCTCATTAAAGTAAAACTCAGGTATGATTAAAACCAATGGAGAAGAAGAAACACAAGGCAGTGCTGATAGCCTTTAATTTGGCTTGTTTCCTACTGCTGATTATTTTTTTGCCAGTCTTAGCTCAATCAGATGAACAGAGATCTGCTGCAATTTTTAAAGCTGAGCAATTATTCGCGCGCCTGTCTCCAGAAGAAAAAGTTGGCCAGTTATTCATGGTGAGCATGGATAGGCAAGATATTGGCGAAGAGTCCCCGATTGTAAATCTCATCAAGGATTATCATATAGGTGGTATTGTCCTAAAACGCTCAAATGAGAATTTTGAAAGAATTGATGATGATCTGCTGTCTACTTATGAATTGATCTCAGGACTGCAGAATAGCGAATGGCAAACCAGAAACACTCTCATTGAATCAAATGGCGAAACAGTAATCGATGATTTCATTCCACTGTTTATTGGAATTTCTCAACCAGGCGATCTCTATCCATTTGACCAGATAATAAGCGGGTTGACTGCTGTTCCTTCCCAGATGGCAATCGGGGCTACCTGGCAACCTTCGCTTGCTTATAAAACCGGTTTAATCCTAGGCGAAGAATTATCAGCGCTTGGCATTAATTTCTATTTTGGCCCCTCATTGGATGTTCTGGATATTATTTACCGTGAAGGTGGTGACGATCTAGGTGTTAGGACATTCGGAGGCGACCCTTTCTGGGTGGGTGAAATGGGTAAGGCGTATATTGAAGGTCTGCATACTGGTAGCGGTGACAAAATTGCAGTGATTGCGCGCAATTTTCCAGGCAGAGGCAGCTCTGATCGATTGCCTGAGGAAGAAGTGGCGACTGTTCGAAAGTCCCTTGAACAAATGAAGCTGATTGAATTAGCGCCATTTTATCAAGCTACCAGCTTTGAGAATGACACCTTAAATGTTGTTGCAGATGGTTTGTTGCTCAGCCACATTCGCTACCAGGGTTTCCAAGGCAATATCCGTGCAACCACCAAGCCGGTTAGTTTTGACCAGACTGCTGTGGATTTGCTGATGAACCTGCCTGAGTTCTTACCCTGGAGGATTAATGGCGGAATTTTGGTCAGCGAAGATTTGGGCAGTGATGCCGTAAAAAAATTTTTCAGCCCAGGTGACCAATCCTTTGATGCGCGCCAGGTGGCACGTAATGCATTCTTGGCTGGAATGGATCTATTGAATATGGATCAATTTTTTTCCAGCGGTGATGGAAATCGGTTCGAAACCTATCGGAAAGTGATTGATTTTTTTGTGCAGAAATATCGTGAAGATCAGGCATTTGCTGCTCGAGTGGATGCATCGGTAAAGAGGATACTCACGCTTAAATATTCAATTTATCCTGAATTTCAAATTGACAAGATCATCCCCTCCAAAGCAGGATTAACTGAGATTGGCAACCAGAATAGCATCGCATTCGAAATTGCCAGCCAAGCCGCGACTCTTATAAGCCCAAGTTTGGATCAATTGAGTAGCAACTTGCCTGATGGTCCGCAGTTGGGAGAAAGGATAATTATTTTCACAGACACTCTGGAAGCTGCCCAATGTTCTGAATGTATTCCTCAAAGTATTCTGGCTGTGGATGGCCTGCAGGAAGTGATTCAGCGACTATATGGATCAGGTGGCAGTGGCCAGATTTCGGATAACCAAATTATCTCTTATTCTTTTTTGGAACTCCAAGATTTTCTGGAAAATCCATTCAATCGAGTGGATCTTGAAACGAACCTTTCCCGGTCTGAATGGGTGGTTTTTATTGTGCAAGACATGAATTCTGACCGCCCAGCAGCGAATGCTTTGCAGGATTTGCTGGCAGAAAATTTGAGCACAATTCGCAATAAAAAAGTAATTGTTTTTTCCTTAACCGCACCATATTATTTTGACGCAACGAATATTTCTGCATTCACCGCGTATTATTGCTTATATAGTAAACTGCCATCCTTTATTGAAGTTGCAGCGCGCTTGCTGTTCCAGGAGATTACTCCTGTTGGTAGTTCTCCCGTCTCTATCCCGGGTGTAGCGTATGATCTGATTACCGTAACTAGTCCAAAACCCGATCAGATAATTGAACTGATGGTTGATCAAACTGGTACTCCTGAAGAAATTGTTCAGGAAGGTGAGATTGACCAAACCCAGAAGGTATTCAATCTGGGAGATAACTTGCCGGTCCGTACAGGTATGATCGTTGATCATAATGATCACCCTGTCCCCGATGGCACCGTGGTGAAATTCAACCTCAATCAACAGGGAGAAAATGTAACGGTTCAGCAAATTGAAGCAACCACGAAAGACGGAATTGCTTATGCATCGATCAAGTTGGCCAGTACAGGTATGCATGAAATCCGAGTGACCAGCGAACCCGCAATGAATTCCCAGATATTGTTATTGAATATTTCAGCGGAGGAAGGCGCTCAGATCAGTGCAATAACCCCCACTCCGATGCCGACCATTGAAGAACAAATCACGCCGGAATCCTCATTGCCTGACGAAGAGCAAACAGACCAAAGCGTTGAAAGAAAAATTAATAACCATCTGTTGGAATGGTTTCTCTCAAGCATGTTTGTTTGGGGGGGAGGGGCGACCTTTTGGTATCTGTCAGGGAATATCAAGAGCATGAAAATGCGTATGATCCTAAGCGCTGGTTTCATACTTGGTGGAGTGATTTCTAGCACATGGCAGATTTTGGGTTTACCGGGCAGCCATGAGCGTTTTGGAATGGCAGGTTTTTTTGACCTCTTCTTCTTTACGATAATTGGCTCAGCGACTGGAGTGCTATTTTCATATTATTTCTTCAAGCAAAAACAAAAGCAATTACTCCCCTGAGTTCACTGAACTAAGGAAGCGACAAACCCTATTGATGTAATTGCCAGAGAAATATATATAATTGCTTTTGTATCAGGGTCGGATAGCAAAGAAAGCATCGTTTCTTTTTCCAAAGCGGGTTTCTCAATATAATTTATTTTGCCGGTAAAGAAATCCTTCAATTGTGTCATGCTATTAGGACGTTCATCTGGATGCAGATTCATCGCCCAGAGAATCGCACGGTCAATTTGTGCACTGATATTCTGATTGATCTTTCTGGGAGGCTGCAAGCAGTTTGGATTGATGAAGCGCTCGCGTGCGTCCGCGGGGGTTGTGTTGGTTAATAGGTGGTAAAGTGTCGCTCCGAAAGAATAAATATCACTGCGCACATCAGTGTGGGAGCCATCACCTCCATATTGCTCCAGTGGTGTATATAATGCGGTGCCCTGGCCTTGAATAATGGTCACAGTCATCTCGCCGGGGGCGAGTACTTTAACCAACCCAAAATCAACCAGTTTCAATAATCCGCTGGGTGTCAATTTTAGGTTACTGGGTTTGATATCACGGTGCAAAATGGGAGGATTCTGGTTATGCAAATAAATTAACGCATCCGCCAACTGATTTGCCCATTTTCGTACTTCTTCCTCTTTCAGAAATTTTTCTTGATGCTTAGCTTTTAACATTAAAGTCCGTAGATCATCCCCGGGAACGTAATCCATAACAAGATAATCTCGTTCTCCAATAGAAAAGAAGTCAGACACCTTTGGTAAATTTGGGTGGTCTAAACGAGCCAGCACTGTTGCTTCCTGGCGGAATTGTTCCTGAGCTTCTTTATTCAACTGCTTGCTAAGCGTCTTATCATGTTCTACTTCTTTTAATGCACAAAACCTTCCACTGAGGCGGGTGTCTTCAGCCAAGTAGATACTTCCCATTCCCCCTTGACCGATGATCTTTTTAATTTGATAGCGGTTTCGTAACAGTTCACCATTTTTTAAGGGCAGCGGCATATTTAAATTCCAAACATTTGTTTTTTTAAGATATTTGCTATATTATACTTCTTAGGAATTAATTTGTATTTTATGGATACGCAGTCAAAAGAAGTGCCGTTCTTAATCGCTCAAAATGGACCTCTCCAGGGGCAAAGTTGGGCGATTCGTAACGAAATAGTAATCGGTCGCGAAGCAGGCTGTGATATTGTGATCAATGAACGGCAGGTTTCTCGGAGACACGTCCAAATTTACTTGAATTCCGACAATCAGATCAATATTTCAGATCTAAATAGCAAGAATGGCACATTATTGAATGGAGATTTCGTAAATACTTGTAAGCAATTGAAAGACGGCGATGAAATTATTGTTGGCTTGATCCAAGCATTTACCTTTGTAAGTTCCGATGCGACACTTCCCCTTGTTCAAAAACAACAGCAAGACGCCGGGACAACCCAAAAGCTATTTATCGATAAAAAAGCTCGCAGAATTTGGATCGGGGAAAAAGAACTTTTACCGCCATTGTCTGTTTCGCAGTATTATTTGCTGGTTTTTCTTTATGAAAACCAGGGCAGCGTCATGACCCGCCAAGATGTTGTGCATGCCGTCTGGGGTGAAGAGGAAGCTATTGGAGTGACCGAACAAGCTCTAGATGCACTTGTTCGCCGACTAAGAAACCAATTAAAAAAATTTGATCCTACTCATGAATATGTATTGACTATTCGAGGAGTAGGATTTAAATTTGAGAATGAGTTGTATAAATAAAATAGGTCGTTTATTTGTTGAGGTTTGCCTTCATGGAAAACTTCAACACTGCTTTGTAAACCTTTTTTAAATTTTCTACTATCCCAGGTTCCGAATTTTGGTTTTCAGCCTGAGCTACTACTGAATTGATCAGCCCGAGAAAATCTTGGTTTATTATTTCCTGATTTTCCTGCAGGATTTTTTCAAGCTGGCTTTCATCCTCTACTTCCAATAGCCTCTCAATAAGTTTTACTTCCTCGGTTGGTTGGGAGATTTTTTCTATGAAAACCATAACCTGTTCAAGTTTATTGATCCGATCCAGATCTCCTTTCTTGCGAGCAGAAGATATTTCTAATTCAAGTGTTTGGGCAAAGAAATCGTTGATTATTCCAAGATTTTCCTGTAAAGCAGCCTCAATATTCGGTGAGTTAATAATCGTTTCAAGGTCGGATTTAGCTTTGTCCAATTCCTCCTTTATATGCTGATCAATCTTCTCGGTCATCTGCAGTAATTTATCTCTCAGATTTAGCAAGTTATTTTTTTCCTGCTGTGACGCTTCCTTTTCAATCCTTTCGCTCAGCAATCTGAAGAATTCATAATCAAGGCCAGTCCGTGCCATGCCGACGATTGTACTGAGCTGTATCTCTGAGCTGGCTTTTAGGATCACATCAAGCAGTTTTTCCCGGGTGAGCCCTTCTTTGCCCGCTTCTTGTAGGGATTTGATGGCGATCTCTGTTTCTTTCGCCTGCGCGTAGATTTCTTTGCCGGTTTTGGTATGTTGAAACAGCTCTTCCTGTAATTCCATTAATTCTTGCTGAGATTTCTGATCCCCTTGGGTGTTTGTGGATTGGAGGATGCGAGTAAAGATAGAGAAGAATTGAACATCGATTAATTTCTCTTCCTGCTTAATAATATTGACCCTTTCGGTTTTTGGAGTTGTCAATAGCCTTTCTAGCAAACTGATCCTCTTTTGTTGTCCTTCCAGCATCTCCTTGGTGATTCCATCGGCTTCTAGTATCGTTTCAATGAGGGTTTGATATGTCAGCATGCTTTTTGGTTGAAGCAGATATGCTTTTCTTTTTTCCTGTGGCAGATTTTCTAAAATACGATTGATCAGCGGCCCGATCTGTTTCTCTTGTTCGTTTACCGAGGTTCTGAGATCCGGGGGGAAGAAAGTCAATAGCAGTTCTTTTTCTGGGTCGTGGTACACCAATGGGATTGCGAGTAAACCTTGATACCCGCATGCGGGGCATCTGAGGAAGTTGGATGCATTAGAAAGCAATTTTTGCTTTGCTAAAGGATCCTGTGATATGTCGAATAATTGCTGAATTTCAACTATTACCGGTTGTTTGCATTGTGGACAAGTAGTTTGAGTTTGTGGCATTGGTATTCTCTTTCTATATCTTTATTGATTAATCAAGTTCTTCTTACTTAAGCACGATCATCCAATGGCAGGGAAAAACAAATTTTTGCGCCATGTTGATGTTCAGAGTCGATCCAGATGCGTCCTTGATGGGCTTCGATGATAGCTTTCGCGAGATATAATCCCAAACCAGCACCTTTCTTATTGCGCAAGGCATCTGAAGAACGATAGAACCGATCAAAAACATACGGCATATCCTGCGGGGCGATACCTTGCCCCTCATCGCTGACGCAAACCATAACAATGCTTTTTCGGGTTTCTCCACTTACACAGATTTCACCCGTGTCAGAGTATTTGAGCGAATTGGATATGAGATTGCTGACGACCTGTTCAATGCGCGATTCATCGGCAAAAACAAGTGGGAAATCTTTTGGAAAATTTGTTTTAATAGCGTGCTTTTTCGTTTGTGTCTGGAACCTTTTAGATAATCTGGTTGCCATTGCAGGCAGATCAACTTCCGATTCTTTCAATGTGACTCCACCAGCCTGCAATCGGGTGGCGTCCAGCAGGTTTTCAATTAATTGACTCAATCTGTCAGCTTCTTCTTCAATGATGATCAGGCTTTCCTTTAGAAATTTGCTATCCCATTTGGCATCCTCCCGCATCAGTGTGCAAACATATCCTTTGATTAGTGCAACTGGCGTTTTCAATTCATGACTGATGACAGAGATGAAGGTGCTTTTCATTTCCTCGGATTGGCGGAAGCGGGTAATATCCCTTACAGATGCGATGATATTGTTTAGAATTCCATCGGGCGAAAGCAAGGGAGCATAAGTAATACCAACCGGAAGCGGCGGTGAGTTGGAGCGCTTCAAGTCACCCTCGACATATAGCTGCGCATGTGGAGTTAATGGCCAACCTCCGGCAATTGCATCTTCAAGTTTTACTTCGTGGGTTAGTTTCTCAAAAGTGACTATTTCTTCGTGAGGTTTCCCCTGTATTTCTTCAATAGGCAGCGATACCATGCGAGAGAAAGCTGGATTGCATCGGTCAATGACCTGATTCGCGCCGATAATCAATATGCCATCGGCCGTTGAATCTAAGATCATATCCAAATGCTGTTTGCCGCGGTTTATCGCCGAATATAGTTGAGCATTTTTTACCGCAATCGCAGCTTGGTTGGCAAAACTGCTGAGGACGTTTCTGTCATTGGATGAAAAGACTCCGGGATAACCGCGAAAAATGAAGATGACGCCTAAGACCTCATTTTGGATGACCATCGGCAATCCCACACCGCTTAATAAGCCTAAAGTCGCTGCAAAAGTCAGTTGGCTGAGAATACGATTGACTTCGGGGATCTCAAATTCTTCCGGGTTCTCATGATCAGGGATTGCTTTTAAAAGCGGTGTAAGTTCATCAAGGAACACAGGCGAGATTCCCTCCGCAATGCGTGTATGCCAAAGTCCATTTTCACTGCGTAATACGATCAAACCAGCCTGCCCCGCCAATAGCTCAATGGAAACCTTCAAAATCCTTTCCAGCAGCACATCCAGATCCAATTCCTGGGATAGGGCTCGGCTTATTTCAAGCAAATAATCTCGTTGTCTAACTCGGATATCCGGCAACATGCAAGTATTAAAACCTGTTTTTTAATAAATTTTTCTAAAAAATTTCTTAATTTAATGCAAATCCTGTTTCATATACTCAAATGCTCCAATCAGTCCTGCATTGTCTCCCAGTTCTGCCAAAGCGATCTTAAGATTCTGCAGGTAATTCGGATTGAGCACGTGTTGTTCTAAGGATTCTCTGAAGGTTTTTAGAAACAAATCTCCGCTCTGCGAGACACCCCCACCGAAAATTACACAGGATGGATTGAAAATATGCAAGTAATTCGCGACACCTATTCCCAGGTAATACCCAGCACGTTGAAATGCCATTAGAGATAATTGATCGCCAGCATGCGCCGCTCTGGCAATTTCTTTCGTGGTAGGGTTTTTTATTTTCAACTTGGTTGGATATCCCTCATGGATTTTTTCACGAACAAAGTTTTGAATACCAGTTCCGGAAGAAAATGCTTCCAGGTGTCCTAATTTTCCACAACCGCACTTTGGGCCATCATCCTGCAGGACAATGTGACCTACTTCTGTGGCTATTCCAACCGCTCCTTGCAAGATCTTTCCCCCAGTAATGACGCCACCGCCCAAACCAGTGCTGATTGTAAAATAAAGCAGGTCATCATGGCCACGCCCCGCCCCTCGTTTCCATTCTCCAATAGCAGCCAGACGTGCATCGTTATTTATGAGAACCTTCACCTTGAAATGCTTCTGAAGGATATCGCCCAATTTTATATTTTCCCATCCAGCAATATTAGGCGCTAAAATCACTTTATTCTGAATTACGTCAACTGATCCGGGTGCGGCAACTGCAATGCCTGCTACATTGCAGTCTTTTGGCCAGTTTTTTTCAATGATCTGAATAATGCGCTCAATCGGGCTTTTACCTTCTGCGACAGTACTGATCTTATCAATGAAAATAGGCTCTTTTCTTTCAGTATGAAAGAGAGCGCAGCGTATATTTGTTCCACCTATATCGAGGGTGATGATTGCTTTCATCTTTATATATAAATAATTATAGCGTGAATAAGGGTTCAAGTGTCTGTTGACGATGTGCATAAAGACTGCTATGATTTTGATCTGAATGAGATTTAAACCTTCCAATCTTAAAGCAAAGCTAAAAAACCTATTAAACAACCTTTCCTTTTGGTTGACACCGGGCATCGGAGTAAAACGATGGCTGGTGGTTGTATTGATTGGCACAACTTTTATCGCCATGGGGTTTGCGGTACTAGTCTTGGATTTTTACCGCGAGACTACATTGCCCTGGTTGAGGAACTTCTTCACTGCAATCTCACTCTCCACGCAGCCGCGCTGGCTGCGGGCTTTGGTCTTTGGCGGAATCGGTCTTGTGATCCTTTTATTAGGCGTTATCGAACTGAACCGCTCGGTTTTGAAACCTTTCCTCAAACCAGGGCGACCTATCGCAACAACCATAAGCGACTACCGCAGAAAAGCTAAAGGACCCAAGATAGTGGCAATTGGTGGTGGTACCGGGCTTTCAAGTTTGCTGCGCGGGTTGAAAAAATTTACCCATAATCTCACAGCCATCGTCACGGTTGCAGATGATGGCGGATCTTCCGGTGAATTGCGCCGGAATTTGGGTATATTACCTCCAGGTGATATCCGTCATTGCTTGACCGCTTTGGCTGATGATGAGGAAATGCTCGCTCATATTTTTCAATATCGTTTTGGTTCAAGGGCGGGCGTGAATGGACATTCGTTGGGGAATTTATTCATCAGCGCCCTCACTGATATAACTGGTAGTTTTGAGGCAGCAGTGGCGGAATCGGGGCGCGTTTTGGCAGTGCGCGGCAAAGTAATGCCATCAACCCTGCATGACGTCAAACTGGTAGCTGAAATAAAAAAAGAAAATGAAAATCATGAAGTAAAGGTAGTTGGCGAGAGTGTCATCCCAAGCATTGATGGGACTATCAACCGTGTATGGATTGAACCAAGCAATCCCTTGCCTTTTCCACCTGCAGTGCAGGCGATTTTATCTGCGGATCTCATTATTATTGGTCCCGGCAGTTTGTATACGAGTGTGATGCCAAATTTGCTTGTGCCGGGCTTGGCAGAAGCTATCCAAGCCAGCAAAGCGCTCAAATTCTTTGTTGTAAATGTGGCCAACCAAAAAGGAGAAACCCAGGGTTTTCGATGCAGTGATCATATTCATGTGATTGAGAAGCATCTGAATGGCCTGCATTTTGATCTCATTCTCTGCAATAACAACTTTGATGTTAAATTGCCCAAAGGGATCGAGTTCGTTCTGCCGGATGCAGATTTGGAAGAGCAATATTCTGTTTATTTTGCCCACTTGGTCGATCGCGAAAATCCCTGGAGGCATGATTCTGATGCCCTTGCAGAGGTGATTACAGATTTGTATTTCGAGCGCACGGGTCCGCTGAATAAAACGAAAATGGATAGCATAACTCCTGAAAATGGCTTAGAATACTAGGTCGCATGGTAAAATTCAAAAAAATCTTGGAGGCAAGTTATGGCAGTAAAGGTAGGAATTAACGGTTTTGGTCGTATTGGCCGGCAAGTATTAAAAGCTATCATGGAGTTGCACGGAAGTGAAATGGATGTTGTAGCGATTAATGACTTGTTTGATGTCAAAACGAATGCGCATCTTTTTAAATTCGATTCAAACTATGGCAGATATGATGGGACAGTGGAGGTTGCTGACAATGGTTTAATCATCGATGGTAAGAAGATTGCAGTATATGCTGAAAAAGACCCTGGCAGTTTGCCTTGGAAAGATTTGGGTGTGGAAATCGTCATTGAATCCACCGGCATCTTCACGGATGCGCTGGGAGATCCAGAGAAAGGCAAGCCGGGAGCGAACGTGCATATCAAGAGTGGTGGAGCGAAAAAAGTAATCATTTCCGCGCCTGCGAAAAAAGAAGATATCACGATTGTTTTAGGCGTGAATGAAGATAAATATGATCCCAAATCACACCATGTTATTTCAAACGCGTCTTGCACAACCAACTGTCTGGCACCAGCTGCGAAGATTGTAAATGACAGATGGGTAATTCAAAATGCAGTAATGACCACCATTCACTCATATACCAATGATCAGGTCATTCTCGATCAGGGGCACAAAAAAGAGATGCGCAGGTCTCGTGCAGCAGGCTTGAACATCATCCCAACTACCACTGGTGCTGCCAAGGCAGTTGCTTTGGTTATTCCAGAATTGAAGGGTAAATTTGATGGTTATTCCCTGCGCGTTCCCTCGCCAACTGTTTCGATTGTTGATTTTGTGGCGACAGTTGAAAAACCCATAACAATTGAAGAATTGAACGCGGCATTCATCGATGCTGCAAATACCAATCTTAAAGGTATTTTAGGTGTCACCACAGGCGATTACAATGAACCTTTAGTTTCAACAGATTTCAAAGGTGATCCGCGCTCTTCCATCGTTGATCTTAAGACCAATATGGTCATGGGTGGCAATCTCGTGAAAGTTGTCACTTGGTATGATAATGAATGGGGTTACTCATGCCGAACAGCGGATTTGGCTGCAATGATTGCCAAGAGCCTTTAGGATTAACGAGGTGAAATTTGGAGACGTAGTCTGGATCACATTTTACAGATTACGTCTTTTTTCATTTCAAAAAGCGAGGTTAAATGATGTTTAATAAGAAAAGCGTTAAAGAAATCGATGTTAAGGGAAAGCGGGTTTTGGTCAGAGTGGATTTCAATGTGCCCATCAAAGATGGAATAGTGGCAGATGATACACGCATCCGCGCAGCTTTGCCTACTATTCAATACCTGATTGATCAGGGAGCATCATTGATTCTTTGTTCGCACCTTGGACGTCCGAAAGATGAGCCAGATCCAGCTTTTAGCTTGAAACCAGTTGCTGAATATTTAGCGAAATTGCTTTGTAAACAGGTAGCCTTTGTGGAAGATTGCATCGGTCCGTTGGCTGAACAAGCGGCGGCTCAGCTAAAACCTGGAGATGTGCTCGTTTTGGAAAATACGCGTTTTCATGTTGAGGAAAAGAAAAACAATCCCGAAATGGCGAAACAACTAGCCGCTTTGGCTGAAGTGTATGTAAATGACGCTTTTGGTTCTGCCCATCGAGCGCATGCTTCCACAGAAGGCGTAACAAAATTCCTTCCTTCGGTTGCCGGTTTTCTTTTGGAAAAAGAGATCCAATATTTGGATCAGGCGATTGAGGATCCCAAGCGGCCTTTCGTGGCGATTTTGGGCGGTGCAAAGGTCAGCGATAAGATCGGCGTTATCAAGAATTTGCTCAGCAAAGCTGATACAGTTTTGATTGGTGGCGGTATGGCTAATACCTTCTTTAAGGCGCAAGGTTATCCGATAGGCGATTCGCTTGTGGAAGACGAAGTCTTGGAGACTGCGCGGGAATTAGTGGAACAAGGCGGATCGAAATTGCGTTTGCCGGTGGACGTTGTTATTGCAGACAAATTTGAGGATTCAGCCCAGACCAAGGTGGTTAATGTTAGCCCCATCCCGGATGGTTGGCGAATTCTGGATATCGGACCGCAATCCGTCGAAAATTTTTCGAAAGTCATCAGCGAAGCCGGAACAGTGGTCTGGAACGGTCCAATGGGCGTTTTTGAAATGCCCAATTTCGCCAAAGCCACGTTCGCGATCGCAAAAGCGGTGGCTGAAAGCGGCGCAGTCAGCATCATTGGCGGTGGTGATTCCGCAGCTGCAATTGCGCAATCGGGTTTAGCGGATAAAATTTCTCACATATCCACGGGAGGCGGTGCTTCTTTGGAAATGCTCGAGGGCATTCAGTTACCTGGCTTAGCTGCTTTGATGGATAAATAAATTTTGCGAGTAATAGGAATCGACAAGCCCGAAGCTGATTCTGTTGGGCTTGTTTTTTTTTAAAATATGCGCTTGATTTTTTGAAGCTCGTGAATAAAATACCCACATGTGGATCATGGACTGATTATGAAAAGTACCTTAGATGAAGTTCTAGGATTTGATCAAAATTACCAGAAGAGGTAATCCCAATAAAGGACTTTTCAATGGAGATTCACTTTGCATTTTTTCTTGAAGTCAAATCATCCCAAAGCCCGCTTTTCCGTAAGACTTCAGAATGATTTTTTTTATAAAAGATCATAAAAATAATTTTGGTTGAGGCTCTGGTGATAAGATGCTCCTATTCAATTTTGAGGAGTAAAAATGCAAAGAAAGAAAATCGTTCCATTAATGCTCTTGTTCATTTTATTTATTCCTTTGAATGCGTGCAGCAGCGTAATGGAACAAGCATCTCCGCAAATTCCATCTGCTTTAAGTTCTGATAGTAATCACGGAGAGAATATTGGTATTACCACAACCATTACACTAAATGGAGACACCATTTCTGTTGAAGGATATGGGGTGGCTGTGAATGAAAGCATTGCGACGATCACTTCTGCTGGTTTATATACGATCAGCGGGTCGCTCAGAGATGGTCAGATCATTGTAGATACGCAGGATGAGGGAGAGGTGGAGCTTATTCTAAACGGTATAGATATTTCTTTTTCAAAAGGTTCACCCATTTACATTTTGAATGCCGGCGATTGCATTATGACGCTTGCGGAAGAATCACAAAACATTGTAACCGATAATGATTCGTATATCTTTGATGAAGAAGAGACTAACAAACCAGATGCTGCAATTTTCAGCAACAGTGATTTGACCATCCGCGGTAGCGGCAGCCTGAACGTTTATGGCAATTATCAACATGGCATTGTCAGCAAAGATGACCTCGATATTGAGGGTGGAACCATCAACGTGACAGCCACATCAGATGGCATGCAGGGCAAGGATTCGATTGAAATTTCGGACGGCACATTGACAATTCAAGCGGGCGGTGATGGCATGCAGTCTAGCAATGATACGGATGCTCAAAAAGGATTTATTTCGATTGAAGGAGGAATTTTAAATATCCAAGCGGGCTTAGATGGTATTCAGACGGAAACTGATCTTTCAATTCATTCGGGCGTTATCAATATCATCTCAGGTGGTGGAAATGCCAGCTGCATCTCTGAAATAGTGAATTTTGGAGAACAGAGGGGAGATGGAAATGGAAATGGAAATGGTATGTCTCCATCCCAGCTTGCTGAGGCGACCAACCAGGAAAGCAGCAAAGGTTTGAAAGCGGGGACTAACCTAGTGATTACAGGCGGGACATTTGAGATTGATGCATGTGATGACGCTATGCATGCCAATGAAAACATAACCCTTGAAAACGGTGAGGTACAAGCATCATCAGGTGATGATGGTATGCATGCTGATTCAAACCTAGAGATTCTTGGCGGCAGCCTCATGATTCAAGAATCCTATGAAGGTATTGAGAGTGCCAATATCTCAATTGAAGGCGGAAGCGTCTCCATTGTTTCAAAAGATGATGGGATTAATGTGGCTGGTGGAAATGATGGTTCTGCATTCAACGGAAGATCAATGCAGCAAGATGATTTCAACCTTGCCTCGGATCAAAAATTGGTCATCAATGGCGGATTGGTAAATATTGATTCAGGCGGCGATGGTATAGATGTCAATGGGTCTATTGAAATGGGTGATGGGAGGGTTATTATTCATGGACCTGTCAATAATGCCAATGGGGCGCTGGATTATTTGGGTACATTCGATATTTGTGGTGGTTTGCTGATCGCAGTTGGCAGTTCGGGTATGGCGCAAGCACCGAGTATTTCATCAACCCAATACACGGTCCTATATAATTTTTACGATATGCAAACACCTGGCAGCTTGCTCCATATTGAATCACAAGATGGTCAGGATATTCTTACATTCAATCCCAGCAAGAACTATCAATCTGTGTTGATTTCTTCCCCTCTCTTCGAAAATGGGAAAACCTACCAGCTCTATAGCGGCGGCATTGTAAATGGAACAAATGAGAATGGTTTGTATGCTGATGGCAACTATTCTGATGGTGCGCAGGTCATCAGCTTCACCATTTCGGAAACAATCACCCGCTTGGGTTCCTCAAGCGAAATGCCGGGAGGACAAGGCGGACGGAGAGGTGAACCAGGTGGGCAGGGTGGAATGCAACCCCCTATGCAATAGTAAGGGCCATTGTACAATGCCCTATAAAGATTGAAAGGATTAGACCAATTATTCAATAAAACCAGATAGCTGTCAGAAAAAGAATAAAAGGCTTCAACTATGTTAGCCCTATACAAATATTCGACTGTTTAGTAAAATAACTTGTCATTAATAATTATATGGAGGTTGTTTTGGCAAATATTAAATCCGCCATTAAACGAAACCGGCAGAATGAAAAACGCCGTTTGCAGAACCGTATTTATCGCGGAAGTGCTCGCACGCAGATAAAGAACGCACGAGTTGCGATCACGGCAGGTGATCAAGAAAAAGCCGCTGTAGAAGTAAATGAGGCTATTCGCAAACTTGACCTGGCTGCTTCTAAGGGTATTCTTCATAAGAATAATGCGGCGCGCCGAAAAAGCCGTCTGATGAAACGATTAAACGGCATGGGGCAATAATAAAAATTTGCAGCTTGATTCCTTGAAACTCGAAGCGGGAGATAACCATATCTGCCCGCTTTTGGTTTCATACGGGTTAGAATTAAAGCATGTTTGAAAAAGAACAACAGCTGGTTCAAGATCAAATCCTCGCACTTATAAAGGATGCCAGGCTGCCCCAAGTTAAATTAAAATGGACCTGGATCCCATTCAGTGGGCATTGGGGGATAGCTACCTCGCTGTTTGCGGTTGCATCCCTCCAATCCAAATCCGATCCCTCAATTCAAGTCAAAGAACGCGCTGCTCAGATTGCTGAGTACATTGCTGAACATATAAAACTGCCAGATGCATTTGAAAAAATTGAATCAGTGAATGGTTATCTCAACCTATATTTTGATTCGAGCATTTTTGCTAAAAAAGTTATCGATGCTGTGCTGGAAGCAGGGGAAAATTTTGGCAGGGGCGAGGATTCCGGCAAATCAGTCATGGTAGAGTTTTCTCAACCCAACACCCACAAAGCTTTTCATGTTGGTCATTTGCGTAATATGGTGCTGGGCGCATCAATTTCGGAAATTATGGAATTTGCGGGCAATACTATGGTTCGTACGAACTATATCGGTGATATCGGCTTGCATGTCATCAAATGGTTGTGGAACTATTTAAGCCGTCATAATGGTGAGACTCCTCCGCAGGAAGGAATGACCCGCTGGATGGGTCAATTGTATGCTGAAGCTGTCAAACACTTGGAGGAAAACCCTGATCTTGAGGATGAAGTTAGATTGCTTTTCAAGCGCTGGGATGAGCGCGATCCTGAAATAGTGGCTCTATGGGAAAAGACGCGTCAATGGTCTCTCCAGGCATTTGAACAGATGTATGACTTGTTAGGGATCCATTTTGACCGTATTTATTTTGAGAGTGAGGTGGAAGAAGCTGGGAAAGACATCGTTAGGGAATTGATAGGAAAGGGTATTGCGAAAGATGAAAGACCTGCAGGAGCGGTGATCGTTGATTTGGATCAAATTCTGGGGACTAATGAGGCATACCGGGTCTTGGTTATTCTAAGATCTGATGGTACCTCTCTTTACTCTACCAAGGATTTGGCGCTGGCGATCATGAAATTCAAGGAATACCAGCTCGATCAGTCTATTTATGTGATTGACGTCCGCCAGTCATTATATATGAAGCAGATTTTTAAGGTCATGGAATTAATGGGGTATGACTGGGCGCAAAAATGCCATCACTTGGCGTATGAAATCGTCAACTTGCCCGGAAATGTCACCATCGCTTCTCGTGAGGGGACGGTCGTATTGCTTGAAGACCTTATCTCGGAGGCGGAGAAGAGAGCTTTAAGGATTGTCCAAGAAAAGAACCCGGATCTCTCTGTTGAAGCACGCCGCGATGTAGCCCGCATTGTTGCAATCGGCGCTATCAAATATTCCCTACTTTCACGAGACAATACGAAAATCATTACTTTTGATTGGGATGCTGCCATGGATGTAAATGGCCAAGCTGCGCCCTATATTCAATACGCAGCAGTCAGGGCGAATAGCATACTAAGAAAAGTACAATTTTCCATCCCCGAACCTTGTGAAGTAAGGTATAAACTCTCGAAAGACGAGATTGAAATGGTAAATTATTTAATGCGTTTCCCGCAGGAGGTTCAGCGTGCTGCCAATGACTATAGACCTTTATTGATTGCGAATTATGCGTTTGAGCTTTCTAAAGTATTCAGCAATTTTTACAATAACTGTCCGGTTCTTTCGGCTGATTCTCAAGTGAAGGGTTTCCGCTTGAGGATAGTTGCAGCCGCCCGGCAAGTGATTCGGAACAGTCTGAATTTATTAGGTATTGAAGTACCTGAAGTAATGTAAAAAAAATTCAATAAGGAGTTTTTATGGGTCGAATTAGAACAATCATTATGGGTGCCGCGGGAAGAGATTTTCATAATTTCAATACTTTTTTTCGTGGCAA
>ENA-ORXD01000866-ORXD01000866.1-sediment-metagenome-genome-assembly--contig:-NODE-866-length-31307-cov-3.856388_pt1 | contig 31307 bp, 38 predicted proteins | sample MGYA00237862_ERZ511471 | MGnify/ENA metagenome assembly ERZ511471 | reverse complement strand
CCCACAGCACGCTGTTTCGTTCCATGGAAGGAATCTGGAACAAGGCAAACCATGCCCATATCCCTTCCAGGAATATCACCAGCAATACAGCCCGCAAATGCCTGCTCCGCATACCCCTCCCCGCTCTCAGCTCATTTCAACGGCATGGCCTGCCAGCCCGCATAGCGCGCTCCGACGGATACGCTCAGGTCAAACAGCTCCGCGCTCATCGCGAAAACCAGATCAGGATACAGGGCAGATCCTTTGGAGAGGACCAGCCGGTCTTTTTCACGTTCTTCCACGGTGAAGCCTTTGTCCCGCAGCGCGGTTTCAATGCGCTGGAGCGGTTTGTGTTCGCCAAGAAAAGTGAACCGCAGCAATTGTTTCTGGCCGGGGTCCACCCCCGCTCCGAGCAGCTCGCCGATCATCTTGCGGTCCTGGATCACCTGCCAATTCTTTGGTGACGGCATGATATTACGCTCGAAATATTCCCACCCTGCCTGAGATTGCAGCTCCATGCGGTAGGCTGTGTCCTTTTCCAGCATGGGCCGGATAGCTTCCGTGAAACGCTGTAAATCGGTAACCTGAAAGACAAATTCCTGCCTGCCGTCAGACGTTTTTCGCCCAACCAGACGGCATTCCAACCCGCTTTCTTGCAGCGACTGGATGAGGTGTTTTTCAATCCGCCGCAATTGTTCAAAGGCGGTTTCATCGGGCAAGCCGTTCTCTCCTACATAATTGACAGGCAGGCGCACAACCACCCGCGCGGTTGTGTGAAGACCGCTGTGCTGGTTCTCCAGCGCAGCCTCGACGTTAAAACTGACCACTGTCAATTTTCCGGCTTCACCCAGGAAAGAATACACCTCCCAGGTGCCCCCCGCGATCTGGCCCTGCATTTTATCACCCATCCGCATACTCCTTACAATCTTTTCTCAACGCTCATAATTTTATCCCCATAATGATACCTTAGAACAAGCCCATCAAAAAAGAGAAAGGCGGTACTGCCTTTCTCTTTCAGATCAACTTCACATGCGCAAAAGTCTGTTTACAATAAAACCATTCCCGCGCCGACCCAAACCGACTCAAAGAACGAATCACAGGCACAGCGGAAATCTTCAGGACAGGTCCACATCAAAGGATGGTCGCCTTCCCTGATCAGGAAAACCTGACTGGCCCGGACTTGCCTGGACATCTCAAACACTTGAGAACTGATATCCGGCAGCATGGAGTCCCCCAGCGAGGCGGTAAACAGTACCGGACAGCGGATTTGACGCAAACGTCCATCGAACCACTCGCCACCGCGCTTTGTGAAGCGGCGCAATAAATCGCTGTCAGCCTGGATAACCTGCTGCCAATCCTTACCATGAGCGTACTGCCAGAAAGCGACCATTTCATCCGATGGCTCCTCACGGTCCGCGAGGACGTTCCGCGTCTGAGCGGGTGCCAACCGCGACACGCAGCTATCTGCCACAACCGCTTTGACAATTTCAGGGTACAACATCGCCATCAACAAGGCACAGACACCCCCACCGCTGCTGCCCATGGCAATGCAAGTCTCTTCGCCCAGGCTGCGCACCAGCTCGGCAGCCGCGTGCGCGCCATCTTCCCACCACGAATCAGGCCAGACTTCCATGTGGTCAGACTGGCCTGTCCCCGGCAGGTCAGGCACAACCACGTGAAAATACTGGCTGAAATAATTCATTTCCCGCGCATAGCAAACGGAAGACGCTGTATTTCCCGGCAACAGGATCAATAACGGACCCTGGCCCTGTTCGCGATAAAACAATTTTTGATTCCTGCGATAAAAGAATGGCATTCTCACCACCCCCACAAAAGGGTTTAACCCTTTTCCAGAATAAAATGGTCTTTAAGACAAACCTGTTTCATTGAAGCCTCAACGCATAAAAACTAATTGTCCGGTTTTCCTGATCAACAAGCTGAAATTGTGCGTGCCGCGCCACTTTATCACCCGATTTGCGCGCGCTCAGAATCTTTAATAACGCTCAGTTTAACAGCATGCTTGGCCATTCTTCAGTGTACCCCCGGCGACGTGAATATCGGGGATTCTTCATAACATGCTTTACCGTTGCAATAAGCTTGCCAGAACCTGGTAGTGTCACGGCAGCGGACTAACACCGGTAACACAGAAGGTAAATTATCCCCATATCATAAAATCATTATAAAGCAATTTCTCAAAATTACCTTAAAAATTCAGATAATTCACCTTTTCTGCCCACCTTTCAACCTGTTTCCACCCTGCGCTCATCCGGAAAATGTGTGGTCGGAAAAGAAAATTGAATCTGATGAAACCGCCAGCACGAATCACGGCGAACCAGAACAGCTGTGAAACGGAAAGGCCAGATGTACCGCTCTCCACGCTGCACTTCATAAACCGTGTTTGCTCCCCCGCGCAGGATATCGAGCACTTTTGCCTCCGCGCTGCGCTGGTCTTCTCCTTCAAGAGACCAGCGGATATACCCTAAAAAGTTCTCATAAGCCTCACGCGTTTCAAGTGTGCGGATCACCGTTCCTGAAGTTGCCAGCCAGGCCACATCCCCCAGGGCAAAGATATTCGCGCCTTCCACATCCAACCGGACATCGCCCCAATGCTTCCAATCCCCTTCTATCAGTTCGCGGGTTGTCGAACGATCCAGGCACCATTCCCCCTCTCCGGGAACCAGGGCGCCAGTCCCGATGACTTCAATTTCTTCATCCGGAGCGAAAAGCCGCATAAATTCATCCAGTGCCTCAAGGTCCCGGTTAGCATATCCTTCCTGAAATTTTCTCAGAACACCGCGGACTTCCCGACAACCCTCATTTGCGTCTGTTTTTTCCGCCATGCCAACCTCCCGATTGTCCTCATGGTAACTGCTGCCATTCGATTTTTGTAATACGCCAGGAAGATTCTCCTTCCTGGGTATGGGTTACCCGCATTCCCACCTTCTGCAATACCCGGTTGGAAGCCGGGTTTTTTACCGCGTGAGCGGTAACCGCCTGACAGTTCGGCTGGTGAAATGCCCAGCGGATCAGGGCCTGAACGGCTTCGGTGATATAGCCTTTGTTTTGATATTCCGGATCAATCCCATAGCCGATCTCAACCGCACCGTTATGGTCTGGCATGCCTTTATAGCCCACCAGACCGGCGCCAAATGGAACCGATTCCACTACGACCAGCCAGTAAGTAAACCAGGGATGGTGTCTCGCGTCCACCTTATCCATCCGGGCCAGTTTGAGGGCTATCGCTCCCCGTACTGTGTCCGTCACAATTTCGCGGGAAACCGCCATCCCCAGTTCCGATTCCAGCCTTTCGGGCGCATTCAAATATGCCCTGAGCTGGCCTGTATCTAACGCGATCAACCTGAGCCGCTGTGTCTGCAAAACACGCATGACCTACTCCCGAAATTCCGTTCTCAACCCGCAATAAAACCCCTGTGATCCTATTTATACTGTACACCATTCGGGTTCAGAAAAACAAGATTATTCCACCAGGGTGATCTCCAGGTTGTAAAGCAAAGACATGGCTTCGGGCAGGGAAAATTTAGCCTGTTTAATCTGGTTCAAGAGGGGAGAGATGGAATAGTTCCTGGCGCCGGTGAAATCGGCGCGGGTCAGGTTGGTATGCAGAAAACGGCTTCTCTGAAAATCCGTCCCGGTGCAATCCGCGTCCGTAAAATCCGCTTCCGCGAAATCAACCTCCAGAGCCGCGCAGCCAACCAGTTTGCGTTTTTTCATCCGCAGCCCAAAAAAGGAGGCATAATTCAACACACAGCCGGTGAAATCAATGCTTTCCAGGCCGCCCAACTGGGGCCACGAAGCTTCGGCCCAGTTGATGCCAATGGCTTTGCTATCCTCAAACCGGACGCCTTTAAACTGGCTGCCCTTCACGCTGACCAGGCTCAGTTCGCAATGGTTGAACCGGCAATCCTGAAATTCGCAGCTAAGAAACTGGGATTCCGAGAAGTTACAACCCTCAAAATAACAGTCCTGAAATACTTTTCCGGAAATCATTTCTCCCGGGCAGGATAACCCGATAAATTCCCGGCCCTCATAAACAGGCTGCTCCCATAAGAACGGATCCATAAGTCGTTTTCCTCCCGATTGCTGACCCCGCAAAAAAAATTCTCCCAAATACTATCCACCCGCTTCAGGCGGTCTGTTCGTCTCAGACCAGATCAGCGCCTTCCGGTCTATGTCCCGGATCATCTCAGACTTGCCCTCCGTGTAGCTTTCGGGATCATGCCTGAATTTATGCGCCAGCGCTTCTTTCAGCGCACTGTACCGCGCGGCTTCTGCCGGGTTGGCCCGCAGATAAGCACAGAAATCAAGATGGCGGGCAATCTCGGGGTGGCCGCGCTCAAAGATATGCACGTGATGCGAGCGGTGTTCCTCTCCTCCCTTTAATGAAGAACCGCCGCCCGGGAATGCCAAACTCGCCTTTGGCCTGGTACCCCAACGCAATCATGGCATCCTGATAAGCATCCACCCACCCGATATCCCGTACCGTCACCAGGATGTCGATGACCGGCTTGGCTTTGATTCCGGGGATGGAAGTGCTGCCAATGTGATCGATCTCGAACGCTTCCTGGCCAAATACCCGCCGGAGCGCTTCCCGCTCCGCCTGGTAATGCTCCGCCCAGCAGGGGTCATACGGCAACACTTCAATCGTTCTGGTCATTCCACTCCCTATCCGGCACACGCTGTGGCGGACCGGCAAACATGTAGAACCGTTCCGGGGTTTCTCTGACCACCCGAAAACCCAGGCGCTCATATAAGCGGCGGGCCGGATTGACCCGCAACACATGCAAGGTAACTGGTTTTCCAACAGAAAAAGCCCGCCGCAGTACCTGCCGGATCAAATGCGCGCCAATCCCCTTACGCTGGAAATCCGGCAGGAGGGCAATATTCGCGAGGAAGGTCTCCGTTTCGCGTTCCTCCACGCACAGCACCCCGATGGGGCGGCCTTCCCACTGGATGATCTCACGGTCTTCCGGGTTGAAGTGGTCGTCAAAATAGCCTTTCTGCCAGCCTTCATCCCAGCTCCAGGTCTGCATGATGTATTCTTTCAACACCAGGCAGTGCAAACCATATAAAAAATCATAATCCGATTTCAATGCTGGCCGAAGTGTGAGTTTTCCTGAAAACTGGTCCATTTTCTGATCCTCCACGCCAGCTCAAGCCAAATCACATTCCCTTCTTAACCTTCTGGCGAGTGTGCCACACCAACTGTAAGAATTTAAGGGTATGCCCCAGCGGTTGGATATGGCTTTGCTCACCCGCGTAAATTGTCCGGATGGGGACCCAATCCAGCGCATAACCCCGCCGGACGCAGTCCACAATCATTTCGACTTCAAATTCAAACCCCGACTGGCCGCTCTCCAGCACCGCTTCCATCATCCGGCGGCTGATCAGACGGTACCCGGATTGATTATCTTGAATATGCTGGCCCATGGCCCACGAGAAAGCCCAGGTGCCAAACGAATTTGCCATTCGGCGGATAAAAGGCATCTGGCTGAAATCGCGCGAGCCAATGATCAGATCTGGCCTCCGCGCGGTAAAAACCTCCAGAAACAGCGGAATTTCCGCCGGGTCATGCTGCCCGTCCGCGTCCAGAGTGAGCACCGCGGCGTAGTCCCGCTCCAGCGCCCAGCGAAACCCCGCCCTCAGCGCCGCGCCCTTGCCCTGATTGGGGCGCTGGCACAGCACTTCCGCGCCAGCGGTTTCTGCTCTTGCGGCGGTCTCATCCGCGGACCCATCATCCACAACCAGCACCGGCAGCCAGGCCCGGCTTTGTTCAACCACCCCGGCCACTCGTTTTGCCTCGTTGTAAGCCGGTATCAACGCTAAAACCCGTTCTGTTTGAGCCAATCGCTCACCCATTTCCTTCCCTTACTCCAGGTACCGCGCCACCAGGGTATAGCTCAACGGCGGCCTGACTTCCTGTTTTTCCATACCCTTGAACACGCTGGAGACATCATGGTCGTATTCCTGAAACGATACAAGTTGAAGCCCGTTATTCAGGCAGCTCTGAATGATATCCGACATCTTGTGGTGAAACCAGTATGACACCAATGAATGGTATTCTTTGTTGCCATAATAATCCAGCCCGTCTTCCTCGGCATACGGTTCAGACTTAAAATACGAATGGCGAAGCGGGAAAGAATCCTCTGGTTCCGCGTCAAACATATCCAGCACGGGGTGCATTTCATAGATCAGCAGCCAGCCGCCCGGGCGAAGCAGTCTTTTTACCACCGCGAAGAGATCGTTCAGCTCAGGCATCCACCCCAAAGCGCCCACCGTGATATACACCAGGTCAAATCCGCCGTCATAACCATGCGGAATTTCATTCACACTCGAACACACAAATTCGCAATCGATCCCGGCCGAGGACGCCAGGGTTCTACCTTGCTCAATGAAGGCATCTGCCAGATCAAATCCCACACAGCGCGCCGCCCCCTTATTCCTGAGCGAAAGCAGCTCGCGGCCGTTGTTGCAACACAGCTGGGCCACATCTTTCCCGGCCAGTCCTATCTTGTCCAGAATGCCTTTCTCAATTTCATCAAGACAGGTAAATCCGGGGGTCTTAAAGTCATGCAGCAGCTTTTCAAAATTGTGCTCCGCATGGATGGGGGCCGCCTGGTTCCAGGCAGCGCGGTTGGCTTGAATATATTCTTTATTTTCCATACTGATCCACTCGGTTTTTGTATTTTCTTTCCGAAATTTAATTATAGCCGATCAAATCCGGTTTCCAGACAAGCAAAAGAGGCCGCGTGCAACACGCGGCCTCTTTATCCATTGTTCTCAGGCCGGTCAGCTTTCTACGACCTCAACTTTGGCCATTTTATCGCCCTGCCGGATGGCATTGACCACATCCTGTCCTTTTACCACCTTGCCAAACACGGTATGGCGGCCGTTAAGGTGGGGCTGTGGGGAATGGGTGATAAAGAACTGGCTGCCATTGGTGTTGGGGCCGGCATTCGCCATAGAAAGAGAGCCGGTTTCGTGTTTGAGCGGGTTCCCTACCAGCTCATCCGCGAAGCGGTAACCCGGGCCACCCCGGCCGGTCCCGGTGGGGTCGCCGCCCTGGATCATGAAATTCGCGATCACCCGGTGGAAGGTGATTCCATCATAAAACCCTTCCCGTGCCAGGAAAACAAAGTTGTTCACGGTTACCGGGGCATGCTCCGGGTAGAGTTCCAGTTCAATCGTGCCCTTATCGGTTTCCATCTTAACCATATACTGTTTCTTGAGATCAATCTGCATTTCCGGGGAGCGCTGCCATTGTTTCTGTGTCATGTATCCTTCCTTTCATCACAAAAAAGTGTTGTTTTCTGAACTGGGATTATATCATCCACCAGGGTGTAACCCGGCGGGTTGTCGAACCTGCGGGGGCGCGGCGCTTTTATTCCGCCAGACCCGCGGGAAGCTGCTCAAAGCGGCCGCCCGCGCCGGGGGCCAACCGCACGATTTTCAGAACAGCCTCACGGTTCAACGGCCCATAAATATGCGGAAAGAGGACCCGGCCGCCTTCCAGGTTCTCCCAGCGCACCTCCGCTGTCAACCGGTTGGGGTCAATCACCAGCACCAACAGATTTGGGTCGTTGTGATAAAACCGGTTAGCCGTATCCAGGATCTGTTCCACCGTGGAACAGTGAATGAAACCCTCCTCTGCCAGGCTTTCTGGTGCGTAAACCTTCCAGTCAGAACGGATCACTTCAGGATGTGTGATGTGCAGCAGTACCATGGTTCACCTCAATTGTCCTTTAAAATAAGAAACCTTAAGATGGTCAAGCTCATAAGGTTTCTTTTTGTTACTCTAATTTTACCCGGATTCAGGTCACTGAAACTTTATTGGTGTAAACTGTCACAAAACCCCGGATGTGCTGCGCTACATCACTGGACTGCGGGTAATACCATGCCACATCCTTGATCTGTTCGCCGCCTATTTTCAGGTGATAACAGCTCTCCCGCCCTTTCCAGGGGCAAGCCGTATGCGAGTCACTATCTACAAAATAATCCATTTTCAATGATTCATGGGAAAACAATTATTCCCCTCAACGACAATGGTTTCATCACTTTCCGCAAGAAGATTTCCTTTACAGGTTACTTTTTGCTGCACCTCCGCTGAATAGATACGGGTCTCAGCGTATCTTTTACCCGGAAAGACAGAACTTCTTATGCCCTGTTTTGAAACCCTCTCATACCCCAGCGAGCCAAACTTCCCGACAGTCAGGGCTGGAAAGCCGATCACAGCCTGGGAATCAGCACCGGGGTGTTCTTTTTATATTCCTCATAGTCTTCCTGGCCGCCCCATTTCTTATCAGCCTTTGCCTCGAGCATCGGGACCCCGCTGATCCGTGTCAGCAGGATTGTTACAAAAATGGGGGAAATCATAGCGACCCACTGCCAGCCCTGCAGTACAGGCAGCGCAATGATGGCTACACCGATCCATAAAATGATTTCGCCAAAGTAGTTGGGATGGCGGGAACGAGACCAGAGGCCAGTCCGGATAAACTTGCCCTTATTCTTGGGATCGGCTTTGAAACGACTCTTCTGAGCGTCAGCCACTACCTCAATGGCGAACCCTACAGACCAGATCAGGAAACCCAACAGAGCGAAGATATCCAGATTCTTTCGGTTCGCGGTGGTAATGGCCACCAGCGCGGCCGAAAGGGTAAATGTGACCCATAACCCCTGAAGGGTCCAGACATTGAGAAACCGGACAAAAGAGGGTTTGAGTTCATCAAAGCGGTCATCCTTCCCGGCTTTATGAACGCGGCGGAACAGGAAAGTGCCCAGGCGGGCCGCCCAGACAACCACGACAATCAGCAGCAAAATCGACCGTCCATCAACAACCGGACTCAGCACCACTGCCAGGATGGTAACTGAGATGTATGTGATACTGCCTGTAATATCAAAAAATTTCTCGGTCTGCCGCAGGAAAGCAGGTATAAAGGCCAGCCACTGGATCAGGAAAGCCAGCCCGACCAACAAAGCGAACAAAGGCATTCCAAAAACCCGGGCGCTGCCCTGGCTGCCGGCAAAAGCCACCCCGATACCAATTAAAATCACAACTAGAACAGCAATCAATGCGTTACGATCTGTTTTTTTCATAGCTGCCACCTTTCTATCAAACAAACTTATAAAAAGTATCCATAATTCCAATTGGTAATCCCGCGGCGCAAGCAGAAAACCAAACAGGGTATTGTAAAGTTAGCACTCTGCAAACTTTATAAAGCCCTCAAATCAGTACAGGTCTGAAACGCTGCGCCATCACATCATGCAGATAAAGCAATCAGCGGCATTGAGATCCGCTGATTGTTTTTTACCGTCAAAAAATGGGGCTACTTTTTGCCCAACAAACCACCCAAACCCTTCGCGAGGTCACCGGCATCCGGGGTACTACCGCCGCCGAGGATCCCGTCCAACTGCCCGGCAATTGGGGCCGGGAGTTTCTGTTTGAGATAATTCAAAACGGTATCAACCGCTGTTTTGGACATTTCCTGCGAAAGTCCGGTTTTTTTGGAAACCAATTTAATTAATTCATCCATATCTAAATTCTCCTGTTCGGGTATGGTTTAATATTATTCTTTCCGGCCGCCCATAAGGTCGTCCTGGAGTTTCTGTAGAGCTTCCCAATCCCCATCGGCTGCCAGTCTGGCCTGTTTTGGCCAGGTGGTGGGGTCGGCAGCAATGCCGATTTCGCGCAGCATTTCGCGCAGGGCTTCAACGTCCATCCTGGCCAGTTGCGCGAAGGTACTGATACCATGCTGGTTCATCCCTTGTCTGATCTTCGGCCCAATCCCTTCTATCCGGGTCAAATCATCTTCGAATGTCATCGTTTTTACTTTTTCCGGCGCGCTTCCAACGGGCTCTTGTTTTTTGGGAGCCAGCATCGCCATAATGATGAAAGCAATGATCAGAATAAGAAACCAGACCCACCACGGCAAACCGATTCCCGCGTTTGCCCGCATAGAAATTGATAAAATGCTGAACATCATCTACTCCAATTCTCTATTAATAGCTGCTGATCCGGGTTATCAACAAAACAATCCCAACCGCCATTAATCGCTTCCTGTTGGGATTGTTTTGCGTGCTGACCGCCAGCCGTGAAAACACAAACCGTTCACAACCGGATGGTCATGGTTTTAGTAATTGATCATTCTGGGAAGCTGTTTGGCCTGTTCGACCCAATCGGTAACCTGTTTCTGGCTCGGCAGAGCCCGGACAAGTTTCTTGGCTTCGTTCACTTCGACAACTTTCTGATACAGGTTCTCAGGGTTACGCTGGGCCAGCTCGGGGATGGTATCCACACCAGCTTCTTCCAGCAGGTCGGCATATTCCTGTCCGACGCCTTTAACCCGGAACAGATCGACATGGTTGACCCATTCCAGAACCAGCTTCTCACTGACGCCAGCTTTTTCGGCAATGTCTTTCCTGCCCTTAGGGGTTGCGCCTTCCTTCAACAGCTTTTCGGTTGAGGTGATACCAGCCGTTCTCAACTTCTCCGCGTAAACTTCGCCAATTCCTTCTACATATTCCAATTTTGCCATATCGCATCTCCTTATATGAATTCTGTTTCCCTTTTTACTGTACGGTAAGGATACGCTTCCCCACCCCAATTGATATTAATCGCTCAACTTTCAGAGCCTGAATAAGAGGATTTATATAACGATTGTAGCATTAATTCCGGAAATATAAAGCAAGCAACAGGATAAAAACATCTACAAACCTGAATCCTGACGCATTGGACAATTTATGAAATAACCCTCAGACGCATGGTCTGAGGGTTATTGTCACCCAATCATCGAACGCAATCAATTCAAAGGGATGTTTTCTGGTATGCCTGTAAGCAGTTTCGCGGCCTACCCCCACAGATGGCTGTGGTCTGCCCAGCGTACCAGTTCAGCGTCCAGCCTGCCATTGCAGCCGTGGACAAGTACCTCGGTGATCGAGCAATTGTGGTTGATATTAAAATCCTCCTGCCGGTCAGAAAGGTTCCCGCACAGTTCCGCCAGGGTATGCACAAACAACCCGCCGTGTCCCGCGATCAGGATATTCTTGCCATCCTTGCCGGCCAGCACCGATTTAAGCCCGGTCTGAAACCTGGCCCACAGTTCGGCGCAGCTTTCTCCACCCGGAAAGCGAACATCTTTCTCGCCGCGTTGCCAGGCGTCTGTGATCTGACAATGCAGCGCCCAGTTTTCCGGCGTGGGCGGAAAGCGCTCCAGATCGCCTACATTCATCTCTCTGAAATTTTCAAGAATTTGAGGGGTCAGCCCCAACGGGGCGGCGATGATTTGCGCCGTCTCAACCGCGCGGCGGAGCGGTGAGGCATAAATCTCATCAATTTGTATACCACTGAAATATTGCGCGGTCTGGCGGGCCTGCAGCACGCCTTTTTTGTTTAATGGGTAATCCACCAACCGGTAAGAAAATTGCCTGGTCACATTGGCCGGGTTTTCCCCATGCCGCACCAGATAAAGCCGATTCATTGCTTCTCCTTCACACTGGAGTTCTTCCTCTCATCCAAAGAATCCCATGCTGTTAAATATTTTGTGCTCACAAAACGCGATTCTATCACGTTCCCCTGACCCGGCACAACCGCCAAAAAAGAACCAGACAACAGATTTTACTTGAAACCGTTGTCTGGATACTGGTGACCATCCAATTGTTCAGGATGGTTCTGGCTGCCCGTTGAAGGGGAGGGAAACTCCAGAAACCAGAAAGAAATTTGCTTTAAAAATCAAACTGGCCCGTCAGCCAGCAGCTCCCTCTCATCCACAACTGAGCCAGGTGTTTATTCAGCGATCCACACCCGGATGCGCTTATCGGCCGCGCCCATCGCCAGCAGATTGCCATCCGGGGAGAAAGCCAGGCCGTACACGCCTTTGGGTTTGACCGTAAGAGTCTCCATCACCCGCCAGTCTTCCAGCGAGACCAGCGCCACCTGATGGTCCAGCCCCACCGCCAGGAGCGGGCGGCCCGGTGAAAATGCCAGTGAAAATACGCCGCCGCTTTCCAGAGCCAGTTTGGCCGTCTCGCGCCAATCCTCCACCGCGTGTGCGCGCAAGGTGCCATCTGTGTCTATCCAAATCAGAGAACGCCCATCCGGGGTGAAAGCAACCCGCGCCGCCCCCGCCGGGTGTGCCGGGATCTCGCCAACCACTTTCCGGGTTTCTGCATTCCATACCACCACTCCGCCAAAGACATCGGCCGCGGCCAGCAACCGCCCATCCGGCAAAAAATCAACCGAGCAAACCTTCTTCTGGCCGCTTTTCAACTCACCGGTCTGCGCGCCGCCGGATAAAGACCACAGCCTGACCCGGTTATCATACGAGACCGTGGCAAGGGTGTCTCCATCCGGGGCAAGGACCGCGTCTGAAACGGTCCTGGTATGGCCTGTGAGGGTTGTGAGGAGCGCGCCATCCGGGAAGCGCCACAACCGGATGGTCTTATCCGTAGATGCGCTCACCAGGCGGGTTTCATCGGGTGTCAAAACAATCGCGTTAACGCTGTTTTCGTGCCCTTCAAAAGCGCGCACCAACCGCCAACCGGAGAGCGACCACAACCGGATAAGGTTGTCCATTCCGGCGGTAACCAGCGTCTCACCATCCCGGGTAAATAACACCCGGATGACGTAACTATCGTGGGCCTGAAATTCCTGGATCTGCCGCATTATTACACCTTTCTGGGACGCGGCCGCTCAGGCCTTTACTTCCTCAAGCCCGGAAGTGCAGTTCGGGCAGCGGGTAGCCTGAAGTGGAATTTCTGTGAAACAGTACGGGCACTGTTTGGTCGTTGGTGCTTCCGGGGCCGCTTTCTCTTCCCTGTCCAGGCGGTTGATCGCGCGGATCAGCAAAAAGATGACAAATGCCACAATGAGGAAGGCAATCACGGTGTTGATGAAAAGCCCGTAGTTGAGAGTAACCGCGCCCGCTTCCTGGGCGGCTGACAGGCTGGCGTAAGGCCCCGCGGGGTCGCCACTTTTCATCAACAGGAACAGGTTGGAAAAATCCACGTTCCCCAGCAGCAGCCCGATGGGCGGCATGATGATGTCATCCACCAGCGATTTGACGATATTTCCAAACGCCCCACCGATGATAACGCCGACCGCCAGATCAACCACATTGCCGCGCATGGCAAAATCTTTAAATTCTTTCCACATGGTTGTAGTCTCCTTCCTCTCATTTGATAGTGAGTATAGATTAATTTTTCATTAATAATTATAAGCTGGAGGGATGAAAAAACCAAATCGTGGGATGATGATTAAAAGGTGCAGTTCCAGAAGAGCAGAATCCGCTACAGTCTGAATCCCCGCTCCAATAGCACAGCGGTTAATTGCTCAGTGGATTGAAAGGCGATCCCGGGCAGGCCAACGGAGGCCGCCACCGCGATGTTTGCGGGGTTGTCATCCACAAAGAGGCATTCCCGCGGGGTCCTGCCCAGCGCGTTCAGCACGCGCTCAAAGGTCTCTGGGGCCGCTTTGGTCTGGCCAAGCTGGAAGGAATAGAAACGAGGCTCAAAGTGTTTCAGGAAGGTAAAGCGGGCTTCGATATACGCCACCCATTCCGCGGCGTGGTCCGAAAGCAGCGCCAGTTCGCAGTGGGGCTTGAGCAGGGGCAGCAGGTCGATCATTCCCGGCACTTCGCGGTGAAAATTGCGGCGGATGATCCGCATCAAATCTTCCACCTGGATATTCCACCCGCTGCGGGCAATCGCGCCGGATAGATAGTCGCGCTCGGTGATCCGCCCGCACAGGATATCCTGAAAGCCCTCTTTCAGAGCCTGGTTAACCGCCAGGATTGGGCAGCCCACCAGCGCGGCGACCGGTTCGCCCACCCCATAAAGGCCGGAGATGAACACTTCGGAAAGGTCAAACAAGATCGTCCGCGGCTTCGCCATCTTCAAACCAGCTCTTTCACCCACCATTGGTAATCTCCCACCCGCGAGTAGCCCAGGCGCCGCGCGGTCTGGAGAGCGTCCCCGTCTTCCGCGGGGATCAACGCGCCGGCCAGGTCAAGGTTCCGCGACCGGCAGGCACAGACGGCAGACTCGAGGGAGGTTTGCGTGAAGCGCTCCTCCAGCCACAAGCCGCGGTAGCCAAAGGTCTGCACTTCAACCCAATAACCCTCTGGAGGCATGCGCGGGCACGAACCATCGACTCCGGTTGAGACATAAAGCTCGAATTGGCGCGGGCGCGGTGAAAAACCGCACCGCTCGAACACCCGCTGGCTGGCGAAGTTGTCGAGGCGGACCAGACCGCGGGCAAGCCGCGCGCCTTTCTCCGCTCCGGCTTTCAGGCTGGCGGATACCAGGCGGGTCCCCAGGCCGCGTCCCTGATGATCGGGGTGAACAGCCAGCAGGTCCACCTCCCAGCGCGGCACCCCTGCCACAGAGCGAGTCAAAAACCCATCCACAAAACCCACCAGACTCTCATCGCACCACACAGCCAGCACGGCATGTGTCCGGTGGGTGAGCGCCTCCTGGATCAGGTCATCCTCGACGGCTTCCTGGGGCCAGACCCGCCGTTTCACCGCGCCAATTGCCCGCGTGTCCTCGACGGAGGCCAGGCTTACCCGGATAGAATCAAGCTCACCACCAGTCTTTCGCGTTTCCACCAGAATGAACCTCATCAAAAATGGATTGCTGTCGATTTATCGCGCCGGCCCATCCCTGGGAATGAAGAACACAAAGGGAATCCCCAGAAAAACCACCAGAGACGCCATCAGAAAGGTGTTGCGCAAACCAAACCAGTCCCCTACCGCGCCAAGCAGCATAACCACAGCAGAGCGCAGCACAAAGGTCATCGCCATAAAAATCCCATTGGCAAAGGCCCGGTTCTCAGCGAAGTGCTCCTGGATAATCGCCATCAACACCGGGTTGAGCGAAAGCACCACAAAACCGAGGATCAGCAGCACCGGCACCACGGGCAGCTGGTTTACCACCAGGTAGAGAAACAGCAGCATGAAGACCGGCGTAAGGGCCAGGGAAAACAATAACACCGTGCGCCTGCCAAAGCGGTCGCTGAGCGAACCGCCAAAAAACGCGCCAACCACCCCGGACAGTTCAAACACCGAAAGCGCTGCTCCGGCCAGCCATAACCCGGCGCCTTCCTGTGTGAGGAACACCGTCAGATAAGTTGATAAAGTCGCTACCGCGAAGGAATACATCAACACAATTCCAACCATCGGACCCAATACGGGGAGCATTAACCGCAAGGTTTTGAGCCAGTGATCAGTGCTGACTTTGTTGGGTGTTAAATCCGGTACGTCTTTCAAGCGGATGTACAGGGCCACAGAAGCCAGCACACCAACAACGATCAGCCAGGGCATGTTTCGCAGGCCCAGATAAGTGATGACAGTGACCACAACAAGCGGCCCAAGCACCCGGCCCACTTCGCCGGCCACCATAAAAAAGCTCATTCCACGCCCCAGGCGGTTCCCGGATAGTTTCCCGGCGATGACCGGAGCCACGGAATGGAAAGCCGCCGAACTGATTCCCGCGAAAAGCAGCAGCAAACAGATCAGAATATAGGAGGGGGTGACCCCCAGCAAACTCATCAGGATCGCGGTCACCGCGGGAGCCAGGAAAACCACATCGCGCAGGCTGATCCGGTCGGCGATCCGCCCAAGCCAGGGTTGGATCAGGGAGGGCGCCTGCAGAAACACCGTCAGCAAGCCGGCCTGGGTGTTGGAGAGGGACAGCGTCTCCATCAAAGCCGGCAGCATCGGCGGCAGAAATCCGGTAAACGTATCATGCGCCGCGTGCCCGACGGAAATGGTCAGTACCCGGCCAGTCTGAAAGGTATCTTCCGATTCGATAAGTTCTTCTTCATTGACTTCATTCAGATCGCGCACTACTGTCATCGTAAACCCTCAGTATGATTTCAACTTTGCCGCCAATTTGATATCCTCTGGCAGCAAGCACTCTCCATTTTACCAGCATAAAATGAAACCGTCCCCACCTGAATATAAAGAACTTCCGGAGCGGAAACCACACCGGAAGTTCAGTACAGTCAACTCAAAAAAGATTGGTTTAACCTTTGGAGGGGATGTATTTGGCAATCTTGCTTGCCAGATTGGAGATTGGCATGGTCTGCAGCCAGACTTTTCCGGGGCCGCTCAAAGTGGCCAGGAATAAGCCCTCGCCGCTGAACAGGACATTGGTGACGCCTTTGACCATGGTGATGTCATATTGCACACTGGGCTCAAACATGGCGATATGGCCCGGGTCGACCTTGATAGTCTGGCCTTCTTTCAGAGTGTAGCCGCGCACTTCACCGGGAATTTCCATGAACACAGCCCCGGGACCGGTCACTTTTTGCAAAATAAAGCCCTCACCACCGAACAGGCCCGCGCCCAGCTTCTTGCGGAAGTGCATCTCCAGCTTAACGCCGTCTTCCGCGCACATAAAAGCATCTTTCTGGCAGATGAGACTCTGACCAGGAGCCAGTTTGATATCCACAACTTTACCGGGTGCCTCTGGCGTGAACACAATGAATCCCTGGCTGACCTTACAGGTGTAGGTGGTCATAAATAAAGATTCACCAGACAACGCCCTCCCCAAGCCCGACATTATGCCGCCCTTGGTGTTGGTGGCCATATCAATTCCGGTACTCATCCAGGCCATTCCGCCAGACTCAGTATAAATGGACTCACCCTGTGTCAGATGAACTTCCAGCATTTGAAGAACTTCGCCTGAAACTTTATATTCCATTTTGGTCTCCTTTTTTCTTCTACAGTGATTTCATGACAGCTATTAACCATCTGATTCGATTTTACTGTTTATCCATAAAAAGTACAAACCCCAAACAACCGTTTCCCAATGCTTTTCCGGCCCAATTCAATCCCGGCTCGCGGGCTGCACCAACGCTACCCGGTCCCCAATCCGGATCTGGCCGGGCTGGAGCACGCGGGCATACACCCGCGACCATCCCGGATATTTTTTCTGGGATGTCCGGGTAATCACTTTGTCTTTGAAATAATCCTGGACAGCAGAACAGGGAGAGGTGTAACCAGTGATTTCCACCAAAACACGCGCTCCCAGCTTCAGGCGCGCGCCTGGCACAACCTGGTCCCAATCCAACCCGGCCAGGGTCAGGTTTTCCCCCATCGCGCCCGGATAAATCGGGTGACCTTCTTCCTGAAAGGCAAGCAGCCGGTCCAATGAGAACAGGCACAGCGCCCGCTCTATTCCGCCATGCAGCTGGCGGTTGCGCTGACCGTCTCCCTCAATGCCTTCTCCTGTCACCACAGCCTGATTGACCGCCTGTTTGGGCATTCCCTGGCCCGCGTTGATTTGAAATATCCAGGCTTCTGTCATCGTTCTCATCCCTTCCAACAAGTTTTCTTTATGATAGCAAATTTCACGCAATTTTGAAGGAGACTGAGAAAGGTTTTAAACCCGGGGCGTTCAAAGTTATGAATCCAGCGCGTTTTCTGCCCAGGCATCAAACTCTGCCAGCAGCCGGTTTTTGAGCGGCTCTTCAGCGCCGCAGGCCGCAAACGCGTTGCGCGCGATCCGCGCCAGGCCGGTTTTCCCATACCCAAAGGTATCCGCGATGACCTGATATTCCCGCGAAAGGGTCGTATTGAAGAGGGGTGGATCATCACTGTTGACCGTGACCAGCAGCCCCATCCGGTCGAGGTGGGGGAAGGGATGCTCGGGCAGGCTGCGGTAAACATGCAGGCAGATATTGCTGGTCGGGTTGATTTCCAGGGGAATCTGGCGCGCTTTGAGTACAACCAGCAGATCTGGGTCTTCGATCGCGCGCACGCCGTGCCCGATCCGGTCCGCCTGAAGTTCATTTAACGCTCCCCACACGCTGGCCGGGCCTTCGACTTCGCCGGCATGCGGGACACACAGCAGCCCGGCCTGTTTGGCCACGGTAAAAGCGTGGGCGTATGGCTGCGGCGGGGCACCGATTTCATTGCCGCCCAACCCGAACCCTACCACACCCCGGTCGCGCCCCAGCAGGGCATATTCCAGGGTGCGCTCGGCGGGATAGGGGTCATAGGTATTATCCGGATTGCGAAAACTCAACTGGCGAGGGCAGTCAAATACCCAGCGGATTTCCACCCCAAACTCCGCTTTGGCACGCTGGCGTCCCGCTTCCAGCCCCTCAAGGATATCCGAGATGGTGAGACCTTTGCGCAGGAAATCGGTATGGGTGAATGGGGTCACCGTCGCTTCCCGGTAGCGGATATTCTGGGTGGTCATATCCGCGCCAAGCTCATAAGCGATCAGCTCGAAATCTTGTGAGTCGCGGATCAGGTCCTGGATCGCCAGATAGACCTCCAGGAAGTGCTCAAAATCGGTGAACGCGTACCAGCGCCTCAGGCCTTCCAGATCGGTAGCCGGCAGGGTGTGCCGCATCCCATGGCGCCGGGCCAGTTCCAGGACCGTCCGCGGTTGGATTGCCCCTTCCAGATGCACATGCAGTTCCGCTTTGGGCATGGCGTGAATGAAATTCGATAGCTCGGGGTGGTTTTCCATATTTTTATTGGGCTTCTCCTCCTGAAGATTTTACCAGCGGATTCAAAAATCTTTCCCGGTGATTCGCCGCAAAATTTTATTCACATGAACATGTGAGGTCTCAATGAAGTGAACAAATTTGCCCTGCGTCCCGCCCGCCGCGGTGCCGGCCACAAACAGGCCAGGAACATTGGTCTCCATGGTTTCGGGGTTATACTCGGGCACCTGAAGCTCGCCGCGCAGGCGCACACCGGCCCCTTCAAACAGACTCATATCCGCCACAAAACCGGTGCAAAGCAGCACAAAGTCGGCCTCCCGCTGGAAGCACTCACCCGTACCGGAAACCAGGGTGACCCGGCCGGGTTCAATCGCCACCAGCTCCGTTCCCGGTAAATAGCCGATCTTATTCTCGCGAAGGACGGTGTCGATGTCTTCCAGCAGCGCCTTTTTGACCCGGTCCCGCTCCAGCTCGGGCAGGCGGTGGCTGAGAGTCACCTCCGCGCCGGCCCGCCAGCAGCGCATGACCGCTTCCAGGGCCGAGTTCCTGCCCCCCACCACCAACAGCTTCTGCTGGAAGTATTTGTGCGGGTCATCAAAATAGTGGCTGACATGCGGCAGGTCTTCGCCGGGGATATCCAGCCGGTTGGGCGCGTCCATGCCGCCCGTCGCCAGGACCACGTATTGACAGGCATACAGCCGCTCCCCGGTCATGGTGCGGGTGGTAACCCGGAACCCCTCTCCAGCCTGTGCTACCTTCAAGACCGGTTCATAAGCATTAACCCGGACGCCAAACTGCAGCGCCACCCCGCGCAGGTAAGCCAGGTACTGCTCATTGGTAACCTGGATCTGCTCAGTGGTCTGGAGGGGGACGCCAGCGATGGCGATCCGCTCAGGGGTGCTGAAGAAATGGGTGCCGCGCGGCCACCACGAGATGGTGTGCCCCAACTGGTGTGCTTCCAGCAGAACATAATCGATCCCGGCCCGCCGGAGGGCGACCGCCATCTCCAGCCCGATTGGCCCGGCCCCGACTACCGCCACATCCTTTTTGATAACCTGTTGGTTCATATTGAAACTCCTGCCTTCCGTTTGATTAAATCATTGCAACATCTTGCCTGAATCCTACAAAGAACCGCTTGAAGTTTCAAGCGGTTCAAAAACACTTTTCTCGCTGGTGGGACAGGGTTTATACTCACCCCACCTTCCATACCAGGGGGGACTATTTTTCCCAAAATACATTCTGAACGCTATTGATACACCTCCATGAAGGCATCCAGCTCATCGATCCGTTTCTGTTTTTCTTCCGGAGACAAAAAGGCAGCTTCGAACGCGTTTTTGGACATCTGGTAAAGGTCTTCACGACTCAGGTGAAGCCCTTCCTGGATCGCGATGAAGTTCTCGTCCATATAACCGCCAAAATAAGCCGGATCGTCCGAGTTGACTGTCACCTTGATCCCCAGATCCAGCATTTCTTTAATATTATGGTCCTCGATGCGGTCAAAGACACACAGTTTGATATTGGAGAGCGGGCAAACCGTCAGAGGGATCTGATTCTCCACCAGGTATTTCACCAGCTCCTTGTCCTCCGGGCTGCGCACACCGTGATCGATCCGCCGCACATTGAGGGTCTTGAGCGCCTGCCAGACGTATTCCGGCGGGCCTTCTTCGCCGGCATGTGCCACGATGAGAAAACCCTCGCGCGCGGCACGTTCAAACACTTTGGCAAATTTCTCTGGCGGATGGCCCACTTCCGAGGAATCTAATCCCACGCCAACAATCCAATCTTTATAGGGCAGGGCCTGCTCCAGGGTTTCCATGGCCGCCTCAGCGCTGAGATGGCGCAGGAAGCACAGGATCAGCTTTGAAGTGATTCCCAGTTTTGTTTCCGCGTCGGCCATGGCCCCGTGGATGCCTTTGATGACGGTCTCAAAAGGCACCCCGCGGTCGGTATGGGTCTGCGGGTCAAAAAACATTTCGGTGTGGCGCACGTTTTGCCCGCTGGCTTTCTTGAGGTAAGCCCAAGTCAGGTCATAAAAATCCTGTTCCTTCAGCAGCACCTGCGCCCCTTCGTAGTAAATATCCAGAAAGGTTTGCAGGTCGGTAAAGGCATACGCCCTGCGCACCGCATCCACCGATTTGAAACGCAGCTTGACCCCATTCCGGCGGGCAATTTCGAACATCAGCTCGGGTTCAAACGTCCCCTCAATATGCAGGTGAAGCTCCGCTTTGGGCAGTTTATGAATAAATTCTTTCACAGCTGGTACCCTCCTGTACTAGTTGATCTTATTTCTTTTTGCTTCTATTATATAAAACTTCACCGGCGGTCTTGAAGCCAACACAGGACTTATCCCTGTACAGACTTCCACTTTTCCAGGAGTTCGCGTTCCTTTTCGGGTGAAAGTCCGGCGCGCCACTTATGCGCGGGGCGTTCGCGATCCCAGGCCAGGGTCTCGGCCACTACCTGTTCCACCGGCCGAAAAGTGAGGCCGGACCGCACAGCTTTGGTGTTATCGAAAGAAAACATCCCTGCGGCGGAAGGGTCCGTTTCCGGCATCCAGAAGGGCATCTCCCACATGGCGCCGACCTGATTCGCGGCCAGAAAGCTGTCATCTACCCAGGTGAAGCGGGCCTTGCTGCCGCTGACCCGTTTGCAAGTCTCTAGGAAATCGCTCATCGCGAGCGGCTCTTGCGGGCCAACCGCATTAAAGATCCCTGTCGCACGCTGTTCGACCATCCGGATCACCCACTCACCCAGATCGCGGACGTCGATAAATTGGATTCTGCGTTCCGGCTTGCCAGGCACGAGGATTTCCCCACCGCGGTCAACCCGGTTCAGCCAGTAGGCAAACCGGTCCCAGCGGTCGTGCGGGCCAACAATGATGCACGGCCGGGGAATAAAGTGGTTTTGAGGATAAATTTCCTGAACTAGCTGCTCACAGCGCACTTTCAACGGGCCGTAATATTCTCCGCGCGGATCTTCAATGGTCTCATCCGGCAGGGTGCTGAGCGGCGCTTCTTCGTCTGAGCCAGCAGCCAGGGGCTCCTGGTACACCGATATGGTTGAGATAAAGGTGTAATGCTCAACCCGGTCTTTGAGCAGTTCCGCGGACTGGCGCACCACCCGCGGCACATAGCCGCTGGTGTCGATCACCGCATCCCACTGGCGGCCTTCCAGCACACCCAGACCACCGTCCCGGTCGCCGTGCAGGCTCTCAACCTGCGGGAAAAGATCGGGGCCGGATTTACCACGGTTGAACAGGGTAACCTGATGACCTTTCTGCAGGGCCGCTTCCACCAACGCCCGGCCGACAAAAATTGTTCCACCCAGAATTAAGACGCGCATGATTTTAAATATCCTTTCTGTACCGGAAATCATCCTTGTTTCATTCAATTGTAAATTAAAAAGACGGGGCGTGCCCGTCTTTTATCTTATTGCGATAAGCCTGTTCAAGATTCCGCTTCACCGGTATCCGGTTCATCCGGAACAAATTGCAGCGCGGCCGAGTTGATGCAATAGCGCAGGCCGGTTGGCTCAGGGCCATCTTTGAAAACATGCCCGAGGTGGGCGCCGCAGCGGTTGCAGACAACTTCCTTGCGGATCATGCCATGGCTGAGGTCCGTAGAAACCGCTACATTGTCCTCATTAACAGGCGCCCAGTAACTCGGCCAGCCGGAACCTGAGTCATATTTCTCTTCAGAACTGAACAACTCATTGTGGCAGGCCACACACAGATATTTTCCTCTGGCCTTATTGTGATAATACTTCCCCGTAAAGGCTGGTTCTGTGCCTTTTTGCCGGGTGATATGGTACTGCTCAGGGGTCAGCAATTCTCGCCACTCCTGGTCTGATTTTTTAATTTTTTCTGTCATAAGTTTTTTTCCTTTCAACACATTCCACACAGCAATTACCTGGATTAAGATAATTATATGAAACATTCTTCCCGTCCATGAAAACGATGTAGAGCCTTTGTAACGTAAAAATGGGATTTATAATTTTGTTATTAACTAGATTTCGCTGCGCAATAAATGGATTGCTTATCCTTTCCTGAAAGTTTAAAGCAAGCGATCCCATCCTCATATGCTGATCCTGTAAAGCGCCGCAGATCCATCACCGTGTGTTCCGCGCAAGAGGAGCGCAGATAATGGTAAGATTGAACATCAACCCGTTTCCGGCTGTCCGGTCGCAGCTTCATCTCTGTGCCCGCAACATCAAGAGGTTTCCAATGAATTCACGTCTGCAAAAGCAAATCGAATTTCTGATGACCATCGACCAGCTCAAACAGGTCGTCCGGCGCAATTACCTGGCCGATGCCAGCCGCCCCGAAAACACCGCCGAGCACAGCTGGCACCTGGGACTGATGGCCATGGTGCTGGCAGAGCACGCCAGCCAGCCAATCGACACCGCCAGAGCGGTGCAGATGGTGCTGGTACACGACATCATTGAGATAGAAGCAGGGGACACTTTCGCCTACGATGTTGAAGCCAACAAAGACAAAGCGGAACGGGAACAGAAAGCTGCCAGAAACCTGTTCGGGCTGCTGCCCGAAGACCAGGCCGGCGAGATGATCAGACTGTGGGAAGAATTTGAAACGAACCAGACCCCGGAAGCCCGCTTCGCGAACGCACTGGACCGGCTGCTGCCGCTGCTGCAGAACTATCACGGCGGCGGTCCTTCCTGGAAAGAGAACCATATCCGCAGCAATCAGGTGCTCCAACGCAACCAGCCGGTGCGGGAAGGCTCTGAAACCCTGTACCAGATGGCCGTTGAGATCATCCAGAACGCGGTGGACCGCGGGCTGCTGCTGCCGCCGGAAGCGGGTTAGCTTTTCCACGCCGTTCAATGCCAAAAACCTGGTGAATACCAGTCGCTGAAAGTGAAAAAACCGGAAACAAAAAACCGGCGCCCTGAAACCAGCGTGCCGGTTTTTCAATTTACCCAAAGCTCAGATCAATACTTACGATTGCCCGGCCAGTTGCCAATGACCTGCCGCAGGATGGCAAACTCTCCCAGATGGTAGGCCATGTGATCCGCCACCAGGAGTACTTCTCTGAGGATATTGTAGTCCGGCGCGTGCGGCAACGGGGCGGTAAGATCGGTGCTGGGGTCTGATACCATCTGCCGGAGCGTTACCGCATCTTCCTGAATGGCGCGGATAGTTTGATCCCAACAATCCTGGCTAGCCAGTTCGTTTTCGCCAGGCCAGTAGCCTTCAGGCCACTTTGGAGAAACGTAATCCGGGTCGCGGATGAAATCGAGGATATCGCGCTGTGCCAGCCGGATATGTTCGAGAAGGTGCCAAAATGTGTATTTTACCTGCAGTGGCCGGTGATTAAAATCCCTGGAGGGAAAATCCAACACCGCTTCTTCCAGGGTCATATGGGCGTTTCCACCCTTCAGAAGAGCTAAAACCTGTTCACGCAGCACTTTATCATTACTCATTTAACACCTCTCTATCCTTACAAATCCTTAAAAACCAAACTCAAACCAATTTGTTCCAAATATGATCGAGACAGCCAAAATCAGGAAAAGTACCGTCAGGATCAAACCACACCCGCAACCCATACATCCATTTCCGTACCCAAAGCGGTCCTGAAGCCAATCAAAGACTTTATCCAGCAGAAACAGCTTCAACAAACCCGATAAACAACCCGGACGGTCATTCATTGTTATCTCCTTTACTCTTTTATTAAACAAAAATCAGCACAATTTCTCAATATATATACGTTATACACGCGCAAAACGTTGCGCTTTGTCGAGAATGACCGGTGTCCACGCGTTGAAATCAAAAACTGCCATCCCGCGTCAGATCAGATACGGTTTAAGGTCAAAATTGTCATTAATAATCTTTTATAGGGAAAATTCGAAGGTTATCCGCGGCGTTAAACGCGCCCGGCCTTCATCCTGGGTTGTCTAAGCTTGCCGCACCCCTAAGGCAATTGTTACCCTTCAAGCCGAACCGTTCCCCCACCAAACCCTAAGGATAGACCCATCGCCTCAGGAATCCTGAAGCCTCACTTCCACAGCCAACCCACCATAATCCGACCAGTCCAAACCATTACCAGACCTCCCACCACGTTGAACGCGGCATTTGTCAACGCCAGAAAAAATTCACCACCGCTCATCAGATTCAACGTTTCCTGCCCCAAACTGGAGAATGTGGTGAACGCGCCCAAAAAAACAACCAGGATGACAGTGCGAAGCCGAGCGGATAAGGAATAAGATGACTCTACCTTTGCCACGACAAAGCCGATCAACAGACAGCCCAGCAAATTCGCCGCCATTGATCCCAAAGGAAAGCCCAGATGACCTGAATCGTTTTGAAGAAAACCACTGAGTGTGTAACGCGCGAATGCCCCTATTATCCCCCCGGCACCGATAATATATATTTTATTCAAAACACCTCTTTGGAAATTAGATATCAGATTATTATCCATAAACCAGAAGGCATTCTAACCGAAATATTCCAAACTGTCAAAAACAGCCCCTGAGAGTATCGAAAGTGAAGCATTTGGTTAAATGCCAGTATGCACAACCAAATTTGAGGTTGCTCTAAACAAAGGGGTTGGCGCTATATGGCAGCGCGCGGTAGTTTAAGGACTTTTCCAGGTCTCGTGCCGGTCACGACCGGCTCGTTTGGCGGTATACATGGCATGATCCGCTTTGTCAATCAGCGTGTCCAGGTCCATCTCCCCCCGCAGTTCAGACACCCCAACGCTGATGGTCACAAAAGCCTCCCCCTGTCCCACCTTCAACGGGGTTTCACGGAACAGCTGAACCAGGCGCTCCGCGACCTTAGCTCCCTGTTCCAGATTGGTTTCGGGAAGCAAAATCGAAAATTCTTCCCCGCCGTACCGCCCCACGATATCCATCTCGCGCAAACACTTTTTAATCAGTTCTGTACATCGTTTCAACACCAGGTCACCGCGGTGATGACCAAAGGTATCATTGATCGTTTTGAAGTGATCTATATCCACCATGATCATTGCCAATGAATGGTTAAAACGTTTGGCCCGGTTGATCTCGGATTGGGCCAGTTCAAAGAAGTGGCGGCGGTTATTGATCCCCGTGAGGGGATCGATGGCTGCCAATTGGCGATATTGTTCCTCGCGCTGCCGCAAAGCCTTTTCAATGCGTTTGCGTTCGGCAATTTCTTTTTCCAGCTCGACATTCTTCAAGCGGGCAATCTCCGCTTCTTTTTGGGCTGTATCGGTGCGGTAAGCGACTTCCAGGGTCTGGATTTTCTGGTCATTGATCCTGTCAGCAAGAGACTGGCGGATGCCATAATATTTTTGACACTGCTCCAAAGCATTCTTAAAATCACCCAGCGCATAATAAATTTGCCAGAATCCGTTATGGCATTCCATGATCAGGCTTTTATCGTGGAGCTGTTCAGCAAGCTGCTGCGCCTTCTGAAATATCTCCTGCGACCGCGGGTATTGGTCCTGTTTCAAGCAAACCAGTCCCAGACCCACCAGCGCGCCAGCCTCCTCACTCTTAAACCCTGAAGCGCCAGCCAGATCCAGGCTTTGCTGGAAACACGATTCCGCCTGGCTTTCTTCCCCCAGGTTAAGATATTCGTGCCCCATCTGAGTCAGCACGTTTATCTGGATCAGTTTATTCTGGATTTCACGGCTGATTTTCAGACAGCGGTCAGAAGTAGTTTTTGTTTTTTTGTGATCGGTGAGCGCGGAATAAACACTGGTCATGTTACATAACACAAACGACTCCAGCATCTTATTTTGGGCTTCAACCGCGATTGCCAAAACTTTCTCATATTCTTTAAGCGCCTGGGAAAAGTTTCCGATTAAGAAATAAACTGTGCCAATATTTAACAGCACCTCGCCTTTAATTTCCGTTGAATCCAAGTGTTCGGCCAGCGCAAGTGCCTCCAGCAGCACATCCATCGCGCTGGCATATTCATGCACCGCGGCATAGATTCCCCCAATATTGCGCAGCATGATGGCCTCTTTTTCAACACTGCTGATCTTTCTATAAAGGGAAAGCGCGTCATAGGACTGGTTCAACGCCAGCGAATAATTTCCAATACCCAGATTGACATGGGCCAGATTGCACAAACTATCGGCCTGTCCTTTCAGATACGGCGATTCCGCAAAGTTATCTACTGAAGATAGGTGATAAGCCTGTTCGCTGAGGGAGATCGACCGTTCCGGGTCCACTGTCTCCAGATCCCAGGCAAGCGCGTTTAATGAATCGACCTTTTGGGTAATTTCCTTCAAAGCCTCATCCCCCTGCCGCATTTTTTGATTTTCTGTGTCTCGACAAATTTTTAGGTCCATCCAGCCGTATACTTTTTTTGAAGGGATTGGTTACGCCAATGAAAAACCTGACCGTAAATCCGGCAAAACAAATTTGAAAAAGTAATACTTTTGTGGATCAAACCGCAGTGAACCCTTCCTGTCGGTGCAGTAAACCTGAAAACAATGCTTTAACTGACGGTTACCAATCCTTGAACGGAGATCAAGTTAATCTCTCAATTCATACCGTTAAAACATTAAAACAATATTAATTTACACCAAAATTTGCAAAATTGCAAGCAAAATAGAATTTGCCTTGAACACCCGGCGAAATTTAACCCCGGAATCGCTTCAAACCTGCTGCCGGTGGTTTCGCTGATGTTCCTTTTTGCGCAGTTGTAGATTGACCAGTCTTTACAGGTTGACGGAACCCTCATGGTAAGTACCCTATCAATACCGGATCTGAACTCAGGCCAGCGATTCGGATCCCAATCCAAAACAAAATATGAAGGGTTTCCCTTCAACGAAAAGCGCTTTCCTTCGTTGGCGCGCATTCACAGAATCACAAAATTCAGTTGAATCGATGAAAAAATTTTTTATTGGTTACGTTATAATTTACCTATGCCGACCCCCGCAAACATCCTTAAAAACACATTCGGCTACGATACCTTCCTCCCTTTACAACGCGAAGTGATCGAGAACGTGCTGGCCGGGCGTGACACCCTTGCCATCATGCCAACTGGCGGCGGCAAATCACTCTGCTACCAGATCCCCGCCCTGCTGATGGATGGCCTGACCCTGGTCGTTTCCCCACTGATCGCGCTGATGAAAGACCAGGTCGAGCAGCTGCGGGCGAATGGCGTGCCGGCAGTATTTCTGAACAGCACCCTCTCCCCCCAGGCTTACCAGGAGAATATGGACTGGGTCCGGGAGGGTTCCACCAAACTGCTCTATGTGGCACCCGAAACGCTCCTGACCCCGCGGATTTTCTCACTTCTTTCCAGCCTTAAGCTTTCCCTGTTGACAATTGATGAAGCGCACTGCATCTCCGAGTGGGGACATGACTTCCGCCCTGAATACCGCCAGCTGGTCAGTGTCCGCCAGCGCTACCCCCAGGCCGTATGCCTGGCCCTGACTGCCACCGCCACTCCGCGCGTGCGCGGCGACATTAAAAACAGCCTGAATTTCTCACAGTCGAACGAATTTATCGCCAGCTTCAACCGGGAAAACCTGTTTATCGAAGTGGTACCCAAGAGTGACCCCATCGCGCAGACAACCCGATTTTTGAAGCGTTTCAAAGACCAATCGGGGATCATCTATTGTTTCTCCCGCAAACAGGTGGATGAGTTATCCGCTTACCTGATGTCCAAAGGTTTTTCTGTGCGCCCGTACCACGCCGGATTAGAGGATGCCGAGCGCCAGGCCAACCAGGAAGCCTTTATCCGCGATGATGCGCAGATCATTGTGGCGACCATCGCTTTCGGGATGGGGATCAACAAACCCAATGTGCGTTTTGTGATCCATTATGACCTGCCCAAGAGCATTGAGAACTATTACCAGGAGATTGGCCGGGCCGGCAGGGACGGGCTGCCCGCGCACTGCCTGCTGTTATACAGCTATTCGGATGTCGCCAAATTGAATTATTTTATCAATCAGAAAGAAGGCGAGGAACGCCGGGTCGCGTCCCAACACCTGGATGCCATCGTGCGTTACGCGGAAGATAAGACCAATTGCCGCCGCAAACCCCTGCTGGCTTACTTTGGCGAGAACCACACCGCAGACAACTGCAACAACTGTGACAATTGCACTACGGATCCCCCCACGCTGACCGATATCACCATCCCGGCCCAAAAGTTCCTCTCCTGCGTGCTGCGCACTGGCGAACGCTTCGGCGCGGCTCACGTCACCCATGTGCTGCTTGGCTCTAAAGCCGAAAAAGTGCTTTCCCTTGGACATGAAAAACTATCCACCTACGGGATCGGCGCTGAACTTAACCAGAAACAGTGGATGCATCTCTCCCGGCAGCTGGTGCGGCTTGGCTACCTCAAGCAAGATGCCAAATTCCGGACCCTGAGCCTGACCCCCAGCGGCGTGAACGCGCTCAAAAAGCGCTCCGCCATCCTGGGACAATTGCAGGAAGCGGAAACACCCGCCGCCCGCGCCAAAACCCGGACCACAGCCCTGGAATACAACCAGGCCCTGTTTGACCTCCTTCGCCAGAAACGTAAGGAACTGGCCGATGAAAGCGGGGTGCCGCCCTACGTCATCTTTTCGGATAAGACGTTGGTAGAGATGAGCGCGTACTACCCACAGTCGCCCGAGAGCCTGCTCAACATCAGCGGCGTGGGCCAGATCAAGCTGAATAAGTTCGGCGATGCCTTTTTAGAGATTATCAGGGGATTTTGCCGGCAGCACGACCTTACGGAACAGAAAAAGGACGCGACGCGCCCGAAAACGGATTCAGGAGGACGCACTGCCATGATCGGTGAGGCCTATAATGCCGGGGAAAGCATTCAAAGCCTGATGGAGCGATACCAGGTGCGAAAGGGAACCATTATCCAGCATCTGGAGAAATTCCTCATGGCTGGAAACGCGCTGCGCAGCAGCAGCGCGTTGAAGTCCCTGACTTCCACATCCCCTGAAGAACAGCAAGCCGCGGCGCAAGCGTTTGAGGAACTTGGCACGGCTTTTCTCAGGCCGGTCTTTGATAAGCTGGGGGGAACGATCAACTATGATGAACTGAAGATTTTACGTTTGCTGTATTTATGCGCCCAAAACCAGCCAAAAAACCAGTAACCAGCCGCCGCCATATCCAACCCCTGAATTTGAGGGGATAAAACAGACTATTCCCAATCGCTGGGATCAAACCGCCTCAGCCGTTTGATCTGGCCGCGCTTTTTCTTATCCCCTACGCGAGCCGCCTTTGCCGTAATGCTCGGGCGGGTGGCTTTGCGCTTTTTGGGCTTCTCAAGCGCTTTCTGGACCAGGCTGACCAGCCGCTGGGTGGCATCCAGGCGGTTGTGTTCCTGGGTGCGGTAGCGTCTGGCTTCGATGATGAGCACCCCTTCCTCGGTGGCGCGGCTGCCGGCCAGCCGGAGCAGGCGCTCTTTCACCTCCTGCGGGAGGGAAGGGGAGTTGCGCGCATCAAAGCGGAGCTGGACAGCGGAGGCGACCTTGTTGACGTTCTGCCCGCCCGGGCCAGAAGCACGGATAAAGTCGTACTTCAGCTCGCTTTCGTCAATGTGTGTCGATGGGGTGATCTCGATCATGGGTTAAGTATATCAGGTCAAATTTTTTCATGTGAACATCGCATTTGTTCTGTTTTTCAGGAAGCTCATAGATTGATATTCGGTACACCCATTACATTTGAGGTTTTTTGCTATACTATCTTTGCTGTAACGAAAACTTTTTTTCGAGATGAATTTGGAGACGCCAATTACGAAATTTAAAAAAATTTTAAGTTCCACTCTCGTATTTTTTGCATCAGCCGGGGCTTTTGCGCAATAAATTAGAGAATTTGTTTTTTGCATCGAATAATCCGTCATTGCATTGCCATTCAGTTAGGTTCCCTGGTGTATGGAATCAAGAATTGGATATCTAATCTCAAAATTGATCAAAGAGGTGTGATTTGACAGAAGAAGATGCCTGTGTTTTATTTGCAACTGCCTGGAATAGGCTAAACCCTGATGTATTGATTGATGCTCTCGATGAAGATATAAATTATTCATCTCAAACTGTCCTCACCAACATGGAAGGAAAGGACGAGGTTGCCAATTACTTGAGAGCCAAAATGGCAACTATTCGATCTGCACCTACATTCAAAATATACGCTGAACTTGCTAAGACTCAACCATACCCCATGTATCCCGTTGATTCTCGGCCATGCGTTATTGTCAGCCAGAGTGAATCAAACAATCTGGTCGCTACTGTTCTTTTCGAGACTTCTTTAACCGGCATTCGGAAGATCGAAATGTGCATTATTCCACCCCCTGAAACAACCATTCGTTCCGGAAAATTTCCCGCCTGATTTTCAATCAACATTGACTCAACCTAAACAACTCTCTAGAGCAGTTTAGACCATTGAACAAGAAAAAAAATATATACACACATTTATAAGCACGTGGGTACAGAGGGTTCCCAGGTAGCCCAAATACCCTGTTTAATTAAGGTAAACGCTTTCACTAACCACACATGGACCCATCGATAGCGTATTACATCAAAGCTTGTCAATTTCCTCTGAAAATTTTTAATTATGAAACACAGAACGATTACGTTCTCTTGGAATTCGTGCTTATAAATAAGATAAATGTTTTACTTCTCTTGATTCTTAACCCTGTTTCAATGTTAAATCAGTTGAACATCTTGTGGGCTGTAACGGTTTAACACCATTAAGGAATATTTGAAATATTGTTCGCAAGAAGAATTTCAGATTATGAGTTACCCCACATCCGAAAAGCGCAAGAAAAGCTGCTGTACCAGGTACCTGATATATTCCATCATTCCAACCCAATTATTATCCCGGCGCGGGATTTTGCAGACCTGTCAAATATCCTTTATTGCAAGGGTCTCACGGGGTTGTCTATGGTTAATGCTTCAACTTT
>ENA-ORXD01000864-ORXD01000864.1-sediment-metagenome-genome-assembly--contig:-NODE-864-length-31323-cov-4.152692_pt1 | contig 31323 bp, 20 predicted proteins | sample MGYA00237862_ERZ511471 | MGnify/ENA metagenome assembly ERZ511471 | reverse complement strand
GACGACGCACCGACCGGCGCAGGGCACACCCAGCGCGTCACCTCCTGCAAGTTCACGCTCGACGGCACGCTGGCCCTCAGCGCCGGCGACGACGGCACGTTGCGAACCTGGGATGTGGCCGGCGGTCGCCCCCGTGCCACGCTCGCCGGCCATGGCGATGCCGTCACGAGCTGTGACGTCTCGGCCGACGGCGGCATCGCAGTCTCGGCCAGCCTGGACAAGTCGCTGCGCGTTTGGGACGTGGCCGGCGGAGAGTGCGTCGCCCTCCTCGAGGGACACGAGGGCGGCGTGACCGGCTGCGCCTTCACGCCGGACGGCGCCACCGCCGTGTCCTGCAGCAGAGACGCAACGCTCCGCGTTTGGGACGCCCGCAGCGGCGCCTGCCTGCACGTGCTGCGCGGCCACGAGCATGCCCTCAACGCCTGCGCCGTCTCGCCCGACGGACGACTCGCCGTCTCGGTTGGCGATGACACCACCGTGCGGCTCTGGCACCTGAAAGCCGGCATCTGCCGCTACACGCTCCCAGGCAACATGCGTCCCGTGCACTGCTGCGCGTTCTCACCGGACGGCCGCTACGTGGCGGCGGCCGGCTGGGACAATCGCCTGCGCCTCTGGGAGACGGCCGACGGACGGCCCTACGCGGTCCTCGAGGGTCACACCTGGGCCAACGACCGCGACGGCATCCGCTACTGTCACTTCTCGCCGGACGGCGCCTCCATCGTGACAGGCGCCCTCGACGGCACGCTCAGGCTCTGGGACGTCGCCGGCGCCCGGCAGGTCCTCGTCTTCGAGGAACCTGGCAGGGCGCGCCGCTACCCCACGTGCGCAGCCTTTGCGGGCGACGGCCGCTACGTCGCGGCCGGCTTTGGGCGCAGCCTGCACGTGCTCCACGTCGACGGCAGCCGCCTGCTTACCTACCGTAGTCCCGGCACGCTCACCGCCGTCGCCTTCAGCCCCACGGCGCGGGTGATCGCCGCCGGCGACGCCGGCGGCGACGTGGCCATCCTCGAGGCGGTCGCGCTCCCCGCGGACCCCGGAGCGCTGACATGCTCACCGTAGCCACCCTCAACGTCCTAGACGACCTGCGCCACTGGGAGCAGCGGGCGCCGCTGATCGTCGAGCAGTTCCGTGCGCGGCGCCCAGACGTGATCAGCCTCCAGGAGGTCTCCCTGGCGACCCCGGAGGCGCCGCTCGGCGGGGCGCGCAGCACGGCGGACTGGCTCGCCGAAGAGCTCGACGGCTACACGGTGCTCTTCAGCCCGAGCACAGACGAGCCGCAGAGCGACACGCTGGCCATGCTCGTCGCGGTCGAGGTGGAGACGCACGACGTGCTGACCTTCGCCGAGCAGGGCCGCCGGGCGCAGCGCGCCCGCCTCAGGCTCGGCACAGAACGCTGGACGGTGGTCAACACGCACCTCTACTGGCACCCGTTCAACGAAGAACCGCGGGTGCGTCAGGCGAGCGAACTGCTGGCGTGGATCGCCGACGACACGCCCGCGGTCGTCTGCGGTGACTTCAACGCCATGCCCGACTCGCGCACGCTGCGCATGCTCGGCGAGCGCCTGACCTCGGCGCACGCCGCCCTCCACGGCAGCGAGCCGCTGCTCACCTACCCCACCAACTTGCGTCGCGGCCCGGGCCTGCGGCACTGGAGCCGTCACGCCGTGCTGCGCACCAACGGCCTCGTGCGCCTGCGCCGCAACGTACGTTACGGCGGCGTCGTCGACTACGTGATGGTCGACGGCGGCGTCGAGGTGGTCTCGTGCGAAGTGCTCTTCGAGCGGCCGTCGGCCGCCGACGCGCGCATCTTCGCCTCCGACCACCTCGGCCTGCTCGCCGTCCTCACGCGCCCGGGCGCCTGAACGCAGCACCCGGGCGCCCGGGGGACGTCCTGCCTCCGCTCACATCGTGCCGAGCGAGACGATGTTGCCCTCGCTGTCCTTGAACCAGGCGACGCGGTCGCCGTCGAACTCGGCGATGCCGTTCACGGTCTTCAGACCGATCTCGGGCACGTCGTAGTCCTCAAAGGCGACGCCGCGGCCACGCAGGTCGGCGATCGTCACGTCGAACTCCGCCGCCGGCACGGAGAAGGCCAGCGTCGTGTTCTGCGGCGCCGGCATGCCGGGGCGCTCGTAGATGTAGATGGCGCTGTCGCCACCGGCGAGGAAGGCGCCCTCCCGCGTCGGGCCGCTGAGGCCTCTTTCCTCCAACCCGAGCACATCCGTATAGAAGGTGCGTACGCGCGCGATGTTCTCCGCACGCAGCACGCCCACAACCTGATATCCACGCAGGCCAGTCATCACACTCACCCTCTTTCGCCCGGCGGACCAATAAGTCCGCCCTCAGTGGATACAAGAGTGTTCCCGTCCGCAAACCACCACACCCCGGGCGAGCCCGACGGCCGCTGTTCACGGAAGCGCAAAGCCGCTATGATGTCCTGCCGACGTGCGTCGGGCTCGTTCCGGCGCCATGTACGCAGGATGACACCAGCGGCCGCCACTCGTGGAGGCGGCCCCAGAAAGGAACGCGCATGCCGAGCCCCAAGGTCAAACCGCGAGGCGACAAGAAGCGGGGAAAGCCCTTCGATCCCTCCCGCCGTCGCTTCTGCCACTTCTGCAAAGAGAAGCTCGACGAGGTGGATTACAAGGACGTCACCACCTTGCGGCGCTTCATCAGCGACCGCGGCAAGATCAAGTCGCCGCGGGTGACCGGGACGTGCCGGCGTCACCAGCGCCAATTGGCCGCCTGCATCAAGCGGGCTCGGGAGATGGCGCTCCTGCCGTACGTCGCCGAGAGCAAAGGCCTCGGCGAGGGCGGCGGCCGGCGGCGGCCGCGCTAGGCATCGCAGCGGCTCACGCCGGCGTCGGGTTGCAGGACGACATTTCGTTTGCATTCGAGTAGACTGTGCCCACGGGGCAGTGAGGCTCACGTGTTCGCGGGTTGACCACCCGCAGCATTTGTTGTCTTGACCTGTGCGGATGGGTGGCGAGTTGGTCGCGTTCCCCTGTGACTCCCGCAGGACAGAAGGGTGTTATACATGGCAGAAGGTACCGTCAAGTGGTTCAACGCGGCCAAGGGCTACGGCTTCATCTCGCGCGCCGATGGGGACGACCTGTTCGTCCACTTCCGCGAGATCCAAGAGGAGGGTTTCAAGACCCTCGATGAAGGCCAGCGGGTCACGTTCGACGTCACTCAGGGCCAGAACGGCAAGATGCAGGCGAGCAACGTCCGGAAGATCTGACGGACCTGACGCCCTCACACAATCTGCTTGTCAACCGGAGGCGGCCAGTGGCCGCCTCCGGTCGTTCTGGAGCCTAACGTGCAGCGGGTGCTCCGCCGGCTACGACGCCCGCTCTCGCCGCCCCCAGACACCCTCGTCGTCGACGACCTCGCGTTTCGCCTGCGCTGGAGCCGGCGGCGCGCCTCCATCGGTATCACGGTGACACGCGCCGGCGAGCTGCGCGTCGCCGCACCTTGCGGCGCGCCGCCGGGGCAGATCGAGTCCTTCGTGCGCGCCAAGCTGCCGTGGGTGAGGCGCAAGCTCGCGGAGTTCGCCGCCCTGGGCGACGAAATCGTCGCCGTCCGGCTGGTGAGCGGCGAGCGCCTGCCCTACCTGGGACGGCGGTACACGGTCGAGCGCGTTGAGACGAGCAGCGCGCCGGTGCGGCTCAGCCGTGGCCGGCTCGAGATCGACACCGGCCTGGACGGAGAGGCCGCCGGCGCGCTGCGGGACTGGTACGTGCGCCGCGCCCAAGCGCGCGTCACGACGCGCCTCGGCCATTTCGCGCCGCTCGTCGGCGCCCACCCCACGGAGCTTCGGGTGCGCGACATCGGCAGACGCCGCTGGGGCGTGTGCGACTGCCGGCGTCGCGTCGTCTCGCTTCATTGGCAGCTCATCACCCTGCCTCCGGATCTGCTGGACTACGTGCTGGTGCACGAGCTCTGTCATCTGCTCGTGCCCAACCACAGCCCGGCGTTCTGGCGCCACGTCGAACGCGTGCTGCCGGACTACAAGGCCAAGCGCCGGCGCTTGGCGGTCGACGGCCGACGCCTGGCGCTGTGAGGCGCCGGGGTGCTTGACTTACCAGTCGGTACAGGTAGACTCGCGGCCATGACACGGCATCGTTCCTGGCACGTACCAACATGGCTCGAACGGCTCGGCCGCGCGAGCTGGCTGGCCATCGGCATCATCCTGCTGCTGGCGGGCGTCATGACCATCTTCTCGCTCACGCGCACGATCCTCGTGCCGCTCATTTTGGCGACCCTCGGCGCCGCCGTGTGCCTGCCGCTCGTGGACAGGCTCACCCGCATGCGCGTCCCGCGCGGCATCGCCGCGTTGGTCGTCCTCCTCGTCCTGCTCGTCGCCGGCGCAGCCATCGTCATCCTCGTGATGGCGCAGATCATCGGACAGGCAGACGAACTCAGGGCGTACCTGACGCAGGGCCTCCAGGAACTCAAGCAGAGCACGCTCGGGCCTCAACTCGAGACCATGGTCAACGAGGCCACGGAGCTTCTGCAGAACTCATGGCAGGAGATTCTTTCCGGCATCGCTCCTTTTGTGGCCACAAGCGTGAGCGCCATCATCAGCCTCGGGTTCGGCATCTTCATCGCCATCAACATCCTCTACTACCTGCTCGTCGACGGCCGCCGCGCCGGCACCTGGCTGGGCGAGCACATCGGTCTGCCGCCGGAACTCGGCGTCCAGATCGTGCGACACGGCGTGAGGTCGCTACGCGGCTACTTCACCGGCGCCACCATCGTGGCCGCCTTCAACGGGCTGGTCATCGGCGTCACCGCCGTCATCCTGGGTACACCCATGGCCGGCGTCATCGCCCTGGTCAACTTCCTCTTCTCGTATATCCCCTACGTGGGCGCCATCGTCGGCGGCGCGGTCGCCGTGATCCTCGCTTTGGCTAGTGGGGATCCCATGGACGGCGTCTACATGCTGGTCGTCGTCATCCTCATGAACACCGTCCTGCAGACGGTCGTCATGGCGGTCGCGATGGGCGCGACCCTCAAACTGCATCCCTTGGTGGTGCTCCTCGCGACCACTGTAGGCGGCATCTTCGCCGGCGCCATCGGCAGCGCTCTGGGCGCCCCCATCGTCTCCGTCGCCGTGGACAGCCTGCATCGCGTACGCGACTCGCGGCTGTTCAGCGATGACGATGAGGCAGCCGACGCTGGCGACTCACCGACGGACAGACCTGCGTCACCGCTGGAGGCCGCCGGCGACGCGACCTCCGCCGCTCCGCCGGCGTAGACGCGCGGCTTCGCGAGCACGTTTTCGCGCCCGCGAAGCCTGTGGTATCCTCTGGCTCCCTGCGTCACCGCGGAAAGCTGCGCGTGCGCGCTCAAGGGCGATTAGCTCAGCGGGAGAGCGCCCGCCTCACACGCGGGAGGTCGTTGGTTCAAACCCAACATCGCCCACCACCCTCCTCCATCCGTCGTCACAAGAACGCGTCCACGACGTCGCCCGGCGAGGGCACGGCCGCGACGCCCCGCCTCTCTTGCCGCCCGCCGTCAAGCTCACGCCGCCCACCGAGCGCTCCGCACCGCCCACCGATACCACGCTCGCATCGCCCTACTCGGAGCCTACGCTATGATTGGGTTACGTACTCGGAAAAACGCGCGCTTGCGAGGCTTTTTGCCATTGCGCGGGGGGCACTGGAGTGCTAGTCTTGCCCACCCTTTCTCGGCCGTGTCGTCACCAAGACGGTGCGACGCGTGGCGGCACACGCGGCCGCCCACCTCGGCGCACAACGAGCGCGGAGCGGCAACCAGCAAGGTCCGACAAGACACAGGGGAGGTAACCAGGTGGCAGACGAGCAGGAGATCTACTATCCATCGGCCGATGCGTCCAGAAATGCGTACTTCAAGACCATGGAAGAGTACGAGGCCACCTACAAGCGTTCGGTAGAGGATCCTGAGGGATACTGGGCCGAGCGCGCCGAGGAAGCGCTCACCTGGTACAAGAAGTGGGACACGGTCCTCGAGTGGAGCTGGGATCCCACACCGGTCATCAAGTGGTTCGATGGCGGCGAGCTCAACGTCACCTACAACTGCGTCGATCGTCATGTCGAGGCGGGCAAGGGCGACAAGAAGGCCATCATCTTCGAGAGCGACCAAGGCGACAACTACAGCTACACCTACAAAGAACTCCTGGACGAGGTGTGCAAGTTCGCCAACGTGCTCAAGAAGCACGGCGTCCAGAAAGGCGACCGCGTCGCGGTCTACCTGCCGATGATCAAGGAAGTGCCGATCGTCCTGCTCGCCTGCGCGCGCATCGGCGCCGTCCACATGGTCGTCTTCGGCGGCTTCAGCGCGGACTCCCTGCGCGCCCGCATCGACGACTGCGAGGCCAAAGTCCTCGTCTGCGCCGACAAGGGCTACCGCGGCGGCCGCATCATGCCGTCCAAGACGAACGCCGACGAGGCCATCAGCGGCGAGTCGACGGTCGAGTCCGTCATCGTGATCAAGCGCGTCGACGGCGACGTCCCGTGGACCGAGGGCCGCGATCACTGGTACGAGGACGAGATGGCCGCCGCCGACATCACCACCGATTGTCCGTGCGTGCCGTGCGAGTCGGAGCACCCGCTCTTCATCCTCTACACGTCGGGCTCCACCGGCAAGCCGAAGGGCGTGCTCCACACGACCGCCGGCTACCTCCTCTACGTGCACGACACGTCCAAGTACACGTTCAACCTGCACGACGACGACGTTCACTTCTGCGCCGCCGACGTCGGCTGGGTCACCGGCCACAGCTACATCGTCTACGGCCCGCTCGCCAACGGCGTCACCTCGGTGGTCTTCGAGAGCATCCCAACCTACCCAGAGCCGGATCGCTACTGGGCGGTCATCGACAAGATCAAGCCGACGACGCTGTACACGGCGCCGACCGTCATCCGCAGCCTCGTGGGTATGGGCGAGGAGTGGCCGGGAAAGCACCCGATGGAGAGCCTGCGCGTCATCGGCACAGTCGGTGAGCCCATCGACCCGAACAGCTGGAAGTGGTACTACAAGAACGTCGGCAAGGAGCGCATCCCGATCGTCGACACCTGGTGGCAGACCGAGACCGGCGGCCACATGATCACGCCGCTGCCCGGCTGCACGCCGCTCAAGCCGGCCTCGGCCGGACGGCCGTTCTTCGGCATTCAGACACAGGTGCTCAAGGACGACGGCTCGCCCTGCGCGCCGGGCGAGCAGGGTCACCTGGTCATCACGCACCCCTGGCCGGCGATGCTGCGCGGCACCTGGGGCGACAAGACGGGCACACGCTTCAAGGATGTCTACTTCTCGATGTTCAAGAACAAGTTCTACACCGGCGACGGTTGCGTGATCGACGAGGATGGCGACCACTGGCTGAAGGGCCGCGTGGACGACGTGCTGAACGTCTCCGGTCACCGCATCGGCACGGCTGAGGTCGAGAGCGCCCTCGTCGGCCACCCGGACGTGGCCGAGGCGGCTGTGGTCGGCTACCCGCACGACATCAAGGGCACCGGCATCTACGCCTACGTCACGCTGAACGCCGGCGTCGAGCCCAGCGAGCAGCTCGAGAAGGACCTCGAGCTTCAGGTGCGCAAGGTCCTCGGCGCCATCGCCAAGCCGGACAAGCTGCAGTTCGCTCCCGGCCTGCCGAAGACCCGCTCCGGCAAGATCATGCGCCGCATCCTGCGCAAGATCGCCGAGGGCGAGCTGGATGCCTTGGGCGACACGACGACGCTGGCCGACCCGGCCGTCGTCGAAAGCCTGAAGGCGAACCGCAAGTAAGAAAGCGGACGGCGGCCGAGCCCGGCAGGGCGAGGCCGCTTGAAGAGCAAAGGCGGGCGGGCGGCCGTAGGAGCTGCCCGCCCGCCTCTCGTTTGCGCCCGCCCGGCGGCTGCCCGCAACGCTCGACGAAGCCGGCCGTGAACAAGTAACCTCTCAGCCGGGTACACCGTCAGCAACGACGCGGCACGGAGCGCTACATGGGCATGCGCAACCTGCAGAGGCTGTTCGACCCCAAGAGCATCGCCGTCATCGGCGCTTCCAGCAGGCCCGGATCCGTCGGCTACACCCTCCTGCACAACCTCCTCGGCACCGAGTACGACGGCGCCGTCTATGCCGTCAACCCCTCGGCCGTCTCCGTCCAGGGCGTCCGCGCCTACGCCTCGATCCGCGAGATCCCCGAGACCGTCGACCTGGCCGTGATCGCGGTGCCCGCCAAGTCTGTGCCACGCACCATGCGCCAGTGCGGTGAGGCGGGAGTCGGCGGCGCCGTGATCGTCAGCGCCGGCTTCCGGGAGACCGGCCCGGCGGGCCTGGAGCTCGAGGAGGAGGTGCGCGCGATCGGCGAGCGCCACGGCGTCCGCATCCTCGGCCCCAACTGCCTCGGCTTCATCCGCCCCGCCGGACACCTCAACGTCACGTTCGCGCGCGTCTCTCCGCCCGATGGGCGCATCGCCTTCCTCAGCCAGTCGGGCGCGCTGGGCACGGCGATCCTCGACTGGGCGACGGCGCACCAGGTGGGCTTCAGCGCCTTCGTCAGCGTCGGCTCGATGGCGGACGTCAACTTCGGCGACCTGATCGACTACTTCGGCGCCGACATGCACACGACCAGCATCATCCTCTACGTCGAGTCGATCACGGACGCGCGCAAGTTCATGAGCGCCGCCCGCTACTTCTCGACCACCAAGCCGATCATCGCCGTGAAGAGCGGCCGCAGCGCGCGCAGCGCCCTGGCGGCCGCCAGCCACACGGGCGCTATCGCCGGCGACGACGCCCTCTACAGCGCCGTCTTCCGGCGCGCCGGCGTCGTGCGCGTAGACGAGATCGAGGACCTCTTCGACGCAAGCGAGGCGCTCAGCTTGGCCAGCCGCCCGCGAGGTCGCCGGCTGGGCATCGTCACCAACGCCGGCGGCCCCGGCGTGATGGCGTGCGACCGGCTCCTGCATCTCGGCGGCGAGCTCGCGGAGCTCTCGCCGGAGACCGACGCGAAGCTCGGTGAGGCGCTGCCGGAGTTCGCCAGCCGCGGCAACCCCGTCGACGTGCTCGGCGACGCCGACGCGTCCCGTTATGCGACCGCCGCTCAAGCCCTTATGGACGACGCCAACTGCGACGGCGTGCTGGCGATCCTCACGCCGCAGGCCGTCACCGATCCCGCGGCCACCGCGCAGGCCCTCGTTCAGGTCTCCCGCACGCATCGCTACAAGCCGCTGCTCGCCTCCTTCATGGGAGAGATCGAGGTGGCCGCCGGGCTGAGGATCTTCGAGCGAGCCCGCGTGCCGACCTTCGATACGCCCGAACACGCCGTGCGCGCCTTCATGCACATGTACGAGTACACGCGCAATCTGGACAACCTCTACGAGACGCCGGCCGACATCCTGCCGGACTTCGAGCCCGATCGCGCGACGGTACGGGCCGTCTTCGCCGGCGTGCTGCGCGAGGGACGCACGCTCCTCAACGAGGCTGAGGCCAAGACGGTGCTCGCCGCCTATCAGATACCGGTGAACCGCACGCATGTCGCCAGAAGCCCCGAGGAGTGCGCCGCGACCGCCGCGGAGATCGGCTTCCCGGTGGCCGTCAAGATCCTCAGCAACGACATCACCTACAAGACCGAAGTAGGAGGCACGGCGCTCGATGTGCGCTCAGCAGCCGAGGCGGCCGCCCTGTTCACCGAGCTCACGGAGCGCGTCGCCGCCCGCATGCCCGAGGCGCGGATCATCGGCGTCACGGTGCAGGCCATGAGTCACGGAGGCTACGAGACGATCGTCGGCGCCAAGAAAGATCCGACCTTCGGCCCGGCGATCATGTTCGGCATGGGCGGCACCAACGTCGAGCTGCACCGCGACGTGACCTTCGACTTCCCGCCGCTCAACGAGGCCCTGGCGCGCGCCATGATCGAGCGCACGAGGGTCTCGCGCCTGTTGCGAGGCTACCGCGGCAAAGCCGCGGTCGACATGGTCGCGCTCGAGCGGGCGCTGGTGAAGACCAGCTACCTGCTCGTCGACTTCCCCGAGGTCCGCGAGATGGACGTGAACCCCCTCCAGGTGCGCGCCGACGGCGTCTGGGCGCTCAACGCGCGCCTCGCTATTGAGCCTAAGACGCCCCACGCGAACGCCCTGCCGGGGGCGCACCTGATGATTCCTGTGTATCCGTCCAGGTACCGCTGGGAACTGACGCTGGACGGCGAGCCCATCCTGATCCGGGCAATCAAACCGGAGGACGAGCCGCTCTGGAAGGACATGGTCGCCTCATTCTCCCCCACCACGGCCGAGCACCGGTTCTTCGGGCGCGTGGGCGCGGTCACCAAGTCGATGGCGGTGCGCTATTGCCACATCGACTACGACCGCGAGGTCGCGCTCGTCGCCATCCGCAGCCCCGCCGGCGAGCGTCCACCCGCCATGCTCGGCGTCGCCCGTCTCACGCTCGAGACGGCCGATGCCAAAACGGGAGAGTTCGCCGTCGTCATGCGCGACGAGTACCAGAGCAAGGGCATCGGCCGCAAGCTCATGGAGACGCTCATCGAGGCCGCGCGCGAGCGCGGCATGCGGGAGATCCTCGGCTACGTGCTCACCGCAAACCTCGGTATGCTTCGCTTCGCCCAGCGGCTCGGCTTCGAGATCCGGCCGGGCGACGAGCCCGACACGCGCGAGATCGTGCTGCGCCTGTAGGCGCTCGTCGCGCGCCGCGACGGCGTAGGCTAGCCCCAGGACAACGACGCAGCACGGAGCGAGACGCATGAGAACCACAAACCTTCGCAGGCTGTTCGACCCGAAGCGCATCGCGGTGGTCGGCGCCTCCAACAAAGCGGGATCCGTCGGCTATATCCTGCTGCATAACCTCATCGGCGCCGGTTACGAGGGAACCGTCTACCCGGTCAGCATCTCCGCGGAATCCGTCCAGGGCATGCCGGCCTACGAGTCGATCGGCCAGATCCCCAACAAGATCGACCTGGCGGTGATCGCCGTCCCGGCCGCCTCGGTGCCGGCGACGCTGCGCGAGGCCGGCGAGGCCGGCGCGGGCGCGGCCGTCATCGTGAGCGCCGGGTTCCGCGAGGCCGGCGAGGCAGGCCGCCGCCTCGAAGAGGAGATCCGCAACGTGGCCGCCGACTACAGCCTCCGCCTCCTCGGCCCGAACTGCCTCGGCTACGTACGACCGGCGGTGCATCTCAACGTCACCTTCGCCCACGTGCTGCCGCCCGCCGGCAGAGTCGCCTTCATCAGCCAGTCGGGCGCGCTCGGCACCGCCATCCTCGACTGGGCAACGGCCAATGAAGTCGGCTTCAGCGCCTTCGTCAGCGTCGGCTCCATGGTCGATGTGGATTTCGGCGACCTTATCGACTACTTCGGCGCGGACCCGACCACGGCCAGCATCATCCTCTACATCGAGTCGATCTCGAACGCCCGCAAGTTCATGAGCGCCGCGCGCCACTTCGCGATGACCAAGCCCGTCATCGTCGTCAAGAGCGGCCGGACCGCGCGCGGCGCCTTGGCGGCGGCCAGCCACACCGGCGCCATCGCCGGCGACGACACGCTCTACAGCGCCGCCTTCCGCCGCGCCGGCATCGTGCGCGTGGATGAGATTGAGGACCTCTTCGACGCCAGCGAGGCGCTGAGCCTCGTGAACAGCCCACGCGGTCCGCGACTCGGCATCGTCACCAACGCCGGCGGACCCGGCGTCATGGCCTGCGACCGGCTTCTCTCGCTCGGCGGCGAGCTCGCGGAACTGGCGCCGGAGACCGACGCCAAGCTCAAAGCGTCGCTGCCCGTGTGCAGTAGTCGCGGCAACCCGGTGGACGTGCTCGGCGACGCCGACGCGAGGCGCTACGCCGTCGCCGCCCAGGCCCTCATGGACGACGCCAACTGCGACGGCGTGCTCGCCATCCTAACGCCGCAGGCGATGAGCGATCCCGCGGGCACAGCGCGGGAGCTCGTCGAGGTGTCGCGTTCGCACCAACTCAAGCCGCTGCTCGCCTCGTTCATGGGCGAGATCAAGGTCGCCGACGGGCTCAAGGTGCTGCGCGCCGGTCGCGTCCCGACCTTCGACACGCCGGAGGACGCCGTGCGCGCGTACATGTACATGCACCAGTACGCGCACAATCTCGCCAACCTCTACGAGACGCCGGCCGACATCCTGACCGACTTCACGCCCGACCGTGAGGCCGTCAAGGGCATCTTCCTCAAGGTCGCCCGCGAGGGACGTGCGATCCTCACGGAACCCGAAGCGAAGTCCGTGCTCGCCGCCTACGACATCCCCGTCAACCGCACGCTCGTCGCGGCCACGGTAGGCGAGTGCGTCGCGGCCGCCAAGGAGATCGGCTTCCCTGTGGCCATGAAGATCCTCAGCCGCGACATTACGCACAAGAGCGACGTCGGCGGCATCGCCCTCAACGTGAGCTCGGCGGCCGCGGCGGCCGAGCAGTTCGCGGCGATCACCACCAGCGCTGCGAGGGCGGCGCCGGAGGCGAGGATCGCCGGCGTGACCGTCCAGGCGATGGGCCGCGGCGGCTACGAGCTCATCCTCGGCGCCAAGAAGGACCCGACCTTCGGACCCGCGCTCATGTTCGGCATGGGCGGCACCGACGTCGAGCTCTACCGCGACGTCACCGTCGACTTCCCCCCGCTCAATCAGGCGCTGGCACGCTCGATGATCCACAGGACGCGAGTGTCGAAGCTGCTCGCGGGCTATCGCGGCAAGCCGGCGGTCGACATGACGGCGCTCGAGCAGGCGCTGGTCAAGCTCGGCTACCTGCTGGTCGACTTCCCCGCCATCACGGAGATGGACATCAACCCGCTCCAGGTGCACGCCGACGGCATCTGCGCGCTGGACGCCCGCCTGGTCATCGAGCCCAAGGACGTCCGCAAGCTCACGCTGCCCGGGGCTCATCTGATGCTGCCCGTCTTCCCCACCAAGTACCGCTGGGACGTCCCGATTGAGGACGAGCACGTCATCATCCGCGCGATCAGGCCGGAGGACGAGCCGCTCTGGGCTGAGATGGTGACGTCATTCTCGCCCGAGACGGCCCGCTATCGCTTCTTCGGCCCGCTCGGCGAGGTGACGAAGGCGATGCTCGTGCGCTACTGCCATGTCGACTACGACCGCGAGATCGCCCTCGTCGCCGTGCGCGAGGACGAGGAGCACCGTCAGACGATGCTCGGCGTCGCCCGCCTCTCCATCGACACGACCAACGCCGAGGAAGGCGAGTTCGCCATCGTCGTGCGCGACGCCGACCAGCGCAAGGGCATCGGCACGAAGCTGATGAACGCCCTCATCGAGGCGGCTCGCGACCGCCACGTGAGAGAGATTCACGGCACGGCCCTGGCCGCCAACCCGGCCATGCTCCGCTTCTCCGAGAATCTGGGGTTCCTCATCAGCCCGGGAGAGGAACCGGATTTCCGCAAGCTGCTGCTGCGCATCTGAGCGGTTTGCCCTCCCTTTCACAAGGTCGGGATGATTACGACGTAGGCGCGTCGTAGAGTATCTGCTGCGTCGAGAGTTCCAGGTGGTTCACGAAACGGACCGGGACGGAGCGAGGAGTCATGGGCACACGCAATCTAAAACGGCTGTTCGACCCCGCGAGCATCGCCGTCATCGGCGCGTCAAACAGGAAGGGATCGGTTGGCTACATCATCCTGCGCAACCTGATCAGCGCCGAGTACGACGGCGTCGTCTACCCGGTCAGCATCTCGTCCTCTTCAGTCCAAGGCATCCATGCCTACCCGTCGATCGCGCAGATCCCGCGCAAGGTCGACCTCGCCGTGATCGCCGTCGCGGCCAAAGCGGTCCCGGACGCGATGCGCGAGTGCGGCGAGGCGGGAGTCGGCGGCGCCGTGATCGTCAGCGCAGGATTCAAGGAGGCCGGCAGCGCCGGCAGGCAGCTGGAAACCCAGGTCAAGGAGATCGCCAAGGCCTACGGCGTGCGCATCCTGGGCCCGAATTGCCTGGGGTACATCCGCCCGGCCTATAACCTCAACGTGACGTTCGCGGACGTGATTCCTCCGGCCGGACGCATCGCCTTCTTCAGCCAATCGGGAGCGCTGGGCACGGCCGTCCTGGACTGGGCCGCCGCCAACGACGTCGGCTTCAGCGCCTTCGTCAGCGTCGGCGGCATGGCCGACGTCGACTTCGGCGACCTCATCGACTTCTTCGGCGCCGACTCGCACACGACCAGCATCATCCTCTACATCGAGTCGATCACGGACGCGCGCAAGTTCATGAGCGCTGCGCGTCACTTCGCCAAGAGCAAGCCGATCATCGTCGTGAAGAGCGGCCGCACGGCGCGCAGCGCCCTGGCGGCCGCCAGCCACACGGGCGCCATCGCCGGCGACGACACACTCTACAGCGCCGTCTTCCGCCGCGCCGGCGTGGTGCGCGTGGACAAGGTCGAAGACCTCTTCGACGCCAGCGAGGCGCTCAGCCGTGTGAGCAGCCCTCGCGGCCCCCGCCTGGGCATCGTCACCAACGCCGGCGGCCCGGGCGTGATGGCCTGCGACCGCCTCTTCCACCTGGGCGGCGAACTGGCCGAGCTCACCCCGGAGACGGACGAGCGGCTCAAGGCCTGCCTGCCCGAGTCATCGGCGCGCGGCAATCCGGTCGACGTCTCCGCGGACGCCGACGCCGAGCGCTTCGCCGAGGCGACCCAGGCCCTTATCGACGACCCCAACTGCGACGGCGTGCTCGCCATCCTCACGCCGCAGGCGATGAGCCAGCCGACGGCCACAGCCGCCGCCCTCGTGCGCGTGGCGCGCACGCATCAACTCAAGCCGCTCCTCACTTCATTCATGGGGCAGTCGAAGGTCGAGGAGGCCATCAGGGTGCTGCACAGCGCCCGCGTACCCTGCTTCAACACGCCCGAGGACGCCGTCGGCGCCTACATGTACATGTGCCAGTACTCCCGCAACCTGGCCAACCTCTACGAGACGCCGGCCGACATCCTCTCTCAGTTCGAGCCCGACCGCGACACCGTCAAGAAGACGTTCATTGCCGTCGCCCGCGAGGAACGCTCGATGCTGACCGAGGTCGAGGCCGACCGAGTGATCGGCGCCTACCAGATCCCCGTGGTGCGCACGGTCGTCGCGACCACGCCGGAGGAGTGCGCCGAGGCGGCCAGGCAGATCGGCCAGCCGGTGGCCGTCAAGATCCTCAGCCCCGACGTGAGCCACAAGTTCGACGTCGGCGGCATCGCCCTCAACGTGGCCGGCCCGGAGGAGGCGGCGCGGCAGTTCACCGAGGTCATCGAGCGTGTCAAGGCGGCGCGGCCGAAGGCGAAGATCGACGGCGTCGTCGTCCAGCCGATGCGCAGCAAGGGACACGAGCTCATCATCGGCTCCAAGAAGGATCCGACCTTCGGGCCGGCGCTCATCTTCGGCATGGGCGGCACGAGCGTCGAGTTCCACCGCGACGTGGCGGTCGACTTCCCGCCGCTCAACCAGGCGCTGGCGCGTGCCATGATTCAAGGCACGCGCGTGAGCCAGCTCCTCGGCGGCTACCGCGGCGCGCAGCCGGTGGACATGGTTGCCCTCGAGCAGGCGATCGTCAAGGTGAGCTACCTGCTCGTCGACTTCCCCGAGATCCTCGAGATGGACATCAACCCCCTGCTCGTGAGCCCGGACGGCATTCTCGCCCTCAACTCACGCATCGTGATCGACCCCAAGGAAGTGCGCAAGATCACGCTGCCGGGCTCCCATCTGATGATCTCGATGTACCCCAGCAAGTATCAGTGGGAACTGCCGCTGGACGACGCCACGGTTCACATCCGCCCCATTCGCCCGGAAGACGAGCCGCTCTGGTCCGACATGATCGAGTCGCTCTCGCCTGAGACCACTCAGTACCGCTTCTTCGGGCCGCTGCGCGAGATCGACAAGGCGATGCTCATCCGCTACTGCCATATCGACTACGACCGCGAAATCTCGCTCGTCGGCATCCTTAGGGGGAGGCGCGGCAAACCGGACAGCATGCTCGGCGTCGTGAGCCTGACGATCGACTCGGCCAACCCGTCTGAAGGCGAGTTCGCCATTCTGGTGCGTGACGAATACCAACGCAAGGGCGTCGGCACGAAGCTCATGGAGGCGCTCATTCAGGCGGCCCGCGACCGCTATGTCCTGCAGATCAACGGCCAGGTCCTGAGGATGAACATCGGAATGACGCGCTTCGTCGAGAACCTCGGCTTCGACGTCTCGCCGAGTGAGGAACACGACGTGCACAGGGTTACGCTGCGGCTCTAGCGGCGGCACGTTTGCGTCGCGGCAGCGTCGGGCTTAACATCAGAGTTCGGTCGCGCTAGGCGGGGAGCTAGCGGTGCCCTGTACCCGCAATCCGCTACAGCGGGGCTGAATCCCCGCTCGAGGGACCGTTCTGCGAGGCTGTCAGTCAGCTCGTGGCGTTGAGGGTTGAGTCCCACGCAATGGAACCCTGTGAACCCCGTCAGGTCCGGGAGGAAGCAGCGGTAAGCAGGCCATTTCATGTGCCGTGGGGGAGCTTGGCCGGAGCCGACGACTGTCGAGGACGCTCGGAGGACGTGTTTCGACAGCGGGTGCGCGGCCGCTGATTTGCATCCGAGTCAGGGGACGCACACACTCTGCCCATGAAGCGCTCCCTCTACCGTGAGTACCGGCCACAGGCCTTCAGCGAGCTGATCGGTCAGGATCACGTGGCGCGCACCCTCCACAACGCGGTGGAGACGGACGCTGTGGCCCACGCCTACGTGTTCGCCGGGCCACGCGGCACCGGCAAGACGAGCACCGCCCGCATCCTCGCCAAAGCGCTCAATTGCGTCGGCACGGCAGAGGCGCCCAACGAGCGGCCCACCCCCCACCCCTGCGGCCTGTGCGAGCACTGCGTCGCCATCGCCGAAGGGTACTCGCTAGACGTGTTCGAGATGGATGCCGCCTCGAACCGCCAGATCGACGACATCCGCGAGCTGCGCGACAAGATCGCCTACGCGCCGGTCCAGGGACGCTTCAAGGTCTACATCCTCGACGAGGTCCACATGCTCACGCCTCCAGCTGCCAACGCCATTCTCAAGACGCTGGAGGAGCCGCCGCCCAACACGGTCTTTGTGCTCGCCACCACCGAGCCGCACAAGATCCCCGAGACGATCCTCTCGCGCTGCCAGCGCTTCGACTTCCGGCGACCGCAGATGCGCGACATCACCCGCCTGCTGGCGAGCATCGTCGAGCGCGAGAACGCGCGGCCGGACGAGGAGCGCGGCGGACCGCGCATCGAGATCCGTGAGGCCGCGCTGGGCGAGATCGCGCGCCACTCGCAGGGTGGCTTTCGCGACGCCATCGGCACGCTGGAGAAGCTCATCGCCTACAGCGACGGCGCCATCACTCCAAACGACGTGCTCGAGGCCTTGGGGGTCACGAGCGCGGACCTCCTCTTCGAGCTCACCGACATCATCATCGAGCGCCGACCGGCCGAGGCGCTGCAGTTCGTGCAGCGCCTCGCGCATGACGGCATCGACTACTCGCAGTTCATCCGCGACCTTCTGCGGCATCTGCGCCAGATCTTCCTCCTGCAGCACTTGGAGGACGCCGCCCGCGACGAAGCGGCGCTGCGCGTGCTCGGTCAGACCGTCGACCTCGACGAGCAGCGCCTCACCCGGCTGCTGCCGCAGGCCAACAACCTGCACCCTCGCGAGGTCGTGCACCTCATTGAGCTCCTCGGTGAGGCGCAGCGCGAGATCCGCGACGGCCTGGACCCGCGCCTGCAGCTCGAACTCGCCCTGGTCAAGGCGACACGACCGCAGCTCGACCACACGGCGGCGGCGCTCGAGGAGCGCCTCCGCCGCCTCGAAGCCGAGCTGGCCGGCGGCGCGCGGCCGGCGCACGCGGGGCCGGGCGCCGGAACGGAGGCGCACGAGGCGCCGCGCACGACGCCGGCGGCGCGACATACCGTCGGCAACGACGAGGTCCGCGAAGGCGCAAGCGCCGAACCCTTTCTCCCAAGCTGCGAACCGCCGGAGTCCGGGTGGGACGAGGCGCAACAAGCCGCAGGCAGCGTCCAGGGCGCTCCCGGCGTCGAGGTCACGCTGGAACGCGTCAAGCGCGCCTGGGATCTTGTCCTGCAGCGTGTACAGACGAGCAGCGTGAGCCTCTACGCGATGCTCCGCGAGGCGCGGCCAACGGCGCTGACGGACGGGCGGCTCACGGTCACCATCGCCACGCACACCGCCTTGATACACGCTCGAGGAGCCGGCAATGCCGAGATCCTCTCGGCCGCACTGGAGAGCGCCCTCGGCTGCCCCTTCGCCGTCGCCTTTGAGGCCGCTGAGCCGGTAACGCACGCACCTGAGGAACCGCCGGCGACGGCGCCGCAGGTGTTCGACTTCACGGAGCAAATCCGCCACGCGCAGGAGAGACTCGACGCCGAGTTGCTGCCTGACGAGAACTAAGGAGATCCCGCATGGCCAACCCGCAATACAACAAGATGATGAAGCAGGTGCAGGAGATGCAAACGAAGATGGCGCGCGCCCAAGAGGAGCTCGCCGTCGAGACGGTTGAGGCCAGCGCCGGCGGCGGCATGGTCACCGTCGTCATCACGGGCTCGCTCGAGATTCGCGAGGTGCGCATCAAGCCGGAGGCCGTCGACCCGGACGACGTCGAGATGCTTCAGGATCTGGTTGTGGCGGCCACGAATGAGGCCCTGCGCGCGGCCCAGGATCTCGCCCAGCGCAAGCTCGGCGGCGCCACGGCCGGCATCAACCTGCCGAACATCCCGGGACTCTTCTGAGGCGACCGGCCCTGCCGAACCTCCAAACGACCGCATGTACTCGCCAGCGATTGAGCGTCTGATCGTCGAGCTCGCCAAGCTCCCGGGCATCGGACCCCGCACGGCGCAGCGGCTGACCTTCCACATGCTGCGCCTGCCCGCCGCGGAGATTCTCCCGCTCGCCACGGCGATCATCGAGGTGAAGGAGCGCATCAGATTCTGCCGGCGCTGCTTCAATCTCGCCGAGGGCGAGCTCTGCGAGATCTGCGCCGACCCGAGGCGCGACCCCTCGCAGATCTGCGTCGTCGAGCAGCCGTTCGACATCGTCACCATCGAGCGGACGCGCGAGTTCCACGGCCTCTACCACGTCCTTGGCGGAGCGCTGAGCCCCATCGACGGCGTGGAGCCGGACGATCTGCACATCACCGAACTCCTGGCCCGCGCCGACGACGGCGTCGCCGAGGTCATTCTGGCGACCAACCCCACGATGACGGGCGAGGCCACGGCCATGTACATCGCCGACATGTTGCCCGCGCAGGTGCGCGTCACGAGGCTCGCCAGCGGCCTGCCGGTCGGCGGCGACCTCGAGTATGCCGACGAGCTAACGCTCGGACGCGCGCTCACCGGGCGCCGCAGCCTGAGGCCCGGCGAGTGACGGCATGCACAGGGCGAGCACAAAAGCCGCGACGGTTCGCCGCCTGCGTTAGACTACAAGACGGCTACCAGCCTTACGCGGCCTGAGAGGCGGGCGCGAACGCCCGCCTCTCAGGCCATTCACGAGTCCGTCCACGCACACGACGCGACTCCGCCATTACTTCAGGTCGAAGACCCGCACCCTTGTGCTCACCTGCGAGCTGCGCTCGGCGGCCAGCATGTTGTCACCGTAGACAACGTAGCGTCGCTCGAGGTCCGGCGAGCCGATCGGCGCGTGCCACCAGATCTCCTCCTCGACCTCGCCGGCGACGAGCACCGAGCTGCGCATCTCGCTCAGCCGCAGCACGCGCACTTCCGCCACCGCCGCGGCCCCAGGCGCGACGTTTCGGTCGGACTGATAGAAGACGTAGTCGCCCACGATACAGGGATCGACGCCTACCCCGCCCTCTCCGTACACGCGGCCCGTTGCGGAGCGTAGGAACATTTCCGGGTACGTCGCGTCCGACGAGGCAAACGGCGCCCACACCAGCCAGCCACGGCGCCACGCCGGCCAGTGCGACAGGCCGTACTCGCTCGGCACGTCGATACGGCCCTCTACACGGCCCAGCTTGGCGTCGAGCGCGAGGATGCGTTTTGCCTTCTCCGGCGACGAGGCCGTCGACGGCGTCTCCGTGACGACGACACGGCCGTCCGTGAAGCCGACGGTACCGAGCGCTCCGCCGGCCTCGTAGAGAACGCGCTCCTTGCCCGCCGCGAGGTCGCGCATCATGACGCGCGACTGCCCGGCGCTCCGCCCGCCGAGCGGGGTGCTGATCCATACCAGGCGGGAGCCGTCGAGATCGAACAGAGGCCGGCTCGCCCGCCGATTTGAAGCCGAGGCCACCACGCGCGGCTTGCCGATGCCGAGACCCGAGCCCTGCAGGGGCGCGGCGAAGAGACGCCACGTGACGGACTCGCGAAGATCGTCGCCGCGCTCGAGCTCCTCCCACGCGACCCACGTCTGCGAGACCCTCACTCCGGAGATCCACCAGCGTGCGCCGCCCGAGGTCGCGGCGAGAAGGACCCTCCGACGCGCGCCGCTGCTGAGATCCAGGAGCCAGAGCTCGTCGTGCCGTCCCGTCACCGTGCGCAACGCGGCCGTGCGATCCGTGAGGTCGTCAACGCGAAACGACCCGCGCAGCTCGAACTCGCGGTACGGCCAGTCCGCCTGCTCGTCCGTGCGCGCCGTCGCCGCGGCGGCCTCCACGTCGGCCGCGCTCACGACGGCGCTCGCGAACGCCGTCGGACTCGAACGGTGAGGCGCTGGGGAGGCCCCCGGCGCAGGCGTTCCGCAACCCGCCACAGCGCCGATGAGCAGACTCGCGGCCATAACCCAGAGGGCCAGTCTGCACAGGCGCACCGTTGCCTCGTCCTGCTTCATGCGGAGTCCTCCCCGTGCCTTCACGGACTATCTAGTAAATGACCTGGCGGCTGGCGCTCGCCGTCACGCCGGCCGCCACGACCCACTTCTTGTAGGTCTTCTTGCCGTACGTGTCGCCGCCCTCGTCGCCGCGGCCCAACGGTGTGGGGGCGTTCTCCGGATACGGATCGTCGACGTAAATGAGGTTGTAGCGCCAGTCGAAACCGCGACCGACCATGAGATGGCCCTGGTGGTCGAACGCGTAGTTCGGCCAATTGGTGGCGATGATGCGCGTGCCATAAGCGACGGGCCGGGACTTCTTCATGATGCCGTACTGCGTGCGGCTATAGACCCGCGTCGTGTCGTTGTTGTAGGAGTACGAGTAACCGTGACCGGTGACGTTGCGGAGTCCCATGGCCATGACCCACATGCTGGCGCCGCTGGCGTCGGTCCAGAGGGGCGCGCCGCCGTACTTGTAGGCGGCCCAGGTGTTCTGGCTCCAGTGGTCGCTCGCGCCGCGCAGGAAGTGATCCATGGTCGCCATCGTGGCGGGCCCGCAGTAGTCGTTGCGCACCTGGCGATGGCTCGTCGTCCAGAGGACCTTGTGCGGAGCGTCGGCGATCAGCGGCGTTTGGTCGGACCATGCACCGCTCTCCAGCCAGGCCTCGTACTCGGCCTGACCGCGAGCGAACGCGGCGGCGGCCGTAGAGGGGATGCTGCGCACGGCCGACGGGCCGTCGACGAGGGCGTCGCCACCCCACGCCACGGCGGGCAGACACAGCAGTGTCATGATGCCGGCCGCCATGACCGGCAATGCTCTCTTGATGTGCACGCGTGCTCCTTTGATCGGAAGGGCGGAAGGTGCTTGCCGCCCGTTCCGATGGCTGCCTCCTCCGAGCTCCTCGTGGGCGCGACACGCCGCACGGAGGAGTCGAGAGGCGCGCCCTAGGGACTACGTCTCGGCCTCGCCGAGCCACCATACCCAGGGGCAACCACCCGCGGTCAAGGCGGCCACGGGTGGACAACTAAGGCGTAAGCTCGTGCCGAGTGGAACGTCACCCTTCGCCCCGTCACCGCCGGGGCGGTCAGGTCCGATGAACCGTCATCGGTGGACCGCGTCGCGGCCTATTGATAGCGTGACGGCACCTGCATCCGTGGGAGATACGTGGACCCCGAAGAGAGCACCGCACCGAACTCGAGCGCACCCTCCGGGAGCCCATCGCCTCACGGGGCGAGCGGCGGCGCGCCGCTCGCCTCTCCGCCCCCCGCCGCCGAGAGCGGCGCGGCCGACACGCGCGAGGCCCCCGTCTCGGGACTCACCGACGAGGAGGCGGCGCGCCGGCGCGCCGCCGGTCAGGGCAACGACGCCCAGATCCGCACCGGTCGCACGTACGGGCAGATCATCCGCGAGAACGTCTTCAATTTCATCAACAACCTCTTCTACGTCATGGGCGCGCTGCTGCTCATTCTCGGCAAGCCGCTCGACGCCTTGGTGGTCGTCTCCGTCATCACCGCCAACACGGTGATCAGCCTCTTCCAGGAGATCCGTGCCAAGCGCGTGATGGACCGCATCGCCATCCTCATGCGCCCCAAGGCGACGGTGCTGCGCAACGGCGCCCTGCTCGACCTCGACCCCTCACAAGTCGTCCTCGGCGACGTGCTCTACCTCCACCCCGGCGACCAGGTCGTCGTCGACGGGCCGACGCTCGGCCCCGGCAACATGGAGGTGGACGAGTCGCTCTTGACCGGCGAGTCGGACCTCGTGCTCAAGCGCCCCGGCGACGCGCTGCTCTCGGGGAGCTTCTGCGTCACCGGCGGCGGCTACTACGAGGCCGAGCAGGTGGGGCTGATGAGCTTCGCCAACAAGCTCATGGCCAAAGCGACGACGTTCAAGCGCGAACTCACGCCGCTGCAGCGTCAAGTGTCTCAGATCGTTCGCGTCCTCCTGCTCGTCGTGGTCGTCTTCGAGATCCTCGTCTGGGCGCGCAACATCTACGGAGGCATCCCCTTCGTCGAGAGCGTGCGCATGAGCACCGTCATCCTCGCGCTGATCCCCAACGGGCTCGTGCTCTCGATCGCCCTCACCTACGCCCTCGGCGCCATGCGACTCCTCGGGCAGAACGTCATCGTGCAGCGCTTCAACGCGATCGAGTCGCTGAGCAACGTCGACGTGCTCTGCACGGACAAGACGGGGACGCTCACCTCGGGCGTGATCAAGCTCGACGACGTTGTCGGACTGGCGACCGGAAAGGAGCGCGCCACCCGCCTGCTGAGCGCCTTCGCGGCGGCCACGAGCGACGCCAACAAGACGATCATGGCGATTCGCGAGGCGCTGCCGGCCGCGCGGGGAGAGGTCGTCCACGAGGCCCTCTTCAGCTCGGTGCGCAAGTGGAGCGGCCTGGCGTTCGGCGGCGACGACGACGAGGAGGTGCGCGGCACCCTCGTGTTCGGAGCCCCGGAGATGATCGCCCCCGCGCTCGTCGAGGACGGGGGCTGGCAGGCGCAAGCCGACGCGTGGGCAAGCCAGGGCTTGCGCGTGCTCATGCTGGCCGGCCTGCCCGAGCCGGCGCCCTTCACCAGCGGCGAAGAGCCCCCCAAACTGCCGGCCGGGCTCGTCCCGCTCGGCCTCGTCTGCTTCAGCGACGAGCTGCGGCCGGGCGTACGCACGACGCTCGAGGAGTTCTCCGCCGCCGGCATCGAAGTGAAGATCATCTCCGGCGACAACCCCAAGACGGTGAGCGCTCTCGCCGCGCAGGCCGGCCTGCATCAGATGAAGGGCCAGGCCGCGGCGAGAGCGAAGCGCGCCGCCGCGAGCGCGACCGGAGCGACGACGACCGGTGAGCCGGCCGGTCAAGCGGTCGGCGAAGAGACGCTCGTCGCCGTCTCCGGCCCGGAACTGCTGGCCCTCTCGACCGAAGAGGTCGCCGACGCCGCGGAGCGGGCGACGGTCTTCGGGCGCGTCACCCCCGAGCAGAAGGAGGACCTCGTCCAAGGGCTGCGCAGCCGCGGCCGCTACGTGGCCATGATCGGCGACGGCGTCAACGACGTCATCGCCCTGAAACAGGCCAACGTGGCCGTGGGCATGCAAGGCGGCAGTCAGGCGGCGCGCGGCGTCTCCGACCTCGTGCTGCTCAACGACACGTTCGCGCCGCTCCCGTTCGCCTTCCGTGAGGGCCAGCGCATCATCAACGGCATGAACGACATCCTGCACATCTTCATGGTGCGCATTCTCTACAAGGCCAGCATCATCGCCACGGTCACCGCCTTCGGCGGCTTCCCCTACGTGCCGCGCCAAGCCTCCCTCGTGTCCTTCGTGACGGCGGGTGTACCCGCGGTCGCGCTGGCGGCCTGGGCGCGATCAGGCCCGACCCCCAAGGCCGGCCTCTTCAAGATGCTGGCCCGCTTCGTGCTCCCCACGGCGATCGTCATGGTGCTCATGTCGCTCGCCCTGTACTTGATCTATGCGATCCCGGCGAAGGAGGCCTACCTCGCGGCTCACCCGGGCGCCGGGCAGACGGAGCTCCTCGCGCACGCCTACCCCAAGGCGCAGACGGCGTTGACGCTGTTCTCATCGTTCTGCGGCATCCTGCTGGTGCTCTTCACCGTGCCGCCCGTGAGATGGCTGGCGGGCGGCGCCAAGTTCCGCGGCGATTGGCGCATGGTGGGCGTGGTCGCCGCTCTGCTCGGCTGGATGGCCGCCGTGCTCACCGTGCCGCTGGGCCGCTATCTCTTCGAGCTCGCCGAGCTGCCCGTCTGGCACTACTTCGCCATCTTCGCCGCCGCCTGCGTTTGGGCGGCGATCTGCCAGCTCATCTGGATGAGTCGCGTCCTGGACCCGTGGCTGGGAACCGTGGACGATCCCGGAAACACGCTCGCCAAGGCGCGCGCCGCCGAAGAGGCCCAGCGCGCCGCCGGAACCACGGCTCCTCACCAGGGCTCGGAGGATGCCGGCGAGTCGGCGGCGCGCGCCGAGGGCGAGCCGTCGCACGGCGAGGCCGCAGCGGCCGCGACCGAAGGCGCAGCGACCGACGACGAGAGCAGCGGCACGTCGCCTCCGCCGGCCGGCGGGAACTAGCGTCCGCGCCGGCCGGCGGCCGGGCCGGGCTCGGCCAGTCCGGCCGAGGGGCACAACGGCGCCAGCGGGCACTCGCCGCAGCGCGGGCGGCGAGCGTGACACACGCGCCGCCCATGGCGCACGAGGCCGACGTGCGCCGCGTACATCTGCCCTGCGTCATCGCCGACCATCGCCGTCAACACAGGGTGAGCCTGGACGGCGGTCATCGCCGCGGGAATCAGGCCGAGCCGGCGCGCCACGCGGTGCACATGCGTGTCCACGGGCATCACGGGACGGCCGAGGGCGAAGAGCAGGACGCAGGCGGCCGTCTTCGGGCCGACCCCGGGCAGGCCGGTCAGGAAACGCTCGGCCGCCGCGTCGTCGAGCGCCTGAAGCACTCCGAGGTCCGGCACGCCACCTTCGGTACTGAGCGCCGCGAGGATGCGCTTGATGCGCGGCGCCTTGGTGTGCCCCAGCCCGCCCAGGGCGATGGCCGCCTCGATCTCGGCGACGTCGGCATCACGAACCTGCTCCCAGCGCGGAAAGCGCCGCTTGAGCGCCGCGAACGTGCGCTCCGTGTTGACGTCGGCCGTGTTCTGGGAGAGCACGGTGAAGATGAGCTCGTCGAGCGGCGCGTAGCGCGGCGTCAAGACGGGTCTGCCGTACGCCTCGTCGAGCAGCGCGGTCACGCGCCGCAGCCTTTCTCTCGCATCCGCTTCGCTCATTGCCGCCGCTTCTTCGTCACGGTTCTGTGCCCCCAGGTTGCGGGAAGTACTGTACTACCACGACCGAAGGAGGGGGTGAAGCAGATGAAAGGCATCCTCGTGTTTACCGCGTCGGGCCCGGTTCTGCTGCTCAGCTCATACGACTCGCTCGACGATCCGGAGCTCATCGGGCATCTGCGGGCCAAGGGTATGGAGAAGTTCCTCGCCTGGGAAGTACCGGTAGACCGCTGTCACGAGCTGTACGGCTACACGTACCGCGACGACGCCGCGGACCTCGAGACGCATGCGGGCATCCACGTTCTCGACAACGACGGGCACCGCCTCTTCCTGAACTTCGCGCTGAGCGAGTTGCGCGGCGGTATCGTCTACGAGAGTGGAGTCGCGCAGCAGCTTCGCTAGCCGCGAGAACCGCGATCCCGGGCATGGGCACGGATACTCTCACCCCGGGATCGCGGATCACGACGGCGCGGCGGCGATTCGGATCAAGAAAGGGGGAGCGCTACTCGCGATTTCCCTGTATCTTTCTGCTGACAACGCACGACCGCCGCCACAGGGCCGCGGGAGCGACTCTGCCGACGCGTACACTGGAGGAACGCCGCTATGTACAAGGCCGCACTTGTTGCACTGAAGCCGGAGCGCGAGAACGAGGGAGCGATGCGCGAGGCGATCAGCCTGGCGATCAAGGAGAAGCTCCAGCTGAGCGCGCTCGCGGTCGTCGATCCGGATATCGCCGCGCCGCGCCAGGCGATCCCACTCGGTGCCGCCGCCTTCAAGGAGCATCGCGACGACGTCATCAAGCAGCAGCGGCACGAGGCCGCGCTGAGCGCCCTGAGCGCCTTCACCGGTTCCTGTGACGAAGCGGGAATCGCGTGTTCCACGACGCACCGGGAAGGCCCGCTGGACGACGAGTTCGGCATCGCGACCGAGTCGGTGGATATCCTGGTCATGGGGCACGGCGGCGCCGCTGAGGCGGGCTCCAAGGCGCGCGAGGACCTCACCGTCCTCAACAAGATCCTCACCGCCATCTCTCGCCCGTGCCTGCTCGTCCCATGTCGCCCGGCCGAGATCGATCGCGTCACCGTTGCCTACGACGGCAGCCTTCAGTCAGCGCGCGCCATCTACGACTTCGCCCTGAGCGGCCTCTGGAGCGACGCTGCCGTGGACATTCTCACGATCGCCGATGAGGGCTCTTTCGCCGACGAGACCGCGGAGCGCGCCGCGCAGTATCTCAAGCTTCACGGCTACACCGCGACGCCTCATCCGGTGGTGACCAAATACAACGTCGCCGACAACATCGTCAGATTCGTCGCGGACTCCGGCTCCAAGGCGCTCGTCATGGGCGCCTACGGCAAGCCGCGCTGGCGTGAGGCCTTCGTGGGCAGCGTGACGCGCTCCGTGCTGCGCAACGTCATGGTGCCGGTCTTCATCTCTCACTAAGCGCACCTCCCTCGGGCCGGCCGCTCCGAGCGCTTGGGAGCGGCCGGCCCGAGGTCTCTCGGATCACCGCCCCCGGGCGGCCACAGAGTGGCCCGATCCCGCGTACAGGCGGAACCGCACGGACGCGTTCGGCGCCACCGCCGCGGACTCCGTGACCGCACGACCTCAGGAGTCGCAGTGCCGGGAGGCCGCGAGACAAGCTGGCAGTTCTGGATCGACCGCGGCGGCACCTTCACCGACATCGTGGCGCGCCCGCCTGGGGGCGGCGAGCTGACGATTCACAAGCTCCTCTCCGAAGACCCGGGCCGCTACACCGATGCGGCCGTGGCCGGCATCCGCGAGGTCCTCGCCGCCCACGGCGCCGCGCTCGCCGAGGTGGCGGAGGTGCGCATGGGCACCACGGTCGCTACCAACGCCCTGCTCGAGCGTCGCGGCGAGCCCACGCTGCTGGTCGTCACGAGCGGCTTCGGCGACGCGCTGCGTATCGGTTACCAGGACCGGCCGGAGATCTTCGCGCTGGATATCGTGCTGCCCACGCCGCTCTACGCGAGCGTGCTCGAAGTCGACGAGCGCATCGGCGCCGACGGCGAGCTCGTGCGCCCGCTGGACGAGGCGAGCGCCCGCGAGGGCCTCCGTGCGGCGCGACGGGCCGGCTTCGCCGCCGTCGCCATCGCCCTCGTCCACGGCTACCGCTTTCCCCAGCACGAGCGCCGCCTGGCCGAGCTGGCGGAGGCCGCCGGCTTCGGGCAGATCTCGGTCTCGCACGAGGTGAGCGCCCTGGCGAAGCTCGTGACGCGCGCTGAGACGGCGGTCGCCGACGCCTACCTCTCGCCGATCCTGCGCCGCTACGTCGACGGCATCGCGGCGCGCCTCTCAAGCATGGATGACGACCGGCCGACGGCCGAGGACGCGCCGCCCGCGGCGACAGTCACGGAGGCGGCGCCGCGACTACGCTTCATGCAGTCGCACGGCGGCCTCACCGACGCCGGGCTCTTCCGCGGCAAGGACAGCATCCTCTCCGGTCCGGCCGGCGGCATAGTCGGCGCCGTCGAGACCTGCCGGCGGGCCGGCTTCAACAAGCTGATCACGTTCGACATGGGCGGCACGTCCACCGACGTCTCGCACTACGCCGGCGAGTACGAGCGCAGCCTGACGACGACGATCGGCGGCGCCCGCCTGCGTTCGCCCATGCTGGACATCCACACGGTCGCCGCCGGCGGCGGCTCCGTCTGCTCGTTCGGCGAGGGCCGCTACCGTGTGGGCCCGGCGAGCGCCGGCGCGGACCCGGGACCGGCGTGCTACGGCAAGGGCGGCCCGCTCACGGTGACGGACTGCAACGCCGTGCTCGGCAAGCTGCAGCCCGCTTTCTTCTCGCCCGTCTTCGGTCGCGACGGATCGAGCGGGCTCGACGTTGAGGCGGCGCGCGGCGCGCTCGCGGCAGTTGCCGCGAGCCTGCGCGGCGCCGGGCTCGAGCCCCCCTCACTGGAGCGACTGGCCGACGACTTCGTGCGCGTCGCCTGCGACACGATGGCGCGCGCCATCCGCAGGGTCTCGACGCAGCGCGGCTACGACATCAGCGACTACGTGCTCTGCTGCTTCGGCGGCGCCGCGGGACAGCACGCCTGCCTGGTGGCCGACGCGCTCGGCATGAACACCGCCCTTCTCCACCCTTTGGCCGGCGTGTTGAGCGCCTACGGCATGGGGCTGGCCGACGTGCGCGCCCTGCGCGAGCGCACCGCCGACCTGCCGCTGGCGGTGCCCGCAGGCAAAGCGGTGGCCGCGGAGGACGGCGAGGCGGCCGCGGCGGAGACACCGGACGCCGTGCAGGCAGCGCTGACGGAGCTGAGCGCGGCGGCCATCGCGGAAGTCGAGGAGCAGGGCTTCCGCGCCGCCGAGATCCGTGTCGAGCGGCGCGCCGCCGTCAAGTACGCCGGCACGGACGTCGCCCTCGAGGTGCCCTGGTCGACACCTTCCGGCGTGGCCGCCGCCTTCATCGCCCTGCACCGCCGGCGGTACGGCTTCGTCATGCCCGGCCGACCGCTGGTCATCGACACGCTCGCCGCCGAGGCCGTCGGCGCCGCCGCGGACGCGGCTGCCGCGGCGCTGCCGGCCCCAGGCGGCGGGCGTGAGCTGCCGCTCGCGGTGGACCTGTTCACCGGCGGCGCCTGGCAGAGCACGCCGGTGACGGCGCGCGCCGCGCTGCGCCCCGGCGCGCGCCTCAGCGGCCCGGCGATCATCTGCGAGCCGACCAGCACGACGGTCGTCGAGCCGGGCTGGCAGGCGGAAGTGCTGCCGGCCGGCGAAATCCTCTTGCGCCGCATCCGGCCGCTCGAGCGCCCGTCGGCGGACCTCAGCCGCCACTCCCCGCTCCTGCTCGAGGTCTTCAACAACCTCTTCATGTCGATCGCCGAGCAGATGGGCGCCACGCTCGCCAACACGGCCTCTTCGGTCAACATCAAGGAACGCCTCGACTTCAGCTGCGCCCTCTTCGACGAGAGCGGCGACATGGTGGCCAACGCCCCCCACCTCCCCGTCCACCTGGGATCCATGGGCGCCGCCGTCAAGGAGGTGATCGCGCGCCACGAGGGCGAGCTCAACGACGGCGATGCGTACTTGCTCAACTCTCCCTACGCCGGCGGCACGCATCTGCCCGACCTCACGGTGGTCACTCCCGTTTTCGCCGGCACCGAGCAGCCGCTGTTCTTCGTCGCCTCGCGCGCGCACCACGCCGACGTCGGCAGCCTCACGCCGGGGTCGATGCCGGCCCACAGCAGCACCATCGCCGAGGAAGGAGTGCTGATCGAGGACTTTCTGCTCGTGGATCGCGGCCGCCTGCGCGAGGACGCCGTCGCGCGAATACTGAGCGGCGCCGAGTACCCGGTGCGCGACCTCGGCCAGAACCTGGCCGACCTGCGCGCCCAAGTGGCCGCCAACGCGCGCGGCGTCAACGAGGTGCGGCGCATGGTCGACGAGTTCGGCCTCGACGTCGTGCGCGCCTACATGCGCCACGTCCAGGACAACGCCGAGGAGGCGGTCCGGCAGGCCATCGACCGCCTGCATGACGGCTCGTACACGCTGGAACTGGACTCCGGCGCCGTGATCGCCGTCCACGTCTCCATGAACTTCACCCGGATCCCCGACGTGAACCTGCTCGCCCTCCTCGACGTCGTCGTCTACGTCATCGCCCACTTTGCCGTGCCGGTCTTCATCTTCATATCCGGGTGGGTGCTCGCGGCGCGGTACTCCGGCGCGTATTCTGTCCCGGACTACTACCGCCGCCGGGCGCGGACGATCCTTTTGCCCTACTTCTTCTTTACCGGCCTCTACCTCCTGGTCGTGGTGGAGGGCACGATTGGGTTCGCCGGCATGCCTTCGCCCGATGCGGTGGCAAAAGCCCTCCTCTTCGGGACCGCCGCCTACCACCTCTGGTTCTTCGTGCTGATCATCCAGGTTTACATCCTCTTCCCGCTGATCGCGAGAGGCTACGATTGGTTCGACCGGGGCGGGGGGGCGCTCTTTCTCCTCCTCTCCCTCCTCTTCTTCCAAGTCCTCTGGAACGTGGGCGCCCACTGCCTCGGAGCGTTTGCGGGCACGGAGTGGTATGCGGTGCTGATCCGCTTCTTCCCGTCGCACCTCTTCTACTTCGTCCTCGGGATTCACGTCGCCCGGCATACGGACCGGTTCCGGTCGGTGCTCCGGTCCCGCTCCCCTGCGGGGGTCCTCGCCGCGGCCGGTGCGGGCGCCCTCCTCCTCGGCGGCATGTGGGCGGCGGCCGTGCTCCACTACGGGAGTCTCTCCGGTGCAACGCTCTCCGTCTTCTGTATCTACCGGATCCTCGAACCGCTCTACTACGTCCCGGTCATCGCCGTGCTCGTCCTCGCGGCCTGGCGGCTGGAGGGGAGAGAGGGCCGCCCTGCGGGTGCCTCACGGTCCTTCGGGAAGCACTCCTACGGGATCTACCTCGTCCATCCCCTGTTCATCGCCGCCGGTGCGGCCGCCTGGACCTCCCTCACCGGCCTGTCGTGGGCGGACTGGCCGACCTATCCGGTGCTCTTCGTGGTTGCGGCGGCGGCGAGCTACGGGGCGGTGCGGGGAGCGTCGGGGGTGCCGTACGCCGGGTACCTGCTGGGGGAGTCGCGGGTGCAAAAGACGGATTAAGCAGGATTCCTCCCTCAATCGGTGTGCGCCTCCCAGAGGCCGAAGGTGTTGTTCTCGGTATCCGTGCAGACTGCAAGCGCCCCGTAGCCGGGGACCGGCATACGCGGCATCACGACCTTTCCGCCCAGTTGCTCTACGAGGGGCAGGTAGTCGGCGATCGAGTCGACATCGAAGTACACCGTGATCTTCTGGTCCGGGGCTCCCCG
>ENA-ORXD01000860-ORXD01000860.1-sediment-metagenome-genome-assembly--contig:-NODE-860-length-31521-cov-10.403543_pt1 | contig 31521 bp, 32 predicted proteins | sample MGYA00237862_ERZ511471 | MGnify/ENA metagenome assembly ERZ511471 | reverse complement strand
CGACAACCCCTGCCTGTCCTGCGGGGCGTGCTGCGCCGCCTTCAGGGTCTCCTTCTACTGGCGCGAGGCGGACGGGGGGGAGAGCGGCGGCGCCGTCCCCCCGGCGCTGTGGACGACCTGCGTCGGCATGTTGTCGGCATTATAGGTGATCGAGGAACGCGCGGCGACAGCGCCCAGGTCGGTGAAGTCGGGACCGGAAAAAATTAAATCGGTCCCTTCTCCTTTAATAATTTAGTATTGTGTCCCCAGAATTCACAGAATTCACATAATTTAGTATTGTGTCCCCAGAATTCAGTATTGTGTCCCCAGAATTCACATAATTTAGTATTGTGTCCCCGGAATTACCGGAATTAGAAGAATAACCGCCGGGAGTCCATCGATCCGGGAGGTCAGGGGAAATCTCCGTTTTCCCCTTGACAAAACTTATCATGGATGTCCCCAGAATTAGCCCAGAATTTCACGGGAAAGAGTTCAACTTTTACATATCATTTTTTGATAAGAACATAACTCAATGTGAAAAAAGCAAACATCGCCACACCACCAGTTATTCTAAGCAATGTAATATACTGTGGTTTTTTTATCCAGTTGATAAAAGGATTCGGAATAAATGAATCCTGATCGCAACTAATCATATATTCTTGAATTTTTTGAGGCCAAAACAAACCACTAACCCCAACTATTAGAAAAAGAATATTTACCACAAGAGCCATGATTATATTTTTCATATATATTCCTTTTTACCATTTTATACCTGATGAAAACACTTGTTTCGATTTCGTTACACTTGCCCCGACCTGAGGACTAACAATACCAGCCTCTATAGCAGATTGGTCGGCTGATGTAACTACACTTCCTCCAAGCACACATCCAGCTGTAGCACTCCCGCTATCATCCGATAAAAAGTTGTTTAACTGACCTTCTGACGGAACATCGCTGTCCGTTATCCAGCCGCCAATAGCAGAGAAAGACAAACCTGTCAAAGCCTTCCCCACACAATAGCCAAAACTTGTATAAATATTGCCATATCTATCCACTGTTGGGCTAATTCCGGGGACACAATACTAAATTATGTATGGGGCTAATTCTTAATTCCGGGGACACAATACTAAATTATGTATGGCTCCACGTTCTTCCATGAAGTGATCAAACGAAAAACCCCGCCACAATGTGTGGAGCGGGGTATATGCGCTAGGTCATAAGGGGCCTCTCTTCGTTCAAAAAAGCGCACCCCGGTTATGAGACACATCTGAATGAAAGTGACGGTTTGACACTGCATCTGCTGTAATATTTGCCGAGGATTCTTCCGGAAAGCGAACGAGGGAGTGCTCCCCTCCCCTCACGCCATGGCCGGGATCTCGATCCGGGTCTCGGGACTGTACTTGCGCTCCAGGTTGCGGGCCACTATGCTCATGCTGTAGCAGCAGACGAAGTAGAGGACGGCGATCGTCGTGTAGATCTCGAAGGGGTAGATCATGAGGCGGTTGTTGATCGTCTGGGCCACCGTCGTCAGCTCGAAGACCCCGATGATGTACGCCAGCGAGGTGTCCTTGAAGAGGGCGATGAACTGCCCCACGATGGCGGGGATCATCATCTTGAGGGCCTGCGGGAGGATCACGAAGCGCATCGCCTGGAAGTAGTTCAGGCCGGAGGCTGTCGCCGCCTCCATCTGCCCCGGCGGGATGGCCTTCACGCCGGCGCGCACGATCTCCGCCAGGTAGGCCCCGGAGAAGACGGTGAAGGCAATCGTGGCGCTCCAGAAGACGCCCATCTGCATCCCCGTGATGATGGGGGAGAAGAAGTAGACCCAGAAGATCACCATGATGAGCGGGTTCCCGCGTATCAGCTCGATGTACAGGATACTCGGGGTACTGATGAGGGGATTCTTACTCAGGCGCCCCAGCCCCGCCGCAAGACCGATGGCGAAGCTTGCCGTGAGCCCGATGAAGGCCAGGACAATGCTGAGGGAAAGCCCTCCGAGGCCGTAGAAGATCTCCCCCCCCAGCCCGTGGGGGAAGGTCCAGATCAGGAGCGAGCGGAAGTTGCCGGCTATGACGCCCCAGTTGAAGCCGTACAGGCCGTACCCGACCGCGGCCAACAGGGCAAGGAGGATCAGGAGGAACAGCCCCTTACCGCCCACGGAGAGGAAACCGATCAGGCGCTCCAGCCGCTGGGTCCCGGTGGACAGGTAGGTAGCCTCCACCTCCAGCGGCTTCCTTCGCTCCGGCCTCAGACGCTTCCAGGCCCACTGGACACCCGCGGCAAGGAACCCCGCCATGAGCCAGAACGGCCTCACGATAAGGCCCAGCACCCGGTCCAGGAGGCTCAGTTTCTTTTCCTTCCCGATCTCCAGGTGGTGGTTGATACTGTTCATCAGCGTGCTGATGGTGAGCGACAGGGAGAGATAGATGACCGTGGCCGCCGTGGTGGCCTCGAACCCCCGGAATGTGAAGGACTCGATCTGCTGCGCCTGCCAGCAGAGGTCTGCCACGCCGATGGTCATGGCGAGGGACGAGTTCTTCATGTTGTTCAGGAGCTCGCTCCCGAGGGGGGGCATGATGATGCGGAAGGCCTGGGGGAGAATGACGAAACGCAGGGCCTGAATCCTGCTCAGCCCGGACGAAGCCGCGGCCTCCAGGTGCCCCTTCGGGATGGCCTGGATCCCCGCCCGGACGATCTCGGCGATGAAGGCGGCGGTATAGATGCTCAGCCCCCCGGTGGCGGCGATCAGCTCATAGTTGTGGTCGTACAGAAAGGCGCGGACCCCCTCGGGCAGCCCCAGGGGGAAGGCGAAGTACCAGAAGAAGAGCTGGACCAGGAGCGGCGTGTTGCGGAAGAACTCCACATAGGCGGTGGCGAACCAGTAGAGCGGCCTGAAGTCGGAGAGGCGGGCGATCCCGAAAAAGGTCCCCAGGAGCAAAGAGACGACGGTGCTGATCAGGGAGATCTCGATCGTGAGCAGCAGGCCGCGGATCAGCCAGAGACCGAAGACCTCCTTGTAGGTGGGGTTGAGCTCCCAGAGGACGGCCCAGTGGAACTGGTATCCGAAGTCGATGTGTGTGAAGAAGAGGTATATGACGAGGGCGATCCCGGCCACCACTCCGAACTGCTGCACCGGGCGCTTCCACGATTCGATCATTATCCTGTCCGCTTTCTACGGGGATCACCGCACAAAAACTGCGGCCGGGATCTCTCCCGGGCCGCAGCTCCTGTTACGTGAACATACGATTATCCCTTAGGGCCACATCTCGATCTTCTCGGTCATCGGGAAGTAGTAGGGGGTGTCGGGACCGTACCACTTGTTGTATATCTGCATGTAGGTCCCGTCCTGCCACATATCCTGGATCGCGAAGTTGACGGCGTCGCGCCAGTCGCTGTCGTTCTCGGGGAGCCCTATCCCGTACGGCTCGTCGCTGAAGAAGTCGCCGACCAGCTCATACTTGCCCGGCTCCTTCGCGGCGTACCCGATCAGGATCGTGCTGTCCGTCGCCCAGCCGGCGACCTTGTCCTGCTGCAGGGCCAGGAAGCAGGAGGGCTCATCCTGGAAGCTGATGACCTTCGGGTCCTTGTCTCCCAGCGACTTCAGGAGGTTGACGGCGTTCTTCTCGCTGGTGGTGCCCTGCATGGAGGCGATCTTCTTGCCCACGAAATCCTTATGGTCCTTGTATTTTCCCTTCTTTGCCAGGATCTTCTCCCCGTCGAAGAAGTAGGTGATGGAGAAGTCGATCGTCTTGTCCCGCTCGCGCTTGTGGGTCATGTTCGCGGTGCTCATGTCGATCTGCCCCGAGGTCAGGAAGGAAATGCGCGTCTTGTTGTTCAGCTTGATCTTGTCCATCTTGAGCTCTTTGCCCATCGACTGGCCGATCCGCTTGATCACCTCCGACGCGATGTCGACGTCGAACCCGACCCACTCGTTCTTCTCGTTGAAATAGGCCGCGGGGATGCTGTTGTACATCAGACCCGCCCTGACGACGCCCGTCTCCATGACCTTGTCGTACGTGGCCCCCGCGAGGCAGACAGAAGGCACAAGTATCAATGCCGCAGCCAACACCAGTACTGATCTCCATATTCTCTTTTGCATCGGACAACCTCCCTTATTAGTGTTAGAGCCATCAAAAAAACACTCCCCCGCGCGGGGGAGACACCACGCGCTAGTGCGTCAGGATCTTGCTCAGGAAGAGCTTGGTGCGGTCGCTCCGGGGACGGTGGAAGAAATCCTCCGGGGACGCCTCCTCGATGATCTGCCCCTCGTCCATGAAGGCCACCCGGTCGGCGACCTCGCGGGCGAACCCCATCTCGTGGGTCACCACGATCATGGTCATCCCCTCGCGCGCCAGGTCCCGCATGACGTCCAGGACCTCGTTGATCATCTCCGGGTCCAGGGCCGACGTGGGCTCGTCAAAGAGCATGATTTTGGGCTGCATGGCCAGGCCGCGTGCGATGGCAACGCGCTGCTGCTGCCCCCCGGAGAGCTGCGCGGGATACGCGTGGGCCTTCTCGCCGATCCCCACCTTCTTCAGGAGCCGGACCCCCTGCCTCTCGGCCTCTTCCGGCCTGGTCTTTCTGACCTGGATGGGGGCGAGGGTGATATTCTGGAGGGCGGTCATGTGGGGGTAGAGGTTGAACTGCTGGAAGACGAAGCCGATCTCCGCCCGCAGGTGGGTCAGGTTGATCCGGCGGTCGTGGATGGGGATGCCGTCGGCGACGATCTCGCCGCTCTGGATGGGCTCCAGCTTATTGATGCACCTGATGAGGGTGCTCTTCCCCGACCCGCTGGGGCCGCAGACGACCACCACCTCCCCCGGGGCCACGTGGAAATTGATATCGTTGAGGACGTGCAGCTTTCCGAACCACTTATGGACGTTTCTGAAGGTAATCACTCGGGGGCATCTCCTGGACGCATGATCCGTGCTTGTACTTCCTGAGACCCGGATTGTCAATAGCGAATTGCGCCGAGCGGGCGACCGGCTCCCCTTTCAGTGGTTGACAAAACATCCCTGTCCGACTATTCTCCGCATCTCGGATGCAATCAGGAACCCCGGAGGGCGGCGGGGAAAAAGAACCCGATACGCCCCGCGGTTCCGCGAAACGAGCGTCAGATTCATCCAGATCTTCGAGGAGACACACCCCATGGATCCATCCAGAGTGGCGATCATCGGGCCCGGAAGGCTCGGAACATCCTTTGCCTACAAGTTCATACGCGACGGGAAAGAGGTCACCCTCTACTACCATGACGCCGATGTCTGCGCCCGGATCAACGAGACCCGCCTCAACCCCCTCCACCTGACCGGCGATCTCGCGACGATGCTGGGAGGGATGGAAAAGGTCCCCCGCCTGACGGGGGTCGTCGCGACCAACGACCTGGAACGGGTCGTCGAGGAGCACGACATCATCATCCTCTCGATAACGATGAACCGGCTCAGGGACCTGCTGGGGCACTTGAGACCCCTGATCGCGAAGAAAGAAGGAAGGACCTGCCTCGTGTCGGCGATCAAGGGTCTCGCGTCGGACGAAAAGACCAGCGAGCTGATCACCCCCTCCCAGATGATCAGAAACCACCTCTTCGGTCTCAAGCATAAGTTCGACGTCATCTGCATCGGGGGTCCCTTCTTCGACGTGGATATCGCCGCGGGGAGACCGGTCTGCGTGACGGCGGCGGGTGAACGGCGGGTCGCCGGGGAGTTCATCCGCAACTTTCTCAAGTTGAACCGCCGGGAGCTGACCTCCTACTACAACTTCGACATGGTGGGCGTCGAGGCGTGCGGCGCCCTGAAGAACATCGTCGCGAACATCAAGGGGGTGGCCGACCGCCTGAACCTGGGCAGCTCCCTGCCCGGGACCATCTTCGCCAGGTCCGGCGTGGAGATACGCTCCCTGTCGAAACTCCTGGGAGGGAGTTTCCAGGCGTTCCACAGCCAGGCGGGGGTCGGCGACATGTACGTCACCCTCTCGTCCGAGGCCAGCAAGAACTACCGGTACGGGAAGTACTTCTACGAGCTGTTCGACGGCAACCCCATAGAGACGGATATCCGGACCCGGAAGCGGATCGACGGGACGCCGGAGGGACCCGACACGATCAGGAACGTCCACCGGTACCTGGAAAAGAAGAACATGTACAGCCCGCTCTTCCACTGCGCCCACAGGATCTTCCACGAGGCTACCGGCCGGGAAGAGATACGGGAGCAGATCATACAGGCGTGCCAGTTCGACAAGCGGGAGAAGGAGTACATCGATTTGTTTTCGAAGCTGCTCTACCGGCTGTTCCCCAACCTCTGGTACCGGCGGCACAAGGGGATCCTCTCCTGAGAGACCAGGCTACTCCCCGGCCACCCGCAGCTTCAGCGTGACGGCGCTCCGCTGGGGGGGAGTCCTCCCGGCGGCACCCCTGATGGCCTTCAACCGGGCGAGATACTCATCCTTCTGTCTCAGGCCCCGGTACCGTTCGAGATCATCGATCAGGAGATCGACATGGGGCTGGATGTCCACGCCATGGCGGTTCATCACCTCCGCATTCGCCCTGTCGACGATGAGGATCGAGTAGTAGGTGAGCAGGATCCGGACCCGGGAATCACGCCTCAGGAGGTAGGCCTTCCCCCCAAGGGTATTCAGGAAGAAGACGGAATAGTCGTAGAGGATATCCATATCGGCGCCGATCGCGCCCCCATCGCGCTTCGCCTCCCGGACGCCCCATTCGTACAGGACCTCCATGGCGTCCTCGATCCTCTCGTTCTCAGCCGCGAGGATATCCAGCACCAGCGATACGTCCCTTTTCCCCATGACCCGGAAAAAGTGCGCCATGTTGCTCCGCAGGAGGGAGAGATCGTTCATCTCCCCCGACACGACCGGGGGGTGCGAGGAGAGCTTCGAGGCGACGCCCAGAAAGTGACGGTAGGTCCCTTCCTCCAGGTTGTAGGCCCTGATGTACTCGCGGCTGTCGAGGTCCGAGAAGAACCGCTCCACCCTCTCCTGCAGGATGTCGCGGTCCGGTTCTCCGGCGGGCAGGCGGGACGGCTCCTCTTCCCTCGGGGGAGGGAACTCGATCCGCTTCTTGACGCCCTCGCCGCTGTCCGCGGGTACTTCCGAGACAGCGGCGGGTTCTTCCTTCGCCGCCGGCTTCTCCCCGGGGAAAAACACGTCCCTGTACAGGAAGAAGACAAGGGCAAGGGCCAGAATCGCCACGGCACAGATAATGACAACCCACACGCTTTTTCTCATCGTCGACACCTCGGATTCAGTGGTTCTCATCCGTGGAGACTCGGTTCCGGACGGATACCGTTTGTATAGTACACGAGGATCGGCCATAAGTAAACCTATAAAGGGGGGCGGTATCCGTCCCGGTATTTTGATTGACAGTCAACTTGTAATTGAGGTAGTCATACCGGGAAAATGAGAGGCCGGGTGAGAGACATGGACATACGGAATCTGATGGTCACGGGCGGGTGCGGTTTCATCGGGAGCAACTTTGTCCGGTATCTCCTGGGGCGGGGCGATTTCGCGGGGAAGATCATCAACGTGGACAACCTCACCTACGCGGGGAACCCCGACAACCTCAGGGGGATCGAGGACGACTACCCGGGCCGGTACCTCTTCGAGAGGGCGGACATCTGCGACCGCCGGCGGATGGAGGAGATCTTCTCCCGTTACGGGATCGACGCGGTCTGCCACTTCGCCGCCGAATCGCACGTGGACCGGTCCATCAAGGACCCCGGGGCCTTCATCTACACGAACATCGTCGGGACCTTCAACCTGCTGGAGGCGGCACGCGCGCACGCCGGGGAGTTCGCCCTCTTCCACCACATCAGCACGGACGAGGTGTACGGCAGCCTCGGCCCCGAGGGACTCTTCGCGGAGACCACCCCTTACCGTCCCAACAGCCCCTACTCCGCGGCGAAGGCCTCGTCGGACCACCTGGTGCGGGCCTACAGCGCGACCTACGGGCTCCCGGTGACCATCTCCAACTGCTCGAACAACTACGGCCCCTACCAGTTCCCAGAGAAGCTGATCCCCCTGATCGTCCTGAACGCGCAGGAAGGGAAGAAGCTTCCCGTCTACGGCGACGGAAGGAACATCAGGGACTGGCTCTACGTGGAAGACCACTGCGACGCCATCTGGACGATCATGCGGTCGGGCACGAGGGGGGAAACTTACAACATCGGCGGCAATATGGAGATGGAGAATATCGCCATCGTGGAGATGATCTGCGACATCCTGGATGAGGGAGAGTGCCTCGGCGGGGGAATCTGCCGGCGCGAGCTCATCACCTTCGTCAAGGACAGGCCGGGGCACGACCGGCGGTACGCCATCGACTTCACGAAGCTCCGGGAAGGGCTGGGCTGGGCCCCGTCCGAGTCGTTCGAATCGGGGATCAGGAAGACGATAGCCTGGTACCTGGAAAACAACGAGTGGGTGCGGCGCGTGCGGAACAACGAGTACCGCTCCTGGATATCGGAGCAGTACGGCGAATAACGGGGTCTTCGAGGGCCGCCTACCTCCGGCCGGCCGGCGTGGTATCCTCGACGACAAAGGGCGCGGAGCGCACCCCGATGCTCCCCTTTCTCACCCAGACGCGGCACATCTTGACGGATGTCCCCTCCGCGGTGACCAGGTTCGGCAGTTCCTCGACCCCGGCTACATCGGCGGCGGCGAATTCATAGTACGATATGTTCGTGCTGAACGGGTCCTGGATCAGGATGATCTTGTCGTCCGCGTAGGGGTGCTTCTCGGGGGCCCCCATGAAGGAGACGTGGTTCTCCCTGAAATCCGGGGGCTTGTACGTGTCCACCGCGAACCGCTCGGCGTGCTTCAATAGATTTTTCACCGTATTGTATCCTCCAGTATCTGTATGAGACTGTGCAAAACCGTCATTGTCCGTCATTTCGACCGCAGGGAGAAATCCCTGTTTCGATCGAAGAGAGAACTCCTGTTCTCAGCACGTCAGGATCATTCAGACTTCTCGTCGCCGACGCTCCTCGAAATGACAAGATTCAAAGGTGTCTGTATACTTAATGATTTGTCCCGGCATTGTCAAGACCCCACTTTCCGTTTGCCGGAAAGACAGCCCTGTGCTAGAAGCGTCCCATGATGCACATCGGACTGACAGGCGGCATCGGGAGCGGGAAGTCGACCGTCGCGGACCTCTTCCGGAAGAGGGGCGCGCACATCATCGATCTCGACCTGATCGCGCACGAGGTGGAAGAGCCGGGCGGGGCGGCCTGGCGGGGGATCGTCGAGCGCTTCGGGAGGGAAATCCTGGACGCGGAGGGGAGAATCGACCGGGAGGCGCTGGGGGAGATCGTCTTCCGGGACGCCTCGAAGCGGGAGGAGTTGAACCGCATCGTGCACCCCGCCGTTTTCGATGAATGGCACCGGAGACTCGACGAGATCGGCCGCAGCGACGGGGAGGCCATCGTCATATCCGACATCCCGCTCCTGATAGAGGTCGGGTGGCACAAAGAGATGGACGGCGTGATCCTCGTCTACGTCCCCCCCGAGGTGCAGGTGGAGCGGATCATGGAGAGAAACGGCTACACGCGCGAAGAGGCCCGGGACCGCCTCCTCTCCCAGATGCCCCTGGACGAGAAGATCCCTTTCGCCGACTTCGTCGTCCGCAACGAAGGGACCCTGGAGGAGACCGAGGCGGCCGTTGAGGCGATATGGGAAGAACTCCTGAAAAAGGGATCATCTCCCGATCAGTTATAGTCAATTAAGGCAAAATACGTGCGTTATCTGCAGTTAATACTGGAAGGATTCAAGGGGTCAAAGGGTCAGGGGGTCGAGTGAACGGTGCGGTGGGCAATATCAAGAAAGGACACAGCCGAAACCGGAAGAATGCTAAAGGCGCCGATAAACTCTTCAGGGAACAAGCTCTTGAATCCTTGCCCCCTGGAACCCTTGAGCCCTTTTCTCCCGCTGGATTGGGGAAGAGCCTAAAAAAGGAAAGAAACGCACGAAATAAGGAGCTGAACCGATGACGGAAGAGAATGTAATGACCGATTTCAACGCCGAGGTGTCGCGGCCGCAGGTCGACCCTTCAACCTATGTCCACCCCATGGCCTCGGTCATCGGGCGGGTCATCCTCGGAAAGAACATACTGGTATCGCCGATGGCGTCCATCCGCGGGGACGAGGGACAGCCCCTCTTCATCGGCGACGATTCGAACGTCCAGGACGGGGTTATCATACACGCGCTCGAGACGGAGCTGGGCGGGAAACCGGTGGAGGCGAACATCTGCACGGTCGACGGGGAGCGGTATGCAGTCTACGTGGGCAGGAGGGTCTCTCTCGCCCACCAGGTCCAGATCCACGGCCCGGCCGTGGTGCAGGACGACACCTTCGTCGGGATGAAGACCCTGATCTTCAAATCACGGGTGGGAACAGGGTGCGTGATAGAACCCGGCTGCCTCCTGATGGGGGTGACCGTCCCGGACCGCCGGTACGTGCCCGCCGGCTCGATCGTCAAGACCCAGGAGGACGCCGACCGGCTCCCGGGGATCACGGAAGACTATCCGATGAAGGACATGAACCGGGGCGTTATCCACGTGAATACCTCCCTGGCAAAGGGGTACCTGGCCCGGAAATGAGAGAGATCTACAGCCGTCCCGCCTCCTTCAGGGCCTCCCTGAAGGGACGGTAGAAGTCATCGTTGTCGGCAATACCGCTCCGGATGACGGCCTCGGCCTCGCCGATATTCTCCCGGTTGACGACGAGGTTGACGCTCATCCCGAAAGCGGCCATGTTGTCCATCGTGCGGATCGCGCCGCTGAGAACAATCACGAAGATATTCCTCCGGACCCCCATGGGCAGGCGCCGGATATGATCCAGGATGCCGCCGCCGTCGAAGCCCTCCCCCACCGCGATCAGGTTATAGAGGTGGAACCGCATGCCCTTCAGGGCATCGGTCGCGGCGGCGGCCTTCGTGACATGATATCCGATCTTCTCCAGGGCGGCGCAGAGACCGTCCCGGACGCCGGGATCGGCCTCGCAGACGAGGGCCGTCTGCGCCCCTTCTTCGACGAAATCGAACGGCTTATCGGACGCGTCGTACGGCATCACATCAGAGGACTTTTTCCCGCCCATGCACCTCTCCTTACCAATCCACCTCAAGATTTTCTATCTCGGTCGTGGCCTCCCCCTTGGCGCTCTTGATCGAATCGATCCCGCGTCCCACGACCCCCTTCGTCGTCGCGTAGGACAGGGCCGTCTCCTCCGTGATGACCCCGTCCCGGTACAGGCCGATGATGTACTGGTCGAAGGTCACCATGCCGAAGGCGTTCCCCGCCTCGATGATATCCTGGAAGGTCCTCCCCTCCTTCTCGCCGTGGAGGATCGTATCCCTGACCCGCAGGTTGGCCTTCAGGATCTCGAAGGCGGCGACCCTCCCCCCCCCGATCCGTGGGAGGAGCCGCTGGCAGATGATCCAGCGGATCGTATCGGCCAGGCGGGCCCTGATCTGCGCCTCCTCCTCTTCATGGGGAAACATCCCCACGATGCGGTTGACCGTCTGCCCCGCATCCATCGTGTGGAGGGAGCTGAAGACGAGGTGTCCGGTCTCCGCGGCGCTGAGGCCGATCTCCATCGTCTCGCGGTCGCGGATCTCCCCCACCAGGATGACCTTGGGGGCCTGTCTCAGGGCGGCGCGCAGCCCGCTCGCGAAGGAGACGAAATCGATGCCGAGCTCCCGCTGGTTGAAGGTCGCCTTCTTGTGCGGGTGTTTGTACTCCACGGGGTCTTCGAGGGTGATCACGTGGACGGGCCTCTTTTCGTTGATCTCGTTCAGGACGGCTGCCAGCGACGTGGTCTTCCCCGTCCCCGTGGCGCCGGTAAAGAGAACAAACCCTTCCTTCTCCTCGGCTATCTCGGAGAGGACCTTCGGGAGACCCAGCTCGCCGCAGGTCGGGATCCGGTCCTCCAGTCTCCGCAGGACGGCGGAATAGGTATCGCCCCGGGAGAATATGTTGATCCTGAAGCGGGCCCTGCCCGGCAGTTCATAGGAGGCGTCGCAGGAACCGGTCTCCACCAGGGTCCGCAGAAGGGCGCGGTTCCCGCCAATGAGGTTCAGCGCGAAGATCTCCGCCTGGAAGGGGGTAATATCAGCGGGGGAAAAATCCACGGGAACGGCCGTCAGTTCGCCGGAGCTCTCCACCTGGAGCGGCTTCCCCACGGTGACGTTCAGATCGGAGATATCCGTGCGGGAATCGAGCATGCGTTCAAGGATGTAGTCGATCTCCTGCTTTCTCATGGCAACCCTTCCTTTTCACCGGACGCCCCTTCAGAAACGCAGCCTCCCCGGAATCACACCTCCGTAAAATCGGCCGGGGGTATCTTCAGGAACGACCTGAACTTCATCTTGTCGTTGGCCTTGATATAGGCCTCCTCGGCCCCGATCCATCCCTTCTGCAGGAGTTCCATGATGGAATCGTCGAGGAGCTGCATCCCGTATTTCTTCCCCGTCTGTATCATGGAGGGGATCTGGTAGGTCTTGGACTCCCTGATCAGGTTGCGTACCGCCGGGGTGGCGATCATGATCTCGAGCGCGGCGCAGCGGCCCGGCTTGTCCACGCGCTTGAAGAGGACCTGGGCCAGGATCGCCCGTATGCCGTCGGCCAGGGTCGACCGTATCTGCATCTGCTCGTCCGAGGGGAAGACCTCTATCAGGCGGTCGATCGTCTTCGGCGCGCTCAGCGTGTGAACGGTCCCGAACACGAGGTGTCCGGTGGACGCCGCCTCGACGGCGAGGGAGATCGTTTCGAGGTCCCTCAGCTCTCCCACCAGGATGATATCGGGGTCCTCCCTGAGGGCGCCGCGGAGGGCCGAGGCGAAGGAGCCGGTATGCAGCCCCACCTCCCTCTGGTTGACGATGCACTCCTTGCTCTCGTGGACGAACTCGATGGGGTCCTCGATGGTGATGATATGGTCCTTGCGCGTCCGGTTCGCCTCGTCGATGATGGCGGCCAGGGTCGTGGATTTACCGCTCCCGGTCGGCCCGGTAACGAGGACGAGCCCCCGCGGAAGCGACGCGAGCTTGGCGGTGACCGGGGGAAGGCCGAGCTGCGACGGGGTGAGGATCTTGCTGGGGATCTCTCTGAAGACGGCCGCCACCCCGACCCTCTGCTGGAAGAAATTGGCGCGGTACCGTGCAAGGTTCGGGATCTCGTACGCGAAATCCACGTCGCCCGTCTCTTCGAACTGCTTGATCTTGTGCTCCGGCGTTATCTCGTACAGCATGGCCTTCAGGGCATCGCTCTCCAGGGGAGAGTATTTGATCCGTTCTATCTCGCCCCTGATCCTCAGGGCGGGCTGCTGCCCGGAGACGAGGTGCAGGTCCGATGCGCCTTGTTCATTCATCAGTTTAAAGAACGCGTCTATCTTCGCCATATTCGCTCCCTTCCCCCCGTATATCGGTATACTCCGGGAAAAGATAAGAAAAAAGGTAATGGTTGTCAAGGAATAAGAGAGGACGGCACGGACGCATCTTCTCAGGGATACGGGGAGGTTCCGCCGGGGGCGAGTGCCCCGTTTCACAGTGCGGCACGGATACGCGGGCCCGGGCTCCCTACTCCACCCTCTTGAATGTCAGCGCGAAGACGGCCCCCCGCGGCTTGTTTTCGTGGATGGAGACGGAGCCGCCGTACCTTTCCATGGCCTTTCTGACCACGTGGAGACCGAGACCGGTATGCCCGGCGTCTCCGTGGATGACGCCCTCCTCGAAGACCGTCCCTTTGATTTCATCGGGGATACCCGATCCGTTGTCGGCGATGCGCACCTCGCACACGTCATCCCTCCGGGTGATGGCGATGTTGATCCGGTCGGCCCCTCCGTGGATGACGGCGTTCTGTATGATGTTGTCCACGACGGAAAAGAGAGACTCCTGCGCCATGACCCGGGCCCTCCCCTTGATCACGAAATCCACGGAAGGATAGTTCCCGGCGACCTCGCCGATGACATCGCGTATGGCATAGGCCCTGAGCTCCCGGTGGGAAGACATGAACGATTCAAGCTCCCGCATCCGATTGATGAGGTTCAGGCTCTTTTTGACGCGCCCAGACGCCTCGTCCAGGAGATCTCCTTCGGGAGACCGCTCGTACAGGGAAAGGGCGTTCTGGGCGACCAGGAGATCGTTCGTCAGGTCGTGGCGGAGTATCTGGTTGATGAGGGCGAGGTGCTCGCGGTGTGTTCTGATCTCTTCCTCCGCCTGCTTGCGGGCCGTGACATCCCTCGAGATGCCGCGGAACCCGATCGGATTCCCCTGCTCGTCTCTCATCAGCGAGACGGACAGCTCGTGGGTCCCCCTGCTGCCGTCCGGTCTGATGAATTCGTGATCGACGATGTTCGCCGGTTTTCCCGTCCGGTAGACCCTGCCGAAGATCGCGTATATCCTCTTTGCCGTTTCGGGGGATGTGTATTCGCGGTTGCCCATCCCCATCAGTTGCTCAGCCGGGATTCCGGCAATCCTCGGCATGGCGTCGTTGAAGAAGGTAAATCTTCCGGAAAGGTCGATCTCCCAGTATCCGTCCTCTATCTCTTCGAGGATGCGGCGGTACTTCTCCTCGCTCTCACGCAACGCCGTTTCCACCAGCCGGCGCTCCGTGACGTCGCGGGCGACACCGCGGAACCCGACGGGCCGCCCCTTCCAATCTTTGATCAGGGAGGCGTTGAATTCAAGGATCCTTCTGCTGCCGTCCTTCCGTACGATCTCATAATCCTCCACCGCGGCGGGCCGCCCCGTCCGGTAGACCTCGTTGAAGGTCTCGTACAGTTTCTTCGCGGTCTCGGGGGTGGTATAGTCGCGGCTGCTCACCCCCATCAGCTCATTCTCCGGGATATCGGTAAGCCTGCAGATTCCCCGGTTGAAGAAGGTAAACCTCCCTGCAAGATCGACTTCGTAGTAGCCGTCTTCCATCCCCTCGATGATGGTGCGGTACCGCTCCTCGCTCTCCCGCAGCCCTTTCTCGGCCTCGTGCCGGGAAAGGGCTATCTTCAACGCGGCCCGGAGCTCCGCATCACTGAACGGCGCGAAGACACAACCGAACGAATGGGTGCATTCGACCTCTTCGAGTCCGGACCCGCCCTTGCCGGCAATGATGTACACAACGGGAATATCGAAAAAGAAACGGATCAGGCCGGCCGCCTCTACGCCGCTCATCTTCCCTTTCAGGGCGGGGTCCATCAGGACCAAGTCGAGAGACAGTACTTCCGCCTGCCGGACGGCGTCCTCTCCCGAAGACACGACGGCCGGCACCGAGTATCCCCCGAGGTTCAGCGCATTCCGTGCCTCCCGGGCAAGGGACTGGTCATCCGCCGCGATCAGGATCTGTGGGCTCTTGTTCATGGTTGTTTCAGAGATATTTTCCAATCAGATATAACCACGCCATGTTACCTACCATATTTTTATTCTAAAGAGTACTGGAAACGCCCTCCCCGTTTGTTTTTCTCGCTTTCATCATATATACTACGTTCTCGTATCACACAGAACTCGCCCGGGGAGCCACTGATGCCGGAGAAACCGTTTACACAAAGCGACCTTGAAACAATCGGGAACCAGGGTTTGACGGTCGAGAAGCTGTCGTCCCAGCTCGAACTCCTCCGGGGCGAAACGATCCCCCTTACCCTGGCAGGTCCCTGTTCCATCGGCGACGGGATCGTCGCCCTCCCGGATTCCGGCCGCGAGACACTGCTGCCGGAGCACGAACGCGCCGCTGCTGAGGGGAGAATGGCAAAATTCGTCCCCGCCTCGGGGGCAGCGAGCCGCATGTTTCAGCAGTGGTTCACATGGCACGGAACGGAAACCTTCAATACCACGAAAGACGCCGGGATACTCGCAGAGCGGATCCCCCGGTTCGCCTTCTACGACGACCTGTCCCGCGCGATCGCGCGGGACGGCAAAGACATCAGCAGGGCCCTGCGCGAAGACCCCCGCGGGATACTGGAATACATCCTCACCCCGAAGGGGCTGAACTACGGGGGCCTGCCCAAGGCCCTCCTCAAGTTTCACGCGTATCCGGACGGCAGCCGCACACCCCTCGAAGAGCACCTGGTCGAGGCCGCCCTGTACGTGCGGGACGTCCGGCGCATCTGCAGGGTGCATGCCACCGTCTCCGAAGAACACCGGCGGTATGTCGAAGACCATCTCGCGGATATACGGGGGCGGTATGAGGCCGCATACGACTCGAGGTTCGAGATCGCCCTCTCCGTTCAGTCCCCGTCGACCAGCACCATCGCGACGGACATGGAAGGCAGGCCCTTCCGGGACAGAAACGGAAGGCTGGTGTTCAGGCCCGGAGGGCACGGGTCCCTCCTGAAAAATCTGAACAGCATCGAGGACGATGTGATCTTCGTCAAGAACATCGACAACGTCGTCCCCGACCGCCTGAAGCCGGAAACGGTCCTGTACAAGAAGCTCCTCGGGGGATACCTGGTAAGACTCCAGGGCGAGATATTTTACCATCTGCGCCTCTTGAGCGACGGTGCGCCGAACGATACACAGCTTTCCGAGACAGCCGGTTTCTGCCGGGAGAAGCTCTCCCGCGGGCTCCCCTCCGATTTCGACGCCCTCCCGTCCCCCCGGAAGAGAGACATCCTCTTCGACATGCTGAACCGCCCGCTGCGGGTGTGCGGCATGGTAAGAAACGAGGGAGAACCGGGAGGGGGACCCTTCTGGGTCGAAGAGCGGGACGGGACACGATCCCTGCAGATCGTGGAGGAGGCTCAGATCGACGGGACCTCGAAACGGCAGCGGGAAATCTGGGAATCCTCTTCCTGGTTCAATCCCGTCGACCTGGTATGCGGGATCAGGGACTACCGGGGCGAAAAATTCGACCTCGAGCGATATGTCGACGGACGGACATGGATCGTCTCACATAAATCTCACGAAGGGCAGCCGCTGAAGGTCCTGGAGCGCCCGGGACTGTGGAACGGTTCCATGGCGGGGTGGAATACGGTCTTCGTGGCGGTGCCCTCTGCCACCTTCAACCCCGTCAAGACCGTGGAAGACCTGCTGAGGGACGAACACCGCGGAGAAACCGCATAAGAAAGCCGGGTCCCGTTCCGACGGGATGCCCGGCCATGGTTCAACGTAAGTTGACTGCTCAGTTATTCACCTTTCTCGGAAGAAGGTTTGGAAGAAGGCTTGGGATCCGGTGCGACCGCCGTCTCGCCCGGCGATGAAGGCGAATCGCCCTTGGGCGTCTCCGATGTGGATGGTTTCTTTCCGCCGTAATCGGTCACATACCACCCCGAACCCTTGAGGTGGAAGGAAGAGAGGGATATCAGCTTGTCAACCGACCCCTCGCAGAACGTGCAGGTCGTGATCTCCTCGTCCGCGATACCCTGAAAGACCTCGAATTTCCTGCCGCATTTCCTGCATTGATACTCATAGATAGGCATACAACCAACACCTCCGACACACGATTTATCAGTGCCCCCCGCGGGCATCCGCCCCGGGCGGGCGATCGTCACAGATATCCCCGATGCGATACCGGTTGCTGAAGCAGTCGAGCACGAGGTTGACATCCGCTCCGGCCACCGGCCTGAGCATGCTCCTGGTGATCGAGTGGACCTTCTCCTCCTCGGCGATCTTTTCCTCCAGTGGCGCGTCAAAGTCGATCTCCCTGCTGCCGAACCGGATGACATGAACCAGCTCGTGGGCGGCGATGTACAGCATGAGAGGTTCCAGCCTGACGAAGGGCTCGCTTCTCTTCACCGCGTCGAGGATCCGGTCATCCTGGAGACAGATCGTGAAGAAATAGAAGTTGTCCGGATGATCCTCTCTCCCCTCTTTCTGATACATGTAGCGGCACAAATGCGCAAACGCCGTATCGCTGACCTCGTGATCGCTGAGATGGGCACGGGTCTTGACCTCGTACCGGTGGGCCTCCAGTCCTCTCCTGCCCAGACGGAAGTAGTCCTCGGCCATTTTCCCGGCGTACCGGAAGGCCTTCCCCACGAGGGATATCTCAGGAGGACTGAAATACATCGCTCAACCCCACCTCGCAACGGTTTCGGTCGTAATATATACATACACCGGCATATGTCAAGATGCCGGATCAGCTCACCAGCTTACCAGCCTGCCATCTTACCCGCTCCATTACTGCGGTATCGGAACGCTGCCGAGGAGGTACTTGAGGTCCTCGTCCTCGAACCTGATCGAGAGTCCGATGAAGGGGGATTCTCCCCCCTCGTTGCTGATAAAGTCGTCCCACCCGGCCGACAGGTAGATATGCTTCAGGAGCCGGTACTCGGCGTATGTCTTGAGGTGCGCGTTCCGGTCGGCGTCGAAGTCAAAGGCCTCGAAGGTGAACTGCAGCCGGTCGTCCAGGGTGAAGTAGTCTATCCCCACACCCCCCGTCGACTCGAAGATGCCCCCCCGGAGGGCGATATCCTTGAACCGCTTGCCGATCTGCGCTGTGAAGAGGAGCTCGTCCTTTTCCCACGTCTCGGTCCGCGTCGTCGTCCCTCCCGTCGTCGTATCGGTCACCGTCCGCTCGCCCCGGGGATCGGCGACGAACCCGAGGACATAGAAGTAATCCTCCTTCGGCCGTATCGTCAGGTCGAGGTAGCTCTTCCCGTCGCCGCTGTCGAAGAGGTACTCGCCCCGGTAGCCGAGGAAGGTCCTGAACTGCTCGGACTTCGACACGTACCGGTCGATCCCCTCCATGCTCTTCCCCACGCTTTTCAGGCTTGCGTTCAGGTTGTCGACGGTGTCCTCGTCGTGAATGAGCTTCCCGACGGAACCCTCCCCCCGGTTGATCTTGTCCGTGATATCCCGAAGCGAGGCGAGCGTCTGGTTGAGGTTGTCGAAGGCCTCCCTGTTCTCGACCAGCTGGCCGATGGTCCCCTCCCCGGTGTCGATCTTCTCCACGATACTGTTCAGCGTCGCAAAGGCCCTGCGCATCTCCGACGACGCCTCGCTGAGGTTGTCGACCATCAGGTTGAGTTTCTCGTCGTTCTGCCGCACGATCCTGCTGAGGTCCTCCGTGATGGCCCGGGTGTTCTCGATGATCGCCCTGATATTTTCCTCGCCTTCCGCGCCCCCCACGGCATTCTTCAGGGAGCCCGTCACCTCCATCACGTCGCTGGCGATGGTACCGAGCTCGCTGAGCAGTTTGTCGATATCGGCCTGCTGCTGCACCCTGACGATATCCTCGCCGGACCGGATATACTCCTCTCCCGGCGTCCCGGGGATGATATCGACATACTTGTCGCCCAGGATGCCGTACGCCTTGATCTTGGCCTGGACGTCCTTCTCCAGCTTCACGTCGGGGATGATCCGCAGGGTGACCAGGGCCTTGCCGTCCTTGAGGGCTATATCCTCGACCCGGCCGACCTCCACGCCCGCTATCTGCACGGAGGCGTCCTTCTCGAGACCCGTCGCGCTGTCAAACATCACCTTCACGGGATAGCCCTTCTTGAGACCGAACCCCTGCTCGCCGACCCTGAACGACATGTACCCCAGTATGATCAATGCCGCCAGGACGAACAGGCCCACCTTTGCTTCGGTGCTGATTGAAGACATCGTTCTCTCCATTTCTTAGTCGCCGGGGCCCGGTTCTTCACCACGCAGCCGGCCCCTCTATACCACACTGATCGGACCTTCGAGGCTTCCGGACAGAAACTGCCTGAGGACGGGATTGGATGATTCCCGTATCTCCTCGGAAGTCCCGTATTCGACGATCTTCCCCTCATAGAGCATGGCGATCCGGTGCCCCACCGTAAAGATCGACTGGACGTCGTGACTGATGACCACGCAGGTCAGGTCGAAATTTTTCTGCGTCTCGATGATGAGCTCGTTGATCGCCTCCGTCATCACAGGATCCAGGCCGGTGGTGGGCTCGTCGAAGAGGACGATCTGCGGGTGCATGGCGATCGCCCTGGCGAGGCCCACCCGTTTGCGCATGCCCCCGCTCAGTTCGGAGGGCATCTTTCCCTCGACGCCGGGGAGACCGACCGCCTTGAGCCTCTCCGCCACGATCCGCCGGATCTCGTCATCCTTCTTCCTGGTATGCTCCCTGAGCGGGAAGGCGACGTTCTCCAGGACGTTCATCGAATCGAAGAGCGCCGCCTCCTGGAAGAGCATCCCGAACTTTTTGCGTATCTCGTTCAGTTTCCTATCGTTCAGCGAGGAGATATCCACATCATCGACGAGCACCCGGCCGCTGTCGGGCCGCAGGAGTCCGATGATATGCTTGAGGAGGACGGACTTCCCCCCGCCGCTCCCGCCGATGATGACGGTGGTCTTCCTGTCCTCGATATCGAGGTTGATGCCGTCGAGGACCTTCTGCCGCCCGAACGACTTATGGACATCCACCAGTTTGATCATATCGCTCCCCGGGAGCCCCCCCTTAAAACATGATCGCCGTCAGGAAATAGTCGCTTATCAGGATCGACACCGACGCGAGGACCACCGCCTCCGTGGTGGCCTTCCCCACCCCCTCGGCGCCCCCCGTCGTGTTGAATCCCTTGTAACAGCCGATCAGGGACAGGATCAGCCCGAAGACCGCCGCCTTGATCAGGCCGTTGTAGATGTCGCCAAGATCGACCATCCTGGTAATATTCTTTACGAAGGCCCCCTCGTTGATATTCAGGATCGACACCCCCACGAAATACCCCCCCAGGATCCCCATAAAGTCGGAAACAATGGTGAGGAGGGGAAGCATCACCACCCCGGCGATTACCCGCGGGACAATGAGGTGCTTGACGGGGTTCGCGGCCATCACGTACAGGGCGTCTATCTGCTCGGTCACCCGCATCGTCCCCAGCTCGGCAGCCATGGCCGACCCCGCGCGGGCGGTTACCATCAGCGAGGTAAGCACCGGCCCCAGTTCCCTGGTCATCCCCAGGGCGACGGTGGAACCGACGAGGCTCTCCGCGTTGAACATCCGGAATCCGTAATACCCCTGCAGAGCCATGACCATCCCAGTGAAGGTGCCGGTGAGAACGACCACGAAGATAGACTTGACCCCGACGAACTCCATCTGTTTGAAGATCAGGCGCAGCTTCAGGGGGGGGCGCACCATCCACGCCAGGACGGAGAGGAAGAGGATGAGGATCTTCCCCATCTCCTCGATATTCTCAAGGACGGCCCTCCCGAATCTGTCAACCGCCGCGGAAATCCCGTTCATACGCATCCTGCCTACAGCGGGCCTCTCTTGCCCGCGTGCGCCTCGAGCGACAGCCGGATGATCCTGCTGATCAGCTCGGCCTGCGTCATCCCCGCGGCCGCCGCCTGGTGAAAGAGGACGGTGGAGGGGGTCATCCCCGGGAGGCTGTTCGCTTCCAGGACCACCACCCGACCGTCGCCGGGGACGAACATGTCGATCCGCGCGTACACCTTCAGCCCCAGGGCCATGAAGGTCCTGACGGCTGCGTCCCGTATCCTCTCCAGGACATCCTCCGGCAGCCGCGCGGGGGTCTTGTTCTCCCCCTGACCATACAGGAATTTATCCTCCAGCGAAAGGATTCCCTGCGTCGGTATCGTCTCGGAGGGGGTAAGGGCGGCGGGGTCTTCGTTCCCGATCACGCCGCACGTGACCTCCGTCCCGGTGAGGAATTCCTCGACCAGGGCCACGGTGTCCCACTCGAAGGCGGCCCGGAGGGCGCTCTCGATCCCCTCCGCGGATACGACCTTCTTCACCGTCGTGCTGCACCCCTCACGGGTCGGCTTCACCACGCAGGGGAAGCCGATCTCCTTCTCGATCGCGGCGAGGATCTCCGCACCGCTCTTCTCCCATTCCTTTACGGAGACCGCTCTCGTCCGCGGGACATCCAGTCCGCTCACGGCGAGGACCTTCCGGGAGGCATACTTGTCGACACCGAGCGCCGATCCCAGCACCCCGGAACCGGTATAGGGGATCTTCAGGAGCTCCAGCGCACCCTGCAGGCAGCCGTCCTCCCCGTACTTGCCGTGGAGGCCGATGTAGACGAAATCCACCGCCTCTTTCAGATCCTCATAGGGGATCCGCCTGGCATCCTTGTCCAGGTCCGTCTCGATGTCCCGCGTGGAGTTGCGCATCAGGAGCCTGATGGGGATCTCCCAGAGCAGCCCCCGGCTGTCCATGAAGACGGGGACAGGGTCGTACTCTTTGCGGTCCATCTTGCTGAAGATGTTCCTCCCGCTCTCGAGAGATACCTCCTTTTCGGAAGAGATCCCCCCCATGATCACCCCGACCCTCAGTTTTCCGGATTTCGCTTTCTCCACAACCGTTTCCGCTCCATTACAAAAAGAAAGATCCTTCCCCTTCTCACCCGCTTCCTCTCGCGGCGCGCTCTTCTCCCGCCTTACTGCAGCGGGCCCTTCTTCTCCCCGTGGACCCTGAGCGAGATATCTATCAGCTCGGACAGGATCATGGAGGGGAGCATCCCGGCCTCCGCGGCCTGCTCGAAGAAGAAGGACGACGGCGCCATACCCGACGATGAATTGGGATCGGTGATCAGGACCCGCCCGCCGGCCAGGACAAAGCCGTCGATACGGCCGTACGACCTGAAGCCCAGGGTCGTGAAGGCCTCGACGACCCGCTCCTTGATCCGGCCCACCACGTCTGCGGGGATATTCCGGGGTGGCGTGAATTTGCTGCACCTCCCCGGCATGTACTTGTCGTCGTACGAGTAGAAATCGCTCTGCGGGTGTATCTCGGTTACCCCGAGGATCCCGGGGCCGTCCTCCCGCTCCAGGACGATGCACGAAAACTCGGTCCCCTCGAGGTATTCCTCGATCATGGCGGTCCGGTCCCACGCGAAGGCCGCGGCCATTGCCTCCTCGAGCATCTTCGGGTCCCGCACGATGGTCACCCCCATGCTCGACCCCTCCCTGATCGGCTTGACGACGAACGGAATGGCGAAGGTGTCCGTTATCCGTTTCACGGCCGCCTCCCGGTCCCGCGACCATTCATCCTCCCCGACCGTCATGCTCTCGGGGACATCGATCCCCGCCGCCTTCAGGATCTTCTGCTGGACGTCCTTGTCCATTCCCAGGGCGGAGGCAAGGACGCCGGGTCCGGTGTAGGGAATCCCCAGGATCTCCAGGAGTCCCTGGATGCACCCGTCGTCTCCGTACTTCCCGTGGAGGGAGATGAAGGCGAAGTCGATCTCGTCCCCCAGCCCCTCGTACGATATCCGCCGGGCCTCTTTTGCGAGATGATCGGCGATATCGGCGGTCGTGTTCTGTGACACCAGCTGCCAGGGGATAATCCACAATCTCCCTTCTCCGTCCATGAAGATCGGAACGGGCTCGTACCGCTCCCGGTCCAGGTTGTCGTACACGTTCCTCCCGCTGTTGAGCGAGACCTCCTTCTCGGAAGACATCCCCCCCAGTATGATCCCCACGCGCACTCTGTTCATCAGGTCTCGCTTCCTTGGTCAGCCGCTGCTACAGGTCCCAGACAAAGGTCACGCCGCTGTTCGGGAAGACCCATTCGTCGTCATCGATCTTCAGTTCTATCGACCGTCCCTCGTCGATCAACACCTCCGGATAGGGGCGCCGCCCCGCGAAGAAACTCACCTCTCTCACGTTCTTCAGTCCCGTCCCCTCGTAGCGGAACGAGATCTCGAGCCCCCGGGTGGGGTACGCCAGATAGACGGGGAACATCCTGTTCTTCCGGTCTTTCTTCGTTTCTATCTCGATGGCCATCCTGACCTGGCGGTTCAGGAATCCCTCGAGCTCACCCCCCCCGCACAGGACCTCGTAGCCTCTCTCCGTGTTCTTCGCGCGTTTGACCGGCACATCGACGCCGTCGATCGCGACGCGGGCCACCCTGAAATCACCCTCCTTGAAGGGGCCGTCAGCCCCGTTCAGGAGCCAGCGGTATTCGCACTTTTCCTCTTCGAAGAGGGCCGAGAGCTGCTCGTTGTTCCGGGCGCACCCGATGATGAAGAGGGTGTCCCTGAGCGTCTTTACGTACTCGATGTGGGTCGTGACCCTGAAATAATCGGCGCCGGGATCGTCGGGGCCTCCCTCTCCCCGGGGGAATTCGTCTATCCTGATATCATATCTGAACCCCATCCTCAATTCCAGCTGGCGGTTTTCCCTCCCGAAGAGGGTCTCGAACATCTCGTAGTAGATCGCGTCCGCGAATTCAGGATCGGCGGTCCTCGCCTGGAGGCAGCCGCGTATCATGCCGTCGATCCGGGCGATCGACTTCTCTTCCCCCGGAATGAATATCCTCCGCAGCTTCGGCTCGACCGCGTCCGGCTTCCCCTTGTCGACGAAGACGCGCGGCGCCCTCTTGCCCAGGGCGCACAGGATCTCGTAGCTGATCGTCCCGGCCTTTTCGGCGATCTCGACGGCGGATATGTACTCGTCCCCCTGCCTCCCCATCAGGACGACCTCGTCGCCGATCCCGCAGCCGGGGATATCGGTCACATCCACCGTGCACATGTCCATGGAGATCCGCCCCACGATGGGCGCCCTCTTCCCCCGTATGAGGGCCTCTCCCCGGTTCGACATGACGACGCCGTAGCCGTCCCCGTAGCCGACGGGTATCGTCGCTATCCGCGAGGGCCGCCTGGTGATGTACGTCCTCCCGTACCCGATGCTGTATCCGGCCGGGAATTCCTTGAGGATCACGACGGTCGTCTTGAAGGTCATCACCGGTGCGAGCTTCGCCTTCGCCTCCGTCCCGGGGCCGGGATAGACCCCGTACGTCATGATCCCGGGACGCACCATGTCCAGGTTGAAGGCAGGGAAATCGAGGACGCCGCCGCTGTTGGAGATATGCCGCAGGGGGATGGCTATCCCCTCCCTCTCCAGGCCCTTCAGGATCTCGTCGAAGCGCTCCCACTGGAGGGCATTGTACGCGTCGTCCTGCTCTTCGCTCACGGCCAGGTGGGAGAATATCCCCTCTACCTCTATGTTGGGGAGGTCGATAACGTCCTTTACCATGGCGATGGCGTCGCCGGAGATGGCCCCTCCCCTCCCCATCCCCGTGTCGACCTCGATATGGACGGGGAGGCGCTCTCCCTTTTCGACCAGCCTCCCGCTCAGCTCGACGGCGAAGTGGATATCCGACACGGAGGGGATCAGGTGGTACTTGACGATCTCGTCGATTTCGGCCGCCGTGGAGGGACTCAGGATGATGACGGGGGCCTCGATACCGCCGACCCGGAGCTGCACCCCCTCGTCAGCGTTGGCCACCCCCAGGGCGTACACGCCGTTCTTCACGGCGGCCCGCGATATCTCGATCGCCCCGTGGCCGTACGCGTCCGCCTTCACCACCTGGAGGACCTTGACGCCGGGACCCGCCATCCGGCTGATCTCCGCCCAGTTCCGGCTGAAACTGTCCAGGTCGATCTCCACCCAGCTCCTGTATCTCTGCCCCTGCGGTTCCATTATCAAGGCAACCCCGTATCACTCGGATTCATATCTTGATTCTCATCCTTAAATCGCGAAGATACTACCAAAACAGGGGTGAAAGTCAAGGTAAAGGATACGGATAAGAGACGGGAAGCCGTGAAATCGTGCCCGGACCGGCCCCGTCGCGCTCAAAAAGCACGCGGCCGGGGGGGGAGAGATCAGCTAATCTCTTGACAACAGGGGAGGGTTACGATAGAAAGGCACCTTCCGAATCATGCGGAACAAAGGCCGATGTAGCTCAGCCGGTAGAGCAGCTGATTCGTAATCAGCAGGTCAGCGGTTCAAATCCGCTCATCGGCTCCAGAAATCGAAAGGGGGTGCGAGCAATCGCGCCCCCTTTTGTGTCTCATGCCCTCCCATCACGAATGCAATCCCGCGAGTGCGACAACGCGCAACCATGAAAAAAGGTAAACTTCTCCCTCATTCTGCCGATTATACCACTGTGCCGCATCCCGCGTTCTCCTGAACGGAAGGCGGAAGAATGCGCAAAGCAGCGCCATGCCGGCGATCCGCCGTCATTGCGAAGGGGCCCAGACGGCAGCCGGAAGGAGAGGAGACATGTCCACGTACAAGAGGAGAAACTATTTCGTCAAGAAAGACTTCCAGATTGCCTTCATCCTGAAGTTCTGCCTCATCGTACTGGTCGGAGCGGTCATATCCTCGTCTCTGCTCCTCTTCACGAGCAGAGACACCCTGACATCCTCTTTCAGCAACTCGCACCTGACCCTGCAAAATACCTGGACGGCCATCCTTCCCAATGTCGTGACGACGGGCGTCATCACGCTTTTTCTGGTAACGCTGGTCACGGCGGCCGTTATCCTCTTCGTCTCCCACAAGATCGGGGGCCCGCTGTTCCGCCTTGAAAAGGAGGTGCAGGAGATAGGGAAAGGGGATCTCACCAGGAAAGTCACGTTCCGTGAAAAAGACCAGATAACGCCGCTGGCCGACGGCCTGACCGTTATGACGGACAGCCTGAACAAAAAAGTCCTCGGAATCCGGACCGAGGTGCGGTGTCTCATCGAATCGGCCTCCGGTAAAAACGCGCCGCAGGAGCTGGTCGACGGCCTGAACGATCTCCACGCAACGCTCGAAAAGAACTTCAAAATCTAAGGCGGACCATGAGGATTGGACACTTCATACGAGGATTACCCCACTGGGTCATACCGTGGGCGATCCTCATCTCCGCGTATCCCTTCGGGACGGCGGAGGCGTCGGGCGCGATTGCCTGGCGGAGCATCGAGACCGGGCATGCCGTCATCCGCTACCAGACACAAGAGGATCTTGAAAAATTCGACAAAAAAGTGAAGTATGCCCCGGGCGAGTGGGGGATTACGCGGATCTTCTCCCGCCAAGACTCCGATGAGCTGCCGGATACCGTAAAAAAGAAGATCGACGCCCTGTACGAGAGAGTGATGGATATCCTGGATATGCGCAAGAGGCTCAAAAAGATCACTATCAACATCTATTCCGATAAAAGACAACTCCACGCGGCATACCACCGGATCTATAAGACCGAATCCCCGTACCGGGCCTGGTACATCTACGAGAACAACACGATATACGTGAATGCGGACGACCTGACCGAGGGCATCCTGGCCCACGAGATGGCCCATTCCATCATCGACCACTTTCTGGTCATCCGCCCGCCGGGAGCCGCGGCCGAGATCCTCGCCCGGCATGTCGACAGCCACCTCTTCGAATACAAGACCGCCTCCTATCACAATCCCGAAGAGAAAAGCTGAGAAGCCCTTTTCCCTGTAACACCGGCAGCATCGCCCCTGTATCCCGATTCCGCCGGTTCCCCGTAAAAAAGATAGAGATTTTTCTCCCCCTCTATGATAGTAGCAACAATATCATACACCTTTATATCGCCATCCGTATGGTGCCCCATATCTCACAGGGAGGTAGCCGATAATCATGAAGAAAACGATCCTTTGCCTGGTGCCGTTGCTTGTATTGCTGTGCCTCTTCTCGTGTTCTCCGGAACAAAAGACGGAGGAAGACGAGATCGTGGCCCGAATAAACGACTATCCCCTGACCCTCAGCGAGTATCAGAACCAGCTGTCCGCCGTCTTGAATCTGAATGAAGAGTACCGGCTGACACGAGAGGCACGGGAGGCGTCACTGGAGGAGCTGATCAGGAAGGAACTCCTGATCCAGGAGGCGAAGAGGCTCCAGCTCGACCGGACGGAGAAGTTCATCAGGACCATCGAACGGTACTGGGAAAGCACGCTCATCAAGAACCTGATGGAGATGAAGGGGGAAGAGCTTGCAAAAAGGGTCCTGGTGTCCGAGGACGAGATCGAGGCCGCTTACAGCGATATGAAGAAACCGGGCGAGGCTGTCCCGCCCCTCGCAGACCTGCGGGAACAGATTGCCGATCGAATCAGGGAAGAGAAAAAAACGGAGATGCTGGTCGAATGGATCGAGGAGATAAGAAAAACGGCCAGGGTTGAGATCAACGAAGAGCTTCTCTATAAGTAAGTAGCACACAGGAGGAGACATGCCCACGCAAGCACCCGCGTACAAGAGGAGGAACTATTTCGTCAAGAAAGACTTTCAGCTCAGCTTTATCCTGAGATTCTGTCTCATCGTGCTCATCGGCGGGGTCCTCTCCTCGGGCCTGCTCCTCCTCATGACCAGGGACACCCTGACATCCTCTTTTCACAACTCGCATCTGACCGTACAGAATACCTGGTCGGCCATCCTCCCCGACGTCATCATGACCGGCATCATCACGCTTGTCCTGATAACCCTCGCCACGGCGATCGTTACCCTCTTCATCTCCCACAAGATCGGGGGACCGCTGTTCCGCCTGGAAAAAGAGGTAAAAGAGATAGGGGATGGCAATCTCACCAAGAAGGTGACGTTCCGGGCAAAAGACCAGATAACCCCCCTGGCCGACGCCCTCACGGGAATGGCGTCCGAACTGAACGGCAAGGTCCTCGGAATCCGGGCCGGAGTGGAACGCCTCATCGAATCCGCCTCGGAACAGAACGCGCCGCAGGAACTCATCGACGATCTGCACAGCCTCCGCGCAAGGATCGAAGAAAACTTCAAGATCTAAGGCGGGCATACTATCCGTATGAGGACCAGGAATCCCATAACCGTGCCATGTCGTCATGTCATCCTCTGGGCGATCCTCATCTCCGTGTATCCCTTCGGGGCGGTTGAGGCGTCGGGCGGGATCGCCTGGCGAAGCATCGAGACCGGACACGCCGTCATACGCTACCAGTCACCGGAAGACCTGGCAAAATTCGACAAGAAAGTGGATTATTCCCCGGGCGAGTGGGGGATCACGCGGCTCTTCTCCAAGCGGGATTCCGATGATCTGCCGGGTACGGTAAAAAAGAAGATCGACGCCCTGTACGAGCGAGTGATGGATATCCTGGACATGCGCAAGAGGATGAAGAAGGTCACCATCAATATCTACCGCGACAAAGAGCAACTGTACGCGGCGCACCACGGCATCTACAAGACCGACCCCCCGTACCGGGCCTGGTATGAATACGAGAACAACACGATACACGTGAACGCCGACGACCTGACCGAGGGCATCCTGGCCCATGAGATGGCCCATTCGATCATCGACCATTTTCTGGTCATCCGCCCGCCGAAGGCAACGGCCGAGATCCTCGCCCGATACGTTGACAGGCACCTGTTCGAGTAGATAAATAGGGACGGATAAATAGGGACAGCGCCCATTTTTAGAACTGCTTGGATGAATTGCCAGTTCGAGTGATAAACAAAAAGGATACGAAAAATGGGCGCTGTCCCTATTTAAGGAAGGTATCTCAGATATGATCGATCTTCACGCGCACATACTGTCGGGTCTGGATGACGGCCCCTCCACGCCGGAGGAGGCCCTGGAAATGGCCCGCATCGCCGCCGCGAACGGCACAGAGGTTATCGTCGCCACGCCCCACTGTCTCAACGGCGTGTACAACAACTGGCGGGAAGATATCCTCCCGGCCTGCGAGGAATTCAACGCCGAGCTGAAAAAATACGACATCCCCCTGACCGTGCTGCCCGGCTCGGAGGTCCGTCTCAGCCCCGAGATCATGGACGCCCTCGACGGCGGCCGGCTGATGACTATGAACGACAGAGGGCGGCACATCTCGATGGAGCTCCCCGATCAGTTCATCCCCGGATCGACCGTCAGCTTCATCAACCATCTCAGAAGCAGGGGCATCACGCCCATCATCACCCACCCGGAACGGAACCCGGTGATTCAGCGCAATGTTGAACTGCTGCGCGAGCTCATCCTGGCCGGAGCCCTCTCACAGATCACCGCCGGCAGCCTCTCCGGCGTATTCGGGAAAGAGGCACTGAAGTGCTGCCGGAGGATGATCGATGAGCGCCTGGTCCACCTCATGGGCTCCGACGCCCACTCTTCAAAAGAAAGGCCCCCCGTCCTGAGCACGCCCGACGACCGACTGGCGCCCCTGACACGGAAGGCCTATATTCACGAAATGCTGAAAGAAACGTTCGACTCTTAGCTGAAAGCCTTGAAGCCTGTCATTTCACCTGTAGGAATCGTATTCCTTGAAACCCCCGCCTCGATATGCGAACGAAGGCGCTTTCAGGGGACTTCATCCATGGGCTATTTCTTGTGGGACAAAAACTCTTCAATGTTTATCCCGATATCATGGGCAATCTGGCGCAGGAGAATCGGCGAGATGCCACGCCCTTTGTGAAAAGGAACCGTTGTGCCCCGGCCATCCGGGTGTCTGAATTTTTATGACTCCCCTTTTGGCGCGTTTCGGAAAATCCCAGCGCCTCCAGAACAGCAGCAACTTCCGACGGTTTAAGAACAGGGATTGTCCCCATCTTCACACAACCACAACGTTCTGTGTGCCGACAAATTCGGATTCAAATCTCGGCTCGGCATCATCGAGAAGCATCTCAATAACTTCTTTAAGGTTGCCATTCAATTCATCCAGTGTTGCTCCTTGAGAATGCGCCCCGGGGAAACCCGGTACATACCCCACATAGAGGCGGGTATCCGGGCATCTTTCAACGACAGCGGTAAACGTTCTCATGTGCATCCTCCCTGTAAGCCTTTTCTATAACGGGCTATAAACACGGATATTGTCGTCTGTGCGGTATACTTAAAAAAACGACGGTTGACAATAGGGGTGTGTTTCTTTGGTCCTCAGCAATACGGGAGCCTTGCACAAACGCGGCAACCTGTCATTTCGCCCCTCCCTTGTCATTTCGAGCGAAGCGAGCTATAGTTTACGTTAGAAGAAATATCTCAATCGCTTACCAGCTTCTGTTCTACTCTGATCAATCCCCTTGACAAAGAAGTAAAAAATCATTACCCTGAGTAAAAAAGTAAAGAGGTAAAACCATGCGCATCAGCAGCAAGAGCCAAATTGCCATCCCCAAACATGTCATGACGGCGCTGAACCTTAAACCTGGTGACGAGATCAACATCCAGATCGAAGATGGAATTGCCCGTCTGGTGCCTGTCACCACAATCACGGTGCCCCGTGATCAGGCCTGGTATTGGACGAAGGAATGGCAGGAAAAGGAACGGCAGGCCGACGAAGACATGGCCGCTGGAAACTTCCGTGATTTTGATAATCTTGATGCCCTCATGAAGGAACTCAACAGTGAAGATTAGAAGGACCGACGCCTTCCGCAGGGATTATCGGGCACTGCCCGCTGAAATCCGGGACCGGGTCGACAAACAGTTGCGCCTGCTTCTGGAAGATTTCCGTCATCCATCGCTGAGGTTGAAGAAACTGAGAGGAACGAACAAATTCGAAATCCGCATCAGCAAAGGGTACCGCTTGACTTTGCGACTCGACAAGGAACACATAGAGCTGCGACGTGTCGGCACCCACGACATTCTTCGTAATGAAGGATAGATATTGCCAAGCCGTCCAATCTTTTTACCCTTACTCCTACTCCTAGAAATAGGGCCGTATCCCTCATTACCCCCATTTCCCATGAGCTTAAGAGCTCATCAGCTTAACAGCTTCTTCTCCCTTACTCCCTACTCCTTAATCCCTAATCCCAGGAATAGGGGCTCTGTCCCTGATTAAGTACTTCTTGCATTAAAGGTCCTTTAGATGTACAAGCAAAAAGACAAGTTTTCATAGAGGAGGTATCGTATGATCAGACAAATGCAAATATCTGAAGCAAGGCGAAGGTTGAACGAATTACATAAGGAGA
>ENA-ORXD01000859-ORXD01000859.1-sediment-metagenome-genome-assembly--contig:-NODE-859-length-31636-cov-4.131088_pt1 | contig 31636 bp, 30 predicted proteins | sample MGYA00237862_ERZ511471 | MGnify/ENA metagenome assembly ERZ511471 | reverse complement strand
GAACTTGATCAACTCATCGACTTAGACTCTTTACCGGATGAGGAAGACATAGACGAGACGGATGATATCCTGTAAAAAATCTATTAGAAAATCAATATGGGTCGCTGAATGAAAACCTTGCTGGCGTTAGCTATCGTACTAGGCACAATGATTTTTCCTGTTCCCCAGACGGATGAGGAAAATTGGATAGAACTGTCAGCAGTTGAAGCCGTTTATACTTTCGGAGAACAAATCACCTTTTCCGCAGATGTGCTTTCGGAGAAAGAGCTTCAGGAAGCGTATTTATTTCTCACCCCCTTTCAGCAGGACACCGAAGTGATGAAAGTGCCGCTCGACCAACCTGCGCGTATTGATTTCAATCGCGACCTGATCGAATCGCCGCTTCGCGCTTTTTCAGAAATTGAATACTGGTACCGATTGATCGCGGTGGATGGCAGCCAAATGGACAGCCCAAAGTTCACTTTTTTCTATGGCGACAATCGTTTTGATTGGCAGACTCTTTCAGATGACACCTTCGAAGTCTTCTGGCATGGTCGCGATCTGGAATTTGGCCAGAACACGCTTAATGTCGCGCACACTGGTCTGGACTTGGCTGGGAAATACATTCCATCCCACCCATTAAACAATTCCTCAAAAGAAAAAATTAAAATTTATGTGTATGAGAATGCCAAAGACCTTCAAACCACGCTCAAATTGAGCACAACCAGCTCCTGGGTGGCGGGACATGCCAGCCCGGAACTCAGCACCATTCTCATCTCGATCCCTTCAGGATTGGACCAGCAGCTTGAACTGGAACGCCAGATCCCCCATGAGATTACTCATATTCTGCAATACCGCTTCGCGGGGAGCCAGTTTAGTGAGCTGCCCATTTGGTGGATTGAGGGAACAGCTTCGTTATCTGAATTGTATCCCAACGCCGATTATCAGCGTGTGTTGGAAAACGCGGTTCAAACTGAAACGCTTTTGCCCCTGCAATCGATCTCGACAACTTTCCCGCGAGATGCCTCCCAGGCTTTCCTGGCTTATGCCCAATCAGCATCCTTCACCAATTACCTTTATCAAAACTATGGTAAAGAGGACGTCCAACACCTGATGGAGAAATATCTCGATGGCATGGGGTTGGAAGAAGGCGCGCAGGAAGTGCTGGCTGAAAACCTGTCACAGGTGGAGCAGAACTGGCAGCAGCAAGAACTCAATGTAAACATTAGTCAGTTAGCCTGGAAGAACCTGGCTCCTTATTTGCTCTTGTTCTTACTGATTCTGGTTCCACCGGTCTCCATTGGACTGCGCAGGTCAGCCTCCCGTTCAGCCTGATCAGGCCAGCAAATTCAAACCATGTATCAATGCGCACAAAGGGGAGCGTTTTTATGATGATGAATGAAACAAATCACGTTAGGTTGCATGCAGTTGTTGAAGGGCATGTGCAGGGAGTTGGTTTTCGATATTTTGTTCTCAAAAATGCCCAGGCTCTAGGTCTTACCGGCTGGGTTCGCAACACTTTTCGTCAGCAGGTCGAAGTTCTCGCAGAAGGTTCTCGCCCAACACTTAAAAAACTGGAAACTGTGCTGCGCGAAGGCCCCGTCTCGGCGGTGGTCACCCAGGTCAAGGCAGACTGGTTTGAAGCTACCGGCGAATTCTCGGATTTTACCGTCCGGTTTTGATGGCTCAGTCCTCCACATTTTTTTTGGATTCAGGCTCATCCTCTTCAAGAGGATTTCTTCGTTCCACTAGGGTCTCCAGCAAATCTTGGTGGCAGTCCGTGGCTCCATAAAAATCATTGGTCAGATAAATTGCCCCACGGCGGCAGCTCAGCGCACATTGCCCACAGTAGGCGCAGCGCGCGGGGTCATATTCGATCCGAAAATCCTTACCACCCAAACGAGTGAGATGCAGCGCAAAAGCCGGGCAATCCCGTACGCAAAGACCACACCCAATGCACAAATCAGCTTTCATCACCACTTTACCACGGAACCCTGGTGGCAGCTGGAGCGCTTCAAACGGATAGCGTCCGGTCGCTGGTGGTTCAAACAATGTTCCCCATAATTTCGGCAGTAAATAAATCCAGGAATGGATTTTCTTCATTTTGCTAACCTCTTCCCATCCAGACTAGAAAAGCAATCTGCAGCAAAGACAATGGGATTAATCGTTTCCATCCCAGACTTGCGTACTGGTCAATCCTCAGCCGGGCATACATCGCGCTTATCATCGAAAGGATTGTCAAAATCCCCATTGCCAGAGCAAAAAACAGGAGCGCGGTCAGAACAACATTTTCCAACACACCGCCTCCCAGATAAGTATCCACCAGGAGAAAAATACCCACCACAGTTTGAATCTGGTTGGTAAGATGCCAGATTGCCAGCTTTCGTCCGCTGAACTCGGTCAGTGGACCGGCCGCGGTTTCTGACTTTGCTTTTGGAATATCCAAAGGATCGCGTTTCAGCTTCCCAATCAAACCGATCATAGCCAGCAAAAATCCCACCGGCACCACAAAGATTCCCCACACCGAGGTAGACTGATGTGTCATAATTTGTGAGACGCTCCACGATTTACTTAAAATTGCTGGACCGCTGAGCGCAATCAAAAAAGGAACTTCATAAGAAAAGAATTGCAGCAACGCCCGGTTTCCACCCAATATACTGTAAACACCTATCGAAGACCAGCCCGCCAGGAAATACAGCAGGGAAGGCATTGAAAGCAGGAAAAGCACTACAATCAGGTCTCCTTCAAACCGGGTTGCGGAAACACCAGCAATTGGAATATACAGACTCGCCGTCAGGCAGGCAGCCAGCGAAACAACCGGCATTGCAGCCATTGCTTTCTCGTTGACTCCAGCAGGAAGGATATCCTCCTTACCCAGCAGCTTGATAAAATCTGCAAGGGGTTGCCATATAGGAGGCCCCACCCGGTCCTGAAAACGCGCCATCAATCGGCGATCCAACCACTCACTCCACAAGGCGCAGCAAAACAGAAATCCGAAGCCGGGAAAAACCAATATTTTAAAAACCACAGCAATCCATTCCATCATATTTTCTGGTTATCTCTTTTCTAGCGATCTGCGCAGGCAATGCACAGATCCACCCCCGAAACCACAACCGAAACATCTGCCATATTGACATTTCCTAACTGGTCTGGCAACGTTGCCAGCGCGGTCAGAGTCGGTGTGCGAACCTTGACCCTCGCCGGGTTCTCACTGCCATCGCTGCGAATATAGTAAAGCAATTCACCGCGTGGCGCTTCGGTGCGGCAGATCACTTCACCAGGCGGCACACGCCGTTTTGCTGGCACCGCCACATCTCCTGGAGGTAATTCATCCAATATTTGCAGGCACATTTTTAAACTTTCCTGGGCTTCCTGAATCCGCAGCATCGTTCTGGCCCAAACATCCCCTTCCGGGCGCGTAATCACCGAGAAAGCCAGTTTGTCATATGCCCCATAAGGCGCGTCCCGCCGCATATCCACATCCACATTTGAAGCCCGGGCAATCGGCCCAACGACACAATATTGCCTGATTTGCCGCGCGGTCAAAGTACCAACATTCCGCGTGCGAACCTGGAAGCTGGTCTCATGTTCCACAACACCTTGCAACGAATCGATTTTTTGGGATAAGCTTTTCAAGTTTTGGGTCATTCTTTTGCGCTGCGAGTCGTTTATATCTACGCGCACCCCTCCAATCACATTGGCAGCGTGAGACACGCGGCCACCCGAGAGCTCTTCCATAAGATCCATCACAATTTCACGGTCGCGCCACGAGAACATAAAAATCGTATCAAAGCCCGTATTCTTTGCCAGCACGCCCAGCCAGAGCAAATGGCTGTGAATCCGTTCCAGTTCGCAAAAAAATGTACGCAGGTACTGGCCGCGCGGTGGAACTGTAATCCCTGACAATGCTTCTACCCCCATACAAAAAGTTGTTGTATGAATATGAGAACAAATCCCGCACACTCTTTCAAAAAGATGCACGTTTTGAATATAGCTGCGTGTTTGACTGAGGCGCTCAATGCCGCGGTGCACATACCCCATGCGCAGCACACTCTCTACCACTTTTTCCCCTTCCAATGTGAGCAGAAAGGAAAGCGGCTCTTTCAGCAAGGAGTGTTGTGGGCCAATTGGAACTTTGAATCGGGTCATTTTTGCTCCTCCTTTGGGCTGTCTTTTGTATCGGACCGCAACGGGAAATACTGTCCATCCCAATCATCTGCCATCAGAAGCCGTCGCGAGTCGTCCAGATCTTCGAACTTAACACCAAGCATTTCAAACACTTCGCGTTCATAAAACGAGGCTCCGGGGATAAGATCTGTTATTGTATTCATGCTCGGAAGTTCGCGTGGCAGCATGGTATGCAGGCTCAGCCCATTACCATCCCAAAAGTGATAATATATTTCGATCTGCTCCCCATTATCCAATCCGGTGATGGTCGAAAGATGGTAATAATTTGAGTTTTTTAACAACCAGTCTGTTATTTCGTGCACATCCGCTGCTGCAACCCGGATCACAATATCCTGTAAGGGAAGTTCCCGTATATCCTGGATCCAGTTTGGATACAGCGCTTTCATCTTTTCAATAACCGCTCGAACTTCTTTCATCATATTTTCTCCAGCAGCTTGCTTAACCCTTCAATGATGATCTCCGGACGACAGGGACATCCTGGAATATAAAGATCCACCGGGATCACCTGGTCCACTCCACCCATCACATTCTCACTTCCTTGAAACACCCCGCCAGAACAGCCGCAGCTTCCAACCACGACCACCCATTTGGGTTCAGGTATCTGGTTGTAAATCTGGCGTAGCCGGTCGCGCGATTGTCGCGTCACCGGCCCGGTGCACAGCAGGATATCCGCGTGTCGCGGTACACTTTCCTGAAGAATACCCAGACGTTCCACATCATAACGCGGTGTGAGCAGGTCCAGAATTTCAATATCACATCCATTACATCCTCCACTGTTAAAATGCAAAATCCAGGGTGATTTGCGCCTCGCCCAGCGTAAAACTTTTTCCAGGACTGTAGCTGACATTAAAACTCCTCTTCACTAAGCACAAACACACCGGCGCCGGCGCCCAACAAGTAAAGCAAAGCCAGACGATATGGAATGTTCTCTAAAGGCAGGGTCGAAATCACCAACGCTGCCATGTGTAAAATACCAAACAACAAAGCCATCCAGAAAAAGGCCTGGTAATGCACCTGTCCACCTGGTGGCGCGAGCTCTTCTCCACCGGTATAGGTTTGTTTACGGGAATGAGCGGAATCTCCGCCAGCCATCATTTTGCCCGCGAGATGGTAAATTCCTGACCCAATCCCGATAAAAATTATGAAAGCAACGACTGGATGCAGCAAAATATTTTGCGCCATGTTCACCCACCTCCCATCCATAGAACCGCCGGGGAAAGCCAGCTGATCCAGGGGGCCGGATACACACTGGCAGCCAGAATTATGCCACCCAACGCAATCAATGGTAACGCCATCCACATTGACACATGCATAACTGGAACTGCTGCCTGACTATTATCTGGCTTTATCGAAAATAATTGCACAATCAACGGCAGATAATATCCCAGGGCCACCATGCTCATCAAAAGGAAAACCACCGTCCCAACCACTGCCAGACGATGCCGGGTACCCAGAGCCATGGTCAAAATGAACCATTTTCCGACAAATCCTGCCAGGGGAGGCAGCCCGGCTAAACCAGCCAGCGCTAATGCCATGGTCAATGCAGCCAGCGGTAACCTTCTGGCAATACCGCGCATCTCTTCAATTGAAGTCGTCTGGCAGTAAAAATGGCATACACCTTTAGAGAGAAACGCCAGAGATTTAAGCGCCGCGTGAATCACAAGATAAAGAAACCCAGCCCGGATGGCTTCCGGTACGCCAAAACGTAAACCAACTCCAAAGCTGAACAGGATATATCCCATTTGCGCGATCGATGAATAAGCCAATAATCGTTTGACGTGGGTTTGCGACAGAGCCATCAGGTTCCCCACACTCATATTGGCCAGGGATATCCATATCAACACGTTGCCCAATACATGCTTTGACACGCCCAGTCCCAAACCAACCCGCAGCCACACAAAAAAGCAGCTCTGAATGATGATCCCTGATAACAAAGCGCTGATGCTGCTGGGAGCCCGTCCGTGCGCGTCCGGCAGCCAGGTGTGCAGCGGCACCAACGCGCTCTTGATTCCCAGACCAACCAAAGCGCACACCACTCCGGCTGCTGCCCAATTTCCCGCTTCCAGGCTCTGTATCGGCATCACAATCTGGCCCGTATCGCGATAAACCCAGGCCGCACCCAATAGGAATAGGATCGTACCCACACTCCCCATAATCAGGTACTTAAATCCGGCTTCAATGGCTGTATTCGTATGCCGTCGGAATGCTACCAGCACATAAGCGCACACACTCATCCATTCCGCGAATAAATACAGCAAGAACAGGTCATTGGCATACACCATCCCTGCCAGACCCGCCACAGTCAGCAGCAGCAGCGGGTAATAGGTTTTGAAGCGCCGGTCCAGCTCCAGATAACGTGCTGAGTAAATACTGACCACAAACCCCAAAGCCATTGCTGTCGCGGCAATTAAACGCGAAGCTGATTCGCCAGGCCAGTCTTGTTCCCCTTGGACCAGATATTTCAACGCCTGGCTTTCTAACGCCAACCCTGATTCACTTCTTACCTCCCCACTCTGAAACAGAACCAATCCCGCCAGTAAAAAGACCAGCGCAGTGCAGCAAGCCAGCACTTCATTTCGACAGGAAAATAAACGTGCCAGCAAATAGATCAGCAGCGCGCTGCCCGATAGCAATAGAATCGAATAAAAGGCTGTGTTCACCACAACCCTCCCAAAATCAGCGTTAATTCCTGCTCAATCCAACCAAAAACCGGGGAGGGATACACACCTGCTAATAAAGCCAATACTGCCAGCAGCACCGTGGGCAGATTCATTGTTCTGGGTATCGAATTCAATTCCCATTCTTCGGTGTTTTCGCTCAGGAAGATGTTCGAGAACAATCGCAGCGCGTATACCACGGTCAACAATGAACCCAACACCATGGCGATCACCAATCCCGGGTGAGTGGTATGGAACCCGCCTGAATAAATCATCCATTCACTGTTGAAAATGGCCAGCATGGGTACCCCAGATATTGCCAGCACTCCTACCGCGCTGCAAGCCGCGGCAAGCGGCATTTTTTTGAGCAAACCTTTTAATTCAGAAATTTGCCGCTTTCCTGTGGCACGGATCACCAACCCCACGCACATGAATAACAGCGCCTTAACCACCGCATGGTAGATCACGTGGAGAGTGGCACCGGCAACGCCCTCATAAGTCATGGTTCCCAGCCCAAAAAGGATGTATCCCATCTGGCTCACGCTGGAATATGCAATGATTCGTTTAATATCCTTCTCTGCAATCGCCATCAATGCGCCATAGATCTGCGACACCAGTCCGGCCACCATCAGTGGGACAGCGAACACAGACATCTGAGCCGGGGAGAAGATGCTCAATGGAAATCGTAAGATCCCGTAGACTCCCATGCTCAACATGGCAGCAGCCAGCATGATGGTCACAGGCATGGGCGCAACGCTGTGCGCGTCTGGGAGCCAGATATGCAGCGGAAATACGGCCATTTTGACCCCAAACCCAATCAGGAACAATACCGTTATCATCCTTACTGCTGATGGCGCCAGTTCCAATCCGGACTTCAGCACTACAAAACTGTCACTTCCGGCAACATCATACAAATAGATCAACCCCACCAAAACCAGTAAAGAACCCAGATGGGTAATCAGGAAATATTTCAAAGCCACACTACCTGTGTTTGGCCCCTCGCCCCATGCCAGGATCAAAACACAAGATGCAATCAACATCAGTTCCCAAAAAATGTAAAACAGAAAAACACTGTCAGCCAGGGTGGTTCCAGCCATGCCAACCCCAAAAAACAGGATCAGAGCATAGAAAAACGGCGTCCGCTCATCTCGATGATGATAACCCAGCGAATAGACCACAGCAAACACCGTAACCAGGGCTTCGGTAAGTAAAAACGGGAAAGTGAGCCAATCAACGTGCAGTATGAAATGGATTCCAGCCTGAGGCAGCCAATCCAACGAGATACGCGGCTCAACACCCTCATATAACACAGGCAGCAATGCCAGGACAGCCAGCAGCGTCAACCCTGTTGCGGCCGCAGCCACCCAATCAGCATATTTTCCAATTACACGTCTGGTTATCGCCAGGACCAGAGCTGCTACCATTGGGATTAAAATAATACTTAAAACCAATCCATTTTCATAGTTCATCGTTTGCCGTCCTTAGTTTCACCGATCATCCCCCAGTCCCTGTCAGCACAATAATTAGAACAATTACCAATGTGCCCCAAACCCATATCAAATTTATCCTTAATCGTCCCGTGTGCATCCGGCTCAAGGCTGCACTGAGCGAGAGAACCCCTTTTACTAAAATTTGCAGCCCTTTTTCAAATGTTGCCCATTCAATCAATTGATAAAGACGGCTCGAAAACGCATAAACGCTTCGTGTTGCCCGGTTTAATCCTTCATGGTAAAGGAAAACTTCCATGAAATCATAGAGTCGTATTGAAAACTCAGTAACGATCTGTGCCACGCGATTTAATCCTTCTCCGTAAAGGAAACCTTCCATAAAATTGTAGATTCCTTCAGGAATTAGACGCGCATTCTCCAGCAAAGTTTCCGTTCTTGCCGTTGATAGGGTTTCTATCTTTTCCAGCCACCTGATCTTACTGAAACCCCAAACGATGATCAGCACCAACCAGAAGGTTGGCGAAAAGACTGGTAAGGTAACCAGAGAAAATTCTGTGATTGAAGAAAAAGCAAAAAAGCCTCCCCCGATATTTTGTCGTGCAAAAATCAGCGGCACAGCAACAAAGAGCAGCACAATAGCAGCCAGAAATCCCCAACCTCTTTCTAGGCCTCTATCGGCTTGATGTAACACAAAGATTTTCGAGCTGCGTTTGGGTCTCTTTTCATACTGATTTATAATCCACAAACACAGAATTGCCAGACTGGCTTCTATCATCCAAAAATCTATCCGGCCTTCTTCGCTCGATTGAACCGCCCAGATTATCACAAAAGCATACAAACCCGAAATCAATCCGCAAGTAAGGTTTGCCAACCAGACATCCCGCTTTGGGAATAGTTGACTTTCGGCCCTGTAAAAGAAAATGAATCGCATCAGGTTAATCAACAGAAAACCGGTCCAAACCAGGTTGTCCAATCGATGGACGGCCGCGAACAAAATCAAAGCTCCCTGTAAAGAGAACAGCAGCCAGATGCCAATCTTATAATTACTCTTTCCCCATCCAAACAGCACCACAACCAGTGCGCTGGCAGCAGCAGCCATAGATATCAGGTTGCCAGTCATTTCGAATTGTGCCATCAATGGAGCTGTGCGGTAAAGAAGATAGAAGCCCAGGTTGGGCATTACGGTTGCCAGAAACCAGGCTCTGGATAAAACCGATTTGGAGTTCGCGGCAGCGTTTTGCCAGAAGAAAAGCGGCCAGTTTCCTGTTTTCACCCACACCGCCAGCAAAAAGCCAATCGCCACCCAGAATAATGTGGATTCTGGCAAATTGATCGCCTGTGACAATGCCTCAGAGACTTCCAGGGAATCACTTGTGGCATACAACATCATGATCGCCACCAGCAAACCTGCGTCTCCTAAACGCAGTCCCAGGTAAAGGCGCTGCCCGGCCTGCCTGCCGGTTTCCAGGAGCAGCACAGCCGCAATTCCCAATGCCGCAAATTCAAGCGCGACATATCGTAAAACAAAATTTCCAGCCAAAAAAGCCAGATTTGCTGCGGTAAGAACGATCAAAAAAAGACCATCCCGGGCACAAGTCCGCGAAGCAGATTCTTTAAGGCTGATAACATAGAAAATCAGACCGCTTACTGTTGTCCAGAAAGCAGGCACCAGACCCGCCAAATCCAATTTGATATACAATTCACCGCTGTTCGGCCACCATTCAGGGAACAGGGTAACTTTCGTACCATTGAAGAAAAACGATGCCAGCAAACCGCATAATACCACCGTCGCGCAGCCAGCGACTGCCCATCCGCGCAGGTTCTTCGGAACGGATCGACCCACTGCAATCAGCATAATCCCGGATAAAAGCGGAAAACCAACTAACCACACAACCCATAAACCCATCTGGAATTATCCCCTCAACTGGTTCATTTCATCCGTGTCCCCGCCCGGATAATGCAGATACACATTTACGATAAGCGCCAGAGCAATCGCGATGATCACGGTTTCAACAATCACCGCGGATATAGTCATCGATTGAGCCAGCCGCGTATCCTGGTTCACCTTCCCGGCATGGATCAATGCCAGCGCCACACCTTGCAGCATGATCTTCAGGCTGATAACCTGCTTGATTACTGCCTTTTGGGTTAACATACCAGCGAAACCAAGCATTACCAGCATTACACTGACAGCTGACAGCAACCAATCGAGCCAGGGCGTCGCTACACCTTCCATACTCATCACTCCTTATCCTTCGATCCAGGTAATAATGCCGCGATCCCCAACGCGCCCGCGAAAATCAAACCTGCCTGCACAGCCAGGTCCGGGCCGCGTTGCAGCCAGAACCAATATTGAAAACTGGTTTCAAACAGTGTCTCGTCAAAATTTGCCGGTTGTCCGAATTGTTCCCAGACCAGCTTGCCACCCCACAAAACCAAAAACAGTACCGCCAGCCTGAACAACAGAGTAATGTCAAATTTCTTTTTCATTGTTCTTCCCTCCCATGGGGGTTCTTGGTCAGGCTGATGACCACGATCATCAAGATACTGGTCAATCCAGCGCCAACACTCAATTCAAAACCACCGGCAAAAGGGGAATCCAACATGAAAAACACCACTGCCAGGGCAATGCTGCCAACGCCTAAAGAAACTGCTGCCCGGATCATATTTTTTGAAACAATGCTGTAAACAGCTGCCAATACCAGAACCAGACTCGGAAGCAGGTAACTCAAAATTCGCATAAGACACTCCTTATGTGTACATATACCGCAAGATACCGGAGCACCTCGCGTTAGGGTCAACTTATCAAGAAAATGTCCTAAATTAAATCTGTGTAATGACGTAAATAAAATCGTTTAGTGTTAGACAACATGCAAAAGGCTCCCAGTTGATGAGATGAGGCTGCAAGAGCTTTTTACGTATAAGAACTAAACAGTATCTATCGGAGATAGCCCCGATTTCATAATAATTATAGCCTGATTCTGAATTTGACAAGCAAATTTTGGGGAAAATGGTCTTATTTGATCATATTACAATCCGGGCCAGTCGTTTTGACTGGCCCGGAACATATTTACCTTGACTCTGCCTCACTTTTTCAGGGTTTCAACTCACCAGACAGCATCATTGCCTTCTTCCATGGCGGCAGGTTGCTCTGTTCCACCAGCAGCGCGCGCATTTCGTAGATCTGGTCCCGCAAAACCGCGGCCTGCTCAAATTGCAGGTCACGTGCGGCCTGTTTCATCTGGTTTTCCAGCTCGTCAATCAACCGTTCCAACTCGTCCTTGGGCAGTGCGCTCGCTTTTCGTCCCACTTTGTATTCCGCTGAGGTTTCAGCCGTGGCATGGCTCGCGGTTAGACGTTCCGTCAGGTCGTAAATCTGTTTGACGATACTAAGCGGTTCGATACCATGGGCTTCATTATAAGCAGCCTGTTTGCTGCGCCGCCGGTTTGTTTCATCGATCGCGGTCTTCATCGCGTCGGTGATCGTGTCGGCATACATGACCACTTTGCCATTCACATGGCGCGCAGCCCGGCCAATCGTCTGGATTAAAGCAGTCGCCGAACGCAAGAAGCCCTGCTTATCCGCGTCCAGGATGGCTACCATAGAAACCTCCGGCAAATCGAGGCCCTCCCGGAGCAGGTTGATCCCCACCACCACATCAAAAACACCCAGACGTAGGTCGCGCAGGATCCCAATTCGTTCCAGTGTGTCCACTTCGGAATGCAGGTAATGTACCTTGATCCCCAGTTCCATCAAATAATCCGCCAGATCTTCAGACATTCGCTTGGTCAATGTGGTCACCAACACCCGTTGACCTACTTCAACCCGCTTGTAAATTTCACTGACCAGATCGTCCACTTGCCCTTTGGTAGCGCGGATCTCTATCTCGGGGTCCAGCAGGCCGGTTGGTCGAATAATCTGATCCACTACCTGGTCCGCGTGCTGCATTTCATACGGCCCGGGTGTTGCTGAAGTATAGATCGTGGTCCCCATGTGGTGTTCAAATTCTTCAAAGGTGAGCGGGCGGTTATCCAGCGCGGAAGGCAACCGGAAACCATATTCCACCAGAGTGCCCTTTCGGGATTGGTCTCCACGGTACATTCCTCGGACCTGCGGGATGGTCATATGAGACTCATCAATCACCAGCAGGTAATCACTGGGAAGGTAATCCATCAACGTCCAGGGCGGTGTACCCGCGGCGCGCAGGTCCAGATGGCGGGAATAGTTCTCAATCCCAGAGCAGTACCCTACTTCCTTCATCATCTCCAGGTCATATCGCGTGCGCTGCTCCAATCGCTGCGCTTCCAGATATCTCTCATTGGCTTTGAAATATTGTAGTTGCTGCTCCAACTCACTTTCAATTCCACCCAATGCCTTCTCCATCCGGTCCGATTCGGCAATGTAATGTTTGGCCGGGTAAATATCCAGCGTTGCGGGCTTTTCAAAGATCTCTCCGGTAACCGGGCTGAAGGCCATAATGTCTTCCACCTCATCTCCGAAGAAAGAAATCCTGTAAGCACGTTTCTCTTCATAAGCCGGAAAAACTTCCAGCACATCCCCCCGCACCCGGAATACACCGGGGTGCAAATCCATATCATTGCGGCTGTATTGGCTTTCCACCAGCTGGCGCAGCAGCGCGTTGCGGCGGTAGATCTGACCCTGCTCCAGGTTGATGACCACTTTCCCATATGCTTCTGGATCCCCAAGACCGTAAATGCAGGAAACCGAAGCAACAATGATCACATCCCGGCGCGACATCAATGCGGTGGTCGCGGCCAGCCGCAGCCGTTCTATTTCTTCGTTAATGTCGGTTTCTTTCTCTATATACAGGTCACTCCGCGGGACATAAGCTTCTGGCTGGTAGTAATCATAGTATGAAACGAAATACTCCACCGCGTTCTCTGGGAAAAATTCTTTGAATTCAGCGTATAGCTGTGCCGCCAGGGTCTTATTATGCGCCATCACCAGGGCCGGTTTCTGCATCCGGGTAATCAGGTTGGCAATCGTAAAGGTTTTGCCAGTGCCGGTCGCACCCAGCAGAACCTGGTGGCGGTAGCCGCGTTCGACACCCTCAACCAGCTTTTCAATCGCATCCGGCTGGTCACCGGTCGGTTTAAAGGGAGATTGTAGTTTGAACTCCATACATCTATCCTTCCTTTGCTTTATAACCTTGAAATCAACTCTGGGATAACGCTAGATGACATTAACAGAACATACATTCTGATTATATCATGTTAACTGTTTTTCAACCGTTTAAGGACAATCTTTTGAAACAAATGGATAACCATAACAAAATCAATCATCACTAACCACCGTCGACTTTTCAGTGCCAGGGAGATGGGTATTTTAATCATCTGAAATGAAGCAATATTACCTGTATTCATGAATTGCGGACAGAATCTGCAGCAGTCGATCTTGCCATTCACCCTCACGAGATTGTGGGATCCAGTAGGCATTCTTCCCCGCCCGGGCGTTGAAAGCAATCTTTGGCAGTCTGCGGTCGGTTAACCCTTCCGGTAGTGTTGGAAAGCGCAGCACAAGCTGTTCCCCTTCAAAAGTGACCGACGCCAGGCCAATCTTCTCTGCCAGCAGTTTGATCCGCATCTGGTAAAGCAGATTGCGGACAGCCTCTGGCATAGCGCCAAAACGATCCTCAAATTCTTCTTCCAGCGCGTCTACTTCGGAAAGATTTTCCATATCCGCGATCCGGCGGTATAGCTGAAGCCGTACGCTCTGGTTGGCGACATAAGCAGTGGGGATTCCAACAGTCAGGGGCAGGTCCACACTGACCGGCATCCTGCCTGCCCGCAGGGCCTCCTTTTGCCTGGTGAGGTCATCGGTCATCCCTTTCACCTTCTGAAGCTCGCGCACTGCCTGGGCCAGCAGGCGGGTGTAAAGATGAAAACCAACCGAAGCAATGTAGCCGTGCTGGCGCGTACCCAGAAACTCCCCCGCCCCGCGCATCTCAAGATCACGCATGGCAATCGAATACCCGGAGCCAAGCTGGGTATTTTCTGAGATCACTTCCAGCCGCTCCAACCCTTCCTGGGTAGGCGGCTTGCGGCGGTGCCGGAAGAAATAGGCATACGCCCGCTGCGCTGCGCGCCCCACCCTTCCCCGCAGTTGGTAAAGCTGCGCCAGGCCAAAAGCGTCCGCGCGGTCCACGATCAGGGTGTTGGCGTTGGGAATATCCAGACCGGATTCGATGATCGAGGTGCACAGCAGCACATCAATCTCCCCATCCGTGAATTTGTGCATCACCTCAGAGAGTTCTTTCTCCGGCATCTGCCCGTGGCCAATCCCAACCCGCGCTTCCGGGACCAGTTGATGAAGATGGCTCTCCATTGCCCGGATAGTCTGCACCCGGTTATGCACAAAAAACACCTGGCCTCCCCGCTCCAATTCTCTCAAAACTGCCTGCCGCACCAGCTTGGGCGAGTATGGCCCCACATGGGTAATGATTGGCAGCCGCTCTTCCGGAGGTGTGTTAATCATCGAAATGTCCCGCACACCCGTCAGCGCCATATACAACGTGCGCGGGATCGGTGTGGCAGTCATCGTCAGCACATCCACCTCGGTGCGCAGGCTCTTTAGATATTCTTTATGCGTCACCCCAAAGCGCTGTTCTTCATCAATGATCACCAGGCCAAGGTCCTTGAACTGGACATCTCCCTGCACCAGCCGGTGTGTCCCGACCACAATATCCACCCCACCCTCCCGCAGCCGCCCCAGAATTTCATTCTGCTCTTTCGAAGTGCGGAAGCGTGAGAGCATTTCCACCACCACCGGGAAGGGTGCCAACCGTCGCCAAAAGGTCTCGTAATGCTGTTGGGCCAGCACCGTGGTCGGCACCAGCAGCGCCACCTGCTTGCCGTCCATCACCGCCTTAAAAGCCGCTCGCAGCGCCACTTCGGTTTTGCCATAGCCCACATCGCCGCACAACAACCGGTCCATTGGCCGGGGAGCTTCCATATCGCGTTTGACATTGCCAATCGCCTGCAACTGGTCATCGGTTTCAATATAGGGAAAACTGGCTTCCAGTTCCCGCTGCCAGGGCGTGTCTGGCTGGAAAGCATAACCTTCCGCCACCTTGCGTTTCGCGTAAAGCTCCAGCAGGTCTTCCGCGATCTGCAGCACGGCCTCCCGCACCCGCTGCTTGGCGGTAGACCATTCCTGAGTTCCCAGACGAGTGGGATGCGGTTGCTGCCCGTCTGCGCCTATGTATCGCGTCAGCCGGTCAGCCTGGTGCACCGGGACAAACAGCTGGTCGCCGGCATCATACTCCACACTCAGGTATTCCCGCTCCACCCCCTCAAACACCTTGCTGACCATCCCCGTGAACCGGCCAATCCCGTAGTCCACGTGCACCACCCAATCTCCGGGCTTGAAATCAGCATACACCGCCTCAGGCGATTTCGCCGCGGTTTGGGGTTTCTTACGGGGTTTGGGGCGTTCCCACCCAAAGATTTCGCTGTCGGTCAGCAGATGAAACGCCGTGGCTGGCGGCGCTTCAATTTTAAAACCGTCCGAGAGTGAGGCTTCATGGAAAACCGGATGGGCTCTCAGCTCCAGATAGCCCTCCCTTTCTGACCAGAGATCTTCCAACCGGGGAGCTTGCCGCGAAACCACCTCAACCCGGTCTCCGGCCTGGCATACTTCCCCCATATAATCCATCACCTGTTTCAAACGTCCCCCAAACCGGGGTCCGGGGGCGAAAGCCGCCCCAAAACCAGTTTCTCCTGTGGCTGTAAGGCTTCCCATCTCAAACCATTGTTGGTCACCCAGGTAATCTTCAATCTCCGACCAGGAAAGATAAGGCACCGGGAAATCGCCGGGCAATGTCCCTTCCTGAATGCACTCCTGGCGGAATTTAACCGCCTGCTCTTCAATCTCGGTTGCCATCAACTGCACCCGGTCCAGGTTATCCACCACCACCAGCGCGTCTGAGGGGAGATAGTCCAGCAAAGTAGCCCTCGCGGGGTGGACCACCGGCAGATAAAATTCATCCAGTCGTTCGTTTTCTTCCAGCGCTACTTGCTGCGCCTTGCCGGGCAGCACTTCCATCGCCGGGGTCACCAGCAGAGTCTCCAGTTTCTCAACAGTCCTTTGCGTGGCAGGATCAAACCTGCGCAGGGTATCCAGCTCATCCCCAAAGAAATCCAGCCGGGTAGGCAGCGCTTCCACCACCGGCCAGATATCCACGATCCCACCGCGCCGGGCGAACTGCCCCGGTTCTACCACCACATCAGCCGGCTCGTAACCGATATCCACCCAGCGGCGCAGCAGCTCATCCAGGCGCGTGTCCTGCCCAACCCGGATCTGCCGGGTTGATAATAAAAAATCACGGCGGGGCAACGTGCGGGCCATCAACGCCCGGATAGAGGTCACGATCACCGGGGGTGTTTTTGGAGAGTCGATGCCCGGGATATGGTAAGTGGACAGGTTCGCCAGAGCCTGTATGCGGTCCCGCCGCACAGCTTTGCCCCACGCCGCCTGTTCGTAAAACAACGGGGTTGGTTCAGGGAAAGACAGCTTCAACAGGTCTTTATTCCAGAAAGAAAGCTCATCCAGAAGGGTCAGCAGCGTATCGCTGCGGCTGGTGATGTACAAAATCGGGCGCTTCAAATCATCGTGCAGCGCCGCCAGGACCGGCAGCCGCACCGCCCGCGGTGCCCCCAATCCTGCCACCGGAGAACGGGACTTCAACTGCTCCAGCAGATCCTGATAAACGCCTGTCGCCCGGATCGCATCCAGCATAATCCCTACTCCTGGTCAACAGACCCATTAAACTGATTCATCGCGTAATCCAGACCATGCTCCATAAAAGCAGTCGCGGCTTCAGTGGCCCGCCCCAGCACAAAACGCAGCAGCTCCTGATCTCCGCTGGAGAAATTCTGCAACACGTAAGCCGCCGCCGGCATCTGTCCGGGTGGGCGTCCAATGCCAATCCGCAGGCGCGGGAACTGCTGGGTGCCCAATTGCTGGATAATCGACGCCAGTCCCTTCTGCCCTGCCGAGCCACCCCCTGGCCGCAGCCGCAGCGTGCCCAGGGGAAGGTCCAAATCGTCATGCATCACCAGCAAATGGGTCAGGGGAACTTTGTAATAACGCACCAGCGAAGAAACCGCCTGCCCCGACAGGTTCATATACGTCTGGGGCTTGGCAAGGATCACCTTGCGCTCACCAGGCCGCGCCTGTCCGGTGATCGCTTTAAACTGGACTTTCCCCATGCGTGTGTCCAGCTTTTCTGCCAGCGCGTCCACAGCCATAAAGCCGACATTGTGCCGGTTTTCGCGGTATTCCCGGCCCGGGTTTCCCAGGCCAACCATCAGGTAAATTTCTCCGCTTTCAGGTTGTTTTTTTCTAAAAAAATGAGCTAACTTTTCCATACCACCATCGTTTATTCAGTATGCTTATTGCCTGGCGAGGCTTCGCAGCCCCAGGATAATGCCCAATATCACGAAACTGGCCACCGCCAGGATCGCTCCCCACTTTACACTCGCCACAATATCTTCCTGAGATACCGCCGCAGGGTTCTCCGGGTACGTTGTCAGAGTGGGCATAGCCGTTTCGACATCTGCGGTTGGCAGCGGCGCTACAGTGGGTTGCGACACCGAAGCCTGCGGCGTGCTGGTCTCCACTGTGCTGTAGTTCCTTACCCGCAGGTCCGGGATGATCGTCTCCAGGTCATTGCCGTCACTGAGCATCACCCGCAGCCGGAGCTGGTAACTGCCGTCGGCAATGGTGGTCGTATCCCACTCCGCCAGCCGCTTGTTTTCAACCGGCTTGTTCAGGTTCGCGATCAGGAACCAGGTTTCTTCCCCGCCGTCCTGGTAAGCGAAGGACAGCTCCGCGGATTCAAAATCCAGCACATCGGTGCTGCCGTGCACCGCCACCACCCCCTGCAGTGCCTCCCCAGCCCGCGGTGAGGTAATCACCGGGCGGTTAACAGCCAATGGCCCGTACCAGCCCGGAAGCCCCACCAGCATTAAAAGGAAGACACCGATTTTCGCGAACATCATAACAAGTAAGTTTAACATGAAGAGAAAAAACGCGCAAATTAAGCTGCCTGCTGTGTTTTGAACTGAGTATTGTCTCAAATAAAATCAAGGTGCCTCACTTCATTCTGATTAAGCACCTGAATCACCGCAGCGCCCAGCGTTTAGAATATTTTCAGTATCCACCCTGAAATCGCATTTTCCTATCCAGAACATCTAAACATACCAGTTGCCATATTTTAAATGCCGGTCTCATCCGCACCAATGGCGCGGATGAGACCGGCAAAACTGCCTGCAGCACCAGCACGCAAAAAGGCTAGAAAACCCTACCCTTCTCGCAGCCGTTTCACCGGGATACCGCACAGGAACTTAAAAGTCGACTCTCCGGCATTGGCGTACTGGTGCAGCGCGTTTGCTGGCATAAAAACCACATCCCCCGCATGCAATTCGCGCCATTCCCCTTCAATCAACACTTTCCCGACACCCTCGACCACAAAATTCTCATGTTCATAAGGGTGCTGGTGCTTCGGGGAACTACCGCCCGGTTCCAGCTCAACCATCCGCAGCGCGTAAACTGGCGCGCCATCATGGTCATCATCGATCAGCCAGCGGATGGTCGCCCCGGGCGCGTCAGGGCCAACCACATCCGCCGGAACCTCAGTGTAATGGACAACTTTTGCTTTTTGTTCGTTCATCGTTTTCTCCTCGCCAACCAATTTTCCTTAATTCTAACGGCAAAAACATTTTGTATGCAACAGAGATCCCCGGTACTCACGCAAACACAAATCAGCAGCCAAACCTGATCCTTGATCCAGGATGGCTGCTGCTTTGTTCAGACCAACCGATCCCTTTTAATTATTCAAACTCAACAGATAATCAATGATGATCCGCTTTTCTTCCTCATTGATCTCAGCGCCATAGGCGATCATCCTGTCAAGGGTCTCTTCCCACTCTTCACGGGTAAACGTGGCCCCATAAATCCTTTCCAGGTCGTGGTTCCCCGCGACTTTCTCACGGATTAAAGCATCTACATCCACTTCCACCGGCGCGGACGGCGCTTCCGCTTCCATTTCATCCTCAGTGGCTTCCATCTCCTGCATCGGTTCTTCAGCCACCTCAGGGACCGCTTCTTCCACCGGCGCTTGTGTAGCTTCTTCACTCATTGGCGGCTGTTCCGCCTCCGGCTGCGGTTCTGGTTGAGGGCTGCAGGCTGCCAACGCAAAGACTGCCAGTAATAGTATCGTTACACTTAAAAAACGGATCTTCATCTTAACCTCCAATTTCTGATTACTTATGATTATTAAGACAAATATTATCAAATTTACCAACCTTAATCAAATAAGCCGGTTGGGTTTGTATACACTTTATAAAACTTAATAGATGGCGCGGGCTTCATGTTCACCTTGGACCGCCCTTGGAACCCGCCACAATAAGCCCATACAGCCAGCGGACTTCAGAGGAATATGGTTCAATTCTCCTACAGATTGAATTCAATATTTATATCCTTCCAGGTTCAGTGTATAATCATTACATAAGGTTGGGCTAATTCCATAAATTTATGCGGCTTGATCCCAAATTGGTCTAAAATCATTAAAACTGGTGGTGAAAATGGAAGAAAATCATGTGACAGACACAAAAACTGAACAACAACCCAACCCTCCCATCCAACCAGCGATCAGTGAGACAGCGGAGGCCTCTAAAACCGACCGGAAGACAGTCGTTCTTCTGGTGATCGGTGTTGTTCTGCTTGTTGGGATTGCCATAGCGGCGCTGGTTCTTCTTCTGAATCAAACTGCCGACACAACCAGCCATATCCGGGATATTTTTATCATCCTGATGGCTTTAGAATCGCTTGTGATTGGAGTCGCTCTGGTCATTCTGATCATACAACTGGCCATTCTGATCAACCTGTTGCAAAATGAGATTAAGCCCATCATTCACTCAACCAACGAGACGGTTAACACCGTCAAAGGCACTGCTGAATTCTTAAGCAATAACCTGTCTGAGCCTGTCATCAAATTGAATGAATATATGGCCTCATTCAAAAAATTATTGGATATATTAAAAATTGGGAAATAACCCTGATCTGATTCAATTATCAAACAATGAAAGGAGAACAAAAAATGTCTGAACGAAATGATTTTAGTGCGTTCTTGATTGGTTTTATCGTTGGTGGGTTGACGGGTGCGGTAAGTGCGCTCCTGTTGGCTCCACAATCCGGAGATGAAACCCGAACTTTTATCAAAGAAAAAGCGATTGAAATTTCGGATAAAGCCACAGTAACCGTTGAAGATTCGTATAAAAAAGCGGAAGCTGCCGCTGAAGAAGCACGCAAACGCTTTGAGGAACTGGCAAAAACCACCAAAGAGCGAGCCGAGGAACTTCAATCTCGCGGTCAAGTGATTCTTGAAGAGCAAAAAGAGAAGCTCAGCACAGTCCTGAAAAGCAAAGAAGAACCCAAACCAGAAGAGGGCGAGGCACCGGCCGAAGAGGCTGCGTAATCCTCAAACCCTGTTAAAAGCAGGTTTTTCAAGAGGCCGTTCACACAGTTGGACGGCCTCTTTCTTTCAACACAGGTTACGGTATAATCGTTTCATATTTCAATTCAGATCACCGAGAAACCTATGCGAAAATACCTCTTTGTTGCCGTTTTCATCTCAGGGTTAACTTCACTGGCAATCGAAATGGCCGCATCCCGGTTACTGGGAAATGTCTTTGGCACCAGCAACTTGGTGTGGGCCAGCATCATTGGACTGATTCTGATCTACCTTGCTGCCGGTTATTTCCTGGGCGGCAATTGGGCGGATCGCTCCCCTGCCGAACGCACCTTTTACCAGATCATCATCTGGGCGGCCATCTTCACCGCTATCGTTCCGCTTGTTTCCCGCCCAGTCCTGAGAGTCGCCGCGGACGCCTTTGACCAGCTTCAACTTGGGATCCTGTTTGGCTCCTTTGCCTCTGTTCTCATCCTTTTATGTGTCCCGATGATCCTCATGGGGACCATTTCCCCATTTGCCATCCGTCTGGCGGTTCAAGATACACGCGGAATCGGGAAAATTTCCGGGGAAATCTATGGCATTTCCACCCTGGGATCCTTCCTGGGCACTTTCCTACCGGATCTGCTTCTCATCCCGGCCATCGGCACCTACAACACTTTTCTGGTGCTGAGTGCTATCCTGATGGTTGCTGGTATCATCGGGTTGTGGAAGTCTTCAGGCTGGCGGGCAGCCCTTCCATACGTTTTGGCTTTGCTTTTGCTCCCCATCCTGGCTTTCTTCGGGTCCTCCAGCAGCTACAAAAACAGCACCGGGCAAATTTATGAGACAGAGTCCGGTTACAACTACATCCAGGTCCTTGAAGTCGACCAGTATCGCTATCTGCGGCTTAATGAAGGCCAGGGCGTCCATTCCACTTATCACCCCACCCAACTCAACTATTACGGCCCATGGGAACAGGTTCTGGTTGCGCCTTTCTTCAACCCTGCCCCTTATTCACCTGAAAGTCTCACCAGGATTGGCATTGTAGGGCTTGCCGCGGGCACAACAGCCCGGCAGGCTGCCCTGGTTTATCCGGGCGTGGTCATCGATGGTTATGAGATCGATCCCAAAATCGTAGCGGTTGGGCAGGAATATTTTGACATGAACCAGCCCAACCTGAATGTCTTTGTCCAGGACGGACGCTGGGGGCTGGCGCACAGCTCCGAGAAATATCAGGTCATCAGTGTGGATGCCTACCGCCCGCCCTATATTCCCTGGCATCTCACCACCCAGGAATTTTTCTCCATCGTTTATGATCATCTCACCGAGGATGGAGTCATGGTGATCAATGTGGGGCGTGGACCTGAAGACCGCCGCCTGATCAACGCCCTGGGGACCACAATCGCGGCCATCTTCCCCTCAATCCATGTAGTGGATGTTCCCAACAGTTTCAATTCGATCCTGTTCGCCACCAAACAACCCACCCGGACTGAAAACCTGATTGCGAATTATCAGATCCTATCTACGAACAGCGCGGTTCATCCATTGCTCCTGGAAACCCTTCAGGTTTCTGTCAGCAGCCTGGCCGCTCCCCCGCAAAACTCGCTGGTTTTCACTGACGACCGTGCTCCGGTGGAATGGATCACCAACAATATGATTCTGGAATTTCTTTTATTTGGAGACATGGAGATGGTTCAATGAAACCTGCCACAAAGCTGCTCTCCTGGTTGATCGCGCTTTCTGTGCCCTATCTGTTGATGATGACCGCTATCCGCCTTCTGATCAGCCCTCTTTTCCTGCAATTAGAGTACAACCGCCCGGGTTTTCCTGTTGACACGTACGGCTTCACCCTGGAAGACCGCTTGAAATGGGGCAATCTCTCCATTGAATACCTGCTCAACGACGCGGACCTTTCCTTTTTGGGAGATCAGAGGTTGGAGGATGGCAGCCCTCTCTACAATGAACGGGAATTAAGCCACATGCTGGATGTAAAGGTCCTTATCCATCGGACTTTGCGGATTTTCTACGTCGCTCTGGCAGTTGTCCTCATACTCGGCCTGTGGGCCTGGCGCGGCAAGTGGCTGGATGACTACTGGAACGGCCTTGCCCGCGGAGGTTGGCTGACAACCGGCCTGATCGCCAGTATCTTGCTGTTGGTTCTGGTCAGTTTCAGGGAGCTGTTCACCGTCTTTCATCGCATCTTCTTCACTGGTGACACCTGGATTTTCCTGTATTCAGATACCCTCATCCGTCTCTTCCCGCTTCAATTCTGGCAGGATGCTTTCGTTCTGATGGGCGCGTTTTCTCTGGCTGGAGCGCTCTGCCTGGGTTTCTTTGGAAACAAACTGGCCCGAAGAACCAGAAAATCTCAATAATCGTTATTTACTTCGATTGAACCAAAAAGCCTCTTCTTTGCAGAAGGGGCTTTTTGGTCGCGATGAAAACTGCGCGTTATTTTGCTTTACCCTGATTGGCAACTGCCTGCATGGCTTTCTTTACTGCGTCGGGGTCGCCCAGGTAATAATGGCGGATTGGTGTAAGGTCGTCTTCCAGCTCATAAACCAGCGGCACACCGGTGGGAATATTGAGGCCAACAATCCCTTCGTCAGAAATTTTATCAAGATACTTCACCAGCGCCCGCAGGCTGTTGCCGTGCGCGGCGATCATCACCCGTTTGCCTTCTTTGAGTGTAGGCACCACAGTGTCAAACCAGAACGGCAGGAACCGCTCAACGGTATCTTTCAAACACTCCGCCGCGGGAATTTCGTCTTCGCTCAGATCCTTATAGCGCGGATCATGCCCGGGATAGCGCTCATCCTCTTTTTCCAACGCGGGGGGGCGTATGTCATAGCTTCGCCGCCAGATCAGGACCTGGTCCTCACCATACTTCTGCGCGGTTTCCGCTTTGTTCAACCCCTGAAGCGCTCCATAATGCCGTTCATTTAACCGCCAGGAATTGATTACAGGAATATACATCTGGTCCAATTCTTCCATGGCAATCCACAAGGTTCGGATGGCGCGCTTCAACACAGAAGTGTATGCGACATCAAACACATAGCCACCTTCTCGCAGGAGCCGCCCTGCTTCATGCGCTTCTTCAACACCCTTTTCAGATAAATCTACATCGGTCCACCCGGTGAACAGATTTGCTTTGTTCCATACACTTTCACCATGACGTAAAAGCACCAATTTAATCATATTACCTCCTTGTAATTTCAATTCTTGCATACAAAATTGTAGCGCAAGATTCGCTCCTGCGCTACATATTCTTTCAACGTTGATCGGTGAAAAATTTATCCTCGAACAGCCACCGGATTCTCGCGGTCAGCTGAGGGATCAAAGATGTGCATGTTGTCCATGTTAAAGACCACCTGCACTTCATCCCCAACCTCATATCTGGATCGTGGGTCAACCCGCGCCACAAAACTGGTGTCTCCGGTCAGCAGGTACACAAAGATTTCATTCCCCATCAGCTCGGTGACGTCCACTTTGGCAGCGATTGGCGCCGCGTGGATTCCAGGGGGAACAAATTGCGGGTTGTGAATGTCTTCAGGGCGGATCCCAAAAATGATCTCTTTTTCAGCGTGAGGGTCGTACACAGCGCGAAGTTCATCCGGAATCTGGACCTTAAAACTACCCGCGTCCACAAACAAGTTTCCATCTTCCCGGTTGATCCGGGCGGGGAAGAAGTTCATCGCGGGAGAGCCAATGAAGCCGGCCACAAACAGGTTATCCGGACGGTCATACAGTTTCTGAGGTGTATCAAGCTGTTGAAGTACACCCTTGTTCATCACTGCGATCCGGGTAGCCATGGTCATCGCTTCCACCTGGTCATGCGTGACGTAAATGAAGGTGGTTTGCAGGCGTTGGTGCAGTTTGCTGATCTCAGCGCGGGTTTGAACCCTCAACTTCGCGTCCAGGTTCGACAGTGGTTCATCAAACAGGAACACTTTCGGATTCCGAACGATGGCACGCCCAACAGCCACACGCTGTCGCTGGCCGCCAGAAAGTTCGCGGGGTTTTCGCTTGAGCAGCATCTCAATCCCCAATATCTTTGACGCCTCATTTACTCGTTGTTCAATCTCTTCCTTAGGCATCTTGCGAAGTTTCAAACCAAAGGCCATGTTATCATACACCGTCATGTGTGGATACAGCGCGTAAGACTGGAACACCATCGCGATATCCCGATCCTTAGGAGCCACATCATTCACCACCCGGTCGCCAATGATCACCTCACCACCTGTGATCTCTTCCAGTCCAGCCAAACAGCGCAGGGCGGTTGTTTTGCCACACCCTGATGGGCCGACCAACACCAGAAATTCCTTGTCCACGATCTCCAGGTTCAGTTCGTGAAGCGCGGTGAAGTCGCCAAACTTCTTTACAACATTCTTATACGTTACGTTAGCCATACAAACCTCCTTCCGGAATGAATATAGTGATTACATTATATGTCACCGCATACGAAAACGCAACCGGTTTAAGGATAAATTAACCAAATTGGTTGGTGTTCTTCCCAATCTCTTTTATTGGCTTGTCCGCTACCGGAAACATATCTCAACCAGCAAGAAACACACTTTGACATCACGCTTGAAATTCTGAACTTTGCCCGGTACACTAAAACAAAACGAACTGAAGGAAGAAAAATGAAACTTACTGTTCTCGTTGACAACAACACATTAATTGACCGGTATTTCATCGGGGAGCCTGGTGTTTCATATCACCTGCAAACTGCTGGCCAGCAATTCCTTTTTGATACTGGCTATTCAGATGTCTTTCTTCAAAACGCCAGAAAAATGGATCTCGACCTGCGCGAGCTGGATGGCGTTATCCTGTCTCACGGTCACCTGGACCACACCTGGGGCTTGCCCCACCTGATCCGCCTGCTTACGGAAGCCAGCTTTGAAGGACTTTCTGTTAGAAAACCGCGCCTGATCGCCCACCCTGCCGTCTTCCAGTCTAAATCTTTAGGCAATCTTCGAGAAATAAATTCCCTCCTTCCGGTCGGTTCACTTACAAAGCATTTTGATCTCAAACTTCAGAAGGAACCGCTCTGGCTCACTGAGGATCTGGTGTATTTGGGTGAGATACCGAGAAAAAATAAGTTCGAGGCCCTCACCCCCATCGGAAAAACAGAGTTGGATGGACAGATACAGGATGATTTCATCATGGATGATACGGCTCTGGCATTTAAGACTCCTCAGGGCTTCGTTTTGATTGCGGGATGCGCCCACGCGGGGATCTGCAATACCCTGGAGTATGCCAAAGCTGTGGTTGGCGATTCTCGCGTGGTAGATGTGATCGGAGGCTTTCACCTTCAAGCAGCCTCTGAATTCCAGCTTTCTGAAACCGTTAACTATCTGGGCAGCCTTAAACCCGGCGCTCTCCACGCCTGTCATTGTACGGACCTCAATGCGAAAATCGCGCTGGCTAAGGCTGCGCCGCTGCAAGAAGTTGGCGTTGGTCTTGTTCTGCAATATCCCGAACGCGATTCACTCTGACAAGGCCCCCGTATCCTGGTCTCAACAAAGAGTTGAATCAAACCGCTCTGTTTAATTTATTAACTTTTCATTAACATTTTCTTATTGACAAATGTCAGAAAATATGTATAATCCTTCTAACTTAATCAATTTTTACCCACTATGATGACAACTTCTGACAACGTTTTTTCTCTTATTATCTTTATTGTTTTGTGGGTTCTCTATATGATGCTTGTAGAGAACTCATACAATATTGGGAGAACGGCAAGCCTGGTCAGAAGCAAGTAACAGGAAATAAGATCAAAAACCACAAAGCCGCCCAAAGAAAATAGGCGGCTTTTTTTGTGAGGTTTTATTTCCGGAGTCTTATTCACCTTTATCGCCCAATCAGCCCTTTATTAATAGAGTTTGGAGATGGTGAAAACTGAGACATTGAGGAGGTGTCTACTGAGCGTTATTTCTGTATGTATATTCAAAGCAATTCCAATGTCATTGTTGTCGTACATTCAATGAGTAACAAATCCAAAAAAGTTTAGGAGAATAGAAGATGAAGAAACGCTACGCAATGTATATCCTGATTGTCCTGGCAATGGTGCTGGCAGCCTGTCAACCCGCTGCCACCCCTGCCCCCGCTGCTGAACAACCCGCAGCCGAAGAAGCTGCCCCAGCAGCTGAAGAAGAAGCAGCTCCTGCCGCCGAGGAAGAAGCTGCCCCCGCCGCAGGCGCGCCGGAAGACTGTGCTGCCGATCCGCTTGGTTGTGCTGTTGTAAAACCCGGCGAAACGGTCAAAGTTGGCATGGGCGCTCCCATGACCGGTGACTACTCCATGTTTGGTATCGACATCTCCCAGGCTGTTTCCCTTGCCCTGAAAGAAAGTGGCGGCGTTGAGGGTTGGGACATCGAACTTATCGCCGAAGATACCCAGGGGTCCCCTGAAGCCGGCGCAGCAGTTGCCAGCCGCTTTGTGACCGATCAGACCATGGTCGCCATCGCTGGTCACATTTTCTCTGGCTCTTCCGAAGCTGCCATGCCCATCTACGAAAAAGCTGGCTTCCCAATGCTTTCCCCGTCAGCCACCAACCCACCCCTCACCCAGCAGGGTTCCACAGTCTTCAACCGCACCGCCTTCACCGACGCGACTCAGGCAGAATTTGCGGCCAAGTTGATGTTTGAAGACCTCGGCTACACCAAGATTGCTGCCATGCACGATGGTTCTTCATACGGTCAGGGTCTGGCTGAAGAAGTCCGCAAGAACTTCGAAGCGATGGGTGGAGAAGTGGTAGCTTTTGAAGCAATTACCCCCGGCGAAGTAGACTACATCGCCCCGCTCTCCGCTGTCTCGGCCTTAAGCCCCGAAGCGATTTACTACGGCGGTTATGCCGCAGAAGCCATCGTTATGGCGAATCAGTGGCAGCAAGCCGGCCTCGAGGGTGTAACCCTCTTCGGTTGTGACGGCACCTATGGTGTTGAATTCACCGATAAAACCGGCCCCAATGGCGAAGGCTCCATCGCAGTTTCCCTGGTTCCTCCGGCATCCCCTGAAAAAGATGCTTTCGACACCTTGTACAAATCCGAATTCGGCCTCGAAGCTGGCGAACTTTCTGCTTTCACCTGGTCATCTTTCGATGTTGGTAATGTACTCGTTGACGCGATCCGCAAAGTTGCCATAAAAGGTGATGACGGCAATCTGTACTTCCCTCGCACCCAGATGGTCGAAGCTGTCCGCGGCACAACCAACTTCCAGGGACTGACCGGCCTCATCAGCTGCGACGATACTGGCGAATGTAACGCTTCTGGTCCAAACTTCTACATCGTTGAAAATGGTACCTGGGTTCCTTTCAGCAGCTAAACAATAAGGTCAAATTGGCCTGGAAATAAACCGGTGGGAAAAGGAGTACTTTTCCCACCACTCTTTTTGTTTTTATTATTTTTTTCATTACAGGCTGATAACCGCAAAATCATTCTCACAGGTTAAGGAAAAAGATGGCGTTATGAAAGATAAAAAACCTTTTCTTAAGGACCTGAGCAGCCTCTCTACAGGTCAACTGATCCGGTTTGTGATCAGCTTATTGGTAGTGGGATGGATTGGATGGCGTGTTTACAATGTTTTTGCTGGCGCTGCCTTTGGCGCCGATACTTGGACACGTCTGATTGTATCCGGTCTCATCCTGGGGGGGATGTATGCCTTGATCGCGATTGGCTATACACTGGTATACGGCATCCTGTTTATGATCAACTTTGCCCACGGTGAAGTGATGATGATCGGAGCCTTCAGCGGATATTTTGTGTTCGAAGCGTTCAAAGCCTGGCCTATGCCAACTCCCGATAATCCAAACATGAACTTTCTAAACGCGAATCCGGTCTTATCCATTCTGGTCGCGTTTCTGGTTGGCATGTTTCTTTCAGCGCTGTCAGGTTATTTCCTCGAAAGGATCGCCTACCGCCCCCTGCGCGGCGCTCCTCGACTCGTTCCCCTCATCAGCGCGATCGGCGCCTCAATCTTTTTGCAAAACGCTGCCCAACTATTGTTTGGCCCACAACGCCGGGATTACCAGAACCCCGATTTCCTATGGCGTGGCACCGGCTGGATGGTGCCTATCGGCGAAACACAGGTCATGATCACCTATACCGGCGTGTTTTCCTTTGTTCTATCTGTCCTTCTGATGATCGGCCTTTATTTACTGGTCCAACGGACCCGGTTGGGGCGTTCCATGCGGGCTGTCGCTCAGGATAAGGCTACCGCAGCCCTGATGGGGGTCGATGTGGATGCCACCATCTCCCAAACTTTTATTATCAGTGGTGTTCTCGCCGGAGCCGCCGGCGTGATGTGGGGTATCCATAACGGGCTCATCAATCACTACATCGGTTTTATTCCCGGCATCAAAGCCTTTACTGCCGCTGTTTTAGGTGGAATCGGCAATATTCCCGGTGCAATGCTTGGTGGTATGGTCCTGGGCATTGTCGAAGCGCTGGGACCGGCTTTACTTGGAATCGATTTTCAGCTTAAGGACGTAGTCGCTTTCCTGATCTTAATACTTGTGCTGATCTTCCGTCCTTCTGGCCTCTTAGGCGAAGCATTATCAGAGGAGAAGGTGTAAATATGAAAAACGCTATTCGCAGTGGGATTCGCATCGGCGCGACCATCGCTATTTTGACAATATTCTTAATGCTGACCGGTTTTCTGGTTACTTCTTCCGTCATGATTGGCAAGGTACTCGGAAATATCCAGGGAACAAAAGATATCCTCAATATTCCTGTGCTCAACCTGGCTCTTTCGGTGGGTTTGCTGGGGTTTTTTGGTGGTGTTTTTGCAGCCCGATCTCACAACGCTGACAACTTGAAAGATACCGTCATAGCAGGCTTGTCTGCCGGTCTGATCGGAGGTGTTGTAGTAGCTGCCTTCACCATTTTTATGGGGAACCTTAATAACACTGGGGTGGATCTGCGCGGCTATCTTCCCCAGGTCTCTCCGGAAGCCATTAAGCTATTCCTGATGCGCCAGGATAATATCACCACCGCTGCCGTCAACCACATCCTTTTATTGACAGGCAGTGCATTACTGGGAAGCCTGGCCGAGAAAGGATTGAGCAGGGTTTCATTGAGCAGCACGATTAAATCCCGCACTGCCCAATTCTCAGAGAGCATAACAGCCTTACCTTTTGTAAAGCAGTTCCTTGCTTTCAAATACGCGTCCCTTGTTGGATACGCGCTGGTTGTGATTGTGCTCTTCATTCTTCCAAGTGTATGGGGACCCTACTGGAACTTCATCATGGGCACAGTGGGCATTTACATCTTGCTCGGCCTCGGTTTGAACATCATTGTAGGGCTTTCGGGGCAGCTGGTGCTGGGTTATGTGGCTTTCTTTGCCATCGGTGCTTACACCTTCGGGTTGATCACCGCGCCCGAACCCCACCAAATCATGCTGACTTTCTGGCAAGCTCTACCCATCGCTGTTCTCGTATCCGCGTTCACCGGTATTCTCCTTGGGCTGCCTATTCTTAACCTGCGTGGTGACTATCTGGCAATCGTCACGCTCGGCTTTGGCGAAATCATCCGCATTTTGCTGAAAAGCGATATGTTGGGGTCTTTCACCAACGGTCCGCGCGGTATTCGCAATATTGCCCAACCTATCATATTTGGAAAACCTTTTTCCAACGACGTGCAGTTCATGTACTTGATCATTGCTGCAGTTCTTTTAGGTATTTTCATAGCCTACAGGCTGCAAAACTCCCGCACCGGCCGGGCCTGGCTTGCGGTCCGTAACGATGAAACTGTCGCTCAGGCAACCGGTATCAATAATTTTTATTATAAAATCCTTGCGCTGGCCTTGGGCGCTGCTTTTGCAGGCCTCGGTGGCGCCTTGTTCGCGTCCCGCAGCCAGTTCACCGGCCCCGAAGACCACATCCTGATGGTTTCCATCAATGTTCTTTGTTTGGTCATCGTCGGTGGGATGGGCAGCCTTCCTGGTGTGGTGGTCGGTGCGATGGTGCTGAAAGGTCTTCCCGAGATACTCCGCGACCTGGAAATCTACCGTATGCTGGTGTTTGGCGCCTTATTGGTCGTCATGATGATCATTCGGCAGGAGGGGATCTGGCCAACGGGCAGGCCAAAACTTGAACCACCTAAGGATGTTCCTGACACTCCCACCATAGATGCGGCAGTCACTGAAGGTGAGGTGTAGCCATGACAAAAACACTCCTTGAAACCCGTACTGTTTCCAAGCTTTTTGGAGGTTTAACTGCGGTGGATCGGGTAGACCTGTCCATCCGCGAAGAGCAGATCGCCTCTATCATCGGGCCCAATGGCGCGGGTAAAACAACTCTCTTTAACTGTATCTCTGGTTTTTATCTTCCGGAAATTGGCGAAGTGCTGTTTGAAGATAAACCCATTCAAGGGCTGCCCACCCACAAGGTGGCTGAACTGGGAATCTCGCGCACTTATCAGAACATTCGCCTCTTCGGAGAATTGACAGCCATCGAGAATATCATTATCGGCCTGCATCCCCGACAGAAAAACAATTGGCTTGACGCTGTCCTGCATACCAGACGATTTAATATAGAGAACACGGAAGCGATTGCTGAAGGCAGCCGCCTGCTCGATTTTGTCGGCCTTTCTGGTTTGGGGAACCAACTGGCCCGCAACCTGCCTTACGGCGCGCAGCGCCGGCTCGAAATCGCCCGCGCGTTGGCCAATCACCCCAAACTGCTGCTGCTGGATGAACCAACCGCGGGGATGAACCCTCAGGAAACAGAGGAAATGACCTATTTCATCAAAAACCTTCGGGACGAATTGCGAATCACCATCCTTCTGATTGAGCACGACATGCAGGTTGTAATGGGTATATCTGATCAGATTACCGTGTTGGATTACGGCACCAAAATTGCCGAAGGTTTGCCGGCTGAGATACAGGC